>ERZ827452.3335-NODE-3335-length-10314-cov-3.656302_pt1 | contig 10314 bp, 8 predicted proteins | sample MGYA00519866_ERZ827452 | MGnify/ENA primary metagenome ERZ827452 (study PRJEB31778, sample SAMEA3449307) | human gut metagenome | biome: human gut; feature: human-associated habitat; material: faeces | place: United Kingdom | collected 2010/2012 ... | reverse complement strand
AGGCCTACTACAACTCCGGCGTGCTGGTGATGGATCTGTCCGCCATGCGGCGGGAGGTCCGGCCGGGTGACATCTTCGACTATGCCCGGGAGCACGCCGACATTCTGCTGCTGCCGGACCAGGACGTGCTCAACGGCCTGTACGGCGGACAGATCCTGGGGGTGGACGACAGCCTGTGGAACTACGACGCCCGGCGGTTTGACCGCTACCTGCTGCTGAGCCAAGGGGAGCGGGACATGGACTGGGTGATGGACCACACGGCCATCCTCCACTTCTGCGGCAAGCGCAAGCCCTGGAACCACAGCTATCAGGGCCGGTTTTCCGCCCTGTACAAGCACTACCAGCGGCTGGTGGAGCGGCGGTGAGGGCGGTACCGATCCACGCGGCCGTCTTCTCGGGCGGCCGCCCCTACCCGATGGAAAAAACGCCGGGATGGCAGAGAGATCCGTCCTGAAGCAAATCAAACAAGCGGTCCCGGGTTTTACCCGGGGCCGCTTTTGCGCATGGTATTTTATTTCATCAGCTCGCACACCAGATCCGTGTAGCCGGAGGGATCGTCCAGCGGCAGTCCTGCGATCAGCAGCGCCTGATCGTACAGCAGCTTGGCGTAGATCTTGGCCTTTTCCGGGTCGGCGGTCACGGCGTTCTCCAGAGCGGTGAAGGCCGGGTGCTCCGTGTTCAGCTCCAGAATCCGCTGGGCCTTGATGCTGCTGTCAGGCTGCATGAGCTGGAAATACTTCTCCATCTCAAAGCTCAGGCTCTCGCCGGCGGTGAGACATACAGGGTGCGATTTCAGCCGTGTGGAGGGTTTCACCTCTGCCACCGCGTCACCAAGCGTCTCCTTCACGAAGGCAAACACATCCTTATGGGTGTCGGCCTCCTCCTTAGCCTTTTCCTGAGCGGACTCGTCGGATGCACCGTCCATGGCGGAGCGGAACTCCTTGTCCTTGTAGCTCCGCAGGGTCTGGGCCACGAACTCGTCCACTTCCTCTGTGAAGTAGAGGATCTCCACCCCCTGATCCTTCAAAGCCTCCAGCTGAGGCAGCTTGTCAATCTTGTCCACGGTGTCACCGGCGGCATAATAGATGACCTTCTGATCCTCCTTCATCAGGGAGACGTACTCATCCAGCGTCACCAGCTTCTTCTCCGTGGAGGACCAGAACAGCAGCAGATCCTGCAGCAGGTCCTTGTGGATGCCGTACTCGCTGACCACGCCGTATTTCAACTGGCGGCCGAAGTTCTTCCAGAAGGTTTCATAAGCCTCACGCTCGTCCTTGAGCATCTTGGCCAGTTCGCTCTTGATCTTCTTTTCCAGATTTCCGGCGATGACCTTCAGCTGCCGGTCATGCTGCAAAAGCTCCCGGGAGATGTTCAGGCTCAGATCCGGGGAATCCACCACGCCCCGGACGAACCGGAAGTGCTCCGGCAGCAGATCCGGGCACTTGTCCATAATGAGAACGCCGCTGGAATAGAGCTGCAAGCCCTTTTCGTATTCCTTGGTGTAGAAGTCGAAGGGGGTGGCGCCGGGGATGAACAGCAAGGCCTTGTAGGTCACGGCACCCTCGGCGGACACGGTGATGACCCGCTGGGGGTCCGCGAAATCGTGGAACTTCTCCCGATAGAACTCGTTATATTCCTCCGGCTTCACATCGGCCTTTTTCCGCTGCCAGATGGGGACCATGGAGTTCAGCGTCTCCATTTCCACATAGGGTACCTCGTCCGGCTTGTCGGACATGCAGGAGGCCACCTTTTTCGTTTTCGTGACCGCCATGCGGATGGGGAAGCGGATGTAGTCGGAATACTTTTTGATCAGCTCCCGGAGCTTCCATTCTTCCAAAAACTCGCTGTAATGTTCGTCCTCGGTATCATCCTTCAGGTGCATGATGACCTCAGTGCCCGCATCGGACTTATCACATTCCGTGACGGTGTAGCCGTCGGCCCCTGAGGACTGCCACTGATAGGCGGTGTCACTGCCGAATTTCCGGGTGCGGACCGTCACCTGATCGCAGACCATGAAGGCGGAGTAGAAGCCCACGCCGAACTGACCGATCACGTCAGTGTCCTTGGTGTCATCTCCCACCTCCTGCTTGAACTTGTAGGAACCGGAGGAGGCGATGATGCCCAGATTGTTCTCCAGATCCTCCTTGTCCATACCGATGCCGTTATCCGTAACGGTGATGGTCCGGGCGTCCTTGTTGACAGACAGGTCGATCTTGAAGTCCTTCCGGGTCAGCTTCACGCTGTCATCCGTCAGAGCCTGATAGCACAGCTTGTCGCAGGCGTCGCTGGCATTCGAAATCAGTTCGCGCAGAAAAATCTGCTTTTCCGAATACAGCGAATTGACCACAATATCGAGCATTTTGCTGACATCGGCCTGAAAATTCAACTTGTCGCTCATTTGTTCCTTCTCCCGAAAAATATTTCTTCCGATTTATCCTAATATATGGGAAGCGGCGCGCCGTTTCGCAAGTTTGCCGGGCAAAAAAATCCCCCTCTGTCTTTTTTGCTTGCATTTCAGGATAAAATTGCTAAATTGGAGCCGATGTTTAAATGAACTAAATTAGGAGTTATATTATGGTTTCTGTTGTTAATGACGCTTGCGTCAAATGCAAATCCTGCGTAGACGTCTGCCCGGTAGACGCTTTCCATGAAGGCGAAACTCAGCTGGTTATCGATCCCGATACCTGCATCAGCTGCGGCGTATGCATTTCCGAATGCCCGCAGGAAGCAATCACTCCCGATGACGAAGCTGACGAAAAATGGGTTAAATTCAACGCTGAAAATGCCGCCAACTGGCCGAACGCTAACGAATAATCCGTTTGTCGGAACAATTTTCTGAAAAAAAGGCCTTTGTTTAAAGGTCTTTTTTTTATTTGCCCTCTTGCCTGTTTGCCCAAAGCATATTAAAACTCGGATAAAAGCAACTGAATTTAGGATAACAAAATGATTAACAAAGATTCCCCCCTTTATGATGTCGTCGGCATCGGCAACGCCATCGTCGACGTTCTGGCCAAGGTTGGCGACGGCTTTCTCCGGGAACGCAGCCTGCCCAAAGGCGGCATGACGCTGGTCGAAGCGGCCGACGCCGGCAAAATCTATGCCGACCTCATTCCCGAACGCGAGGTTTCCGGAGGTTCGGCGGCCAATACCGTTTCCGGTCTCGCTTCGCTGGGCTCCGACTGCGCTTTCATCGGCAAAGTCCATGACGACGAACTCGGACAGGAATTCCAGCGCAACATCGGCGCCGCCGGCATTGATTTCTTTACCAAGCCGCTGACCGAAGGCCCCTCCACCGGCCGCAGCATTGTTCTGGTTACGCCGGACGCCGAACGCTCCATGTTCACTTATCTCGGCGCCTCCAAACGCCTGACCGTTGCCGACATCGACGAAGAAACCATCCGCGCTGCCAAAATTACCTATCTGGAGGGTTACCTGTGGGACGAAGGCTCTGCCAAGGAAGCCGTCATCAAAGCCTGCGAACTGGCGCACAAACACAACCGCAAAGTCGCGTTCAGCCTGTCAGACAAATCCTGCCTGCTGCGCAACAAGGATGAAATCGTCAATTTGATAAAAGACCATGTCGACATTCTTTTCGGCAATGAGGAAGAACTCAAAACCCTGTTTGCCGAAGACGACTTCTACAAAGCGCTCGATTTGGTCAAGCCGCTGGTCGAAATCGCCGCCGTTACCCGCAACGCCAAAGGTTCGGTCGTTGTCAACGGCCGCGTCAAAATCTTTGTCGAAGCCGAAAAAGTCGACGACGTCGTCGATTCGACCGGTGCCGGCGATTTGTATGCCGCCGGTTTTCTGTATGGCATAACCCAGGAACGCAGCCTTGGCACCTGCGCCATGATCGGCGGCATCTGCGCGGCCGAGATCATCAGCCATTACGGCGCCCGTCCGGAGGTTTCGCTGCGCGGCTTTGTCCGCAACCGCCTCCGCCAATACGGCAAAAGAGCCTAAATTAAAGCCCTCTCCAAAGAGAGGGCTTTTTTTGATACCGACATCTATTTCCAAAGTCTCATTCGCCGCCGGCCGATTAAAAGAACGGCGGCTATAACCGTCAGAAACAGAACGAAACATATGTCGACCAGAAACTGCGACAAAAAAATCACAATTCTGACTGACAAAAAGGCAGTTCCCAGAGACAGAACCAGCACCCAGGCAAACTGCATGGCGCCGGCGGTAAAGATCTCGCCGTCGGGCGCTGCGGTCAAAGACAAAAACAACCCTAAGACCGTCAGACATTCAACCAGTGCAATTCTTGGCATTTTCGGCACCAGTCCGGCATCGAAATAATTGCGAAGCACAAACAAATCGGCGCCTTTGCGCTCGGAGAAGCTGTTTCCGGTCATTTCGCGAAAACGCCTGCATGAACAGTATCCGCCCAAAACGATCAAAATACACACATAAACCGCCGCTACAATAAAAATAATTGAATCCATAAAGCAAAAATATTTAAGTGAATAAAAAATTTCAGCTAAATACAAGAAGCTTCTCGGGCCGAATAATATCAGGCTCAGAAAAATATGTTTTAAATCGGAAATGATTTAACATCATTGCACAAACTTTTCAATCAGATATTTCACTAAAATCTTGAATTTTAATTTTAAAGCGGTATTGTAGGGCGAATTTAATTACTGCCGGAATTTAAGTGCACATTTTTCCTTACGCAACGGCTCCGTCAAAAGAAACGCCGCAATGTGCACAAAAGCAGTACATGGGCGGTTAAGCCCATGACACGACAAGTTTTTAGGAAAGAAAAAACATGAAGAGAAGAAACATTGCCATTATTGCCCACGTCGACCACGGCAAAACCACTTTGGTGGATGGCCTTCTGAAACAGAGCGGAACCTTCCGCGAAAACCAGAAAGTCGAAACTTGCGTTATGGACAGCAACGATCTGGAAAGAGAACGCGGCATTACCATTCTGTCCAAATGCACTTCCGTTCAGTGGAAAGACACGCATATTAATATTGTCGACACCCCGGGCCACGCGGATTTCGGCGGCGAAGTTGAACGCATCATGTCCATGGTTGACGGTGTTGTCCTGCTCGTCGATTCGTCGGAAGGCCCGATGCCTCAGACCAAGTTCGTTCTGGGCAAAGCCTTAAAAGTCGGCCTCAAACCGATTGTCGTAATCAATAAGGCAGACAAGTCCGACGCACGCGTTGACGAGGTTCTGAACGAAATCTTTGACCTCTTTGTCAGCCTCAACGCCAGTGACGAACAGCTCGACTTCCCGGTTCTGTACGCTTCGGGACGCAACGGCTGGGCCGTCAAGGACATGAACGACGAAAAGAAAGACCTTACCCCGCTGTTTGAACTGATTCTGTCTTATGTGCCGGAACCGGTCTGCGAACCCGACAAACCGTTCTCCATGCTGGCTACCACGCTGGAAGCCGACAAGTTCATCGGCCGCATTCTGACCGGAAAAATACACTCCGGCAGTCTGAAGGTCAATGATTCGGTCAAAGTCATCAACGAACAGGGCGAAGTCGAACGCACCCGTATTACCAAAATTCTGGCTTATGAAGGCCTCAACCGCGTCAGCAAAGACGAAGCTCATGCCGGCGATATCATTGCCGTTGCCGGTATTGTCAAGGGAACGGTTGCCGACACTATCTGCGCGCCGGAAGTTTCCGAAGCCATTCACGCGCAGCCGATTGACCCGCCGACTTTGGCCATGACTTTCTCGGTCAACGATTCGCCGTTGGCCGGACGCGAAGGCGACAAAGTTACCTCCCGCATGATTTGGGACCGCCTTTGCAAAGAAGCCGAAGGCAATATTGCCCTGCGCATATCCAAAACCGATTCGACGGACTCTTTCGAAGTCGCCGGACGCGGTGAGCTTCAGCTCGGCGTTCTGATTGAAACCATGCGCCGTGAAGGTTTCGAACTTTCCATTTCCCGCCCGCGCGTTCTGATGAAAAAAGATGAAAACGGACAGTTGCTGGAACCTGTTGAAGAAGTCGTCGTTGACGTTGACGAGGAATTTTCGGGCGTCGTTGTTGAAAAACTCGGACAAAAACGCGCCGAACTGATTGAAATGATTCCCTCGCAGGTCGGCAACAAAGTCCGCCTGATTTTCCATGCACCGTCCCGCGGCCTTATCGGCTATCACTCCGAATTTCTGACTGATACGCGCGGCACCGGCGTCATGAACCGCATTTTCTATACTTACGAACCTTACAAAGGCGATATCGACACCCGCCGCAACGGCGTGCTTATCTCCAGCGAAGCCGGCACCGCCATCGCCTACTCGCTTTGGAAACTGCAGGACCGCGGTCCGATGTTCATTGACGCCGGCGTTCCGGTATATGTCGGCATGATAATCGGCGAACATACCAAGTCCAACGATTTGGAAGTCAACCCGACCAAAGCCAAACAGCTTACCAATATTCGCGCTGCCGGCAAGGACGAAGCGATTGACTTGGTTCCGCCGCGCAAACTCACGCTGGAACAGGGGCTGTCTTATATTCAGGCTGACGAACTCCTTGAAGTCACGCCGAAAACCATCCGCCTGCGCAAACGGATTCTGGATCCGATCGCCCGCAAGCGTGCCAAACCGGATCTGGCCTCTTAAACCAAACAAAAACAGCCTGATTAAATCAGGCTGTTTTTTTAAAGCGACGGAAGAATCCTCTCAATAAAACGACGATTTCGCGCTATTCTTTTTTGCTCTCTTTCTCTCTCTTTCTTTCTTTTTCTTTCTTTCTTTCTCTCTTTTTTTCGAGAAGGAGTCTTGCTCTATCACCCAGGCTGGAGCACAGTAATTCAAGAGCTTTTTCATCTCTTCGCTTCTTGCGCAACCAAGAGGATATACCTTCTTCTCAATCGTACAAATACCGTCGGGATCCGCAGGGTCAGGCCATCTACTTGTATGAAAATCATACACATTGGCACCGGCTTTGAGTACGACATACGCAGTTTCCAGATCATCACTTTTCACCGCATCCCACAACATCTGGTTTAATTTTCCTGATTTCAGAAAGAAGAAAAAAACCGACTTTCCAAGTAAAAATAATTTTTTCATAATTAAGGTAATTTATAATTAAATATGATTTACAATATCATACTTCAGATATACCGTCAATATTTTTTGGACATATTTTGTCAAGCCGTTGTTTCACTTTACACATAATAAAAGACCTGCTTTTCAGCAGGTCAATTTTTCATATCAAAGAAGATTAGTCTGACAGCGGTTAACTTAATTTCTTTCTGCCTCTGCCGCATTGCTGAACGACATTTCTTTGGTCTTGCGCCTGTCATGCTCCGCCATTTTGTCGATTTCCGAAGCTTCCAGTCCTTTGACAATTCTCAAATTTCCAATCGGCGATTTGCTCTTTTCATCATTATAGGGATTATCATTGCCGGAAGGGTATCTGCCCATCACATTTCCCCAAACCTTGTTGACGCGGACAATAAAATATTCGCCGCGCTCGGCCTTTTTGCCAACGGCTTTGCCATCTTCCTGCAGAACGGTCGTCCCGACATGCTCCACCATTTTATTGATGAAACGTTTTCTGTATACCTTTTCCTTGGCCTTTTCGGCTTTTTCTTTTAAGTCAGACATAAAACTTCTCCCAAATATTCTCTGCTTCTTTTTGTCTATTATCGCAATATAATCCTGTTTTGTCAACAACAAACTTGTCGGAAACTGCACAATATAAATAGATTATTAGCTATTTATACAATATACTACCGGCAAATCAATAAAATTGTCTTAACAAATAACAGTTTTTTAGAAAAAATCGACGGAAAAACATGTCACTTTTCAAATCAATCGCCGCATTCGGAGGCTTCACGCTCATCAGCCGCATTACCGGTTTTGTCCGGGATATGGTTTTGGCCAACATTCTCGGAGCCGGCGCCGTTTCCGACGCTTTTTTTGTCGCCTTCAAACTCCCCAATTTCTTCCGCAGTCTTTTCGGCGAAGGCGCCTTTACGACCGCCTTCGTTCCGATGCTCTCGCAGAAACTGGCGGTCGGCGAACGCGAAAACGGCATCAGATTCGCCGCACAGGCCATTTCCGTACTGGTATTTTTTCTGACTCTGTTCATTATACTGATGGAAATTTTCATGCCGGCGGTTGTCGTCGCTTTAGCGCCAGGATTCGCCGAAAGCGGCGGCAAGGTTGAACTGGCGGTTGTCCTGTCCCGCATAACCTTCCCCTTTCTGCTGTTTGTTTCCATCGTTTCTTTTCAGTCCGGGATTCTGAATTCGCTGGGACGCTTTGCCGCGCCGGCCGCGTCGCCGGTTATTCTGAACCTGATGATGGCGGTTTCGGCTTTTCTGTTCGCTCCTTTCGGTATTTCGCCGGCCCACGGCATCGCTGTCGGCGTCACGGTTGCCGGCTTTCTCGAAATCCTCTGGCTAAGCTGGTTTCTGCGGCGCGAAGGCGTGTTTGTCCGCCCCCATTTCAACATCGGCCGGCTGGTTCGCGACCCCGAAATCAAAACGCTGTTTCGCCGCATCGCTCCCGGGATGCTCGGCGCCGGCGTCTATCAGATTAACATGTTTGTCGACACGGTTCTGGTTTCGCTGGTCGGCACCGGCGCCATATCCTGGCTTTATTATGCAAACCGCATGCAGCAGCTGCCGCTCGGCGTCGTCGGCGCCGCCATCGGCGTCGCATTGCTGCCTATTCTTTCCCGCCAGCTCAAAACCGGCGACAATGAAGAAGCCCGCCGCACACAGGACAAAGCCGTCGAATACGGCATCCTGCTTTCGCTGCCCGCGGCAGTCATGCTGGTTATCCTCGCCGAGCCGATTATTAACATTCTCTTCCAGCACGGCAAATTCGGCGCGCATGATACGGTTATGACCGCCAACGCCCTGATTGCCTATGCCGTCGGACTGCCGCTTTATGTCGTCGTCAAAGCGCTGGCCCCCAATTTCTTTGCCCGCGGCGACACCAAAACGCCCGTCAAATATTCTGTCGTCGTACTGATTGCCAATATTGTTTTTGCCCTGCTGCTGATGAAGCCGTTCGGTCACGTCGGCATTGCCGCCGCCACGACACTGGCCGCCGTCATCTCGCTCTGGCAGTATGTCCGCGGTCTCAAAAAACGCGCTTATTGGCGGTTTTCGCCCGAACTTGTCAAAAAAATCCTGCTGATTGCCTTGTCTTCGCTGCTGATGGGCATTATAATGCTTGGTATTCAGACCGGCATCAATTTCGGTTTCGGCAACTGGCTGGCTTTCCCCATTCTGCCTAAAATCGCCGTTTTAGGGCTGTTGGGCATTTTGGGGCTTGCAAGTTTTCTGCTCTTCGCTAAACTGACTCGGGTGCTGGACATCAGCGAAATTCTGAAAATGTTAAAACGCAAGAGGAAAAATAATGCCAAAGTTTCAGTTTAAAGACCTGACCAGCCGCACGGCAGCCTTTTTCAAACAAAAAGTTTTGCCCCGGCTTTCGCGTCTTCCGGACTATCTGGTTTTGTTCGTCAGTTCCTGGTGGCATGTTATTCTGATTGCTTTTGCGGCACTGGTTTTTCTCTATTACCCGATTGGCGGTCTGATGGTCAGCAGCATCGACACCAACACTTCTTACGAAATCAAGGAACCTGAAACCAACCAGTCGGCAACGGTCGACATGATGGCATTCATCATTAACCGCGAAGTTAACGAAAAAATGTGGACGCCGAACCTGCCGTTCTTCTTTCCGTCTTATTTTCTCGACAACATGCCGGCGTTCCAGCTCGGCATGTTTGACACGCTGGCCAAGTTCTCCTCCGGCTTTGCCGAGCGCACCGGCAATCTTGTCATGGCTGACGATTTGCCGCACCACCTGCAGGAAGCCGCCGTTCTGCTCAAATATCCGGGAACGGTATGGATGTTTTCGCCGACCAACCGGCTGTTGCCGGCACCTTCGGCCAATACCCAATACCGCAAGGCACGCAAACACCTGATAAAGTTCAATGCCGCGCTGGCCGACGGCAGCGAAGTCTGGTACAAAAACCCTGAAGACCTGACACTGCTTCTTAACCGTGCCCGCTCGGATCTCTGGAAAAACGCCACCCGGCAGCTGGAACGCCAAATCCGCGAAAACAGCGCAGATTTGATTGACACGAAAGCCGACGATGTTTTCTATTACGGACAGGGCAAGGCCTATGCTTACTATCTGCTGTTTAAGGCGCTCGGGCACGACTACAAAAACATCATTGTAAAAAAAGACGCCTACGGTATCTGGACGTCCATGCTCAAAGCTCTGGAAAACGCGGCACAAATTAACCCGGCCGTTGTCCGCAACGGCAAACTCGACAGTCTCGGCGCTCCAAATCATCTCGCTGCCCTGGGATTCTATGTTCT
>ERZ827452.3329-NODE-3329-length-10342-cov-2.782638_pt1 | contig 10342 bp, 18 predicted proteins | sample MGYA00519866_ERZ827452 | MGnify/ENA primary metagenome ERZ827452 (study PRJEB31778, sample SAMEA3449307) | human gut metagenome | biome: human gut; feature: human-associated habitat; material: faeces | place: United Kingdom | collected 2010/2012 ... | reverse complement strand
TTGCCAGTGAAAAGCTCGCTGCCCGCGAGGATCACCATGGAAAGTCCTGCGGGAAACACGCAGGCCGAAAGGAGCTTTGCAAGCGAGCCGCTCTCCACCGTCACGGCGGCCGCCGTCGCACCGACGCCCGCGAGCGCGATGTAGGCTCCCGCCAATATGGCGAGCAGGAGCATCTTTCCAAAGGGCAGCCGTGCCTTGCTTTCGCCAGCGGCGAGCAGGCTCCGGGCGATCTCGGGAGGGGTGAGCATGGGCAGATCTCCTTTTCTCTTTCATACGGATTCATGCGGACACAATATTAATGTATTGTATCGAAAAACGTCGGAACGGTCAAGCGCTGCCGAAAAGTTCTTTTCGCGCGAAAGGTTTTTCTAATTTACGGCAAACATTTCGCGCTTTCTCCTTGACAAGTACCCCCACAATATGCTAAGATATCACTTGCGTTTGAGAGTGAGCCGGCTCCTCACAAGCATGGAGAGATGGCTGAGCGGTTGAAAGCACCGGTCTTGAAAACCGGCGATGTGAAAGCATCCGTGGGTTCGAATCCCACCCCGTCCGCCAGATTGAAGTGAAGAGTCGTTGTTTCGAGGGATGGATTCGCAGAGGTGCCTGTGTCCAGCTAGTGGTGCACGCGCATAAAAAACCTCGCGTAGAGAGAGCCGAATATCTGCGGTGCGTTTGCCAGATTCGGCATGGCAAGCAAAGGCGGCTCCATCCGCTCGAAACAGCGACACACAGCCTGGTAGCCAAGCGGTTACGGCAACAGGCTTTGACCCTGTGATCGGCGGTTCGATCCCGTCCCCGGCTGCCAAGTTCAACTATCGCCGTTCCCTGTGATGCGGGGATAAACATTAGCCCTCAAGATGGTGAGATGTCAGCCAACTTCATTTCCCTGCATCAACACGGAACGGCGTTCCGATTCAGAAGGCAAAGGACAAGGTGCCCTTCGGGGGTATGGTGCGAGAAAAGGCGTCATGAAGAGTGACGTACCCCGAAAGGGCGCAAGGTAGCTGTTGACCGACCATAGCAGCATAAATCTAAAGCATAAGGGAGGATTCAATGGGATTCTTTAGCAAAATGTTCGGCAAGAATGTTCAGAAGGGCAAGGCGGAACTCGCCAAGGTCGAAAACCGCGATCTCATGCAAGCCATTGTCGGAGGTGCTCTCTTGGTGGCCTATGCTGATGGTGAATGCGAGGACGCGGAACTTGCCAAGCTCGACAAGACCATCAATGCACTGCCTGAGTTGCAACACTTCGGAAGCGAGATCAGCGAAACCATCAACATGTTCAGGATGCAGTTTGAAACCGGGTTCCGCATCGGTCGCCAGAAGGCCATGAAGGAAATCGAAGACCTCAAAGCCAGCCCTGACGAAAAGCTCTTGTGCTTCAATGTCATGGTGACCATTGCCGAATCTGACGGCGAGATCGAGCCCGAAGAGGTCAAGGTGCTCAAGGAAGTCGCATCCATGCTTGGCATTAACCTGCGTGATTACGGGCTTGAAAATGCTTAATTGGCGCGTTGCTGGAGCAATTGCTTGTGGGCTGTGCGCCGTGGGCATCGACTTTACGAACATGCTCATGTCCGTAGTCAGTGACCTGTTCTTCGTGTCTGGCGTGTTCGTCATGCTCTGGCCTCTGTTGAAGAAAAATGAAGAATAAGATGCGGTAAGCTGACCTTTCGACAGTTCGACCGCCAGCATGAAAGGGAGCGCGAGAAATCGTACTCCCGAACCATGCTAGAGCGTGGATAAGGTTGTTTGCGTCTAGCCGCAGGTCTAGGACTTGGCGACTCCCGGTGTTCCCTATGCATCGGTCATAGCCGAGCCGTTAATGTAACCTGTGAAGTCCCAGACCTCTCCTCTGGGCAGTAACCGCATGTGGGCGGGTGGTTCGATGCCGCCCGCCCATAAAGTTTTCCCTATCCGCCATACCACCGATGACACTACCACCGGACTGGGCGGGTTATGGGGGCTGATTGTCAAAGAACGATTATTAAAATGAGCTTACTTAGAAGATAAAACAGTGTATCATATTGAAAAAGTTGATATTCTTAAAACTCATAAAATCCCATAAATCGCTTATAAATTGCCCATAAAGTTCGTGGACAGGCTACGCACAGAGTAAAATGTCCTGTTTCAGCGTTTTTTCAAACTTCGCAGAATCTCAAAAAGAATTGAAAACGCCTTTTGAGATTCCGTGCCCCTTTTTCACCTTTCCCCCCTCCCCATTCGGCAAGAGGGCGGTTCCCGCCCTGAACCCTAGTTCTCGGTAGCGAAGAGTTCAGGATATGCCTAGAGCCAAAAGACAGAAAACCAAAGACAAAAGGCAGTTAAGCTTTACCTGATTCGGATGGTGAGTCTTGAGCGAAAGGCGCAAAACTCCCCTTGTCGGGGATTGCCCCAACGGGGTTTGCGCCTTGCGTGATTCGGACGGAGCCGTCTCTCGCATTCAGGCACCCACAACGTGCAAACCGTGTGAGCTGGGAAGCGTCAATGCCGTTTGCGGCACCCTGCCAAGGTCTTCTTCCCTCAAACTCTACCCGCCGACGCATTGGCTTCTGGTTCGTCGGACTTTGGATGGATGCCGCCAGCGGGTTTACCTCCCCCGGCAACCATGCCCCTTGAGCGGTGGCCTACTCCCTCCTGTTCGCTGCTTCGCGGGGCGGTTGGGCGTGCCCTGTTGAGTTGACTATAGGCAGAATATTTCTTATTAGTCAAGGAAGAAATTTACTTCCTGTGCCATAAATAAGATTTTTTCTGCTACAAGGAGGAAAATCAGGAGTGGATACTATGATGTCATTTGAGGAAATGGCCGCCCTTGATGCCTTCCTTATCAAGCGAATTCAAGACGCACAGGAAGAATTTAAGCGCACGGATCAGCAAGTGGGACAAATGGCTTTCGGATGGATGAAAAGCCCCAAAATGAAAATGCAGGCTATCAAGGGATTTGGGGATAAAAAGCCTCAACAACTCCGCCTTGCCGATTACATCAACCTCTGCGAGGCTCTCGGATTGAACTGGGCGAAGGAATGCCGCGAGGCGTTGGAGGCGGTCAAGGCGGCGGGGAAGTAGGATATGGCTATAAAATTTCAACCTGAAATTGGTTCCATTCTTCTATGCGAATTTAGCGGAATAGAACCTGAAATGACTAAGAAAAGACCAGTTATCATACTATCTTCGGTTTCTCCACGTTTGTGTCTTGTTGCACCATTAAGCACCACCGACCCGGAAGAACAACAGCCTTGGCACTGCCTGATCAATACCCCTAAGACCCTGCCCGCACCTTATGACTCTAAAGTCCACTGGCTGAAAGGCGATATGATTTCAGCCGTGGGATTTCAGCGTCTTTTTATGCCTTCAAAAGGAAAAGACAAATTCGGCAATAGATTATATGTAAAGCTTAGGTTAAGCGAGCCCGAAATGCGCGAAGTTCGCCGCTGTGTAGCGGCGGCTATCGGTATAACCTCCATTGACTTTGAAAAGATCTAGCCTATATTAAGGCTGTCGGTGCCCACCAGTATGGTGTGGCCTAAGTCCTGCGGGTTCGTCCTTCAGGCCGCTACAGAAGAGAGATTGCAATCCGCTGTAGTGTCTATTTGGCCCATATGGGCTTGCTATGAGGCCAAGGATTCGTTCTTGGCCTTTTCTTTTGCCCATACCTCTGCCCTACCCCGGCGACTGCCCCCGCGCAGCCGCCTTTTTTCATGCCCTGAGCAAACTTTTTTCAGCATGGCCCGGTAAGCGGGCTTTTTTGTTGGGTAAAAAAGAAGAAAAATTCTACTATTTTTATATTGACATTAGGAAGAAATTTTCTTATTCTGTTTTCAACGAGACGGGGAACGAACCCCGCCACAAAGGAGAACAGCCATGACGCATCTCGACGAACTGACCAACGAATTGACCGCCTTCGCCACGTTTGAAGACATGTTGAACGCCGAGGGAGGGTACCGCCCTTCTTTCTATCTCGAATATGACCCCCGTTTTCGGGAATTGGCGGATGCATACGACAAGGCACAGGCAGAACGCGGAGACCCCCGCCGCGCATACCGTGGGGGAAAGTGGTAAACCGCCTAGCCCCGGCCCCTGCCCCGATTCTTCGGGGTAGCAACCGGGATTGGGATTCAATCCCGAAAGATCAAAGGAGAACAGCCATGACCGCTTTTTCTACGCCCTGCACGGTTCTGACCGCGACATCAACCGGAGCAATCGAAATCGAACATCTCGACAGCCTCGAAGATGCCCGCCAGTACATCAGCGACTTTCCCGGCGAAGAAGAGGCTCAGGCTGAACCTTGGGATGATGACGATGCCGAATGGACGCCGGAATACTTCGGCGTGCGCCCCGGAATCGATTTCCCGGCGACGCTGTGTAGGGCTTGGTAGCTCATAGCGACGCACGGTTCTTTGACAATCAGCGCGAAGATGCCCCCAAGCGCGACGTTGTACCCGCATAAGCGGCATGGCGTTGGCCTCTGGTAGCGAAAGCATGGGCGGAGCACACACGGCGAAGACAGGAAGGATTGGAGCCGTGAAATCCAGCCTAGCCCCGCACTTGCCCCGGATTCCGGGGCAGGAAACGGGATTGGGACAAATCAACCCGAAAAAAGGAGTACTGAAAATGAATGAAAAAGAATTTCTGGAATCAATGTTGCAAAAAATTACAAAAAAATCGGAAACCACAAAGTTTGAATCAGAAGAAGAGTGCCTTTCTTGGATTCACAAAATCACTTCATTGAAACGTGGTGATGAGGTGGTGGACACGGAAGGTGTTCGAGGTGTTGTATTGGGGTTTGAAAAAGGTGGCTGGGTAGTGACCATTGGATGTTTTAATAAGGAAAAAGCTGACATCGATTGTAGAGGCATACCCGCTTGCTGCATCAAAGAAATCATTCCCGCCTAGCCCCGTAGAAGCCCCGAGAAATCGGGGCTTTTTCATCGGGATTGGGACGCCGATCCAGACTTCAATAGGAGAAAGATTATGGCTCAAACATTCTTCTGCATCGAAACCGGGAATTCGCTCTACGGCGGAACGGTCAGACACTTTTTCAATTCACCCGCAGCCGTGATGTCGTTCCTCAAGGCGACACGGGAGGGCTGGAGCCTCCGGGCGGCGGAATGGGATGATGGGGAACTCGTCCCCACGCGGCCCATCACCAACTGCCAGTTCATCGACGAGGATGGCGGAATCGACGCCGTTCTTGAACGGCTGGAGGCGGCGGCATGATCAAGGAAGTGTACGTAACCCCTCCCGGCAAGAAGCGGTTCCCAATGCCACCTCAGCGCGGGCGTTTGGCACCCCCTCCGTGGGCGTTGGGCGTGGTCCTCGTGGTTGTGGCGATCTTCATCGGCTCATGCGAATGGGTGAGGGGGATGTGATGAACCAAGACGAACTTGATCAATTCATATCGTGGCTTCTGGCTCACGGTTCGGAAGTGCTTGCACCAACGAATCCCTATGAAGCCTTGAGGTTTACCACCCAAGACGGCGTGGCAATCATCTTCAAAGACGCTGACGGGAAAATCACGAAAGACAGGAATGGGGCTTTCGGGGTTCTCCGGTGCTTTCGTAAAAAACGCAACTGGAACGGAGGCGGAAAGAGGGAACGGAAACCCCGCAGTGCTTCAAGACGCAGGTTGCTGGTCAACTCAATCGCAAAACGCGACGGGTGGAACTGCATGTACTGCGGAGCAACGCTGACGCTTGAGACAGCAACGATAGAACATATCGTTCCACTTGCCGGAAATGGGCTTGATGACCTGCGGAACATGACTCTCGCCTGTGCTGAGTGCAATCATGTTGCGGGGCATCTGAGTGCCCGGCAAAAGGTGGAACTCGCTTTGAAAAGGAGAGGGGATGTGATGAGGCCAGAAGCCGATATGTACGACGCGGAGAGGGAAAGCGTAGACCGCACGATTCCCGATGAACCTGAATACTACGGCCCCGACAAGGGGCCTTTTTAATAACATATTGAGGTAGAATTATGCGCGAACTCACGAAAAAAGAAATAGAAGTTTTACAGCGTCATGCAAAATGGCTGAAAAATGAAGAAGGCGGTGAAAAGGCCAACCTGCGGGGTGCCGACCTGCGGGGTGCCAACCTGCGGGATGCCGACCTGCGGGGTGCCGACCTGTGGGATGCCGACCTGCGGGGTGCCGACCTGTGGGGTGCCACAGGTAAAATTCTGTCCTTTGGCCCTATCGGTTCCCGACAGGGAATCACATATGTGACCAAGACCGAACGGACTGTCCACGTCCGTTGTGGTTGCTTCTGCGGTACGCTCGAAGAATTTGCGGCGAAGGTTGAAGAAGAACATGGTGATTCTCAGCATAGGAAATCGTACAAGGCGGCAATCGAGTTCATCAAGGCGCATGATGCCGCGTATTGGCAAGATGATGTTGAAGAATAGCAATGAAGGCCCCGGAAAGGGGCCTTTTTAGTTCCCGGAAACTCCGGTGAAAGGAGATTGATATGACTCAGGCTGTAGAAATCTATCAAGGGGGTAACGCTGTTGCTATGCAGGGCACTGCATTGACTGCCGAAAACCTCAAACAACAGGTTGCAATCGTACAACAAGCTATGCGGGCCGTAATGAAAAAAGGGCTTCATTACGGGGTGATTAAGGGATGCGGTGATAAACCCGTTCTTCTTAAACCCGGTGCAGAGGTTCTTGCCTTAACATTCCAGTTCGCCCCTAAATACGATGTACAAGTAACCGATTTAGGAAATGGACATCGGGAATATTCAGTGACCTGTGAATTAACACATAGACCAACAGGGGCATATGTTGGACAAGGTATAGGGAGTGCCTCTACCAGAGAGTCAAAGTATTTATATCGTAAGGCCGAACAAAAATGTCCTCGCTGTGGAAAGGAATCCATCATTAAAGGGAAAAAAGAATATGGAGGAGGATGGATTTGCTTTCAGAAAAAAGGGGGATGTGGGGCAAAGTTTCCCGATGGAGATCCTGAAATAGAAAACCAAAATATGGGTCGTGTTGAGCATGACAATCCTGCGGATTACTACAATACGTGCCTAAAAATGGCAAAAAAACGCGCTCTTGTGGATGCCGTTCTCACATGTACGGCGGCTAGCGACATTTTCACGCAAGACATTGAAGATGAACCGCAATCTTTTGGTGCAGAACAGGGGGCATATGCCAGATTAGATATTCAAGAAATTGGCCTTCGATTTGGACAATGTATAACTGTTGAAGAGCTTGATACTGTCATCGGAAGCCTTGGAATCGATAAATTCCATCCTGACGCAGCCAAGGTAGCTACACTCTACAACAAAAACAAAGAAGAGATTCTCTCTGAGCAAGCAAAGATAAAAAAGGAAGAAGTCAATAATGCTCAATAAAGTTCAAATCATCGGCAGACTCGGACGTGACCCCGAACTGCGTTACTCGCAATCCGGATCTCCCGTTTGTACTCTGAGTGTTGCCACCGATGAGGGGTACACCGACCGGGATGGGAAGAAGGTAGAGCGGACGGAATGGCACCGTGTAGTGCTCTACTCCAAGGCTGCGGAAAACTGCAACCAGTTCCTCAAAAAAGGCTCCCTTGTATATGTTGAGGGCAGCCTGCAAACTCGCAAATGGCAAGACCAACAGGGACAAGACCGTTTCTCCACGGAAATCAAAGCGCAGCGCGTCCAGTTCCTCGACAAGAAGGACGAAGGAAAGCCCAGTTCATCATTACCCTCTGAATCTTACGGCATGGACAATGTGCCCTTCTAGGAGGTGAACATGCCTACCTTCAACGAAATCCAGCAAGAAATCGCCGGGATGCTCTGCATCCCCGATGAAGAGCTTACCCCGGAACAGCGCGAGGCGATGAATGTCTATATTGATGAACTCGCTAAACTCGAAGCCGACAAGGTGGATGGGTTCGGACAATTCCTGAAAATTCAGGCTGCTTTGGCCGATGCTTGCAAGAAAGAGGCCAGACGCCTTGCAGCCAAGGCGAGGACAGCGGAATCGCGCCTTGCATGGCTCAAGGAACACTACACCATCGCACTCAGGGAAACGGCCTCAAGAAAGTATCCGGCAACGCCTACACAATCAGCGTTCGGGAAACTGAGGCTGTAGCGGTAACGGCGCAAATGGAAGAACTTCCCGAACTGTACCGCCGCACAAAGACGACAGTGGAGCCGGACAAGGCTGTCATCAAAGAATCCCTCAAGTCCGGGTTGACCATCCCCGGCTGCGCTCTGGTGAAGACATACAGCTTGCAAGTACGATAACCACCCCGGCCCGGCTCACCACCGGGCCTTTCTTTTGGGAAAGACTATGATCGTATGGCATGTGACCACGGCAAAGAAGCTTAAACGCTACAAGGATTCGGGGGGCATTCTTCCGCCCGTCAGGGCGTGGGATAGTCTTCCCGCAGCCGAACGTTTTTCAAAACAGACAGGGCGCAAGGTGATTCTTCGTTTGAAATTCCCAAACACGGCGGAACGGCTTCCCGGTCATCGTGGGGAAGCCTTTGTACTCAATGAAAAGTATAGGCTCACAAGCATATGAGGTGATGCCATGAACAGAGCCGAATTTGTCAGGAAGCTTCGAAATTCAGACACCACGGGCACCATGAACTCGCTCATGATGACCGAACGTGTCGTCAATCAGGTATTGGATACGCTCCAACGGGCTATCGTTGAATACGGCTCCCTGAAAATTCAGGGCTTCGGCGTGTTCGAAGTCGTGGACGTGCCCGCCCGCCAAGGCCGCAATCCGCGCACCGGGGAAAGCATCCCCATTCCCGCGCACAAGGCCGTGAAGTTCAGGCCGGGAAAGGAACTGCGGGAGGCGGTGAACTGTGGGTAACGGATTTACAAGATTCATGAACTCAAAATTTATGGGGATGGTTTACGCGCTCATCATGTTTTTTTTCTGTATGCATCTTGCGTATAGGTCTGGTGAGATGAGCGGGATACTTTCAGAGAAGCAGAAGAAGGATATCGTGTTCGTCATTGTAGACTCTGAGAACAACACCCACAGAGTCATATGGAGCGACGGAACATTGAAAGAGTTCAACGGAGTAACGCCATGCCCGACACCGACGCCCTCCCCGACATCAGACTAAAATGTCCTGATTTGGCATCGATAATTCCGGGGCGTCGTTTCCTCTACCGAGCAAAGGTAGGCGGCGAACGCCAAACCGTCACCGTGACGGCCTCCACAGCCCCATATCCCCGTGATTTCGGGAAGGGACGCAAGGCTATGTACGTCACCGTGTACGGCTACGAAGGGAAATGGACAGTTCCCGCAAGCAAGCTGAGAATTGCGGAGAAAGCATAGCACCCCACGCCCGCCCTCCCCCGGCGGGGCTTTTCATACCCCAAACCGTGGGCCGCGCATACGAATCACGCGGAGATGATATGCAACAAGTCACAAAAGAAAGCGTAAACTGGCATGAGTACGCACCAGCAAGAAATTGTGAGAATTGCCAGTATGGTAGACGTATTGATGTATATCAGTGCGTCTACCGCTGTGAGCTTAACGATTGGAATACCGGAACACTGTCAATCTGCGATAAATGGACGAAAAAGGCGGAATGGCGAAATGGGAAAGGCGGCTCACGTGGGTGTGGGTCGCCTTCTTTCTTTGGCTGATCTGGGCAACTGGCCCCATAAGGGGGTGATACAAATGGGAGGGAGTAACGAGTTCGTTCGTCCGTCCACATCTTCGGCAGGGGCGCGGCTGCATGAACAACGCGCGGGGGGAAGTATTGAGATATCTTTCAGTTTGTTCCGGCATCGAGGCCGCGACAGTGGCGTGGGGGCCGCTCGGATGGAAACCAGTCGCCTTTTCAGAGGTCGAACGGTTTCCCTGTGCCGTGCTTGCGCATCACTACCCAGACGTGCCCAATCTCGGTGACATGACAAAAATCGACGGGAGAAAATACCGTGGAACAGTTGACCTTCTGGTCGGGGGGACTCCCTGCCAAGACTTCTCTGTCGCCGGAAAGAGAGCCGGACTTTCTGGAGAGCGCAGTGGACTGGCCCTCGACTTTATCCGCCTGGCTCGTGAAATTACATCGCGCTGGATTCTTTGGGAAAACGTTCCCGGATGCCTGTCCACGAACGGCGGGATCGACTTCGGTTACTTTGCCCAGGCGCTGGCTGAATGCGGGTATCATCTTGCCTACAGAATCCTGGACGCTCAATTCTTCGGAGTTCCCCAACGTCGCCGTCGAGTCTTCCTTGTCGGATATTTTGGAGACTGGCGGCCTCCCGTCGCGGTACTTTTTGAGCCCCACGGCCTGCGCAGGGATACTTCGCAGAGACGGAAAACGCGGCATGTGTTCCCTTGTCTCACGCGAAGAGGGGCGACTGCTTACGATGAC
>ERZ827452.3325-NODE-3325-length-10357-cov-4.742477_pt1 | contig 10357 bp, 9 predicted proteins | sample MGYA00519866_ERZ827452 | MGnify/ENA primary metagenome ERZ827452 (study PRJEB31778, sample SAMEA3449307) | human gut metagenome | biome: human gut; feature: human-associated habitat; material: faeces | place: United Kingdom | collected 2010/2012 ... | reverse complement strand
GTTGATAAAAACACTTATCAACAAAAACTGATTTTTGCTGTTTACAGAATCAGCCAAAATAAAATTAACGATTCGTTAACCAAGCTTAATTTTCGTTAACAAGTTTATTAACATTCCTTTAACTTTTGGATAATCGTGTGCACAAAAAATAATCCACACAAGCAGCAGGGATATACAGATAACAACTAAACTTTTTAAAATATATTATGGGAAGATTTGACTGTGCATAAAAATCCTGTAACATTCAATTGACTTTCGTGCATTTAAAGCTTATAAACAAACCAAGCATTAATTCTTAAGGTAACGATGCAGAGGGGTTCTTCCCTCACTCTCATTACATATTCACGTCAAAAATATATTCAAGGTCACAATGCAATTAAAAGATTTAAAGCAAAAATCTCCCAAAGAGTTGCTAACTCAGGCGGAGGAACTGGGAATTGAAGACGCTTCTTCCATGCGTGTTCAGGATTTGATTTTCGCCATTATGAAAAAAGTCGCTTCCGACGATCAGACAATTTACGGCGAAGGAACCATAGAAGTTCTGCAGGACGGTTTCGGTTTTCTGCGCTCTGCCGAATCCAACTATCTGGCCAGTCCCGATGACATTTACGTTTCGCCTTCGCAGGTCAAAAAATTCGGCCTGCGCACCGGCGATACCGTAGAGGGCGAAATCCGCGGTCCAAAAGACAACGAACGTTATTTTGCCTTGACCAAAATTAATGCGATTAATTTTGAAGATCCTGAAAAATCCAAGCTGCGTGTCAATTTTGACAACCTTACGCCGCTTTATCCGACCAAAAAACTCGATTTTGACATCATTTGCGGCGAAAAGGACTATACCACCCGCATTATTGATTTGATTGCGCCTCAGGGCAAGGGACAGCGCGGCCTTATTGTCGCGCCGCCGCGCACCGGTAAAACGGTCATGCTGCAAAACATTGCCCATGCCATAGCCACCAATCATCCCGAAGTTTATCTGATGGTGCTGCTGATTGACGAACGTCCGGAAGAAGTTACCGATATGAGTCGCTCGGTCAAGGGCGAAGTCATTTCCTCAACTTTTGACGAACCGGCCGCCCGTCACGTCCAAGTTGCCGAAATGGTTATCGAAAAAGCCAAACGTCTGGTTGAAACAAAAAAAGACGTTGTCATTCTGCTTGATTCCATAACCCGTCTCGGCCGCGCTTATAACACGGTTATTCCTTCTTCCGGAAAAGTTCTTACCGGCGGTGTCGACGCCAATGCGCTGCAACGTCCGAAACGTCTGCTCGGTGCCGCGCGCAACGTTGAGGAAGGCGGTTCGCTGACCATCATTGCCACGGCGCTTATTGATACGGGTTCGCGCATGGACGAGGTTATTTTTGAAGAGTTCAAGGGTACCGGCAACTCCGAAATCATTTTGGACCGCAAACTGACAGACAAGCGTTTGTTCCCGACCATCGACATTACCCGTTCCGGAACGCGTAAGGAAGAGCTGCTGGTTGATAAGGCTACGCTTTCTAAAATGTGGGTTCTGCGCCGTGTTCTGATGCAGATGGGAATGACCGACGGCATGGAATTCCTGCTGGACAAGCTGCGTTTGTCCAAAGACAATCAGGACTTCTTCAATACCATGAACTCCTGACGGCTCAACGTTTTCAAATCCCTCCGGCAAGGAGGGATTTTTTTTTGTCTTAAAAAAACACACAAAGTATATTGACAAAATTTCCGCTACGTTTGTATAATGACCGCGGTTTTAATGAAAAACATAAGGCGAAAAATGTCGTTTTTTGGCAAGACATACAGTTTTTATTCGCTTTCCGGCGCCTTCCGCCCGGAAGCTTTCGCCGTTATTTCCGCAAAATCTCTGCTAATCAGCATTTTGCTTTTGTTGATTATGAACCTCTGAGCACTTTCGTCAGTTGAATAAAGCTTGGGTGCTTGGAGGATGAAAATCAACAGGCTTTAACCGGTTATGGATTAATTTTTACAGGATTTTGCAAACATGAACACAAACAGCCGATTCAAAAATAAAAGTTCTCCCTTTTCGAAGGTTCTGCTGCTTAGGAACCTCTGATTGCTTTTGGTAATTCGGCAGTCAGAGGATAAGCGCAAAATTACAGCAGGTTAACCTTTAATCCAGAAGAAAGAGAACAAAATGAGCAAATACAGTCAGGCGGTCATCGCCAAAAAACCCGAATTTTCCTATCTTGATACCGACGCCCCTTTACGGGAAACCTACGGCGACGGCACCGTTAATGCTTATAATCCGAAGGTGTTTCCTTATGCCGAAAGTTTCATGCGCACTGTTTTAAAACGCGTTAACGACACCTATGCCGCCGTTGTCGAAGACGAACATCGTCAAACGCTCTGCCGCGAACTCTATCGGCAGCTGAAACATGATTTCCGCTTTGACTTTTCCGACCACCTCGGACCGATGCGTCAGCGCGACAAACGTGGTGCCGGAGCTGCCGTTGAAGAAAACGACTATAATATGTTTCATTCCTGCTACAAGTTTGTCAATCAGGTTGCGCGGGCACGCAGTTTTGGCGAAAAGTTTAATTTGTCGCTGATGTCCGGCCGTGTGAATACCGACAACCAGACGGGTCCCGAAATATGCGATCCTTTTGTTTTTGGCCCCCCGCTTTATCTCTACAGCAAAATTTATCCGAAAGTTGTTGCCATGACCCTGCCCGGTTTTGATACGCCGGAAAAAATTGCAGCATTAAAAGCGCATGAAAAAGAGATGAAGAAAGATATGTTTGAGAAAAAAGCCTTGGCTGCAAAATCTTTGAAAGCTCGTTGGCATCATCTGATAAATAAGGAGTTTATGCCGCAGGGTATGGAATTTAAAGATTTGAGCATGAATACCGTCAAGGCTCTTTCCGAACTTCACAAAGACGTTTTGACAGAATTCTCTGCACAGGTTGAACAACAGTTTCAAAACGATGTGCGAATGCTGAAAAAAGTAATGAAACTGTTAGACAGACAAATGACTTATCACAAAGCCAAAGGAACGCCGGAGAATGATTTGGCCGCGTTGCAGCTGGCTTCGGTTCATGCCATGCAGGCTAATGATTTGCTCAAAGACAGTTCGGTTGTCCAGGTCAGCATTGAAGCCGAAAAACCGATATTTTCCTTTATGGCCGATGTTCTGGACAATCCGCGGTCGCTTACGGCGCAGATTTTTGACAATCCGCAGACGCGGGAGGTTTTTGAAACTGAAATGAAAAAAATCCATACCACCAAATCCGGCGGCGAATATACGCATTTGCTTGACCGTATGGTGCCTGCCGGTTCCGGAAAAATGCCGGCTTATGCCCGTATGCTCGGCGACGAATATGACAAGGATATGAGCCGCGGCCAGATTGCCGAAGCTCTTCGCAGCGGTGAAGCCATGCCTAAGGTTTCTTTTATGCTGGCCGTCGTTTTGCTGGAAACCGGCGCCAAAATTGAAGGCGGCAGTTCGCAGATTGTTTATGCCCGCCGGATTAAGGAAGCTTTGGGAAAAGTCTTTAATGAAGCCGGGCGTCAGCCGGGTTTTGACCGGGAAGATATTGCCGCCCGCCGCGCCGTCGTCGAAAAATTCGATTATCGCACGGCGCAGGCGCAAATTTGGGGAGTCAAGGAAAATGGTAGCGTGTTGGGCTATCGCGACTTAGTCGACGGCAGCGTTAAGATCAATGACAAAATGCTTGATTCTGTAGCTTCGATTTCTTCGCGTGCCGCTTTTGACGCCGCTTCTGTCCATCGTTTTTATTCCTTTGTTACCGGCGAACCGATGAGCGAAACAGAAACCGCCGCGCAGAAGGAAAGAGTTAAGGGAAACCTGCTTCGTTTTGCCGACAATGGCGACTTCAACCGCATTTTGGCACCTGGGAGCGCTTTTTACAAAAGACTTGCCAACATCATCCGTAATGATGAAAATGTTACTGGCAGACAAGTTCAACATACTTATATGTCAAACAAAATGCAAACAGCCGCAGGATTCTGACAATGCAACGCAAAATCGGAGTAATTTCCCCTTCTCTGCCCTTAAAGTCGGAGGAAGAGGTAGAAACAGCCGTCAAACGCTTGGAAAATTATGGAGTCAGCGTAGAGTTTTTTACGACAAATGACAAATTACAAGACTTTATGCAGGCTCAAGTGAATGAGGCAGAAATTGTGATAGCCTCTCGCGGCGGCTTTAATGCTGTAGAACTTTTGCCAAAGCTTGACTTTTCTAAAATAACCAAGCCTCTCTGCGGCTATTCGGACATTACTGTTTTGTTGAACGCTTTGCTGGCTCAAACAGGAAAAATTCAATATCTGGGGCCGAATCTTAAAGCTCTGAATGGTGATGTAGATAATTATAGCCTCAAAAATTTTCTCTCCGTTGCAATAGAGCAAGAAAAAGCCAAATATTATCCGGCAAAAGCATATATGGATACCCATGTTTCCAAAACGCAAACTTTTGCCAATCAAGGAATAACAGTCATCAATGAAGGAAAAGCCAGAGGACATTTGGTCGGAGGAAATTTGTGCAGTCAGATAATGCTTGCCGGAACAAAATATTATCCGGTTTTTGATGATATGATAGTCATTGCCGAAGAAGATGATTTATGCGGCGCAGAAACTTTTAATATGTTTATGCGTAATCTCTGGGCATTGTTTAATTATGATTTTGCCAAAAATATCAGAGGCTTAATTATCGGCAGATTTATGCAAAACAGCTTTGTGGATATGGAAGCTTTAAAGCAAAAACTACAATCTTTTGAAACTTTGCGTCATATTCCTGTCATTGCGGGTTTCGATACAGGACATACTCTGCCGCAAATGACTGTGCCTTTGGGTAAAGAAGCAATCTTAGACACATTGTCAGATTCTGTTTTAAGTTTTTAAAAAAAAGCAAGTGCCGAATTATAAAAAATTCGGCACTTTTAGTTAATAATTCTTAATTTTAAGCCTTTTTATTTCGGGAAAAGAATTATATGTCGTAACACCCGTCAAAACCTTAATTTGCGTTTTGTCGTTAATATCGCGTATTTGCGGATATTCCCTCGGGTTTATGGCAATTGTCTTATCCGGCAGTTTTACAATATAATATGTATTGCCCCGGATAATTTCCCTGTCCCAGTTGATAACGCGGACATATTCGGCTCTTTCGAAAAGTTCGTCGTCTCTGCGGTTTTCTTCTCTTATTGCATAAGCGAACAGACAGGCACAGTTAATAAACAATGACAAAAACGTACCGTTGAGTTTTGTCATTCTGTCCGTAGATATATCATAACTTTTTTCAGTGTCTGTCAGTCCCATTAAGTAGGAAAGATAAGAAATCCAGCTGTAAAGAATTATATTGACAATCAAAGCTGCGGTAAAGCCTATTATCTGACAAGGAATAAAATGCAGAATCAGGGCATACAATCCGAAATTCAGCGCTGACCAGCCGTATCGGATCCAGCCGCTTTCGATTTCAACAGTTGCAAAGCGCAGCCTGATAAACATCAGAGTCGATATTATCATGCCGGCCGAAACGAGGAAATTGTCCAATGGACGGACCAGCCAAACAATGCCGATGCAAAGCAGTGTAGTCAGGCCGCAAAAGATGTATTGTCCGCCTTTTTTCCATAAGGCCGCCGTTTTTACCGCCGCCTTTTTTACAGTTTTCAAGACTTTCATAATAATAAATTTATGGGTTATACTTTTTAATTATTGCAACATTCAGATTGTCGGCCTCGTCGCATTTGCCTGTTTCATAGCATTTTATCCGTATCGTATCTCCTTTTTTTGTCAGCAGCATTTCCTCATCGTATGTCCGAATATGGACGATATGATTGTCTTTGCTGACGAAAAGAAAAAACGTGTTACCGTTTCTGACATAAGGAATAATCGTGTCAACGACGAAAGTATGTACGCCTTTTTCAAAAAAACGGTATGTTCCTTTCGGTCCGGCATTTTCCGCCGCTTTTTGCGTTTCTGCTTCTTTTAAGACTTTTTGTTCTTCATTGAATTCGCTGACACAGTTTATAAACAGCATCAAAGCTGAAGTTATAAGTACGAGCAGAGGAACCCTTGCGGAGCGGTCCAATATTTTTTTGCCTTCGGCTTTTTTGTTTTTTACCCATCTCCAACCGTTTTTACTCCACATAATCTCGCCGAGCGGAAAACGAAAAAGCGAAAACAGAACGCCGGCGGCAACAATAACCGCATATGTAATCCAAGAGTCAGATGAATTGAAAGTGAAGATAACCAGACAGAAAACCGCAAAACAAAGCGCGTTTCCGATATAGGTATCGCTTCTGAAACTTAAACAGCAGTATTCCGTATAGAAACTGCCGATTAAAAAGACGATGCCAAGAATAATGCTTTGCCACAAATAAGAGCTGTCGACATTCAGCGTAAATACAACAGCCGCTGTTATCAGTGCAACATTGGCAATAATTTTCAATGCGTAGCCAAAATCTGATTTTGACCAGTCGCGGAATAAGTTTTTGCGCATAAACTAAACATTTTAATTTGTTGATATAATAAATATTTCTTATGCGTAACTTTCCATAATTTTGGCTATTTGTCAATGTTTGATAGATATTCGCGCAATTGTTTCATGGTCGAAAAAATTAATTTGACGCCGAGTTTTTCAACTTTGGAACGGTATTCGCCGGTATTGTTCATTTCGCTGCCGATAAAGGCAATCGGTGTCATGCCGGCGGCAATGGCGGCTTTGAGTCCGGGCAGAGAATCTTCAATTACCAGACATTCGGCGGGAGCAGCATTCATTTGTCCGGCTGCAAACAGAAACAGATCCGGCTCGGGTTTGCCGCGCTCGACCTGCTCAGCCGTAAAAATGCGGCTGTCCGGAAAATATTTTTTAAAATTCATGGCTTTCAGTTTGGCTTCGGTTTTGGACAGCAGTCCGCCGGTTGCCAGACAATAGGGAATTTGGGTTTCCTTCAGAATTTCTTCTACGTCCGGCGTTGCGGTCAGGTTATGTTCAATTTCGATTTTTTCGCGTCTTTTGACTTCTTCCCAAAAATCATTGTCAAGTTCAATGCCGATTTCTTTCAGATTGGCAATTTTGGTTTTTACCGCCAGTCCGCCGAGAATTTTGTCGGCTGTTTCGAAGTCCCAGCCGAGATCGAATTTTTCGTTTATTAAATCCTGCCAGATTTTAATCCAGAGTTTTTCGCTGTCAGATAAAACGCCGTCGTAATCCCAGATAATAAGTTTTGGTTTTGTTTTTGTCATATTTCGCTCTTAAGTTTAAAAATTTTGAGTCTTTTTAAGGCTCGTACAGAAGATTCTCAATCACTTTACAATAGATTTGTTAAGAGCGGGTAAAAAACCTCTCCAGAGTCAGAAAAAGCGGCTTTTTTTTAATCTTGCTAAAATTTGCGTTTCGGATAATACTAAGCGCAAAGACTTTAAGGAGTATTCATGGATAATCAGACAATCTTTGCGCTTTCGACCGTCTATGGAAAATCAGGCGTTGCCGTCATTCGTATTTCCGGAAAGGATGCGCTTACCGCCGTTTCTAGGTTGACGCCGCTTGATGTATCAGGTTTGAAACCGCGCTATGCCTATTTTACGAACATTTATGACAGTGTTTCCCGTGAAACATTGGATAAGTGTCTGTTGCTTTATTTTAAGGCGCCGGCTTCATTTACCGGCGAAGATATCGTCGAATTTCAGATTCACGGCTCCCGGGCAGTCATTGCCTCGCTTATGGAAAATCTCGGTCGTCTGAAAAATTTTCGTCTTGCCGAACCGGGTGAATTTTCCCGCCGTGCCTTTTACAACGGCAAAATGGATTTGACAGAGGCCGAAGGACTGGCCGACTTGATTGATTCAGAAACTTCCGAACAGCAGAAATATGCCATGCGGCAAATGGAAGGTGGGCTGAAAAATCTGTATGACGGCTGGCGTGAAGAACTGATAAAAATTTTGGCATATCTGGAAGCCTATATTGATTTTCCTGATGAAGACATTCCTCAAGAACTTGTCGATAAGCTTTTGAACGATGTATTTAAACTTCAAACTGCCATTGATTTGCATTTGAAAGGAGATGCTGTCGGCGAGAGGTTGCGCGAAGGTTTTCGGGTCGTCATCGTCGGGCCGCCAAATGCCGGTAAGTCCAGTCTGTTAAACGCCGTGGTCAATCGTGATGCTGCGATTGTTTCTGCTGTTGCTGGCACGACGCGTGATGCTGTTGACGTTCATCTGGACATTAAAGGCTATCCGGTCATGTTTACCGATACCGCCGGCATTCGCGAAGTGGAAGAGGAAATTGAAAAACAGGGCATTGAAATCGCTTTTCGTAAAATTGCCGACGCCGATTTGGTATTGTGTTTGTTTGATGCCTCAAAAGACTCTGTTCAAATCTTTGATAATATTAAAAATTCTTTTAAAAACAAAGCGATATTTGTTGCCAATAAATCTGACAATTTAACTTTTGAACAATGTTCAGAGCTTAAAAAACAGGGTTGTGTCGTCATTTCAGCCAAACAAAAAGAAGGTATTGCCGCATTAATGGATGTAATTTGTCAGCAAATTCGCGGCCGTTTCACTTCTAATTCGGGTTTGCTTATTTCCCGGCGCCGTTATCGTGAAGCTTTGGAAGAAACTTCCGAAAATTTGCGTCGTTTCGGTTTCGACAAGGAAATCGAATTGGCTGCCGAAGATATCCGTTTGGCTGCCAGAGCGTTGGGCCGGATAACCGGCCGCATTGAGGTTGATGATATTCTGAATAAAATATTTGGCAGTTTTTGTATCGGAAAATAATTTTGTCCCGATTATCCTTGAATTTTGCGTTTGTTTCGCTATTATGTGCATTGAAAAAAACATATAATTAATATTAGCGATTATGAACAAACGTGAAAAAATGCCTTTTTACGAGGCTGTTAAATTAAATTGCCCGAATGAACTGAGTTGCCGGATTGAAAAGCTGCTGGGAGACTGTCTGCCGGAAAATTTTTCGCCCGAAAGCGGAAAAATAGCCGAAGCTGTTTCGTCAATTGTCCGTTATGCTTCCAGCAACACCGAAACGGAATTAAAATCCCGTGTCCTTTTTACTGAAGCCAGAAATTTGGTTTCTCAGTATGTTAATGAATATTCCGGTCTGATTAAAAGTAAAAGACTTCGCATTGTCGAACGTTTGGCTGTTATTCAGCTGGTTCAGTCAATCTGGGCGTTTCCGCCGTTGGCGGAAAATTGCGATTTGGATGCTTTTCTTTCCTTATGCGAAAAGCATCGTAACAAAATTTTTTAACTAAAAATATATCTTATGGAAAATTATTCGGATGGCTTGGATTTTTTAATCAAAAGCCGTATTTGCATTGCAGAAGAGTTTGAGCTTAAAAACGTCAACAGTGATTTGCGCCGGGCTTTTAAAAAACTGGTTGATGCTGCTGAAGAAAAACGGATTGGTTATTACCGCCGGTCCGACGAACTTGAAAGTGAAATCGATGAACTTACTGATTTGCTTAATCTGTGGATTGGCAATCTGGAGAGAAGACGTGTGGCACCTTATTCTCTTTATCTCGCTTATCGGGATATTTTGTCGATTTGCATTCTCTGTCCTTATATTCTGTCCCGTGAAAAAATTTACAACGTTTTCCGACGGGGACTGAAAGAACAGCTTTATTAAATTTAAATCCGGTTTAACCCTTGGGTTAAGCCGGATATTGCTTTAAATGAGGGCGTTTATTAACGCCTTACTAACATTTTGATGATAAAGTAAAACAAATAAGTTTAATAAGGCAATTTTGATGAGTGACGGTTCTTTTTTTGATGTAATAATCGTCGGCGGCGGTCATGCCGGTTGCGAAGCCTGTGCGGCTGCGGCGCGTATGGGAGCGTCGACGGCACTGATTACACACCGTTTAAATACGATTGGTGCCATGTCCTGCAATCCGGCCATCGGCGGTTTGGGCAAAGGACATTTGGTTCGTGAAATTGACGCGCTTGACGGACTGATGGGACGAGTCATCGACAAATCCGGCATACAGTTTCGGATGTTGAATGCCTCAAAAGGTCCGGCGGTTCGGGGGCCTCGAGCTCAGGCCGACCGCGATTTATATAAAAAATATATGCTCGACACATTGCAAAATCAGGATAATCTGACACTCATTGAAGCGGCCGTTGAAGGATTGTTGACGGGTAGCGGCAGAGTAAACGGCGTGACGCTTGCGGACGGAACCGAATTGCGAGCCGCAGCCGTCGTTCTTACGACCGGAACTTTTCTGAACGGCGTAATGTTTGTCGGCCATGAAGCTACGCCGGGCGGCCGTGTCGGAGATGCGGCCTGTATTGGAATAACACCGTATTTAAAGTCTCTCGGGCTTAAGGTTGGTCGTTTGAAAACAGGTACCCCTGCCCGACTGAACGGCAAAACCATTGATTG
>ERZ827452.3317-NODE-3317-length-10387-cov-4.045103_pt1 | contig 10387 bp, 10 predicted proteins | sample MGYA00519866_ERZ827452 | MGnify/ENA primary metagenome ERZ827452 (study PRJEB31778, sample SAMEA3449307) | human gut metagenome | biome: human gut; feature: human-associated habitat; material: faeces | place: United Kingdom | collected 2010/2012 ... | reverse complement strand
CGGAATCCACCGCTCAAAGAAGCGCTGGCCCCACTCCGGGCCGTTTCGCTCCAGAACGCGGCGGCGTTGCGTCTCCGGCGAGATTTCAAGGAATACCGACAGATCATAGCAGCGCTCCAGCTCCGGGTGCAGGCTGTAGGAGCCTTCCACAATATTCAGCCGGGCGACCTGGCCGTGTTGGGGCGCTGCCAGCGACATGGTGCGGCAGTCAAAGGGGCGGTATTCCGGGTTTTCACCGCGGCTGAGGGGAATCAAAATCTCAGTTTCCAGCCGCTCCCGGTCCAGATTGCCGCCGGGCTGGGCGTAGCGCGCGGCGGTCCGTTGCTCCGGACGGAGGAAGAAATCGTCGGCATGGAACAGCGCCGTATCGGGATAAATCGCCGTCAGCAGATCTGCCAGAGTGCTTTTGCCGCTGGCGGCGCCGCCCTCAATGGCCAGCAGGACCCGAGGGTTTTCCGCCAAGGCCCGGTCAATGGCCGCCAGAAGCGGCAGCAGGCGGACATAAGTGCGGTGCAGCACCCGGTAAGCTGGACGGTAGGCGGCCCGGTATTCCTCGGAGTGGCGGCAGGCGGGAAAACCGTTTTTTCGCCAGTCATCCAACTCCGCATCGGCCTCTGCCGGGGAATAGGGCAGAGCGCCGGAGCGGATCAGCCGCCGCAGGACCGTCAGCTTTTCCTGCAAGGCATCCGCATCCCCATGGGGCATAGCGGCAGACCGGGCAAACATGCGAGATAGCGTTTCGGGGGTCAGGCCGTCTGCCAGAACGCCCAGATGCACCCGGGACCAGGGACCGTCCAGTGCTTCAATCCCCCGGCTGCACGGTCCGGCTTCCGCGGCCTCCCTCCGGATACCTTCTGCGGCGGCAGAGGTATCCGTGATCAGGTGTCCGCAGCCAAAGACGCTTTGGTAGAGGGCTTTGCGCAGATCCTGAAGCTGGGACGCGGGATGCCCGATATATTGTTCCAAAAGGAATTGTTCGGTAGACGCAGGACTCATAAGTGCCTCCTTGCACGATCATTTGCCTTTTTATCATAGCATCCGACATCTGGACCTGCAACCGCTTTTTGGGACAAGATTCCGCTTGCTTGGGAAAATAATGCCCTTTGATGACAAAAAAATACAATCTCTTCGACAAAATGCGACATAAAAGCAGCCGGAAATTTTGTATGATAGAGCCGTATTCCGAAATTGCAATTCATTCGGAAAAGAAAGGATACTATATGAACCATACACTGACGAAAGAATACCTGCTTCTGTTCAACGCATTGACAGATACCGAAGAAACGCTCCGACAGCTCCGGGAGGACCTGATCGCCGTTCAGCGGCAGGCGGAGGAACTGTTTCTGTCCGATACGCCGCAGGACGGTGAGATAGAGGCGGAGACTCCGTAAATAAGACCCGTGACAGGCGGCAGCCGGTGTGCTATAATGAAGAAACTATTTTTCGGGAGGTTTCTATGCTGCACATCGGCTGTCATTTATCATCCTCCAAGGGCTTTCTGGCTATGGGCCGGCAGGCATTGGAACTGGGGGCGGACACCTTTCAGTTTTTCACCCGGAATCCCAGGGGGAGCAAGGCCAAGGAACTGGACCCTGCGGACGCGGCGGCGCTGGTGGCGCTCATGAAGGATCACTGCTTCGCACCGATCATCGCCCATGCCCCGTACACCCTGAATCTCTGTGGCGCGGAGGAACAAAACCGTCTTTTCGCACGGGACACCATGGCGGACGATCTGCGCCGTATGGAGCACATACCGGGGCAGCTTTACAATTTCCACCCCGGCAGCCATGTGGGACAGGGGACCGAAGCCGGGATCACCTATATCGCGGAAGGACTCAACGCCATCCTGACCCCGGAACAGTCTACAACGGTATTGCTGGAGACCATGGCCGGGAAGGGCAGCGAGGTAGGCGGTCGCTTTGAGGAGCTACGGGAGATTCTGGATCGGGTGGAACTGACGGGGAAGATGGGCGTCTGTCTGGACACCTGCCACGTTTCCGACGCCGGGTATGACATCATTCACGATCTGGACGGCGTTTTGACGGAATTTGACCGGGCCATCGGACTGGAGCGGCTGCGGGCCATTCATTTGAATGACAGTCTGAATCTCTGCGGCGCCCACAAGGACCGCCACGCCCGGATCGGGGAGGGCTGCATTGGACAGGAAGCGCTGGCCCGGGTGGTGAATCATCCGGCGCTGAAAAATCTACCCTTCTGCCTGGAAACACCCAATGAGCTGCCCGGCTATGCCAAAGAGATCGCCCTGATGCGAAGCCTCACGGAATGAATTTGGATAAATGGTATTGAGATAGAGGAACGTCCGACACAAATGTGTCGGGCGTTTTTTCATTGGATGGTCATTTTTCGGACCCGTGGCGCATAAGGTTGTCCCAAGAGGTGAAGCAAATGGAACGAAAGAGGTTTGCAAGGCTCTCTCAGCGGTTGGGCGCGCTGCTGCTGGCGGGCGCGACACTGTGGACCGTCTATGCCACGGCGGGCAGCGTTGACGCCGCCGGAGCGTGGATGGCCGTGAAGAGGGAATTGCCACTGGCGCTGCTCCAGTGGCAGTTAGGGGACATGGGGCAGAGGGACGGCCTTTCGGCGCCGTCCGTGATGATGCTGAGTCAGGCGCCGATCTTGCTTTCCGCCCGCGGGGAGATCTCCGACCTGCGGCGTCAGGCGGCGGAGGAACCGGAGGACGAACGCCCCGCCCCTGTGACCCAGCCGGTGCGGGAGGAGTCCCAGCCCGCTCCGGTGACAGCTGGGGCAGACAACGGCGTGACGGCAAAGACCCTGATCCCCACAGACCCCAGCGGCTATACCGTCTGCGGGAAGGTCTACATCCGAAACACCACCCAATATACCCTCTCCAACGAGGAGCTGCTGAAGCCCTTCGCGGCGGAGCTGACCGGCGAAGCGCCGCAGATCCTGATTCTGCACAGCCACGGCAGCGAGGGCTATACCCCGGCGGTGGATGACGGCATCGTCTGGTCCGGGGACCACCGCACCACGGACTCCCGGTACAATGTGGTTCGCATGGGGGACGCCATGGCAGAGGTATTTGCTCAGGCGGGGATCTCCGTGCTCCATGACCGGACCCTGTATGACTATCCGGAGTACGCCGGGGCCTATGACCGCTCTCTGGCGGGGATCGACCGGTATTTGAAAGAGTACCCATCTATCCGCTTCGTGCTGGATGTCCACCGGGACGCTATCGAGGCGTCCGACGGCAGTCAGGTGAAAGTGGTGTCGGAGATCGAGGGACAGGGGACGGCGGCGCAACTCTCCCTCATCATGGGCAGCGACGGCGGCGGACTGAGCCATCCCGACTGGATGGAGAATCTGCGGCTGGCGGTGGCGGTGCAGGAGCAGGCGCTGACGGACTATCCCACGCTGATGCGGCCTCTGCTTCTGCGGAATTCCCGGTACAATCAACACGCCACCACAGGTTCTCTGCTGGTGGAGGTGGGGACCGCCGGAAACGCCCCAGAGGAGGCGGAGCTGGCCGCCCGCCTGTTTGCGGCAGAGCTGGCAAAAACGCTGGAGGAACGAAGCAAGTAGGGAACTGCCCGGCAACAGCCGGGCAGTTTTTGCGGAATCACAAGGGCGTGCACAGCACTTTTTCCATATATTGTTAATAATTTGAAAAGATTCAGACAAAAAGTTGCGATGCTAAGGTGAAAAATGGTATGATAAATCCATCAAGTGATCATCAGAGAAGGAGGCGGTGCGTTTGTTTGCAGGACTGCGGAAGAAGTGGCGGGACCAGATCGGCCAGACGAAAACGATATTGGGTGAAAAGGTGAGGGAGGCGCTGGCCTCCGTGGTGCCCATTACCCTGATCGTGCTGATCTTGTGTTTTACCGCGGCTCCGGTCCCAACGGACGTGCTGCTGGCGTTCTTGGTAGGCGCTGTGCTGTTGATCGTGGGCATGGGCTTGTTTACCCTGGGGGCGGATACCGCTATGCTCCCCATTGGTGAACGAGTGGGCGCGCAGATGACCAAATCCCGGAAGCTGTGGGTGGTGGTGTGTGTCAGCTTGCTTATCGGCATCATCGTCACTATTTCCGAGCCGGATCTTCAGGTTTTGGCGGGGCAGGTGCCGGGGATCCCTAACGCCGTCCTGATCGGGGCGGTGGCCGTGGGCGTAGGGATCTTTCTGGTGGTAGCACTGCTGCGTATCCTGTTCCAGATCCCGCTGAACGGCCTGCTCATCGCGTCCTACATCGTGATCTTTACTCTGGCGGCCTTTGCCCCTAAGGATTTTCTGGCGGTGGCATTTGACTCCGGCGGCGTGACCACCGGGCCTATGACCGTGCCTTTCATCATGGCGCTGGGCTTGGGCGTGTCCTCCACCCGAAGCGACGGCAAGGCCGGCGAGGACAGCTTCGGTCTGGTGGCGCTGTGCTCCGTGGGGCCGGTGCTGGCGGTGCTGACGCTGGCACTGGCATACCCGGCAGCGGGAAGCTATGTGCCCTCCGTAGTGCCGGAGGCCGGGGACAGCCGGGAGCTGTGGCGGCTGTTCGCTCAGGGCCTTCCGGTCTACGCAAAGGAAATGGGGGCGGCGCTGGCGCCAATTGCGGCCTTTTTCGCCGTGTTTCAGGTGACGTCTCTGCATTTGCCTCGAAAAAATGTGTTGAAAATCACCGTGGGACTCCTGTATACTTATATCGGTTTGGTTCTGTTTATGACCGGCGTGAATGTGGGCTTTTTACCCGCCGGCAGCTATTTGGGCCGCCAGATCGCGGCTTTGGAGCAAAGCTGGGTCTTGATCCCCATCGGTATGCTGATGGGCTGGTTCATCGTGCAGGCGGAGCCTGCCGTCCATGTGCTGAACCGGCAGGTGGAGGAGCTGACCTCCGGGGCTATCCCCGGCAAGGCTATGAGCACCAGCCTGTCCATCGGCGTGGCGGTGTCCATTGGTCTCGCCATGCTGCGTGTCCTGACGGGCGTTTCTATTTTTGCCCTGCTGGTGCCGGGATACCTGTGCGCCATCGGCTTATCCTTCGTGGTGCCGAAGATCTTCACTGCCATCGCCTTCGACTCCGGCGGCGTGGCCTCTGGTCCCATGACGGCCACGTTTCTGCTGCCCTTTGCTATGGGGGCCTGTGAGACTCTGGGCGGCAATGTGGTAACAGACGCTTTCGGCGTAGTGGCCATGGTGGCCATGACGCCGCTTATCACCATCCAACTGCTGGGCCTTGTCTATCAGCTCAAGCTGAAGAAGGCCGCGGCGGAAGCACCTGCCGCGCCTGCACCGGAGATGCCGGCGGCGGACGACGAGATCATCGAACTGTAAGGGGGGAAGTTATATGTCTGCTGATCTGATCCTTACCATCACGGACCGGAGCCGGGGCGGAGACTTCTCTGCTTGGTTCCGGGAACAGGGGGCAACGCTGGTGCTCACGGCTCTTGGCCGTGGCACCGCCACCACGGAGGTTTTAGACTGTCTGGGGCTGGAAGCTACGGAAAAGGCAGTGCTGCTGTGTATGCTGCCCAGCCGGAAGGGGCTGCTCCGGAAAGCAGCCAAGGACCTCTGGCTGGATGTTCCGGGCCGAGGCGTTATGATGGCGGTGCCGGTGTCCAGCATCGGCGGCGCGTCTGCCAAAAATTATTTGTTACAGGGGGAGGCGGAGGACCGCATGGAAAAGAAATTGACCCACGAGCTGATCGTTGTGATCGCCAATCAGGGCGCTACGGATCAGGTTATGGACGCAGCCCGGGCGGCTGGGGCTACCGGCGGCACGGCGGTCCACGCAAAGGGGACCGGAACGGAGCTGGCGAAGAAATTCTTCGGCGTGTCGCTGGCGTCGGAGAAGGAACTGATCTTTATTCTCGCCTCGGCGGAGACCCGGAAGCCCATCATGAAGGCCATTATGGAAAAGGCCGGAATGCAGACCGAGGCCCAGGCGCTGGCGTTCTCTCTGCCGGTCACAGACCTGGCGGGCCTGCGGCAGTTCAACGTGGAATAAGCGCTGAAAGGGAGTTGCCTGTCGGAAAAAATTGCCGATATAAAGCACCTTGGAAAACTTTTTGAGAAAAAACGAAAAAAGGCTTGACAAAGCGGCGGAACTCATGTAATATATACACGTTCCGCTTCGGACGATTAGCTCAGCTGGCTAGAGCACCTGCTTGACGTGCAGGGGGTCACAGGTTCGAGTCCTGTATCGTCCACCAAACAAATCCCTTAGAGCCGCAAGGCTTTGAGGGATTTTTTGCTGCGCTGAAATGGTGTTTACCCTTCATCTTACCCTTTACAGAAAATCTTTGCGACCGGATTTTCCGCGTATTGGTGGATCGTGGTGCACAGTTCCTGTCCGATCCGGATACGGCCTGCGGTTAACAGGCAGAGCTCTTACAAGGCTGCCTGAGATAGAAACGCCCGGTATACCGCCAGTCCGTCCACCGTGCCCGTTTGGCAGTCCGCTGTCAGCCGTTCCGGGTGCCATTGGATCCCCCAAACCGGCAAGGTTTTGTGTCGGAAGGCCTCTACTACGCCGTCCTCCGCCCGTTGCAAAACCTCCAAACCGGTTCCCAGGCGGCCAATGATCTGGTGGTGGCAGCTGTTGACCACACAGCGCTCTCCGTATAGCTCCCGCAGAAAGGACGGTGCATTTTGAACGCTGTGGAGCCGGTCAACGCCTTCTATGGCGCTGTGTCCTGGCCAGTCCTGCACCAGATCGCCGCCGAAAAACACATTGATGGTCTGCATTCCCCGGCATATACCCAGGACCGGCTTGCCAAGGGCCGTAAAATCCGCCAGCAGATCCAGTTCCAGCGCGTCCCGTTCCGGCTCCAGATCCCGGCAGGCTGTGTTTTTCTGGCCGTAACGCCAGGATTCCATGTCCCCGCCGCCGGGCAGCAGCAAGCAGTCGCAGTCCGCCGGCCGGCTCCCGAAGCAGGGAATCCCTCCGGCACGTTCCACCGCCAGTGCATAGTTTTGGTAAGCTGCGGCATCACCAAGAATATAGACCCGCATGGCCATAGCACTTCCTCCTTCGCCATCCGCACAGGTAAGATATGCCCATTCTATGCTGTGTTCCTTCGCTGCGCAAGTATTTCTCTTGCAATAGCCGTGAAAATATGTCATAATAGCTAACGCAGTCCCCACAGAGTTTGGATTTGACCGCCTGTGTGCGGCGGGTAAATGGGGTTGCTTGGAGATGTACCCAAGTGGCTGAAGGGTCCGGATTCGAAATCCGGTAGGCGCCGCAAGGCGTGCGGGGGTTCAAATCCCTCCATCTCCGCCATAAGGTGGCAACAATTCGGATATTTTAAGCGCAACGCTTAGAATACCAAAGGGTTGCCGCCTTTTTTATTTCAAATTTTGCACTCAGGAAAAAAGATATTTTCGCGTTATTTTGGTAACTGGGGAGATTCGAACTCCCCCTTTCACAGATTCAAAGGTAAAATCCTGAGAAGCGCCCTTTTTGCGGGCGCAAAATAGAGCGATCTTTCCTCAAAATTTTATACGATCTTTCGGGCGTCTGTTTGTTGGTTTCGTCGAAGCCATCAAATAGGCGCCCTTTTTCATTTCACAACTTAATCTATCACCCGGCCGGAGCATTTCAGGATGCTCCGGCTTATTTTTTTGCTTACGAGGAGGACTCCAAAATGAACAATCAGAATGAAACCGCGCAGCTCCGTTTCCTTGAAGAAACCGCCATCCGGCTGCGACAGAATGGTTTCACGGTGGAGCCGATTGAGGATCACCACCTGCCCGTCTGCTGGGAAAAAGGGCGTCTCTGCCGCGTATCCGGCAAGGGCAGCGTGTTGTACCGGCAGGAGTGTGTCGACGTCCCCGGTGCGCAGGATGCGCTGCAAAGCGTAATCGACATCGCCAAAATGACTTCGGAATACATGGCAATTCTGGAAACCGCGCCGCGGCTCAAAGCCAGCGGACTGGATGGCGACTACCGTATCCTCGCGGACTTCGGTGACGCGGTGCTGGCGGGCCACCCCACCGAGCGGGGCGTCCAGTTTGTGACTTGGGAGTGGGACTTCGACCGAGAGGGCGTCCATCACGGGCACTATTTCCAGGACGACTACGATGCCGCCAAGCGGGACTTCACCGTGCGCGGCGGGCTTGTTCAAAAAGGCGCCCTTTTCGAGCCGGAGCAGCTTGCGGAGATCTACCGCGCGCTGGCGTTCGTCCGCGAGCAAGACGAAACCCTTTCGTGCGGACGGGATCAGGAGCTGGCGGAGCTGATGGAACAGGTCGACGGACTGCTGCCTGCGGATGCTCCGCGGCAGCGGGACGCGCCGGAACAGAGCGGCATGACAATGAAATAAGTATTCACGCGGGCCGAGCATTTTTGCTCGGCTTTTTTATTTTAACAGGAGGAAAAGATGATGGAAATTTACGGCACGATCCACTTCAAACTCATTCTTCCGCACTTCCCCGGCTTTCAGCAGGAGCCGCTGCCGGCACCTGTTTGCAGCCGCTCGCCGGAGTGTGACGGCTGCCCTTATCCCCGCCACGGCTTTCTCTGCTGGGGCGCGGACGGGACCTGTCTGCGGACCAGAATGAACAAAATCAACGGATTGGAGGAAAACACAAATGATGATTCAAGCGGTTCTCGGTAATCCCAACCACCCGGAATACGGCGTGGCGACCATCCCGTTCCCCATCCCCCGCGACCAGTACGCACACTGCATGGAGCTGCTGGAGGCGTTGGAGATCGGTGACGCGGTCAATGCGGACTGCAAGGTGGAGAAGATCGACAGTTTCTACACTGTCCTGAAACGAGCGGAAATGCTCACGGTCAATGTGGAGGAGCTGAACTATCTCGCCAAGCGGCTGGAAAGCTTCGACACCGGCGAGGCCGCACAGTTTCAGGCGATGGCCCACAAGCTGGAGCTATTCGAGCTGAAGGATCTCATCAACCTGACCTTCTGCTGCCAGCAGGCCACGGTCATCACCGACTTTTCCGACCTCGCCGCCATCGGCCGCGACCATTACATGAACCTGCACGGCGGCAGCGCAAGTGTGGATGAACTGAACGCGCTGGACGACAAGGGAACCGCACGGCAGCTCATCGAAAGCGGCAGCGGCACGGTGACGCCCTACGGTGTGGTCTACGACAACGGTATGAAATTAGAGCAGGTCTACGATGGCCGGTTCTTCCCCTGCTATTACTACAAGCCGAATGTCATCACCGTTGCAGTGACCTCTAAAGCCGAACCGGAGGATACGGAGCATATCACATGGCTGTTCCTCCCCATGGTGCAGGAGGAGATCGACCGCGCCCTCCTTCGCGGGGGCATCACAGATCCCGCCGATGTCCGCCTGCGGCTGGAGGACAGCCAGCTCCCCAATGAGGCGGATATCCTGTTGGATATGGAGTGCGAAACTCTCTCTGATCTCAACGAACTGGCAGCGGCAACGGATGGGTTGTCAAAAGCGGATATGGAAAAGCTGGGCGCCGTGGTCATGCTGGCAAAGCCAAAGTCCGCGGCACAGATCAAAAATCTTGCGGAAAACTCCGGGGAGGCAGCGGATGAGATCTCAAGCCTGATCGATTCGGTGACCAGTCTGATTGAGGAGACCGTGAACCAGAGCGGACGAAGCACAGAGCAGATCAATGAGAGTGCGGCGGCGGTATTTGCGGCGGCAGAGCAGTTCAACAATATCTACGAGAGTATTGAACAGACCAACCGGATCGTGCAGGGAATGATAGAGAAGGTGCATGAGGTAAACGATGTCGCGTCCAATATGGCGGCTATCACGGAAGAACAGTCTGCATCGGCGGAGGAGATTGAGGCAACGGCGGTCAGCATTCAGGAACTGGCGGACATTGTTTCCGAGAACAGTGCAGATGTGCAGAAAGACTCGAAGGAGATGGAAAGCACGGCCGAGACGTTGAAGAAACATATTTCCAGGTTTACGATTTAGAACTTGCAGAAGAGGTACTTTCGTATTATAGTGTAGATAGAGACTCAGATAATAAGAAAGGAGCATGCATTATGAAGATCAAGAACATCACGGATATCGACGGATTTTTCAAGGTAATAGACTCCTGCCAGGGAAAAGTGGAACTCATTACCGGTGAGGGGGACAGACTGAACCTCAAGTCAAAGCTTTGCCAGTATGTATCACTTACCAGTATTTTAAAGACGGATGTGGAGATTCCGGAGCTTGAGCTTGTCGCTTACGAGCCGGAAGATACAGAGAAAATTATTAAGTTTCTGATGAAGGGCTGAGAGAAAGAACCGTCAACACAGGTTGGCGGTTCTTTTTTGGTTTGCGCGCCATGGGCGCGCTCTAACGGGTGAAAGTCCCGAACACGCCTAGGCAACGAGGAAGTGTATAGCCGAACAGCAAGGGTGTCTATCGTGAGGTGGAATCTGAAGGAAGCTGTAAGCAAACTCTTGGTCCGACGGACAG
>ERZ827452.3313-NODE-3313-length-10401-cov-3.588730_pt1 | contig 10401 bp, 8 predicted proteins | sample MGYA00519866_ERZ827452 | MGnify/ENA primary metagenome ERZ827452 (study PRJEB31778, sample SAMEA3449307) | human gut metagenome | biome: human gut; feature: human-associated habitat; material: faeces | place: United Kingdom | collected 2010/2012 ... | reverse complement strand
CGTTCGCGATAACAACGGGCTCGCCGCCCTCCATAACAGCTACGCAGCTGTTGGTAGTACCAAGGTCAATACCAATAATCTTACTCATAATATAAAACTCCTTTCATATTCCTCTTTCAGGAAACATGGAAATGTGAATGTCTTAATTTATATCTGAACGGGCTTTTGCACCCGGTTCATGCTTTGTTATTCGGCCACAACCACGGTTGCATGGCGGATGATCTTATCGCCGATCATGTAGCCTTTCTGGAACACGCGCACCACAGTGCCGCTTTCCTGGCCATCCTCTGCCGGAACCTGCTGAACAGCGTTCATAAAGTTGGGGTCAAAGGGCTTGCCCATGGATTCGATCTCGGTGATGTTCAGCGTTTTCAGAGCTTTTTCGGCTTTGTCCAGCGTCATCACAACGCCCTTTTTATAGTTTTCGTCGGTGCATTCGGCATTGGCTGCCATATCCAGCGTATCCAGAATTGCCAGGATCTGGTTGACCGCGTGGGAAACACCATCGTTGAACTTCTGGTCAGCTTCGCGGGCGGAACGCTTGCGGTAATTGTCATACTCTGCAGCGGTGCGCAGCATCTGGTCTTTCAGCTTTGCGTTGGCCTGCTCGGCGGCTTCCAGCTTTGCCTTTACGGCTTCCAGCTCTTTGGATTTTTTGCCGAACCAGTCTTTCTTTTCGGTCTTTTCTGCAGCGGGTTCAGCTTCCTGCTTATCGGATTCTGCCGCGGGCGCTTTTGTTTCAGCAGCGGCCTGTTCCTGTTCAGTTTCAGGCTGCTTCTTTGTTTCTTCGCTCATGTCTGCTCCTCCTTTTTACCGGACATTGACTGCCCTAACTTAATTGCAAAATAATTCAAAACGGGGATCAAGTGTTCGTACTCCATGCGGTTGGAGCCGATCACAGCCACCGTGCCATACAGCCCGCCGCCCGCAAGGTAACGCTTGCTGACGATGCAGAGGTTCGGCATGGCGGGCTCGATATCCTCGCCCAACGTGGCGGTCACTTTGCCGCTGCCCGGTTCGATCAGGGCGCGGGCCGCTTCGTTGTCAGAAAAAACTTCCAGCAGCGCGCCAAGGTTTGTGCGCACATCCGGCATCTTGGCCAGGTACTGCACGCCCTCCAGGTAAAACTGCGGGCGGGTGCGAACCAGCGCTTCGGCGGCGAACACCACCGGCGCCAGCCTGCGCCCGGCGGAAAGCACCAGGCTTGCCGTCAGCGACGGGGTCAGATCCTCCGGTGCCACAAAGGTCAGGCTGCTGTTCAGCAGGCGGGCCATCTCATCGGCATCCTCCCGCGTCAAGCCGGTGTGAATACGCGCCACACGGGTGCGCACACCGCCGGAGCTGGTAACCGCCAAAACTGCGGCGGAATACCGCCCGACCTGCACGACCTCAAAATGGGCGATGCACAGATCCTCGGCCTGCGGGGTGGTAGCCACTGCGGCACAGCCGGTATAATCGGCCAGTGCGCGGGCGGCGCTCTGCGCCAGCTTTTCGGGCTCAACGTCCATATCGGCAAACAGCCGGTCAATGTTTTCGCGGTCCGCTGCGCTCAGTGCTATGGCGGCGGGGGCTTCCAGCAGGTGGTCTAGGTAGTACCGGTACCCCTTGGGGCTGGGCACGCGGCCTGCGCTGGTGTGCGGCTGCTCCAGCAGGCCAAGCTTTGTCAGCGCGGCCATCTCGTTGCGCAGCGTGGCACTGGAAACTGCCATATCAAAGTAGTTTGCCAGCACACTGCTGCCCACAGGCTCGCCCTCGAGGCCATACAGCGCAACGATCGCCTGCAAGACACGCTGTTTGCGTGCATCCATCGTCATAGCGCCTGCCTCCTTCGTTCGCTTTTTGTTCTTTAGCACTCCTTCTTCCTGAGTGCTAAGACCATTATATCCAATTTTGCGGCGCTGTCAATAGCTTCTCAGAAAAGTTTTGAAAGATTCATAATTCTGTCATAAAGGCCGCACAAAAAAGAGCCGCCCTGCGGCGGCTCTCCTATATAATAGATCATTCCTCCATCTGCTTTGCCAGAAATGCCGCCGCCACGTTCACCGCCTTGAGCTGGGCGGCATCGGGCTGTGCAGTGCGGTCCTCCGTAAGCAGGCCCACACTGCCGGTGACATCCCCCGCCGCAATGATGGGCACAGCGCACAGCAGCGCCCGGGGCGAGCCCTCACAGGGCAGCAATGCCTTTTCGGGGCTGCCATCGCTCTGGTAGGGCTTGCGGCTGTCCATCAGCTTTTCCAGCGGCTGGCTCACGCTGCGGTCTGCCAGATCCCGCCTGCCCGCACCGGATGCCGCCAGAATGCGGTCCCGGTCTGAGACAAAGGCCGTCAGGGCAAAGCACTTGCTCAGCACATCCACATACTGGGCCGTCACTCCGCTCAGTTCCCCCATGGGCGAATACTTTTTGAAGATGACCTCGCCGTCCCCTGTTGTGAAGATCTCCAGCGGGTCTCCCCTGCGGATGCGCTGGGTGCGGCGGATCTCCTTGGGGATGACCACCCGCCCCAGCTCATCGATGCGGCGCACGATGCCGGTTGCTTTCATAAGGTTCCCTTCCTTTCCATGTTCCGGTTTTGCTTCCAGATTTCTGTGAAGTATGGTTATTCTGTGGAAACAGGAAGGGAATTATTCATTCAGCTCCGGCCGGAGCCTTACCTGCGCACATACTGCGTCTTTCTGCCCGCGCCGATCCTCTCCAGAACGCCCTCCTCTGTCAGTTTTTTCAGCGCGCTTTCAATCGAGCTTGTACCAAAGCCCGGGCAGGCCTCTGCGGCCTCCTGTTTTGTAAAGGCTCCCAGCCTTTCCATCGCATAACTGCGCACTCGTTCGTACGCCGTCACGCGCTTCTGTCCCCCGCCAACCAGATCGACCCGCTGCTCAAAATCCTGATAACAGGAGCAGATCACCGCCAGCATATATTTGATGAACGGTGTCGGGTCATTTTCCTCCTCATGCCAGTGCTGATCAGCCTGCGCCAGTGCTGCATAGTACTCATCCTTAGTCTCTGCAATTGCTTTTTCAATGCTGATGTACTGCCCCACAACATATCCATTCTGATACAGCATCAAAAGGGTCAGCAGCCGGCTCATTCTGCCGTTACCATCATTGAAAGGATGGATACAGAGAAAATCCAAGATAAAACAGGGGATCAAAAGCAGGGGATCAACGAGTTCTCTGTGCAGCACATCCTGATAAGTGCAGCAAAGTGCCTCCACAGCACCCGGTGTCTCGTATGGTTCCAGCGGACGGAACAGCACATGGCGTTCCCCGCTGGGAAGGGTCATATCGATTTCATTGGGTGTAGTCTTAAAATGTCCTCGATAGGTCAAATTCGTATATTTCAGCAGATCACGGTGCAGTTGCAGGATGTACCCCGGCTCTACCGGAATGTAGGCATAGTTCTCGTGGATGAGATTTAAAACATTCCGATATCCCAATATCTCCATTTCGTCCCGGTTACGTGGAGTCGTTTTATCTTCAACCAGCTGTTTCAGGCGTGCATTGGTCGTGATGATCCCTTCGATCCGATTGGAGGACTCTGTACTTTGGATCTTTGCGATCTCCACCAGCCGCTCCAATTCAGCGGGCCTTTGTTTCAGATATAGTTCCTGCCGCCCCTTGCATTCATGGATCTTCGCAACATAAGACAAGACCTCATTATCCCAGGAGTATTCTGCAATCTTTTTATAATCAAATGTACGCATGATTCACCCATTCCTTCTCCCAGCCCGTTCTTCCTTCTCCCAATTATACGCTCATTTTGGGAGAAAGCAAAAGAAACTGGGAGAAATCTTTTATCGTTCTCGTCACTCGCAGCTCCTGCCGGAGCGCTGCTTATCCTCATACATCCGGTGGTCGGCCAGGATGCGGATGGCACGCACATCGTCGCTGTCGCAGGGGTAGACCGCACAGCCGCAGCTGGTGCTAACCTGCACCTCTGCATCCTTCAGGCGGTAAGGCTCCCGGATGGCTGCCTTGATCTTTTCCACCCGGCTCTTGCAGAACCCCTCCGTTACGGCTCCGTTGACGATGAGAGCGAACTCATCCCCGCCGATGCGGAACACCGCATCGCTCTCCCGCACGCAGCCCCGCAGGCGGCTGGCCACCTCCTTGAGCAGCTGGTCGCCCACATCGTGGCCGTAACGGTCGTTCACAGGCTTGAAACGGTCAAGGTCGAGGTAGAACAGGACAAACGGTGTCCTGTTCAGCTCGTTTTCTTTCAGCAATGCGTCAAAATAGCGTTCATTATACAGTCCGGTCAGGCCGTCGGTGTTGGCCAGGTCCTCCATCTGCTGGCGGGCCTCCCCTTCCTGCCGGAGGGCGCGCTCCTTTTCCTCCACGCGCAGGCGGGCATCGATGCGGACACCGTGCACCAGCACGATGCCTGCGCAGAAGAACAGCCCAGCTAGCAGCAGGATGGTGGCGTTCTGGATCTTCCGCATTCCACTGTCCACCACGTCACGGCCGACGATGCCCACAATGGACAGATCCTGAAAGCCCACAGGCTGGTAGACCAGATAATAGCTCTTGCCCTCAAGCCAGTAGGAAAGGCTGCCGCTGCGGCCCTCTGCCACGTCCTGCCGGGCCCGGGTCAGTGTGCCCGCATCCACCTGCGCATACTTCTGCAGGTAGTCGAACAGGTTGTCCATCCAGTCCTCGATCTCGCTCTTGGGCTCCTCCGAGAGCATCACATCGCCATCGGGATGGATGATGTAGCAGTCGCTCTGGCCGCCATAAGCACTGCCGCCGATCAATTCCTCTATGGTCTTATTCCGATAGCTCACGGCAAGGCTGGTGTAGGTGGTGCCGTCGATCTCCACCGGCGCAATGGGCGCAGAGTATACCACCCGGCGCTCCCCGCTCCGCATGATGTAGCTGGACACCGTAGGCTTGCCGGTGCGGTACATCTCCTCAAAAGCCGTCCAGAGGTGATCCACTTTTTCATGCTTGCCCCGGATGCTCCAATATTCGCAGTTTTCATTGAACAGATACACGCTGCTGTACCGCCAGATCTCCCGCTCGGCCTCATAGCTGCGCAGGCGTTCCTCCGCCAGGCCCTCCTCATTGGCAGCCTGCAGGCTCTTGCCCCACTCGTTCAGCATGTTCCAGTTGCTCCGGCTGAAGATGGTAAACGCCTTATCCACCTGCTCATAGGTCTCCAGCAGGTTGCGGGTGCCTTCGTCATAGAACTGCTGCCGGATGTACAGGACGTACCAGCACAGACCTGTCACCACGACCATCGCCAGCAGCAGCGCAGCTGCCGTCCATCTTTCTTTTTTCTTCCACATATTCAGCTTCTCCTCAGCAGAGTCCCAACTCTCTGCCCTTTTCCGGCCGCATTTCCACAGCCTGCGAAACCACGCAATTCCGTCGAATCAACACTACCAAATTCTGCTTTTTCTGTCAAGGCTTTCGTCAAAGATTATTCGCTGCAAATTTGGGGCATTCTTCTATCCTTTTGCTGCTGTGTATGTTATAATAAAATGTATGGATTTCTGAGGGGGTGCTCTTATGCAGCAGATCGTGATATTGGGCGGCGGTGCAGCGGGCCTTGCCGCCGCATTGGCCGCCGCCCAGTCTGCCCCGGCAGGGGCAGTGCGGGTGACGGTGCTGGACCGCAACCCCAGGTGCGGCAAAAAGCTGTTGGCCACCGGCAACGGCCGCTGCAATCTGGACAACACCGGCATTGCACCGGAGCAGTATTTCACCGCTGACCCCGCCGCCCTGCGGCCCCTGCTGGCCGCGGTGGATGCCGCCGCACCGCTGGAATGGTTCGCGGCGCTGGGCCTGTACACCCGCACCGATGAGGCCGGGCGGGTGTATCCCTACTCCAACCAGGCCGCAGACGTGCTGGCCCTGCTGGAAGGCCACCTTGCCCGGCTGGGCGTGGAGGTGCGTACCGGCTGCACTGTGCAGACCCTGAGCCAGAACCGCAGCGGCTACACCATCCTGTGCGAGGATGCCGAGGGTCAGGACCAGACCCTGCGGGCCGATGCCGTCATCTGCGCCATGGGCGGCAATGCCGGGCCGCAGTTCGGCACCGACGGCTTCGGCACCCGATTTGCCGCCCAGTGCGGCGGAAAGCTGGAGCCGCTGTACCCCTGCCTGACCGCCCTGCAGACAGCAAAGCCCAACCGATCTCTGGCCGGCATCCGGGCCAAAGCCGCTGCCACCCTGCTGGACCTCGACCGCCACTGCACCGTGGCTGTGGAAAATGGCGAGGTGCAGTTCACGGACTACGGGCTTTCGGGCATCTGCATCATGCAGCTGTCTGGTCATCTGGCCCCGGGGCGGGGGCCAAAGCGCCCGGCCGTTGAGCTGGACCTCTTCCCCATGCTGGATGAGACTGCCTTGACCGCCCTGTTTGCGGCCCGGGTGCCCCTGCTGCCGGGCAAGGCACCTGCGGATTTCTGGACAGGTCTGCTCAATCCCAAGCTGGGCCGCGCCCTGTGGGCAGCGGCAAAGCTGCCTGAAAAACCGGTGGACACCCTGCCGGATGCCGCCTGGCAGGTGCTGGCCAACGCGGCCAAGCACTGGCTGTTCGAGGGCCTGACCCCCTGCGGCTGGAAGCAGGCCCAGACCACCGGCGGCGGCCTGAGCCTGGCCGAAGTGACCCCCAGCTTCCAGTTCAAGGGCTGCCCCGGCCTTTACTTTGTGGGTGAAACGCTGGACTGCGCCGGCAGCTGCGGCGGCTTCAACCTGCACTGGGCCTTTGGCAGCGGCATCGCCGCCGGGCGTGACGCGGTGCGAAGCCTCAAGCGGCCTGCCCCGAAGCCGAATAAAAAGAAGCGATAAAGAATGACCCTCTCCATCCCGCATCTGACAGACTGCAGGGACGGAGAGGGTCATTTTCGTTTCAGATACGCTTGTGTCTCCCGGACCACCACTCCCGAAAGCCCCACCACGCCCACAAGATTGGGCAGCATCATCAGGCCGTTGAAGGTATCGGAGAGTGCCCAGGCCAGGTCCAGCTTCATCACAGCACCCACCAGCACCATGACCGCAAACACCAGTTTATATCCTGCGGCGGCACGCTCCCCCAGCAGATACACCACTGCCCGGGTGCCGTAATGGCTCCACCCCAGCGTAGTGGAATAGGCAAACAGCAGGACCGACACCGCGATGAACTGCGGCCCGAACGCCCCAAACACCGTGGAAAAGGCCTGCCCCACCAGTGCGGAGCCCTCCACACCGGTCAGGGCCGCACCGGTGTCCAGATTCACAAGGCCGCTGGTGAGTACCACAAGGGCCGTGAGGGTGCAGACCACCATGGTATCTGCAAACACCTCGAACATGCCCCACATTCCCTGCTGGACAGGCTCCTCCACGTTGGCCGCGCAGTGCACCAGCACCGACGCGCCCAGTCCTGCTTCGTTGGAAAAGGCTCCCCGCTTGAATCCCCAGCTGATGGCCCGGGCCATGCCGTAACCCAGCACCCCGCCCCCGGCGGCCTGCAAGCCAAACGCCCCCCGGAAGATGGCCGCGAATGCCGCCGGGACAGCCGCCCAATGGACACAGACCACGGTCAGCGCCCCGAACAGGTAGAACAGGGCCATGAGCGGGACGATGGCCTCCGTGACTGCGGCCACCCGCTTCAGCCCGCCCAGTATGACCCGCCCGGTGAGCAGGGCCAGTACGATGCCCGTTGCCACCGGCGGCACCCGGAACACCGCCTGCAGATTGCCCGCAATGGAGTTGATCTGGCTCATATTCCCCATGCCGAAGCTGGCCAGCACGCAAAAGCAGGCAAACAGCACCGCCAGTGTCCGGCCAAAGCCGCCGCCCAGCCCCTCGGCCAGATAGTACATGGGCCCGCCGCACCATCTTCCGGCGGCATCCCGGCGGCGGTAGCAGATTCCCAGCACGTTCTCAGCATAACTGGTCATCATCCCCAGCAGGGCCATGACCCACATCCAGAACACAGCACCCGGCCCGCCTGCCAGAATGGCCGCCGCCACGCCCACGATGTTGCCGGTACCGATGGTCGCCGCCAGCGCCGTGCAAAGGCTCTGGAACTGGCTGATGGCTTCATCGTCCGTGTGGGCGGTCACATTCCGGTCCAGGAAGATGGCCCCGATGGTGTGCCGCATCCAGTACCCGAAATACCGCAGCTGGAAAAAACCGGTGCGCACTGTCAGCAGGCAGCCGGTGCCAAACAGCAGTGCCAGCCCCACCGGCCCCCATACCACACCGCCGACCACCGCATTCACCCGCGCCAAGCTCTCCCACATACACAAACGCCCCCTGTGCTCTACTGTATGGCACAGGGGGCGTTTTCATGCCCGGGCAGCGGTTTCTGTATAAAAAAGCGCATCCCGGCCCACCCTGTTCCAAAACAGAACGGAGGAACACGGGATGCACAAGAACGGTTGGAGGCCCTTCTGGGCGGCTTTGGGGGCGGCACTTCTGGTGCTGCTGCCGCTGGTGGGCGGCACAGTCCTGCTTACCCGGCAGATGGTGCGCACCCGCATCCAGACCGCCCAGCCCCAGAGCGGGGTGCCCATCCAGCTGCCCCGGGCCGAGCACCGGATGACCCTGCTTCTCTGCACCGCCGGGGAGCAGCCGGGCTTTTTGCTGGTCTACCTGAACGCCGCCCAGAACAGTCTGAACCTGCTGGCCGTGCCGGGGGAGCTGACGGTTCCCTTCAACGGAGAAACTGCCAGCCTTGCCCGCTGCTACGGAGCGGCGGGGCCCGCCCGGTGCTGTCAGGCGCTTCTGGAGGTGCTGGGCCTGCCGGAGGATATGTTTTATCTGGCGCTGTCCCCCGCCGTGCTGGAAAAGACCGCTTCCCGTTACGGGCCGGTGCGGGTGGGGTTTTCGGGGGCACTGACTGCCGATGAGCTGGCCGAAACCGGGCTTTCCGCCGCCGTGCAGAGCATTTCAGCCAAGGAGGCCCACGCTCTGCTCTCCGGCTGGGATGCGGACGGCACCCTGCCGCCTGCCCGCCGGGCCGCCGCCCGGGCGGCAGTGTGGGAAGCCTTTTTCCGGCAGGACCTCGCCCTGCTGCCCGCCACCCTGCCGGATGCCCTGCGGGCCAGCAGCGCGGCCCTGCTCACCGACTTTGCAGCACAGGATTATACCCTGCTGGGCACGGTCCTGGAGTTTCTGGCCAACAACAGCGCCCTCCCCCACGCCGAGGCCCTGCCCGGAGCGTGGGATGCAAAAGCGGGCACTTACACGGTCACAGACGCTTCCCGGGCGGCGGTGCAGACCTTCCTCAGCGTTTCGCCCGCCTCGGGGAATGATTCCTCGCTCAGGGAGCCATAGCCCAGTACAAACGTACCGGAAAAATCCTGTTCCCCGCCGGTCAGGTCATAATCGCTCAGCAGACTCAGGGCCACGCCCTGCGCCTTTGCGGCGGCGTGAAGGGCGGCATCCGGCGGGGCATTTTTCAGCCTTGCCAACAGATGCAGGCCGGTGTGCAGGCCGGTCAGGGTCAGCTCGTCCGGCGCAAAAGCAGCGCGCAGAGAGGCAGCCAGAGCATCCCGCCGGGCCTTGTAGGCCACCCGCTCCCGGGCCAGATGCCGGGTAAAATACCCCTCGGTGATGAACCGGGCCAGCGTCTGCTGCTCAAACCGGCCCACCGTGCTGGCATAGAGGCGGTAGGTCTTCCACCAGGCGGGCAGCAGGTGCTCCGGCAGCACCATATAGGCGATACGGATGCTGGGGGCCAGGCTCCGGGAGCAGGTGGAAAGGTAGACCACCGGGCCGTCGGCCCCGGCCATGCCCTGCAGGCTGGGCAGGGGGCGGGTATCAAAGCGGAACTCCGAATCGTAATCGTCCTCTATGATATACCGCTGGCCCGGGCAGCGGGATGCCCAGTGGAGCAGCTCCGTGCGGCGGCCCGCCGGCATGGTCACGCCCGTGGGGAACTGGTGGCTGGGCGTGACATAGCACACCGCCGCACCCGAGCCGGACAATGCCTCAACAGAAAGGCCGTCCGCATCCACAGGCAGGCAGCAGCACGCCACGCCGTTGTTTTCCAGCACCTGCTTCGCGCGCTGGTAGCCGGGATTCTCCACCGCCGTTTTGCCGGGCAGGAGCGGGGCCAGCAGGCTCAGCAGATACTCCATACCGGCACCCACCACCACCTGCTCGGCGGTGCACCGCACGCCCCGGTATTCCTCCAGATAGTCCGCCAGCGCCTGCCGCAGCTCCACGTCCCCCTGTGCATCGCCATGGGTCAGCAGCTGGGGCGAGGAATAGAGCAGCTCTTTCTGCAGCCGGGCCCAGGTGCGGAACGGGAACAGCCCCGGGTCCACGCCCCGGGTGGAAAGGTCGTACCGCACCGGCGGTTCCGGCGCGGCGGGCTCCGGCACGGCCGGGGTGGGCGACGGGCCCCGTGCATCCGCCCCGACCTGCGGCAGCGCCAGATATTCCTGTACATAAAAGCCGCTGCGCTCC
>ERZ827452.3312-NODE-3312-length-10401-cov-9.163058_pt1 | contig 10401 bp, 6 predicted proteins | sample MGYA00519866_ERZ827452 | MGnify/ENA primary metagenome ERZ827452 (study PRJEB31778, sample SAMEA3449307) | human gut metagenome | biome: human gut; feature: human-associated habitat; material: faeces | place: United Kingdom | collected 2010/2012 ... | reverse complement strand
ACCTCAAGACCCTGCGCAAGATCGGCAGCTACCTGCAGGGCCACCCCAACATGAACACGGTGCCGGGCGTGGATATGTCCACCGGCAGCCTGGGCCAGGGCATCTCCTGTGCGGCAGGCATGGCCAAAGCCGCCAAGTACCTGCACAAGGATGATGTGCGTGTGTATGCTCTCCTGGGCGATGGCGAGATCGAGGAGGGGGAAGTGTGGGAAGCGTTCCTCTTCGCCGCCAAGTACAAACTGGACAATCTCTGTGTCATTATTGACCTGAACGGGCTGCAGATCAACGGCCCCACCAGCGAAGTGATGCCCACCGACCCGGTGGATGCCAAGATGCGGGACTTCGGGTTCCGTATCGTCACCATTGACGGTCACGACTTCGCCCAAATCGAAGATGCGTTCCAGTATTTCCACACCCAGACAGGTGCCCCCACAGCTGTCCTGATGAATACTACCAAGGGCAAGGGCGTCAGCTATATGGAAAACAGCGTCGATTGGCACGGCAAAGCGCCCAACGACGCGGAATATGAAGTGGCCATGGGCGAGCTGCGCGCCGCCGCTGACGAGGCCGCTGTCGTTGCCGACGAGGCCGCTGAAGACAAGGCAGCCGAATAATTTTCACTGAAAAGAGCTGCCCGCTGCACGGTGGGCAGCTTTTTATTTGTGGGAGAGTATAACAATGAAATGGAAAATTTTGCATGAAAGCAAAGGCCGCATGCGCCTGCACCTGAACAAGCCGCGCATGAGTCTGGCCGAAGCCGACCAACTGCAGGATTACCTGGCGGCCCTGCCCGGCGTGCGCACCGCCGCCGTGTATGAGCGCACCTGTGATGTGATGGTCGTGTATACCGAGAACCGCGCAAGCCTGGTGAAGAGCCTGGCCGCCTTCCGTTTTGATGTGGAAGCCCTGGCCGAGGTACCCGCCAACAGTCCCCGCGCTGTGAACCGTGAGTATCAGGAAAAGCTCGTCAATATGACGATCTTCCACTTTGCGCGCAAGCTGTTTTTGCCGATGCCGCTGTGCATCGCCTACACCGCCGTGCGCAGCCTGCCCTACCTGTGGCGTGGGCTGACCTGCCTGCTGCGCCGCAAGCTGGAAGTGGAAGTGCTGGATGCGCTGTCCATCGGCGTTTCAATGCTGCGAGGAGACTTCTCCACAGCAGGGTCCGTTATGTTTCTGCTGCGGCTGGGCGAGCTGCTGGAGGAGTGGACCCGCAAGAAGTCCCTGAGCGATCTGGCCCGCTGTATGTCACTGAACGTCGACCGCGTCTGGCAGCAGACTGCCGAGGGCGAGGTACTGGTGCCCATCAGCCAGGTGCGCCCCGGCGACGCCGTGGTTGTACACACGGGCAGCGTCATCCCGCTGGATGGCCGCGTGCTGGAGGGTGAAGCCAGTGTGAACCAGGCCTCCCTGACCGGCGAGGCTGAACCCGTGCGAAAGAGCACCGGCGCTGTTGTATATGCCGGCACCGTGGTCGAGGAAGGCCAGCTGGTGATGACCGTGGAGCAGCAGGCCGGCAACGGCCGCTATGACCAGATCGTGCAGATGATCGAGGCTTCCGAAAAGCTGAAGTCTTCCAGCGAGACCCGTGCCGCCGCCCTGGCAGACAAGCTGGTGCCTTACAGCCTGCTGGGCACCGCCGTCACCTACGCACTGACCCGCAACACCACCCGCGCTATCTCGATCCTGATGGTCGACTTCTCCTGCGCGCTGAAGCTGTCCATGCCGCTGGCGGTGCTTTCTGCTATGCGTGAGTGCGGCAGCTACCACATCACCGTCAAGGGCGGCAAGTATCTGGAAGCCCTGGCCAAAGCCGACACCATTGTCTTCGACAAGACCGGCACCCTGACCCATGCTACCCCCACTGTGGTGGACGTTGTGCCGTTTGGTGGCCGCAATGCCGACGATGTGCTGCGCATTGCCGCCTGCCTGGAGGAGCATTATCCCCACTCGATGGCCAACGCCGTTGTGCAGGCCGCTGCCCAGAAGGGCATCAACCACGAGGAAATGCACAGCGAAGTGCAGTACGTCGTGGCCCACGGCATCGCCAGCAGCGTAGCCGGTGAGAAAGTCGTCATCGGCAGCCAGCACTTTGTATTTGAGGATGAGGGCTGCTACATCCCCACCAGCGAGAGCGATAAATTTGACGCTCTGCCGCCAGAATATTCCCATTTGTATCTGGCTATCGGCGGTGAACTGGCCGGTGTCATCTGCATTGCCGATCCGCTGCGCGAGGAGGCCGCCGATGTGTTGAAGGCCCTGCGCGGCTTAGGCATCCGCAAGGCTGTGATGATGACCGGTGACAACGACCGCACGGCTTCCGTCATTGCCAAGCAGGTAGGCGTGGACGCTTACTATGCCGAGGTGCTGCCCGAGGACAAGGCCCGCTTTGTGGAGCAGGAGAAGGCCGCAGGCCACACCGTCATCATGCTGGGCGACGGCATCAACGACTCCCCCGCCCTGTCCGCTGCTGATGTTGGCATTGCCATCAGCGACGGCGCTGCCATTGCCCGCGAGATCGCCGATGTGACCGTGGCCGCCGACAGCCTGAATGAGCTGGTCATCCTGAAGTGCATCGCCAACGGCCTGCAGAAGCGTACCCATGACAACTACCGCTTTATCATGGGCTTCAACAGCACGTTGATCGTGCTGGGCGCCATGGGCATTTTGCAGCCTGCCACTTCGGCCCTGCTGCACAACGCCTCGACCCTGGCCATCAGCCTGAAGAGCATGACCAATTTGCTGGATGAGTATAAGTAAGATAAGTAAGGCGCAGCCATAAAAATATCCCCCGCTGTTGTTCGCAAGGAATAACGGCGAGGGTTTTGTTTTTTGTGATTAATAGTAGGGAGCATCCCGTATGTAGGGGTCGATGCTTGTATCGACCCGCGGGTCCGCTTGGCGGCCAAAATCATGGCCGCCAGCCAGCAAAAGCTGGCTCGCTCGTGCGGTTCAAAGCCCCACTGGGGCTTTGATCGCTACGCGACCCCGCAATGCAAGCATCCGCCCCTACAGCGAGGTTGCAACCCATTCAAGGTTATAGCAGCCCGACATATTTATTATAGCACCTTTTACATGCACTTATCAATCCTTAACATGCACAAATAATTCATCGCAGGATTGTCTGCTCTGCGAATAGACGAATTTCTAAGCGTGTGCTATAGTATAGTCACAGAAAGAAAACAGCCGGAGATAAGGAGATAAGAACTCCAAGCGAAGCCACTTTCTTAACACTTCCCAATAAAAGACCGATCGTGAACGGACCGACATCTTAAAGCAGATCTCCCGAAGCGGAAACGTGAAGAAGGAGCACTTTAAGGACTCCGATCTAGCAGCACGAGGGCAGCGGGAAGAACAAGGAAGAAATTGTAAAGGCCGCCGGCAGGATTTCGGATGAAAGGAGGCTCTGGACCCGATGGCAAACTTTAAAGATCCCATTCATCACCGGCGGGCCTGGGCCTGCTGAAACGAAGAGAACCACATTGAAAGCCGCAGGTCGTAACCTGTAAAAGATTGAAAAATTCAGATGGTTGGTTCATAAATCAGATTCAGCAAGCCCAGGGGCCGTCAAGACAGACCCTGGCGTGTAATATAGATTAAGATGAAAGAAGGTCGGTAGCGATGACCGTCACCACTCCACCGAACAGGAAGAACCTGAATTTCATCTGATCCACAAGGAGACACTCCAATGTACTAGAGTTAAGAGGCGCAGTCCTCAGCATCAGACCCCGATACCCCAGGAACGATCTTAAGAGCCGAACCGATTTTACCACGTTCCACAAATGCTTTTCAGCAAATAACGAACCAGAGGGTAAGACCAATGAACAGGTAAATTGAGATCCTGAAAGGGTTAAACAAAATCGCAAAGTTAGGATGATCCTTATGAAAACAAGGGTACAGTCCGAAAAATAACGAGTAAGGGTTATGAGGCTATGACTCCGAAGAAGTAAGACCGCCGGGGCGAACAGAAATGTTCGCCCCGGCTTTTTGTGTATATTTTTTCATTGACAAACCCACTTCTCTGCGCTACCATGTTACTATCTTATAGTATACGAGGGGGATCACCATGAAATACGGTTTTATCGGCTGCGGCAATATGGGCGGCGCAGTGGCCCGTGCGGTCTGCAAGGGTGCAGGCGCCGGGGATGTGCTGCTGGCCAACCGCACACCAGCCAAAGCGCAGGCCCTGGCCGGCGAGCTGGGCTGTGCCTGTGGCACCAACGAGCAGGTCGCCAGTATCTGCGATTTTATTTTCCTGGGGGTCAAACCCCAAATGATGGCTGACATGCTGGACGAGCTGGCCCCCACGCTGGAGGCCCGGGCCGAAAGCCGCCCCTTTGTGCTGGTCAGCATGGCGGCGGGGCTTTCGATGCAGCAGATCCGCCACATGGCGGGCAGCGGCTACCCCATCATCCGCATGATGCCCAACACCCCCGTGGCGCTGGGCGCCGGTATGATCCAGTACTGCTGCGACGACGTGGAGCCTGCCCAACTGCAGGAATGGCTGGCCGCCATGCAGCCCGCCGGACGGCTGGACGAAGTGCCTGAGACGCTGATCGATGCCGCCAGCGCAGTTTCCGGCTGCGGCCCGGCCTGGGTGTACCAGTTTATCGAGGCACTGGCCGATGGCGGCGTAGCCGCCGGCCTGCCCCGCGCCAAGGCCCAGGAATATGCCGCCCAGATGGTGCTGGGCAGCGCCCGCATGGTGCTGGAAAGCGGCAGCCACCCCGGTGCCTTGAAAGACGCCGTGTGCAGTCCCGGCGGGTCCACCATCCAGGGTGTGCGCCTGTTGGAAGAACGGGCCTTCCGCGGTGCTGTGACCGACGCCGTGCTGGCCGCCTACGAGAAAACGAAAGAGTTGGGAAAGTAAGATGCGAATTGTTGTTAAGGTCGGCACAAGCACCCTGGCCCACCCGGGTGGGCGGCTGAACATCCGCCATACCGAGGACCTTGTCAAGGTATGGAGCGACATCAAAAACGCCGGACATGAGCTGATCGTGGTCTCCTCGGCTGCTACCGGTCTGGGCGTGGGCAAGCTGCAAATCCAAAAGCCCCGGGACATCACCACCAAGCAGGCAGCCGCTGCCGTGGGCCAGTGCGAGCTGATGTACACCTACGACCGGCTGTTTGGCCAGTACAACCACACTGTGGCCCAGATGCTGCTGACCTGGGAGGATTTCGACCACGAAAACCGGCTGCACAACCTGCGCAATACGCTGGAGCGTCTGCTGGAGCTGGGAGCCATCCCCATCATCAACGAGAACGACCCCATCGCCTGCGAGGAGTACTCTCTGGGCGACAACGACACGCTGGCCGCGCTGGTGGGCGAGTGCATCCACGCCGATCTGGTGGTGCTGCTCTCTGACATCGAGGGCTTGTACACCGCCGACCCACACACCCATGCCGACGCGAAACTTATCCCTGTGGTGGAAGAAATTACACCCGAAATTGAGGCGTTGGCCGGCGGGGCCGGGTCCAGCCTGGGCACCGGCGGCATGCTGACCAAGATCAGCGCTGCCAAACGCGCCACCGCCGCCGGGGCCGATATGATCATCACCAACGGTGCCCGCGCCGACGTGCTGTACGATATTGTGGAGGGTAAGCCGGTAGGCACCCGCTTTATTGGTAAAAAGGAGCATGCCCAATGACGACGCAGGAAATTTTGCAGGCGGCACAGACCGCCCGCATGCCGCTGGCTCTGGCCGACTCCGACACAAAAAATGCGGCGCTGGAGGCCATGGCTGTGGCATTGATTGCCGCGAAAGATGCGATCCTGGACGCCAACGCGAAAGATCTGGCAGCGGCCCGCGGCCGAGTCAGCGATGTGATGCTGGACCGCCTGGCGCTGACGCCCTCCCGCCTGACCGACATGGCCAAGGGTATGCGCGAGGTCGCCGCCCTGCCCGACCCGGTGGGCGCGGTGCTGCGCCGCATCGTGCGCCCCAACGGGCTGGTGATTGAAAAGACCGCCGTGCCCATGGGTGTGATCGCCATTATTTACGAGAGCCGCCCCAACGTGACCAGCGACGCCGCTGCTCTGGCGGTGAAAGCAGGCAGCGCCTGCATCCTGCGCTGCGGCCGCGATGCCTGGGCCAGCTGCCACGCCATTGTGGAGGCCCTGCGCGCCGGTCTGCGCAAAGCCCACCTGCCCGAAACGGCAGTGAGCCTGATCGAGGATACGAGCCACGCCAGCGCCAACGAGCTGATGACCGCTGACGGGCTGGTGGACCTGCTGATTCCCCGCGGTGGTGCCGGGCTGATTCGCGCCTGCGTGGAGAATGCCACAGTCCCCTGCATCCAGACCGGCACCGGCATCTGCCACGTTTATGTGGACGCTGCCGCTGATCTGGAGATGGCTGTGAACATTGTGGAGAACGCCAAGACCAGCCGTCCCAGCGTTTGCAACGCCGAGGAGGCTCTGCTGGTACACCGGGATGTGGCCGCCCAGTTTTTACCGATGCTGAAACAGCGCCTTGTAGACGACCGCACCGCCGCCGGGCTGACCCCGGTGGAACTGCACCTGGACGCCCGCGCCGCGGCTATCATTGACGGTGTGCCTGCCGCACCTGCGGATTTTGACACCGAATATCTGGACTACAAGCTGAGTGTGGCCGTGGTGAATACACTGGACGACGCCATTGCCCATATTGCCAAGCACTCCACCCACCACAGCGAGGCCATCATCACGGCGGACAAGGCCGCCGCCCAGCGTTTTACCGCCTGCGTGGACAGCGCCGCGGTCTACGTGAACGCCAGCACCCGCTTTACCGATGGCGGTGAGTTCGGCCTGGGCTGCGAGATGGGCATCAGCACCCAAAAGCTGCACGCCCGCGGCCCCATGGGGCTGGCCGAGCTGTGCACCTACAAGTACATCATCCACGGCAGCGGCCAGACCCGCGGCGGTGCCGCCGCCAAACTGCAGACGCCCTGCTGCTGAAAATTTAAAATGGCAAAAAATTCCCCGGTGCGGTTCAGAATAAAACCGCACCGGGGAATTGCTGTTTATATGGATGTCAGCCGATGTTCATATCGACGGGCTTGGAGATGCCATTGACGTGACCGGAGCCCGTGTACTGCCAGATGTTGTATTTATAGCTGAAGTTCAGGGTGTCGCGGTACTGGGCGATCCAGATGTTGTACTTGCTGATGTTAGCGAAGTTCAGCGAGTTGTAGAACCAGCTTGCATAGGAGTACACACCGGCAGAGTAGCCGGAGTTGCGGATGGTCTCGCAGAATGCGACGGCGCAGGCGGTGCGCTGGGCAGCGCTGATGGTATCGGCGCGGCCGGTATCACCGGCGACTTTCTCGGTATCGTAGTAGACACCCAGGGGCAGCGAGTAGCCGCTGACCAGGCTCAGCACCATGCTGGCTTCCTCGACGGCCTCGGCCTCGTTAGTGGCTTGGCTGTAGAAGTAGACGCCCACTTTCAGGCCCGCGTTGATGGCGCCGCGGATGTTGGCGCGGTAGGTGGAATCCTCGACCAGAGCGCCGCTGCCGTAGCCGCGGTAGCCGCAGCGGATGATGGCAAAGGTGATGCCGTCGGCCTTGACAGCGTTCCAGTCAATGCTGCCCTGGAACTTGGAAACATCAATGCCGCGGGCCGTGCGATTCAGTGCACCGTCGGCACCAAAGGTGTAGACGTTGCCCTGGATGACCTGGTTGCCGGTAACGGGCTGGTGGGTGGCGGGGTCGTAATAGTACGTGGCGCCGTCAATGTTCTGCCAACCGGTGTACTGGTACTCGACGGTCTCGGTGCTGGTCACGGCAAAGCCGTACCCGGCCAGCTTGGAGGCTTCGATCTCATGGGGAAAGCCTGCGGTGCGATCCACCGGCGTGGGGGCCGGGGTGGCCGTGGGGGCAGGCGTCGGGGTCGCGGTCGGCTCCGGGGTGGCGGTAGGGGTGGGTTCCGGCGTGGCCGTCGGCTCCGGAGTGGCGGTCGCTTCGGGTTCCGGGGTAGGCGTTGCCTCTTGCTCCGGGGTGGGGGTCGGCGTGGACTCGCTGTCACCACTGGCAGAGGAGGAACCACTTTCGACGTTCTCATCTACCCCCATGATGCCCTCATTATCGTCGGCATGGTGGATGACACGGGTGGTAACAGCCAGAGGCACGATGGCATCCGCTGCACCGGGCAGCCAGACAGCCATGCTGTGGGCAACGGCATAGCTGTCATCGCGCTTGGCACCGGCCAGGTCCTTGGTGCCGTCTTTGTAAACGGGCAGGTACGGGGTCTCGGTGCCGTCAGACAACAGCAGATGGCCGCTGCTGCTCAGCTTGGCGGTGTATGTAGTGGTCTTTCCGGTCTCGGTCTTGGCGCTCTCAGCGTAGGTGACGGTGTCGGTCACTTCCTCGACGATGGGGGCAGCGCCTGCGTTTTTGCTGGCAGAGTCCTCAGCGCTCTCGTTGACCTGGCTGGCCTGGACGATCTTCTCTTTCACGGCGGCCACATCAGCCTTGTAGACGACCTTCTCGTTGACGGTTACAGTCTTGCTTTCGGGCGTGACATACCCCTCGATGGGCTGCACAGTCACGGTGTAGTCGCCAGGCTCCACCTCCTCGGCCAGGGCCGTGCCGGTCTTGGTGTCCAGCTCGTAATCGGTGGTCTTGCCGTCCTTGTCAGTCAGGGTCACGGTGGCGGCCACATCCAGCAGGGGCAGCTTTTCCTCGGCGTCCTCATCCTTGTCGGAGGCACTTTCGGGGGTGGTAGTCGGCAGCGTATAAAGCTCCACACCAATGTCCTGCTGCACGACGGTCACATCGACGTACAGATCCTTATCCGGTTCCGGCGTAGCCGTCGGTTCTGGGGTCGGGGTGGGGGTCGCCTCCACGATGGCCGTCGGCTCCGGGGTAGGTTCCGGCTGGGCCTGGGGCGTGAAGGACGCTGCCATGACGCCCAGGCCGATGCTGGCCGTGAGCACCACGGCCGAGCCGCCTGCCACCAGTTTGTACAGCGGCAGACGCGCAAAGGCGTTGCCGGAGAAATATTTCATGGGATTCCGCTTACTGAACATCCTGTCCTCACTGTTTCCTTTTATAGAGTTCTATTACTGCTTATGGTCATCATACCATAAAGACTCCCCTGGCCGCAAGGGGGCAGGGGGCGAAAAAACTTGTAAATTTTGCCAAAACAGATGCTCCAATTTTGTTCAATTTACCGCATTTTGGCAGTTTTTTAGCTGATATGGTGGTTATTCTGCCGTAAGGCCACCAGTAGTTGTGTAGGGCAAAAATTCTTCTACCAGCAGGTCCACGCAGGCGCCGTAGCTGCGCATGCCCAATTTCTGGCCGTAACCCTGCAAAAAGGCAGTGTACACTTTTTCGCCGGTCTCCTTCACCGGGCCTTCCCACTGCTTCCAATAGGCGTTGTTGTCCGCCATGTCGGCCTGAGCCTCGGCGCACAGGGCGGCATAGGATGCCCGGGCCAGGTCCGGGTCGGCGCTGTACAGCGCGTTGGAGAGATGCAGATAGCCGAACAGCCAGCCGGAGTACTGGTATGCCGCATTGCCGCCCGCTGTGGCCGCCATAACGCCGACGAAGTTAGCCTCCTGCTCCGCCGCCACGCCCCGCTGGTGGGCCAGCTCGTGGGCGACCGTCACCGGCAGGAACACCGCCGGGCTGTCCACGTTGAGGGTGCTCTCCCCCACCAGCGGGCAAAGGTAGCCGGTGAAGCCCCACGCGCTCATCAGCTTGGAGTAGACCGCCGGTTTGGGGTGCCGCTCGGGGCCATCCAAAAACGGCCAGCGCTCCAGCAGCGGCGTGTACAGGCCGCTGCAGCTTTGCAAAATTTCGGTTTTCTCCACCGCAAACAGACCGCTTTCGTCCCGGGGCACGGCATCGGCTGTCTCATTGACGCGGGCGGCGAAGTAGTCGGTCACCGCCGCCAGCTGCTCTACGCTGACCGCCGGGGACTGCATGCCTGCCCTGCCCGCAAAGCTTGTACCGTAGTACTGGGTGCCCCAGAGTGCGCACACGCCCGCATATCCCCAGACGACCAGCACCGCCACATGCAGCAGCCAGGCGGGCAGGGCACCTTTTTGACCCTTAACCGCACGGCGGATGGCACGGACCAGAAAGGCCAGCGCACCCACGATCAGCACGGTGGCCCCCAGCTCGCAGGCACTGAAGGGCAGCGGGTCCACTAGCGCCGAGATGCCCCGTTTGACGGGCATCGAGACATGGGCCAGCCACCAATCCATGGCCGCCCGGTTGCCGCGTGCGGCCGCAAACAGGCCCAGGGCCGCCAGCCCGGCCAGCAGCCCCAGGCAGGCGGCCCGGTGGCGGCACAGCCAGGCGGTAAGGGTTTTGCAGGTATTTTTCAGCATTGCAGTGTCTCCCGTTTGTGTTTTACTTTAGGCAACACCGCACAATTCCCGCCTTACGGCTTAAGCACCGCTTCGGCGGCTG
>ERZ827452.3302-NODE-3302-length-10450-cov-4.879365_pt1 | contig 10450 bp, 8 predicted proteins | sample MGYA00519866_ERZ827452 | MGnify/ENA primary metagenome ERZ827452 (study PRJEB31778, sample SAMEA3449307) | human gut metagenome | biome: human gut; feature: human-associated habitat; material: faeces | place: United Kingdom | collected 2010/2012 ... | reverse complement strand
AAATGTTGTTAGAGATGAGCTAGAAGGAGCTATATCTGAAAAAGAAGAAAAATTTAAAGCAGAGGAAATGGAAGCAAAACTTGCAAAAGAAAAAATAGATATTACACTTCCAGCAAACAAAATTAAAAGAGGTAGCAAACACCCACTAAATAGAATAATAGAAGAGGTTGAAGATATATTTGTAGGAATGGGATATGACGTAGTAGATGGACCAGAACTAGAAACAGATGAATATTGTTTTGAAAGATTAAATTTACCAAAAGGACATCCAGCACGTGATATGCAAGATAGTTTCTACATAACACCAGAATACTTATTAAGAACACAAACATCAGCTGTTCAAGCACGTGTTATGATGGCAAATGAAGAAAAATCTCCAATACGTGTTATATGCCCAGGTAAAGTTTATAGAAGAGATGATGATGCAACACACTCACATCAATTTGCACAAGTAGAAGGATTAGTAATAGATGAAAAAATTAGCTTAGCAGACTTAAAAGGAACATTAGAGGTATTTATGAGAAAAATGCTTGGAGAGAATACACAGTTAAGATTTAGACCAAGTTATTTCCCATTTACAGAGCCATCTTATGAAGTAGATGTAAGCTGTTTTAAATGTGGAGGAAAAGGATGCAATCTTTGTAAACAAACAGGCTGGATAGAGCTTTTGGGTTCAGGAATGGTACATCCAAATGTATTAAAAATGAATGGATATGACCCAGAAAAATATACAGGCTTTGCTTTTGGAACAGGTCTAGACCGTTTAGCAATGTTCAAGTATGGAATTACAGATATTCGTTTATTGTACCAAAATGATGTTAGATTTTTAAATCAATTTGATAGAATGGACTAGGTAAAAAAAGGACAATTGGGGACGGGTCAATTTTGTCCTTTAAGAAAAAAGTTAATATAACAAAAAAATGAAATTATGTAAAGGACAAAATTGACCCGTCCCCAATTGTCCTTTAAGAGAGGAAAAGAGAAAAATGAAATTAAGTACAAATTTTGTTAAAGATTATGTAGATATAGATGTAGATTTAAAAACACTTGCAGAAGATATGACAGGTGTTGGAAATGAATATGATTCTGCCCAAAAGTTAATTAATGCAACTAATTTGGTAGTTGGTGAAGTTATAGAATGTGAGATGCATCCTGATTCTGACCATTTACATGTATGCAAAGTAAATGTCGGAAATGAGATTTTACAAATAGTTTGTGGTGCACCAAATGTTAGAAAAGGGTTAAAAGTAATAGTTGCTTTAGTTGGAGCAGAATTACCAGGAGATTTTAAAATAAAAGCAGGAAAAATTAGAGGTGTAGAATCTAACGGAATGCTTTGTTCAATCGCAGAATTAGGTTTAGATAGCAAATTTTTAAGACCAGAAGACAAAGAAGGAATACATGAATTACCAGAAACTGCTGTTCCAGGAGAAGATCCTATAAAATTGATGGAAATGGATGACGGAGTAATAGATTTTGAATTAACAGCAAACAGAGGAGATTTATTAAGTATTTTAGGTATGGCTTATGAAATAGGTGCAATATATGATAAAAAAGTTAAAGATATAGATTTATCATACAACCAAAGCAATGAAGATATAAATAACTCCTTTAAAGTGAATGTAAAAACAGATAATTGTTCAATATTCTTAGCAAAAAGAGTTGAAAATGTAGTTATAAAAGAAAGTCCAACATTTATAAAAAATAGACTAATAGCTTCTGGAATAAGACCAATAAATAATGTTGTAGATATAAGTAACTATGTAATGCTAGAAGTAGGTCAACCACTTCACTACTATGATGCAGATACATTAAATGGATGTTTAGAAGTAAGAATGGCTAAAGAAAACGAAAAATTAACAACCTTAGATGATGTAGAAAGAACATTATCTAGCGAAGACATAGTAATATCTGATGGTAAAAAAGCAATAGGTCTAGCAGGTGTAATGGGCGGTGCCGACACTGAAATCACAGAAAATACAAAAAATATAATGATAGAATCAGCAATATTTGATAACGTAAAAATAAGAAAAACATCAAAAGAAATATTAAGAAGTGAAGCAAGTAACCGTTTTGAAAAAGGCTTAGACCCTAACAGAACATACATGGCAATAGAAAGATCTTGTCATTTGTTAGAAAAATATGCAGATGCAAAAATAGTTGGTGGACTTGTAAAATATGATGAGGCATCATTAGAAGATACAAAAATAGATGTAAGTTTAGAAAAAGTAAACAGAGTATTAGGAACAACAATATCTAAAGAAGATGTATTAGATGTATTTAGAAAATTAGCATTTGAAACTAAAGTAAATGGAGATAAAATAACAGTATCAGTTCCAAAAAGAAGAATAGATATATCAATAGAAGAAGATTTAATAGAAGAAGTAGGAAGAATTTATGGAGTAAATAAGATAGAAGGAAAATTACCAAGTCTTCCATTAAAACAAGGCTCTTATAATAAAACATTAAGAAACATTAGAAACAAAATGATAGATTTAGGACTAAATGAAACACTTTCTTACATTTTAGTAAATGATAAAGAAGCTACAAAATACACAACAGACGACGTTGAAACAGTAAAACTTTTGGATCCTATGACAGAAGAAAGAAACACATTAAGATATAGTATGATACCATCTCTAGTAAAAATATATGAATACAACAAGGCAAGAAGCCAAAAAGATGTATCTATATTTGAAATAGGAAAAGGATTCTATAAAAAAGATGAGCAATATGGAGAAAACTTAAAACTTTGTGCACTTATGACAGGAGAAAGATACTTATCTGTAAAATCAAAACAAGTAGATTTTTATGATATCAAAGGTGTAGCAGAAGAACTATTAGATTACCTAGGCTATGGTGGAAGATATAGCTTTGTAGTAAAAGATGAATTACCACAAGAATTCCATCCATATCAAACTGCACAAATTAGTGTAAATAACGATATTGTAGGAATTATAGGAAAACTTCATCCAAACTGTACAAAGGACAATGTATATGTATTAGAAATCAACTTAGATAAATTACTAGAAAAGAAAACAGGAAAAATGAAATACAAAGAAATATCTAAATTCCCAAGTGTAAAGAAAGACTTAGCAGTAGTAATAGATAAAGATATTACATCAGAAGAAATAGCAAAACAAATTAAAAAACTAGCAGGAAATCTATTACTAGGAAGCAAAATATTTGATGTTTATACAGGAGAGAACATTGAAGAAAGCAAAAAGAGTATTGCATATTCATTAGAATTTGGAGCAACAGACAGAACATTAACAGACGACGAAATAAATGCTATATTAGAAAAAATAATTGCAGGACTTGAAAAACAAGGTGCAATAATAAGAAAATAGTTGAATCAAACGTAAGGGATGGTCCTTTTTGTTCCGAATTTGGAACAAAAAGGGCCGTCCCTTACGTTCACTTGCTAATTGACTGCTTTTGTGATATAAAAAAGATATATTATAATAAAGGAGGCAAAATAATGAAAGTATTATTTGCAACAACAAATCCAGCCAAAATAAAAAAATATGCAGAAAGATTAAAAGAAAAAAATATAGAAGTGTTAACTATTAAAGATTTAGGAATAAATCTAAAGCCAGAAGAAACAGGAAAAAATGCCATAGAAAATGCTTATATAAAAGCAAAAGCGTATTATGATGAAACCAAAATTACAACTATAGGAATGGATAATAATTTATATATAGAAGAGTTGCCAGAAGAAAAACAACCAGGAACTCATGTAAGAAGAATAAATGGGAAAGAATTAAATGATGATGAAATGATTGAATATTATTGCAATTTAGTTAAGGAATATGGAGGCAAATTAAAAGCTAAATGGGTATATGGAATGGTAATATACAATGGAAAAGAAATAAAAGAATATAGTTGGAGTAAAAACCATTTCTATTTTGTAGACAAGCCTTGTGAAAGAAGAAACCCAGGATATCCTTTAGACTCAATATCAATTATGCCAGAATGTAATAAATATTTTGTAGACTTAACAGCAGAAGACAAAAATAAAAACAAAGAAAATTATAAAGAAGACGACGTTATAGAGTTTATAGTAAATAATGTGTAAATATGAAAAGAAAAATTTTATCAAATTGTTTACTTGGAAAATGAGGATTATATTGTAAAAAGTCCAGCTAGAGAGATTAAGAAAGTAAAAATAACGAGTAAGTTGTATTTATAAATTAGAAAGAGAGGAATATTTATGAGTAGTAAACAAAAAGTCTTTATTGTAATAGGAATGATAGTAATTATAGGAGTAAGTTTTGTAGTTGGTTTATTTATAGGGAAACAAAATGCTTCAAAGAATGATTTAGCAATTAGGAAAGTAGTTGGGCAAACATTTTATGCAAATATTGAAAGTATAAAGCAATACAATGATGGTAGCTTCCACATTAATGTAAAAGGACTAGAAATAAACGACATAAATTATAGAGGAAATTTCACTTTTAAAGTAGATAATAGTATGGATATGACTTGGAGAGGCGAAAAGATTAAAGTCTCAGATTTCAAAGTGGGAAACAATATTTCAATTACTTTTACTGACGAAATGCTTACATCTATTAGTCCTACTCCATTAACAGAAGTTGTTAAAATACAAATTTTAGATGATGAAAAATAATGACAAATTACAATTTTCTCTTTAAACTAAAATTTAAATTATCATATGTTATAATATGTAAAAAATAAAATATAAGAAAATGGAACCATAAAAAATGAATTAGGGAATTTAGAACAAATAAATAGTAACGTCACAAAAATAAAAAATCTCTCATACTATATCTTAAAGGAGATATAGTTATGGGAGATTTTATTTTAAACAGTATTTTGTGGACACTAGCACTATATGGCTTAATAGAGATTATTAAAACAATTATAAATATATATACATACACAAATTTAAAATCAGACGGAATTTATATAATAGTTGCGGTAAAAAATCAAGAAGATAAAATAGAAGGATTTCTAAGAAATTTTTTATTTAGAATAATATATGGAAAAGAAGAATCTGTTAAAGACATAATAGTTGCAGATTTAGACTCGACAGATGATACTATAAACATATTAAATAAACTGCAAAAAGACTATGATGAGATAAAAGTAGCAAACTGGAAAGAGTGCAAAGAAATAATGGAAAATATGAAAGAAAGGTTGTAAAAACCTTTCTTTTTTGATAGAATAAGAAAAGATTTTAAGAGGAAAAGAGGACTATTTTGGAATTAACAGGAGAAGTAAAAGAGATAATTTATCAAAATGAAATAAATAGCTATACAGTGGCAGAATTTGAAACTGACAATGAAGAAATTACAATAGTTGGCTATCTTCCATTTATTAATGTTGGAGACACATTAAAGTTAATTGGAAAAATAGTAACTCATCAAGATTATGGAGAACAGTTTAAAGTAGATACTTTTGAAAAAATGATGCCACAAACATTAGGTTCTCTAGAAAGATATTTATCAAATGGGACTATAAAAGGAGTAGGCCCTGCTACTGCAAAAAAAATTGTAAATACATTTAAAGAAGAGACAATTCATGTACTTAAGTTTGAACCACATAAACTAGCACAAATAAAAGGAATAAATGAAGAAAAAGCAATATCAATATCTCAAGATTTTATAGAAAACTGGGAGGTATGGCAAATTGTAGGATATTTAGAAAAATTTGGAATAGGTGTTCAAAATGCGAAAAATGTATATAAACAGTTAGGGACAAATGCTATAGAAGAAATAGAAGCTAATCCATATATTTTAATAGATGTTGCAAACAATGTAGATTTTAAAAAAATAGATAAAATGGCATTAAATATAGGTCTTCCATATAATAATGATAAAAGAGTAAAAAGCGGAATTAAATATGCATTAATGTGCGCTACATTAAATGGTCATTGCACAGTTTTAGAAGACAATTTGAAAACTTTTTGCAAAGAATTGTTAGGAGTAAGCAACGAAGAGCTAGAAGAAAATATAATAGAGCTAAAAGTAAAAGGAGATATAGTAGAAGAAAAGAGAATAGAACAAAGTAATGAAGAAAAAACTGAACTCGAAAAAATTTTAAAAGAAGCTAATGGAAAAATAATAAATGAAACAACTTGGGTATACTTAGCTCCATTTTATAATGCAGAAGAAAATATTGCAAACAGAATAGCTATATTAAAAAATTCTCCTAATATTAAGAAAATAAAAAATATTAAAGTTGAATTAAAAAAGATAGAAGAGCATTCAGATATAGAACTTTCAGAAAAGCAAAAAGAAGCTATAGAAGCAATTAACGAAAATAATGTATGCATAATAACAGGAGGCCCAGGTACAGGAAAAACAACTATTATAAAAACAATTATAGAATTGTACAAGAAACATGGTAAAAAGCCAGTACTATGTGCTCCAACAGGTAGAGCTGCCAAAAGAATGACAGAAACAACAGGGGAAGAAGCAAAAACATTACATAGATTACTAGAAATAGGAAAAATGGAAGAAGAGGGCAAAATTGCTAGTGTAGACTATGATGTAGCTCCATTAGATGCAGATGTCGTAATAGTAGATGAGGTATCTATGGTTGATTTATTCTTAATGAATTATTTGCTAAAAGCATTGTATCAAGGAACAAAATTAGTATTAGTAGGTGATTCGGACCAATTACCATCTGTAGGGCCTGGTAGTATTTTAAAAGATTTGATAGAATCTGGAAAAATTACAACAATAGTATTAAATAAAATTTTTAGACAAGCTGCAAAAAGCAAAATTATATTAAATGCACATAGAGTAAATGAAGGAGAAAGCTTTTTAACAAAAGAAAAAATAGAAGAAGAAAACTTAAAAGATTTGAAGCAAGACTTTTTCTACATAAACGAAGCAAATCAAGATAGAATATTGGATAATGTACTTTCACTATGTAAAGGTAGATTAAAAAGCTATGGAAATTATGACTTTTTTGAAAATATTCAAGTAATATCACCAACTAAAAAAGGAATGCTTGGAATAAAGGAACTTAACAAGGTATTACAACAAAATTTAAATCCAGAAAGTGAATATTTAATGCAAAAACAAGTTGGAGATATAATATATAGAGAAAATGATAGAGTAATGCAAATAAAGAATAATTATGATATGTTTTGGGAAAGAGAAACGCCAAACTATGAAAGTGGAACAGGAGTATTTAATGGTGAACTTGGAACTATTATAAAAATAAATGAAGAGGAAAAATGTTTAACAATAAAATTCGATGACAATAAGGTAGCAGACTATATGTTTCAAGATTTAGATCAAATAGAACATGCATATAGTATAACTGTACACAAATCACAACGGAAGCGAATTTGATGTAGTAATAATGGTTATACCACAATCATCTCCAATGTTATTAACAAGAAATCTTTTATACACAGGAATGACGAGAGCAAAAAAAATGTTAATAGTAATAGGAAATAGTAATGTAATAGACTTTATGATAAGAAATGTGGATAACAAAAAAAGAAATACGGGGCTAAAATATAAATTACAAAAAATAGATTAAAAGACACAATTTTGCAATTAGCAAATCAAAATCTTTTAAAAGTGGGGGCTAGAAAGGATAATTATGAAAATAGCACCTACTTTTTTATACCAAAAGATAAAAGATATAATATACCCTAGAGTATGCTGTATTTGTGAATGCTTTAACGAAGAATATATATGTCCTTCATGTTACAAAAAAATAGAAAAAGATATAAAACCGAAATTAGATAGTCACAAAGACAAGTATTTTGCAGAGCATTTATACATTTTTAAATATAAAGATTGGGTAAGAAGAGAAATTATAAAATATAAATTTTATGATGCCGCATATTTAAGTGACCTTTTTACAAAAATAATATTAAAAAATGAAAAAATATGTAGCATTTTAGAAAAATATGATATAATGATTCCGGTTCCAATACATAAAAAAAGAAAAGCACAAAGAGGTTATAATCAAAGCGAATTAATAGCTAAAAAAGTGGCAAATAGCTTACAAAATATAGAATTAGCAACTGATGTATTAATAAAAATAAAAAACAATGTGCCACAAAGTAGCTTGACAAAAAAGCAAAGAATGGACAATGCAAAAGGAGTATATAAAATACAAAAACAAGAAAAAATAAAAGATAAGAATATAGTACTTTTTGATGACATATATACAACAGGAAATACGGCAAATGAATGTGCAAAAAAGCTAATAGAAAATGGAGCAAAAAGAGTATTAGTATTTACTATAGCAAAAGATTAGAAAGGAATGGTCAATAATGGAAGATTTAGTAGAAAGTATTCTAGATTATATTAGAGCGGATTATACGGACTATGCTATTATGATAAATGGTGAATGGGGAAGCGGAAAAACATACTTTTGGAATCATAAAGTGCGTAATAAAATAGAATCCATGCAATTAAATGGAAGAAGATATAAAACAATATATATGTCATTATATGGAATATCTAACCTAGAAGAAATTAGCAAAAAAATATTCATAGAAACCACTCAACTAATGGATAAAAACTTAAAAAAATATATGGATGCAAGTGGACAAGTAACAATACCAGAATATGCTAAAACAGGACTAGATATGGCAAACTTTTTTGGAGTTACACAAAATGGAGATAAAATAGACTACAAAGAATTCTTTTCAACAGAAGATAAAGTACTTTGTTTTGATGACCTAGAAAGAGCAAATGTAGATGTTATAGATATATTAGGATATATCAATAACTTTGTAGAGCATGACCATATAAAAACAATAATAATATGTAATGAAAAAGAGTTGTCAACAAAGCTAAAAAATAGCAACCTAGAGATGAAAACATTTATTGCAACATATCTTTTAGACAAAGAAGGTAGCCTAGTAAAGAAAACAGACAAGCCTATGGTTGAAAGAATACAAGATACAATAGAATATGTATTTGATAAAGCAAATGACTATGAAAGAATAAAAGAAAAGCTTATAGGAGAGACATTTGAATATGCACCAGAGTTTAACTATATAATAAATGGTATATTAATGCGTTACGAAAAATATCCAGATTTAATAAGATTTTTAAGAGAAAACACTAACCTTATTATATCTACATTTAACAAAAGTGGAACACGAAATTTACGAATATTAAAACACTCATTAAATGATTTTAAAAAGATATTTGACATGGTAAATAAAGCATATCCAAACACGAACCATAGAGTAATGCAAACTATGTTAATATTCACAATAGCTATATCTTTTGAAATAAAAGCAGGAAAAGTAACAAAAGATAAGTTTATCAATATCGGCAGCAATGAGGAGTATAAATCAATATTAGTATCTTCAAGGGTATTTATGGATAATAGACAATTTTATATAAAAGAGTTCGACAATAACTATTATTACAACTTTAAAGCAGAATATAGATTCTTCAAATTCATAGAAATATATGTACGTACTCGTATATTTAACATGAAAGTTTTTAAAGAAAACATGGACGTAATAATAAATACAATAGACACAGACAAATTACCAGGTTATAAAAGATTACTTACAGAAGAATATTGGAAAATTACAGACGATCAATTTGACGGGGTAATAGAAGAAGTAATAGAAGATGTAAAAGCCGGAAATATAAAGCCAATAGACATCGTAAAACTATTTGCATATTTCAGTTACTTTATAAAAAAAGACTTAATAAAATATGATATAAAAACAATAAAGAGTGTATTTGTAAGCGGAATGAATATAGCGTCATTAAATGCTAAGTACTGTGAAAATGTAGAAGAAGAGCTAGATACAATAGCTATAAAAGAAAGACGGACAAGATATGGACGAAATGGTAAAATATTTTGAAAATGTAAATGAGGCGTTAAAAGATAAAATGTACAAAGAAAAAGCAGAAGACTTATTCAAATATATTCCAATGAAAATGGAACTATTTTATGATAAATTTGCTAAAGAATGTATGAATATCCCAATATTTAAATATTATGATGTTTTCCAAATGTTCCAAAGAATTTCATGTGCAAGCAATGAGGACATAGTTACAATAAAAGAAATGCTGGAGGAAAGAGCTAAAAAATATACTAAAGAGATTGAACCAGAAATAAAGAATATACGAAAATTAAAACAAGTAATAGATGACTACATTGATGGAAAAGAAAGCACAATCAAAATAGTAATGTTAGAAGACTTTTCAAAAGGTCTTGGAAATATCATTGACTTGTATAAGACACCATTTTTAAATGGAAAGAAAGATGATGGAAACTTTAATGTGTAACTTAGTAATTTGTTTACGCATTAAAGCAAATTACTAAGTTACACAATGAGTTTTGTTAAAACCTTATTTGATTTTGAATAAAGGAAAAACAGCAAACAAAAGAAAGGAAAATGTTATGAAAAATTTAAAAGCTAGAAGCGGAATAACGCTAATTGCACTAGTAATCACAATAATAGTGCTAATCATTTTAGCTG
>ERZ827452.3292-NODE-3292-length-10479-cov-3.459708_pt1 | contig 10479 bp, 2 predicted proteins | sample MGYA00519866_ERZ827452 | MGnify/ENA primary metagenome ERZ827452 (study PRJEB31778, sample SAMEA3449307) | human gut metagenome | biome: human gut; feature: human-associated habitat; material: faeces | place: United Kingdom | collected 2010/2012 ... | reverse complement strand
CCGTGACAGCTCCCCCAGAGTGGGAGCCACGGAGAAACGGATTGCCACACCAGTGTTGCGACACTGGTTCGCAATGACACCTTCTATTTCAATACGCGATATAAAGAAATCCCCTATGCCATTTTCCGATGGCATAGGGGATTTTTCGGTTTGTGTTACAGCTTAGGCGGGGTCCAGTCACCGCCGCCGGAGCCGCCGGAACCGCCGGAACCGGAAGAGCCGCCGCTGCTTCTGGGAATGGGGGTGGTTCGGGCGGTGGACTCGGCAATATAGGAAACGCTGTCACCGGACTGAACCAGCAGCACATCGCCGCTCTTCCACAGAACGGTGATCTTCTTGTTGCCGCTCAGCTGGCCCAGGCTCTTGCCCGCCAGCTCAAAATTGTCGTAGCGCTTGCACTGGTAGCCCGCGTAGCCCTCCCAGGGCTGGAAAACCTCGTCGCCGGGCTTTTCCACCCAGTCTACCGGAATGTAAGCCAATACGCCGTCCTCCAGAATCAGGGCATAGCCCGGAATTTCCGGGGCCACTTCCGCGTCCAGCACCAGCTGAACCTTGTCCCCCCGGTCAAAATACTTGAGCACCACCCGGCCGCCGTCAGCCCGAACCTGAGCCGCGCCGGTTTTCACGGTGTCCGCCAGCAGCACCGGGCGGATGTCGCCTGCAAAGCCGGTCAGAGAAATGTCTCCCCCGTCCTTGCCGGTACCGGAGCCGCCGGAACCGGAACCGGAGCTGGAACTACTTCCCTTAATCCGCCACTTGCTGGCCTGGGTCTTGGCGATGTAGCCCGTCAGATCCTCGGTCTGCACCAGATAGCATTCTCCCAGATCGTCCAGCACCGTCATCTGTGTGTTGGTTTTCAGGGTTGCCAGAGGCTCCCCCACCAGGGTATAGCCGTCGAAAACCTGGGTGTTGTACTTGGCATAGGCCTGCCAGGCTTCATAGCTTTCCTCGCTGTCGAAGCGCAGGAGCACCTTGGCAAGGCTGCCCTGGGCATTCCCCACCGTCACGGTGGCCGTGGCCTCATCCGGATAGCCCGTCACCTGGACGATGTCCCCCCGCTGGGGGAAGCTGAGGATAGCCGGAATGTGGATGCCCTGAACGGTGCCCTCCACCGTCCGGGGGGCGGGAGCAGTCGTCTCAGTAGGCTCGGTCTGGTCAGCCGCCGGAGCGGGTGCCGCTGTAGGTGCCGTCGCCTCAGCCACCGGGGCGGTGGGCTGCTCTGCTTGATTGGAGCAGCCTGCGCCCAGGGCAAGGGTCAGTGCCAGAAAAATCACAAAGAATTTTTTCATCCGTCCGCCTCCTTAGTTGGGGTACTTGCTGGTATCTACGCTGTCGATGATCTTCCAGACGTACTTGTAGCTTGCGGTTCCCTGCTTGTAGGTGTCCCGGTTCTGCCAGGCAACGTAGCCGATGGAACGGGTGACGCTGCCGCCGTAAAGGGTCACGGTTTCGCCGGTGGCGGTGTCTACCAGCTTGATGTAGGGACGCATGACCAGATCCGGCTGGCACTGGGCATCCGTAAAGCCCACCAGCACATTGGTGTACTGAATCATGCCGTTTTCCTTGGCGAAGATGGGGTCGGCCTTGCCCTTCTTATAGGCGTAATTCTTCTTGTTGCTGTTGTCGAGATTCAGAGTGTTGCTGCCCAGGGTATCCGCCCACTGAACCACGGTGCCGTATTCCTCCAGGGTGTAGCCGGCAAGACCCGCCTTGCTCACCAGGCTCTTCTTCACGTTCTGGTCAATGCCGGTGATCATCCGGATGCCCTTCTTGCCGGAGACCCGGATGGAGCAGCCGGCGTAGTTCAGAAGATTCGCAAACTCGGTGATTTCCTCGGCCTTCGCGCCGCCTTCCTGACGGGTGATACGGAACACCTGCATACCCATGGGATAGTTGGTGTAGGAGCCCGTCGGCGTGCCGTCCTTAAAGGAGTAGATGGTCAGCAGATCGCCGGTTTCCGGCAGGTTGACATAACGCTGCGTAGGTATTCTTTGCAGGTAACCCGCCATTTCCTCAATGGGATATTCCTTCCCATCGACGGTCACGGTGGTCTTGCCCTCAAATTCCTCCCTATCTGTCACGTCCAGGTAATTGGCAGGTGTCTCGACGGTGTAGGTAACGCTGATGCTTAGGTATTCGCTGGAATACAATCCGCTGTAATACACCACCGTGAAACTGTGTTCGCCGGGCGTCTGGCACTGCAAAAACTCCGGCTTCAGCGTCAGGGTAAACGGTTTGTCCATCTCACCGCTGGCCGTCAACAACGAACTGACACCACTTCCGATATAAGTGTTTCCCTGGCGGATTCCGTCAAATTTCCGCTTCTGGCCGTTGACGGTGAAGCTCAGGGACTTGCCGCTGCCCTTGTACCAGATCTGGCCGTCGCCCTCGGTAATCGTCCAGGCGTCCAGCTGAGCTTCCAGCCGAACCAGCTTGTCAAGCTTTGCGCTGTCCACCAGGGTCTTCTGGTGGTCGGTCAGGTCGCTGTAGGCTTGCCGGGCGGGCCGGATCTTCGTATCCTCCACGGTCTGCTGGTACGGCTCCACGGAATCCGGCAGGGCGTCGATCTGCGCCTCTACCGCCGCCACCTGATCCAGAACCTGACGCAGCTTCTCAATCCGATCCAGCGCATCGTTGATTTCCTTCTTCTCCGGCTCGGTGGCATAGGTCACATCCAGACCCTTGAGGGTCGCTTCCACCTCGTCCAGGGTGGCACGGTCGGTTTTCTGAATTGATCCTTCCAGAATGCTGTACAGGGGCTGGGTCAGGTCGGAAAGGGGCTTCATGTACACGGTGATGGTGGCCTCGTTGCCGCACCGGTCACCCGCCGTGATGGTATAGGGTCTGCCGTCGTTTTTCAGCTTCAGCTTGATCGGATTCTCATCTCCGCCATTCGGAACCACTCCGATTGAGCCTTCCGCCCTATACCAGTCCGGCATACCGTCGTCATGAATCTCCATCTGCTGGGACACATAGTAGGTCTCCCCGTTCTTCACACCGGAGAAGGTGGGCGGATTGCTCTCCTTGATCAGCTTGCCGGTGCAGGCGTAGCCCGCATTATTCGCATTGTCCAGCGCCTTGGCGTAGAGGTAGTACACCCCGTCCTCGGTGATAGACACCTTGCCCTCCTGCTTCCAGGAAGCGGTGTCCATGTCCGCTCGGGTCAGGGGCGTCTGGGACAGGCAGTACCAGAGGCTGGCCACGCCGGAGAGGCGATCCGTTGCCGAAATCACAAAATTGCCGTTCACAAAGTCGTCCGCCGGGTTCTCCTGGAAGCCCTCCCACTTGACATAGTCAAAGCCGTCCGTAGGCATTCTGCCCCAGATGGAGGCTTTGGGTGCCACGTTGTCCGTCTTCACACCGGTGACGGTGATGGTGATGTCGTTTGAGACGTCATTCAGCGTGACCGCACCACCCGTACCCAACGGCAGCCCAATTTTCGAGCTTCCTTCTTGCTTCCAGACACCAAAATCCGCAGCCTTATACGCGCCCACGGGATTCAGTTGGAAGGTCAGCTTCACATCCTCGTGCCAGTCCAGCTGGGTCTTGCTTGCCGTCAGGGTGTAGCCTTCCTGTTTGTCCGGCAGGGTGACTGTCAGCTTCCGGCCGGGCTGGACGGTGACCTCCTGAGCAGCGGAGGGCTGATAGTTCTTCGTCTCTGCCAGGCGGATTTCATAGACTCCCGGGATAAGCGTATGAAAGGTCTCACCCTGGGATGCCGATATCGCTTCGAAGGTCGTCTCGCCCTTCTCCCGGATTTCATAACCCTCTGCGGAGGGCAGCAGGGTCACGCCGCCGTCGCCCTTGCCGGAGATGGTCTCGTTGACCACCGTAATGTCGGCGGTCTGATCGGCCTTTTGAATCGTGACTGCCAGGCTCAAACTGGCTGTGGTGTAGTTGGTTCCTCCTGTCCAAGTCGCATACAGGATGTAGGTTCCGGCAAGTGTCGGGTTCGCACCCGCATCCAGCATGGTACCGGTTTCTGTTATCCAATAGTAGTCGAAAGCACCGTCCGGGTGATTGGTGGTGAAGTTCTCGGCCTTGGGGGTGGGAACCGTGTCGCCGTAGGTAAACTCGGTGGGATAGTCCTTGTTTTCCAACTTGCCCGGAGCCTTGGTCACGGTGATCTGAATGTCCTTACTCAGGGTGTAGTCCCCCACGGTGACGGAAACCCGGTAGGTATGCTCGCCCGCGTTCACGCCCTCAGGCAGGGTGAAGCTGGTTCCGACTTCCTCCGGGAAGGTCTGGACAGTGCCGTCGGACTTTACCTCAGCCCAGGCGTAGCTGGGAGTGGCGCCCTCGCTCTGCGTGGAGGAAGCGGTCAGGGTCACGGTCTGGCTCTCGCCGTAGGGGACAGTGGTTTTGTTGGCGGTGAGGGTCACGCTCTTGACGGGGGCTTCCCGCACGACTACGGATCCCAAGGTCTGCTTCGTGGCCGCCTCCGCGGCGGAAATCCAGGTGCGCATGTCAAGCCTGAAGTAGACACCGCCCTCGGGCAGCAGGTCTGCTACGGAGCCGCTTTCAACTGTCACCATGTCGAAGAGGATGCTTCCGGCGGTATCGGCAATGGTCACCTTTGCGCCGTTCCACACCTCCAGCTTCCCCATTCCGGACATGTCACTGCCGCTGTTTACGATCTGCAAATTGCTTCCCTGGGCGCATACCAGCTTGCCAGCCAGATTCTTGCCGTTCAGATCCAGAGTGCCGCTTATCCTATACACGTATTGTCCAGATACATCCGTCAGCAGCTTCAGTGTGCCGCGCTTGCCATCGCAAATCTCGTCGAGTGCCGATAGGAAATCGGTATAGCCGGTGGTCACGCCGTTCTTGGTCACGGTGGCCACAAAGTCTGTGGCACCGCAGTAGGTGCAGCGGCCGGAGCTATCCAGGCCGGTGTGGGGGCAGGGTTCGATGGTCAGGTTGTTAAGAGTATTGTCCGACTGGCTGATGGCATGGTCATAGGGCAGATATTCGCTGCCGCTCTTGGCCGCATAGCCGGATTTCAGCAGGCTCCCCAGGGTCATCTGGAAGCTCTCGAAGCTGTTCAGCCAAAGCTGGCCGATGGTGCCGCCCTGGAGCAGGATGGTGCCCTTGTTGTCGCTGCGCCAATTGCTGATATTCAGCGCATCCAGATGGCCGTTCCCGGTGGGGCCGACGAAGTCGCAGGCATTCTCAAGATCGACACCCGCTGCCGTTCCCGTCCAGCCGCTCATATCCAGCTGACCGCCGTCAGCGGCCTTCACGTTGAATCGAATCTCGCCGGAGCCGGTGATGACGAGCTTCGTCTTAGTACCGTTGCCGGTATTGCCCTTCACTTGGATGGTCTGCCAGCCCGCCCGGGTAATATTGTGGCCGTTCAGGTTCAGGTTGACTTCTTTGCCGTCTTTGATGTATGCGCTATTCTCCAGAGACACATCGCCCAGCAGCGTCACGGTGGTGCCGTCCTCGGCGTTATTCAGGGCGGCGGCCAGGTCGGTGGTGTAGCTGACATTACCGTCCGCAGTCTCCACCATGACGGTCATGGTCAGGTTGCAGGTACGACAGGTGTAAACGCCGCCATTTTCCGTTACGTCCTCGTGGGGGCAGGGATAGCCGCAGACGGCGCACTTGCCGTTTTCGTAATGCTCGTGGGGGCAAATCTTGCCGCACAGATCGCACATGCCGTCCGTCCAGTGCTCGTGGGGGCAGGGGTAGCCGCAGGCGCACATGCCGTTCTCATCAAAGCTATCGTGGGTATGCGCCACCACATAGACGGTTCTAGAGCTATCCGACTTATTTACATGATAGGCATCCAGAAGTTCGCTGCCGTCTGCGTCATAGGCAAGGGCCGTGCCGTCTACCAGCATACCCGACAGGGGGCGGCTTTTGTCATAATCATAAAGGGCACAGTTTCTGCTGGAGCTTACGGGGTTCTCAAAGACACCGCCGCTGATCTGGACGGAGCCATAGCAGCGTTCCGACCGCGTCACATTGGGTGAGTAGGTGCCGCCCTGGATATTCACGCTGCCGCTTCTCACGGCAATGCACACCGCCGCGCCGTAGCCGGTATGGCACGCGCCGCCGGTATTGGTGTTGGAGCCGTCCTTCAAAGTCACGTTGGCCGTGTCGGTGATGGTCAGCAGATTGCCCCAGAAGCTGCCGGAAAGGGTATGGCCGTTCCAGTCGATGGTGAAGGTGCCGCTGTCAATATAGATACTGCTGTCCCCGGAATGGGTCACGTCCTCCAGCAGGCGCACCGTAGAGCCGGGCAGGGTCTTGGCCTGGTTGACCGCTGACTCAAAATCGTCAAAGAAGAAGCTCTCCGTCCCGGCCTCCACCTGAATGGGAACCTCTGCGCCGCAAGCGCACTTGCCGCTTTCATCGAAGGTATGGAAAGCGTGGGAAACTACATAGACGGTGGTGTGATCCGGCGTAGCCTTATTGGCATAGACGTCGTACAGATTCGTGCCATCGGAGTCCAGAGCCAGGGTATAACCGGGAGCCATCAGCTCTGCCAGATATCTGCTGTCGTCGGTATCGATGGCAGAGGGGTAGGAGGACGACGGATTGTTCTTGAATATGCCGCCTCTGATCTTGACAGTGGCAGCATCGGCCGGGATGCGCACCTGACTGGCATAGGTACCGCTCTCAATGGTCAGGTTTCCGCCACGCACCAAAATCGCTTCGCTGTTCTGGTTGGCTATGCCGCCGGCATTGTTGCCGGAGCTGTCGCGCAGGGTCAGCTCCGCCGCCCCATCCAGGGCGATTACGCTATTCCAGCGGTTGGGCTGACCGGAAAGGGTGTGGCCGTTCCAGTCAATGGTGATCTTGCCGCCCCCGAAACTGGACGAGATGGAGTTCTGCACCACTTCGTCCTTCAGGAGGGTCAGCAGCGCGCCGGTCTTACCATTGGCCTCGATGGCGGCATCGCGGAAGGTATTGAAGAAGGTGGTCGTCCCATCCACGGTCAGAGAGGCCGCCTTCTGGTAGCCGCAATCCGGGCACAGGCCGGTGGTCTGATTGATATTCCCATGACCGCATTTCTTGCCGCAGTAGGGGCATTCATCGGTTGCCGTCAGGCCGTCCGGGTGGGTACATTTGACGACCTGCACGGCGGTGGAATTATTCATGTCCGCCAGCTTCACCAGGACGCCGCCTGACTGGTAGGCATAGCCCTCGACCAGCAGTCCCAGGTAGTTCGGATTGGCATTGAAGCTGATGCTGTCAAAGCTGCCGCCGGACAGCTCTACCTTCCCCATGACGTAGCCCAGCTTCAGTCTGGTGGTGGAGCCGCCGGTCATGGTCAGATCGCCCTGGGCAAAGATGCCGCCGTTAAAGGTGCCGCTTTCCACCTTGGCATAACCGTTCTGAATGTTGAGGGCGTACTGCTGGGGGGCATTTCCGTCACTGCTTCCGATGAAGGTGACGCTTTTCACGGTCAGCCCCACTTCGGCCGCCGCGCCCGTTTCGCCCACCGTCACCGCCGGGCTGGACTTGGCGGTGCGGGTATTCTGCACGGTGCCGTTCTGGATGGTCACATTCTCTGCCAGAATCAGCAGCACCGGCTCGCCATCGGCATCGCTGGTCAGGGTATGGTTGCCCAGATCCAGGGTCACGTTCTTATTGATCTCCACGGTTTTGCTGCCCTGGTAGAAGTTGCCCCGGAGGGTGATGGTGTCCCCGGCGTTGGCTGCGTCCAGAGCCGCTTCCAGGCTCTTATACCGGTTCTGCCCGATGGCGTAAGGCTCGACCAGCGCTTGGCAGACGGTGCAGTAGCCGTCCGCGTTCACGGTCTTATGGTCACAGGTGCGGCCGCACTCGCACTTACCGTTCACATACTTGCATGTGTGCGCCACCACCCAGATTTTGCCATTGAGATTTTCCGGAATGGAGGCATTCACAATGCCCCGGTCACTCTGGAAGGCGAAGCCATCGTCCAGAAGGGCCAGCGGCTTGGCACCGTTGCTTGTGTCGATTCCCTCTTTAAAGGTGCCGCCCCGCAGGTGGACAACACCCTCAACAACGCTGAAGGAAACCTTTTCTTTGAAGACCGACTTTCCCTGGACAGTGATCTCCAGGGAGCTATTGTTGGTTGCATAGGCGGCCATAAAGGTCACGCCGTCCAGGATCAGCTTGCCTTCCGCGTTGCTGTAAACGCACTGGTTCAGCGTGCCGTTTTTCAGGGTGAAGCTGCCATAGGGGAAATTGCCCATTTGCAGGCTCTTCATCGTGTGCTCTTGCAGGTCCAGGGTCACGTTCTCGCTCCCTGCCGTGTTGTTGCCTGCGTTCATGTCTCTGGACAGCACATCAGCCGTCAGGTAGAAGGTTCCGCCGCCTGTCAGGAATCCGCCTACCTCAGCCTGGCTGGTTCCGGAAGTATCCACGGCGTGGTATGTGCCTCTCTCGGACACCAGCAGCGGATCCGAGCTGCAAGGTTCCCCGCAGTTCTGGCAGGTGCCGTCCGGTTTCGCCCGGTCATGGGCGCAGGTGTTGACCGTCAGGGTGACGGCGTTGGTATCGACGCTGTGGCTGCCACAGGTCAGGGTGCAGTAGACCTTGGCGGAAAGCAGCCAGGGCTTGTCGGCCACCTGGGGCAGCTGGTTACCCGAATAAAGATTCCTCAGAGAGAGGGTCGGCTGGTTGAAGCCCACCAGCACGGTGCCGTCCTCCAGCTTCCACTGGTAGGAAATGTCCCCGGTCAGGCCGGCGACCAGTGTGGCAGTCACCTGGATTTTCTTGTCGCCCTGCCAGGCATCCAACTCCCCTTTCTTGCATCTGGCGGAGGCATCCTTGGGCTGGGCGGTGACGGTGATGGGCGCGCCGAGAACGGTGACGGTGACTTTCTTGGTGAACACTATCTCGTTGTTGCCGGTGGAGTGTCTGCCGGTGAGAACCACGGTGTAGGTTCCCTTCTTCACGGTTTCATCCGCCGTGACCGTCAGGACTTTGTCCGCAAGGGAAGTGCGGGCTTTCAGTCCGGCGTGGGTACCTTCCCAGTTGGTGTACACAGCATACCCGCCCAAGTTCTTGTGGGAAATGGGGAAGGTGACCGTCTGGGCGGCAACGCCCTCATAGAGGTAGCCCTTCTGAGCCTTCACCGAGAGCATGGGGCCGGTGACTTCGCCGATGTAGACAGTTCTAAAGTCCCCTCTTCTCGCATTCTTGATCGCTTTCTCATTGCTGACATCCATGTCCGCAGGTTCCACGTCTCTCTCTTTAGAGACCAGAATATCCAGTTCGTTAACAGCGGAACCATAGGAGTAGGGATAGTACATGCTGATGCCGTAGTCGTCGCCGGTGGCGTAGAGAGAACCACTCGTCGTTTCCAGGAGGGCGCAGACAATACCGGCGTTTTCGCCGCCGTGAGCCTCCAGATTGCCGCCATTCAGTTTCAGATTATAGACGCATACGGCGTTCTGCTGGCTGCCGCTAACCTTAACGGTGCCACCCTGAATGGTCAGGGTTCCGCCGCGGCTGGAGGAGGAACCAGTCCAGGTGCCGTCACAGAGTGTGGCACCGACCAGGTAGTTGTTGCCGCCTTTGCCCACCAGTTCCAGAGTGCCGGTGCCCTGAATGGTCAGGTCGAAGCCATTCAGATCCAGGGGCTGATCGCACTTGATTCGGTTGGTGCCAGTCAGCGTCAGGGTGGTGTTCCCGGTGAGCTTGACGGGCTTGGTGAAGGTCTGGTTGTTCCAGGTCTCCTTGCCGGAGATTTCCTTGACATCCTCCGCCAGGGTAGATACCTGGTTGTTTACCCAGCCGAACAGGGCTTCCAACTTCTCCACGCCGGTGATTTGCGCCTGCTGAGCCTCGCTCAGGGCTTCAAAAGCGGAGTACGCCGCTTCCAGCGCGTCCAGGTAGCTTTCGGACATATCCTCCACGTCCGGCAGCGCGTCGATCATGGCCTGCACCGCCGCCACGGCCTCGTCCTGGGCAGGCTCAGCGAAGGCCTGAGCCGGGGGCTCGGTGGGCTGTGCCTCCGTGGCCGGCTGGGCAGGCTCCGCCGCCGGGGCTTCCGTAGGAGCCTCGGTAGGTGCCTGGGTCGGTTCCGCCCTGGGAGCTTCCGTCGGGGTCGAAGCCTCGGTGGGAGCCTGGGTTGCCTGGGTGGACTCCGTCTCCTGGGCAAAGGCCGGTGCCGGGAGCATTCCCACCACCAGGGTCAGTGCCAGAAACAAACTGAATAATCTTCTTTTCATAATACACAATTCTCCTTTTTTCGGAAAATAAGGACTACTTTTTGACGATGGATACTTGTTGCTTGACGTTCGTTAGAAATATGTCATTGCGAACCAGCGTCGCAACGCTGGTGTGGCAATCCCCCGGTTCTTCCGGGCAAGTCCGCAGACTGGCGTGGCCCCTTCCAGGGATTTCCTCCGGTCACAATCCCCCGGTTCTTCCGAGAGCTACCGTGTAACACTTGTCATTGCGAACCAGTCCGCAGACTGGTGTGGCAATCCCCCAGATAGAAGTAAAAACCACTGGTTTAGGATCTAAAATGTT
>ERZ827452.3286-NODE-3286-length-10509-cov-3.676679_pt1 | contig 10509 bp, 6 predicted proteins | sample MGYA00519866_ERZ827452 | MGnify/ENA primary metagenome ERZ827452 (study PRJEB31778, sample SAMEA3449307) | human gut metagenome | biome: human gut; feature: human-associated habitat; material: faeces | place: United Kingdom | collected 2010/2012 ... | reverse complement strand
TGTTGTTATTTAGCTAAATATGAATAGGTCAGCACACTAGGTGTAAACATTAACAATTACGAAAAACAGAAGAAAAAGAGTACATGAACAGAAAAAGGAGGACAAGAAAAATGACACCGATGAAATGGTTTTATTCGTTTCTGAAGAAATACCGCTGGCGTATGTTTTGGGGCATTGTGCTGACTACTATTGTTGCGGCTTGTGCTTTGGTGAGTCCGTATGTTTCAAAACTTATCGTTGACAGAGTTATTCAGCATGAACAGTACGGTATGCTTAAAAATCTTATTATCGTGCTTATTGTTACTATTATAATAAGAGGAATATGCAGATTTTTTTCGCAGGTGCTTTTTGAGACGAGTTCGCAGAATGTTCTTTACAGTATGCGTGACACTGTTTACAGAAAACTTCTTCAGGAGGATTTTGCTTTTTACAACAAGAACAGAACAGGTGACCTGATGAGCCGCCAGACCGGTGATATGGATGCTATCAGACATTTTGTTGCGTATGTAATATATGTTACATATGAATATGTCTTGTATTTTGTGATAGCTCTTATCATGATTTTTGCGACAAATCTGAAAATGGCTCTCTGCATGGTGCTCGTGCTCCCGCTTACGGCACTTACCACATATTTTCAGGCAAAGAGTGTTAAGCCTGCTTTTAGAAACTGCCGTAATGCGTTTTCAAGTCTTAATACTTTTGTTCAGGAAAATGTAAGTGGAAACAGGGTTGTTAAGGCTTTTGCAAAAGAAGATTATGAGATGGAAAAGTTTGCCGTTGAGAATGATAAGTACAGGGATTCTGAGCTTGGCGCGGCAAATGTTTGGAAAAAATATGTGCCGCTGTTTGAACTTTTCTCAAATATTCTTACATTGGTACTTATGCTTGTCGGCGGTATTATGGTTGTGAACGGTCAGATGACAATGGGTGACCTTGTTGCAGTGAATGGTTATCTCTGGATGCTCACAATGCCGCTTCGTATGGCGGGCTGGCTTATCAATGATATGCAGAGATTTACGACTTCTGTTGAAAAAATCTACAATACATATATCGCTGAGCCGGATGTTAAGAAGCCGCTTAATCCTATACACCGCAAGAAACTTGATGGAAATGTCAAATTTGAGCATGTTTCGTATCAGGCAGATGATGAGGACATTCTTCACGATATAAATTTTGATGTTAAGAAAGGTGAAACTGTCGGAATAATAGGAACTACAGGTGCAGGAAAGTCTACGGTGATGAACCTTTTGTGCCGTTTCTTTGATGCGACAGAGGGAAGTGTCTATGTTGATGGTGTAGATGTTAAAGACATGGATATGTATGAACTCAGGGAAAATATCGGTATTGCGATGCAGGATGTATTTCTCTTTTCAGATACAATCGAGGGAAATATCGCATACGGAAGACCGGATTGCACCTTTGAGGATGTAAAGCGTGTTGCAAAGATGGCGGATGCAAATTTATTTATTAAAAATCTTCCTGACGGATACGACACTATCGTAGGTGAGCGTGGAGTAGGTCTTTCAGGCGGTCAGAAGCAGAGAATTTCGCTTGCAAGAGCATTACTTAAAGATCCGTCAATCCTTATTCTTGACGATACAACATCGGCTGTTGACATGGAAACGGAGAGTTATATTCAGAGACAGCTTGAAAATATAAATCATGCCTGCACGACATTTATAATCGCATACAGAATTTCTTCTATTAAAGATGCGGATAAGATACTCGTGCTTGACCAGGGCAGGATTATTGAGCAGGGAACACATGAGGAGCTTGTTGAAAAAAACGGATATTATGCGACGGTTTATTACCACCAGTATCCAATGGCAGCTAAAATGAGAGAACAGGGGGTGAAATAGATGGCTAGAAATAAATACGATGTTGACGAAGTAGTAGAGCAGAAATTTGATATTAAGCAGCTTAAAAGACTTGTTGATTATATCAGGCCTTATAAAGGAAAAATGCTTTTTGTGCTTGTGCTTATGCTTTCCTCATCGGGACTTGGAATGTTTCTTCCGAAGTTTTTGCAGATTGAAATGGATAAGTATATACCTGATAAAGATATAAAATCAATTGTGATGCTCACGGCACTTGCCGGTATTATCGTTCTCTATTCGGTAATAAGCACAAGGATAAAAATAGATGTGACAACTAAAGTCGGTCAGGACATAATACATACGATAAGAGAAGATATTTTTAAACATCTTCAGGAACTTCCTTTTAGTTATTATGATGAAAGACCGCACGGAAAAATTCAGGTAAGGGTAGTAAATTATGTAAACAACCTTAGTGACCTTCTTTCAAACGGTATTATAAATACGATAACCGACCTTTGCAATCTTATATTTATATTGATATTTATGTTTGCAATGAGTCCTAAACTTACACTTATATGTCTCTGCGGACTTCCGGTGCTTGTCATATATGTAGTGTTTTTGAAACGGAGACAGAGCCATGCATGGCAGGTTCAGAGCAACAAGCAGTCAAACTTAAATGCTTACATAGCAGAGAGTATTAACGGAATCAGGGTTACACAGGCTTTTGTAAGAGAAGAAAAAAACATGGACATATTTAATGACCTCAGTATGTCCTACAGAAATGCATGGCTTAAGGCGGTATATTATAACTTTGCTATGGGTCCTATGGTTGACCTTATATCAACGATAACAACATCATTTATATATGTAGTTGGTGTTTCGTGTATTATAAACGGCGGACAGTCAGGAGTTACAGTCGGTGTACTTATCGCATTTACGGCTTATATAAGCAGATTTTGGGCACCTATAAATACTATCGCAAGTTTTTATAACAGTCTTTTAACTGCAATCTCATATCTTGAAAGAATATTTGAGACAATAGATGAGCCGGTGGAAGTTAAGGATGCACCTGACGCAACGGATATGCCTCCGATAAAAGGTGATGTATCATTTGAAAATGTAAAATTTAGCTATGAGGATGGAGTACCTATTCTTAAAGATGTAAGTTTTGATGTGAAACAGGGACAGACGATAGCGATAGTCGGACCAACGGGAGCAGGAAAGACAACAATCGTAAATCTTTTGAGCCGTTTTTACAATGTTGACAGCGGAAAAGTTCTTATTGATGGAATTGACATATCAAAGGTAAAAATACATTCGCTCAGAACACAGATGGGTGTGATGATGCAGGACAGTTTTATATTTTCGGGAACTATTATGGATAACATAAGGTACGGAAATAAGACTGCAACGGATGAAGAAGTAATAAAAGCAGCAAAGACGGTATGTGCACATGACTTTATTATGGAGATGGAGGACGGTTATAATACTCAGGTAAATGAGAGAGGAAGCAGACTCTCAGTTGGACAGAGACAGCTTATCTCATTTGCGAGGGCATTGCTTGCAGACCCCGCAATCCTTATACTTGACGAAGCTACTTCAAGTATTGATACGGAAACGGAAATCGTACTTCAGGAAGGTCTTAACAATCTTCTTAAAGGAAGAACTTCATTTATCATAGCACACAGACTTTCCACTATAAAAAATGCCGACACTATCATGTATATAGATAAGGGCGGCATCGTGGAGGCTGGAAGTCATGATGAACTTCTTGAAAATAAAGGGGCTTATTATGAGCTTTATATGTCGCAATATATGTAACAGTTCAGTCATAAAAAAATACCTGATAATACAAGAGTTTACTCTTGGCATTATCAGGTATTTTTTTATGGTAGAATAGCCTTTCATTTACGAAATGATATAAACACAACAATTTGAATAGGGAGTGCATATAGGCAGGATATTTATTGTTGTTTCCTTATATTAGGAGCAGAGAGGATTGCGAATGTCTGCCTGACAGAGTAAAAAAGTTGTGAAAATTATACAAAAAGAAAAAATAAATCTGTGAAAAATTACAATAGAAAAAAGATTGGGTGTATGTTACCATATCGAAAAAGTGATAAGATATTTTATTTATTATAAATCAAAGCAACAGTCTTATAACGCAATCTATATAATTCTGAAAATTCACGGAAATATATGTTTTTGGAATTCAAAAATAATCAGAAAAGACTTAAATTCTGAAAAATAATCAAAGATAAAAATCAGCATTAGTAATTGAAAACAGCACATAAAAAAGATATAATGGAGATACATAAATGGAGAAAAACAGCGATAATAAAATTAAAAACGATAAAAAACAAAACAGTAATGCTTTAGAATATCACAATAACAACATCATAAAAGAAAGTGATGTTAAAGAGGAGTACGACAGAGTAAATAACGACAATATAACCGGCACACCGTATGATGATGTATTCCGAACCATGTTAAACGATTGCTCAAGATTTATATTGCCACTTCTTAATGAGGTGTTCGGAGAAAACTATGACGGTACGGAAACAATCGTATTCGCAAATGACTATCACTTTCAAAATAAGCAGGACGGAGCGGCGGATAAGATAATAACAGATGCAAGTTTCAAAGTTATTAAAGGTGAGACGGAAAAGAAATATCATTTGGAGTGTCAGTCGACCATTGACAACAGTATGGTGTTACGCTTTTTCGAGTATGATTCGCAGATAGCACTTGATGATGCCACAATCGAGAAGATAGTCGGCGATGATGGCGGCAAAAAGAGTGACGGAGTATTAACAGTTACATTCCCCATTCAGCGGTATTATATCTTCGGTCAAATAAAAATACTGGTGATGTTATGACAATTAGGTTTGTGACTCCCGGCGGTGAGGTAAAGTATGACATACCTATAATAAGGATGCAGTCTTATAGTTTAGAAGACATATGGGAGAAAGAAATTTATTTGCTTATACCTTTTTACATATTTACGCATGAAGCAAACTTTCCGAAGTATAATGAGGATGAAACAGCATTAAAAAGGTTGATTGAGGAATTTGCATATATACGCCAGTGTTTAAATGAGTTAGCAGAATATGGAAAGATAACAGAGTTTGAAAACCGAACTATAGTAGAATTATCAAATAAAGTAATAGACAATATTGCAAGAAAGTATAAGAAAATATCGAGAGGAGTTGACAAAATTATGGGAGGACAGGTAATAGAAACAGAAGCAAAAAGAATTTTAAACAAGGGAATACTGATTGGCAAAGAAAATGGAAGAAGTGAAGGTGAACAGAATAAATTAAAAGACCTTATAAAAAAGAAACTTGCCAAAGACAAATCTATAGCACAGATAGCAGATGAAATTGAGGAGACCGAGGAAAAAGTTTTGGAGTTAATAGAGCAGATTAAGGCGGAGTAGAATAAGTGTTGGATTATTGCGAAACTAATTGCATGTTGTGAAAAATGTGCGGATAGAATTAATTGGAGAGAGGAGATGTTTCAAGTCACAGGTAGGCAAATGCAAATGATTTTTCGGGACTGGCTGATTATGAATGTGACCGCAGTAAGTGGGAACAGTTTGTCGGGTAAATGGAAAGTTTTGGTTGTTGCGATTATATAGTTGTCTTGAACGAAAAAACTTCTGTGAGATTGTTCAGGGCATTTAAACGGTGGATAAAACAAAGAATAGGGAAAGAACACTATAATACAAAGTCGACTTTGAATTTTTTGAGGTATAATATTAAGTGGGTGTTGGAATTTGATGATATGAAAAAGGATTTGTTTAAGGAGTTAAATTCTTATGGCGAAAAGGTAAAAATATTTAGCAATTCTGATGAGGCATGGGAGTTTGTTTCAAGAAAATATTAAAAGATTATGGAGGTTTAGTTATGGCGGTTATATGCCGGTGTCAGCAGCTAACAGTGCTGTAAGCAGGCAAGCAGGGCGGCATGGTGCTATAGAGGAATGAATTTTGGAATGTAATGAGTAGTCAAGATAAAAAGTAATGCAATTTTGTATTACTGATAGTATAATTGAAAATAGGTGATTGCAAAACTGATTATAGTTACAATTAATCACAGATTATGACAGTTTCGCAAATGCCTGATAATGTAGAGAAAAGAAAGGAGTTTTGTAAATGGAGTTTGGAAAAAGGTTTAAAAAGAAATTGTTGTGTGTGTTGGTCGCAACTTCTTTGGTCTTAACAGGTTGTTCAGGAGGTGAACCGACAGATGACGGTGAAGATGATGTTCCTAAGGGACAATATGAACTTGTTGTCATGAATCAGTATGGAGAGATTGTTCCGGGGGCGGAGGTTAGTATAGGCGGAAGTACATATACGACAAGTGATTATGGAACCATTAAAATAGCTAATCCGGGTACGGGAAATTATGATATATCTGTTAAGTGTAATAATTATTATGATTACAATGCTAAATATAGTATTGGTGATGAGAGCACAGGAAAGATTACGATTAAAGCGGCAACTTTAGATGCACACAGGTTACAGTCAGCCGTATATAAAAGAGGGGCTGGAAAAGTAGACCTGGTTGATACATATCAAAAAGTTAATAAAGGAACGGCAGGCTGGAAGTTTTCTATTGATGCCGCTGTTTGCAATGATGCAGAAACAGTAGCATCATATAAACTTTTTCAAAGAACGGAAAGTGGAGATAAAGAAATTGCAAGCAGTACCACAGGTGAGTTCAATGATATAAGTATTAATGATTTTTCGGTAGGTACGGGAGTATTTATAACCGTGTATGATAATGATGGAAATCAAATATCAACTTCGCTTAGGCTTGAGATAGCGGAAAATCCAAATTATACTGAGCATACAGAGCTTAGTTTTGGAAATGAGAATAAGATAACTGTTAGCGACAAAGTGCCTATATTTGGCGGGACTGAATTAAATTTTGGTTTTCCTTCAATACCATTGGATTATAAAGTGTCTGAAGATACTATTCATATAGGGTTTAATGTCGATGATGAAACTTTTGATGATAATGCCCTGTTTGAAAATTACAAAAAAATGCTTAATCAGGTTAAAGCGGCAAAGTTTGCTTCAACAAATATGAAGACTGCCATAGCACAGTTGAAAAAGAAGCAGAAGAAAAAAGGCGTCATGGGAATGGCAGGTTTTGATAAAGGCGTAGAGGTGACGGCAAGCGGATATGCAGAGGCAGGCGTAAATAGTGACGGAACATTATCGTCAGGAACAGGTTATCTGTGCGTGACGGCTGAGGCATCAGCAGAGTTTGACTGGCAGTTTGTTGTATGGGTTATACCGGTAACTATAGGAATAACAGGAGCAATTGAAGCGGATTTTGCGGATACCATAACATATGATTTTAATGAAAATAAACTTGAGGGAGATTCGTCACTAACATTAAAACCATCTCTTGAGGCAAATGCAGGCGTGGGATTTAAATATCTCAATGGTGGAGTGTATGGCTCGGCAGGACTCGAGACAAAACTTGTTATAGCAAGTTTGAGCGAGGAGCCTGGATTTACATATCTTGATCTTAGCAGTTCGATAGGAATATATGCAAGAGTTGCATGGTTTGAACCAAAATATGACATTGCAAAAGGAACATTCCATTTATGGACAAGAGAAGATAAAAAGTCGGCACAGTCAGTTAAGAAAATATCTGATGGCATGACAGATTTTTCACAATTATATGACTTGACAAATTATAAACTTTCAAAAAATGCAGATAAAATAAAGATAAAGGCTGTTTCTAAAGGTGACAAAACAGTAATTGCTTCGGGAGTTAATCCGGCGGCAGAACCGGTTGTGTCATCAAATGGAACAGATGCTTTAAATGTATATACGGTGCGTGAAAATGTAAATGGTACGGATTATACAGCACCTAAGCTGTATTATCAGACATATACTGCCGATGGAAATACAGGTTCTTGGTCGGATGCAAAAAAAGTAGACCAGGATGAAAGTGATTCTTCGACAGCGGTCAGTGAGATGAATCAGAAATTATATACTGATGGCAAGGACTATTATATGGTTTATCAGGAGTCATCTGTAGGACCGGAAATATTAAAAAGTTATGCTTCAGCTTCAACAGATGAAGAAAAAGACAGTATTCTTAAATCAATATGGAAGAATGTTGAACTTCATGTGAAAAAATATGATACTGAAAATAATCAGTGGAATGATTATGGAAAGATAAAAACAGACGGTGCATTTGATTATAATGCTGATATTATTGTTAATGACGGTAAGATATATGTGTGCAGTGCTGCTAACATGGAGGGCGATTACTTTGGAACAGGAACAGATAAGAACTATATAAATATCTCAAACTGCACCATAAATGATGCTTCGGCAACAAAAAACTGGAATGTAAAGAAAGCAGCAGGAAACCTCAACTCAGTTACATCCCTTGCAGCAGGTATTAAAGACAATAAGATAACCTGCGTATATGGTGTGGATTCAGATAATGACCTTTCTACGGATGAGCAGGAAATAAAATCATATACGGATGGTGACAGTCAGGAAAACATCAGCGTTTGCACAGGAAGTGCAGTAACTGTAGATTATGGATACAAGAATGATGGAAAAGAAACATTCACGATTGCATCAAATAGCAAACTTTCGTATCTGAAAGATGATGGTACAGTTAATAGTATCGTTGATGATATGGGAAGTTATGACGGAGTATATGCTATAACTGACAGAGGTATTTATTATGCGAAGAATACTGAAAATGGAACAGAGATTTTTGTAAGATATAAAACGGCAGATGGTACATATGGAGATGCTGTTGAGGTTACACAGGAAGAACGCTGGCTGAGAAATGTATCGGCATTTACAATAGCAGATAAAGATTTTATCGTTGCATCATCGGATGATTATGATACCGAGGGTGACAGAGGTGTTACAGATTCAGAGATAGATGCTTTTGAAGTGACGGATTATTATGATCTGAATGTGGAAGAGGCAAGTTACGATTTGAATAATTCTTTAATGGGAGAGGAACTTCCGGTAACTTTAAAACTTAAGAATGATGGAAATAAAAAGATTTCGTATGTTGAGGTAAAGGTAAATGATGCAGACGGAAAAGAAGTGGCACAGAAGTCAAAATATTATGCGGTTGATATAGAGCCGGGTAACGAAAAGAACATTACACTTGAACTGTCAGGTATGAATATTGCGGAATATGGAGACTGGAAAGTTTCGGCGGACATAGTTTCGTCGATGCCGGAGGATACTGCCAACTCAGGAGATAATTTGATTTCGATGGAACCGGCACAAACAGAGGAAGCGACAACTTCACCGAATATTAATAATGAGCCAAAAGAGATAGAGGAAAAGACAAAGGATAACAACGGCACAGAGATGACTTTAGGAAATAGTGACTTTGTTGTAAGAACACAGATGTGCGATTCGGGTGCTTATCCATATATGCTTGTCGAGGTTAAGAATGAAGGCAATAGAAAGGATTCAGCGGCTCTTAAACTATATAACGCAAATGATGTGACAGAGTCATATGGAGAAAGGGATGTTTCAAATCTGGAACCGGGAAGTGCCAAGATGTTTAAGGTAAACATAAAGCAGGATTGGGCAGATGATAATGGAAAAGTAGCGGTGCTTGCTCATGTTCAGGATGCCTCAAATGAAATGTACACATATAATAATTATGCATATCAATATACGACCATAAATTATGGAAGATTTTTGATAAATTATATTTTGAATGGTGGTGTAAATAATTCTGAAAACCCATCGACTTATACAACAGCAGACAGGATAAAACTTAAGGAGCCGACAAAAGACGGTTATACATTTGAAGGCTGGTACACATCTTCAAAATTTGATATTATCTCAAGAATCTCTGAGATTGCATCGGGAAATGCACAGGATATAAGTGTCTATGCTAAGTGGAAGCAAAAAGAAGCAGAAGCAACAAAAACTCCTGCACCGGAGGTGACTGAGAAACCGCTTGTAAAGCCGACGACAACACCAACAAAGACACCAGGTGTAACAGCAAAACCAACAGCAAAACCGACAGCAAAACCGACAACAAAGCCGGGTGGTAATCCAAGTGCAGGCAGTAAGGTTAAGCTGTTGAAAAAGGGAATTGTAAAGAAACTTACAAAATATAATGCATATTTTAAGGTTACAAAACCTGGAAAAGTTGTTAAGAATAAGATAACAGGTGGAGAAGTTCAGTTTGTTAAACCGATTAAAAATAAAGCTTCAATATCTGTACCGGACACTGTAAAGATAGGAAAATTTTCTTATAAGGTTAAGTCTGTTGCCGGAAATGCACTAAAAAACAAAAAGACTTTGAAGAAAGTAACTATTGGTAAAAATGTTACAACAATTGGTAAAAATGCTTTTACCGGAAGCAAAAAGCTTAAAAATATAACAGTAAAATCATCAGTGCTTAAGAGTGTTGGAAAGAATGTATTTAAGGGCATATACAAAAAAGCTGTTATAAAAGTACCAAAGTCAAAATATAAAAAGTATAAAAAGCTGTTTAATAAAAAAACAGGATTCAGCAGAAAAATGAAGCTTAAGAAATGATTTTTTGTACAAGGTAAGCAGTGTAATAAAAGGGATGTAGTTTGTATAAATTTACAAATTGCATCTCTTTTGTAACAGTTCAGCCAAAAAAAGATAAGTCAATAATACACGAGCTTGCTCGATGTA
>ERZ827452.3284-NODE-3284-length-10514-cov-8.047901_pt1 | contig 10514 bp, 10 predicted proteins | sample MGYA00519866_ERZ827452 | MGnify/ENA primary metagenome ERZ827452 (study PRJEB31778, sample SAMEA3449307) | human gut metagenome | biome: human gut; feature: human-associated habitat; material: faeces | place: United Kingdom | collected 2010/2012 ... | reverse complement strand
CGTGGCCGTCCTCATCGGCGTTGTCGCTCATGGCGCGCAGGATGACGCAGGGCACGCCGTTGCGGCCGGCGATCTGGCTCACGGCAGCGCCTTCCATCTCCACGCAGTCGGGGTGGCACTTTTCCTCGATGGTTTTCTTCGTAGCTGCGTCACCTACAAAGGTGTCGCCGGTGGCGATCTTGCCCGCAATGGCCTTCACACCGCAGGCTTCGCAGGCATCCAGCGCGGCCTGTACCAGCGCGGGGTCGCCGTGGTACTCGGTCTGGAACGGGGCGCTCTGGGCGATCATGCTCAGCTCGGCGTCGTGGTAGACCACGGTCTCGCCCACGCAGACATCACCGATGCCGATTTTGCTCGTCATATTGCCGGCAATGCCGCTGAAAATCAACTTATCAATGTTGTATTTTGTGCAAAGCACCTGCACGGTGCTGGCGGCGTTGGCCTTGCCCATACCGGCGCAGCACACCACCACCTGCTTGCCCTGCAGGGTGCCGCAGTGGTACTCCACCCCGGCGTAGTTCTCTTTGGTCACGTCGGCCAGCCGGGCACACAGCTGGTCCACTTCGTCGGGCATAGCGCCCATAATGCCAATAATCATCGTTGTATCTCCAATTTTACACGTTGAACAGGAACTCGATCACGTCGCCGTCGTTGACAACGTACTCTTTGCCCTCGGTGCGCTGCAGGCCCTTGGCCTTGACGGCGGCGTAGTTGAAGTCGGCGTCCTCCAGGTCCTTGTAGGCGATGACCTGGGCACGGATGAAGCCGCGCTCGAAGTCGCTGTGGATCTTACCGGCTGCCTGGGGGGCCTTGGTGCCGCGCTTGATGGTCCAGGCACGGCATTCTTTCTTGCCATCGGTCAAGAAGCTGATGAGTCCCAACAGCTCGTAGCTGGCCTTGATAAGCTTGTCCAGACCCGTGGATTCAATGCCCATTTCCTGCAGGAACGCGATTTTTTCCTCCTGGGTGGAACCGGCGATGTCCTCCTCGGTCTTGGCGCAGATGGGGATAGCCTGGGCGTTTTCCTCCTTGGCGCGGGCGGCGACCAGGGGATAGTAGGGGTTCTCGTCCAGGCCGCCCAGCAGGTCGTCCTCGCCCACGTTGCAGGCGTAGATGACCGGCTTGGCGGAGAGCAGGCCCAGCTCCTTGCGGGTGGCCTTGACAGCGTCGTCGCTCTCGTCAAAGGCGAAGCTGCGGGCGGGCTTGCCGGCTTCCAGCCAGGCAGCCAGGTCGGCCAGCCAAGCAGCCTCGGCGGCCGCGGCCTTATTGCCGGTCTTGGCAGCTTTCTGCTGGCGGCCCAAACGGTTGCTTACGACCTCCAGGTCGGCCAAAATCAGCTCCAGGTCGATGGCGTCAATGTCGCGGATGGGGTCAACGCTCTCGGGCTTGTTCACGTCCTCGACCACATGGATGATATTGTCGTCGTCAAAGCAGCGCACCACGTGCACGATGGCGTCGCACTCGCGGATGTGGCCCAGAAACTTGTTGCCCAGGCCGGCGCCCTGGCTGGCGCCCTTGACAAGGCCTGCAATGTCGACAAATTCCACGATAGCAGGCGTCTTTTTGTCAGTCTCCCAAATCTCGGCCAGCTTGTCCAGCCGCGGGTCGGGCACCGGCACAATGCCGGAGTTCGGCTCAATGGTGCAGAAAGGATAGTTCGCCGCCTGCGCGTTCTGTGTGCTGGTCAGCGCATTAAAAAGGGTGGATTTGCCTACATTAGGAAGGCCCACGATACCTAATTTCATATTTCTCCATATCTCCTTTATTATCGTTGTTTTTTATTACCGGATTTGGGGTTTTACCCCCATTTTACCCCCATTTTCGAGGTTTACCCCTTTTTCTCTATATCAGCTGCCTCAAAAAGACGCACGGCGTTCTGCATTGAATCATCAGAAACATGGACGTATTTGTCCATCGTCGTCTTGATACTGGTGTGCCCCAGCAACTGCTGCAAGACCTTGGGCTGCATGCCGCGCTCAATCGCGCGGGTAGCATACGTATGGCGCAGCGCGTGCATCCCAAAGGGAGCAATGCCGGCTTTTTCGCACAGCTTATAGAGGTGGGTGTCATAGGAACTGTTCTTAATCGGTTCACCGGTGCGATAGTTTACAAAGACCAGATCGTGCATGCAGAAGTACATCTGCCTTCCGGTACGGCGGTCCGTGTATTCCAGAATCTGCTGCATGGTGGGCGACTCTTTACGGGTCAAGCGCTCGTCATAGCAGCTCTTCAAAATACGATATGCGGTATCGGTCAAGGGGATAGTGCGGTAGCTTTTCACCGTTTTGGGCGGCCCGGCACGCCAGTACTTGAAGTGATGGCGGTACTCCAAACTTTTATTGACGGTAAGAGTACGCTTCTTCCAGTTGATGGCATCCCAAGTCAAACCAATCAATTCACCCGTGCGCAACCCGGTTTCCAGCAGCAGTGCATATTGCCGGTAGTTGTGAGAATCCTTGGCTACGGCAAGGAAGCGCTTCTGTTCCTCAACGGAAAGGTAGCGAATATCGTCCACTGCACGGACCGGCTTGTTATAGCGCACGCCATTCATCGGATGTTTGACGATAATATCGTTCATCACAGCAGATTTGAACATGGTACCCATAGCAATGTAAGTCTGACGGATTGTAGAACCGGCGTAAGTACTTTCCATGCGGTTCAGAATAATCTGGCAGTGCATCGGCTTTACGTCGCCCATGCACATGGTTCCAATCAGTGGCTGAACATTTCTCTTATAGCGTTCCGTATAGTTGCGGATGCAGTTCGGGGAAAGGTTACAGATGATGTTCGTGATCCAGTAGTCAAACCAGTTGTCTACGGACATGTCAGAGTTGCAGGTAATGACGCGATGACGCAATTCGTATTTCGTATCGGCAAGCCAATTCTTGGCTTCAGGCAGCGACTTGAAATATTTTTCTCGCCGCTCCCCGTCTTTGGTATAGTATCTTGCGGAATATAACCCGTCCTTTCTTTGGCGTATGCCTTTTCCGCATTCTTTTCGCTTTAGGGTTTTTACCCATAATGGACTCCTTTTCAAAGCGGGAATCCAACGCGATACTGAAATTATAGCACATGAAATCCCTATTTTCAACGGCATTACCTCTCTTAAATAATCAGCTTGCTGCTGATGTAGGCTTCAAATTCTTTGCGTTTGACCAATTTCTTTGACCCTACATACAACACGAAAGGACAGTTGGGTTGTTTGAGCATGGCATCAATTTTGTTGATGCCGATATTGCTGTATTCGGACGCTTCCTTGATGGAAAGCGTTAGCTTCAGATGAATGGGTACACTTTCGGGATCTCGCATAATAAATGTCTCCTATTGCCTTTGTGGTGTCAGCTTTTCTTCGCGCGCGTGACAGCATCGATTTAAGAAATAAATCTTGCTGTATTCTAATTTTAATAGGAAAAACAACGATGGTATATACAAAAGCTGCGCGGATGTAATGCGGACACGATGCTTTTATCATGCAAAATCTCACCATCTTGACAGGGCGGACTTTCTTGTGCTATACTCCACCTGTAAATGATTTTTGTGCCTTATGCACACGCTGTTTAAGTTTGTAATTCGTGCCAGCAGCCTTGTCCTGCCCATACCGGGCGGACGCTGTTGGCACTTTTCTTTTTATAGTGGGTGAAAACACCCAACCATAGTGAGAAGGATCGTGGTTCACGGTTTGCCGTGAGCATCAGGCATTGCCTGCGATTGTTCTCGCTTTTTATTTTGTTTCAGAGCCGACAGGCTTTGAGAAATACATTTTATATAGGAAAGGTGAACACCAAATGAATGAACAGGCAAGACCCAAGGCAATCGCACGGCGCATCACGCGCCCGCGCAAGGCACGACCCATCCCGCGCAATTTGCAGTATCGGCTGTACCATTTGCGCACCGGCCCCAAGCGCCCCTATCGCCAGCGCGAGAGGAGGGGCTGAGAATGCCGGAACACATACGGCGGGAGCCCAAGGTGCTGGTCAGCACCGAAAACCTCACCGAGCAGGAATGGCTGGCATACCGCAGGCGGGGGATAGGCGGCAGCGATGTCGCCGCGATCCTCGGCATTTCTCCGTTTCGCACTGCCCGCGACCTGTACGACGACAAGCTGAACATTGCTTCGGCTGCCGATGATGCAGGCAACTGGGTAGCGCTGGAAATGGGGCATCTGCTGGAACCGCTGGTCGCCCGGATTTTCGCCAAGAAAACCGGGTTGGAGGTTTTCCAGATCAAGAAAATGTTCCAACACCCGCAGTATCCCTTCATGCTGGCAGATGTAGACTACTTTGTCCGCCTGCCAAACGGAAAAATTGCGATTCTGGAAATCAAAACGACCAACTACAACGCAAAAGACCACTGGTGGAAGGACGGCGAGGAATGTGTTCCTGTCTACTATGAGACACAGGGGCGGCACTACATGGCCGTCATGGACATGGACGAAATCTTCTATTGCTGTCTCTACGGCAACAATGAGGATGAAGTCATCATCCGCCACCTGTACCGTGACCGGGAATATGAGCAGGAAATGGTCTATCTGGAACGCGAGTTTTGGCACGACCACATCTTGACCCGCATCCCGCCGCCCTACACCGAGGACGGCAGTCTGATTCTCGAAAGCCTGCGCCGCCGCTTAGGTGCTGCGGATAAGACGATTCCTGCCATCCAGCTGGACAATGACTTGTCTGCCACCATGCTGCGGTATCTCCGCTTACAGGAGCAAAAGCAGCAAGTGGAAACGCAGGCAAAAACGCTGGACACAGAAATGCAGCGGCTGAAAGGTCAGATGGTTGCCAAACTGGACGGCAGCTGCATGGCGATGGGGGAGTACGGCGGTACACAGTACACAATCAGCTACAACCCCGTCAGCCGGACAGGCATCACGAAAGACAACCTCCAAAAGCTGAAGCTGCTGCACCCGGATATTTATGACGAGTACGTCACGGTATCGGAATCGCGGCGGTTCAGCATCAAGGCAAAAGCGGCAGACGAAGCCGCCTGACAAAGAAGGGAGCGTGCCTATGCACGACAGTGAACAGGAACACAGCGGCATCACCGGCTGCCGTGTTACCTACGAATCCACGATTTTTTACAATGAAGCAAACAAATTCTCCATCATCGTTGTCAAAACCAGTGACCCGCGCATCCCGCCGCAGGCTTGCAGCGGCCGTTATTACGGCGACCGTATGCTGCGCTTTACGGCGGTGGGGTATGAACTGCCCCGCACCAAGGCGGTTGAGCTGGAACTGGACGGCGAATGGGTGGAGAGCAAGTACGGATATCAGCTGCAAGTCGAGCAGTGGCAGGAAATTGTTCCGCAGACGGCGGACGGCCTGCTGGCATATCTTGGCTCCGGGCTTATCAAAGGCATCGGCCCCAAGACAGCAGAGGATATTGTCGCCACGTTCGGCCCGGATACCTTGAATATCCTTGATAATGAGCCGGAAAAACTGCTGCAAATCCGCGGCATCACCGAGGGCAAACTCAAGGACATTGAGGAATCCTACGCCGAGAGCCGTGTCCTGCGCAACCTTATGAGCCTTTTGGGACCGTTCAAGATCACGCCCGCCACGGCGCTGAAAATCTATCAGCACTTCGGCCCGGCGTGTGTGGACATCCTCAAAAAATGCCCGTATGACCTGTGCCAAATCTCCGGCTTCGGCTTCAAGCGCGTGGATGGTATCGTCCGCAAGACAGACAACCGCCTGCACAGCACCGAGCGCATCAAAGGCGCGGTGCTGTACACGCTGGAGGATGCCCGCAGTAAATCGGGACATCTGTTTCTGCCATCGGAAGATTTAGTAAAGGAAACGCTTCTGCTGCTCAACGCGCCCATTCCCATCCCGGAACAGCGCGTCCGCACCGAGGAAGTACAGGAGACTTTGCAGCAGATGATTCTGCACGGTGCAGTAGTTGCCTACAAGCAGTATCTGTACAGCCCGCGCGTGTTCGGGCAGGAGGACGACACCGCCCGCATGATTGCCGAACGGCTTGCCAATATCAGCGTGGCCGAGAACATTGAGTCTGCGCTGGGATCGGTACGCGAAAGCCTGGGTATTACGCTTTCCCAAAAACAGGAGCAGGCGGTGCGCACGGCGTTCCGGCATGGGCTGACGATTATTACCGGCTCACCCGGCACCGGCAAGACCACTGTGTTAAAGGCTATTATCGAGGTCTTCAAGAACCTGCACCCGAAAGGAAAGTTTGCCCTTATGGCCCCCACAGGCCGTGCCAGCCGCCGCATGGCGGAAAGCACCGGCGTGGACGAAGCCCGCACACTACACAGCGCACTGGGTCTCGGCACCGGGGAAGAAATCGGAGATGGCGAGCGCGTCCGCTTTGTGGATGCTGACCTCGTCATTGTGGACGAGTTTTCTATGGTGGATATGTGGCTGGCACAGCAGTTTTTCAAGCGCATCGGTCAGCACACGCGGGTCGTTCTTGTGGGCGACCCGAACCAGCTGCCCAGCGTAGGTGCGGGCAATGTGTTCTACGAGCTGATCCACAGCGGAATGGTGCCTGTCACAGTGCTGGACTGGATTTTTCGCCAGTCGAAAGACGGATTGATTGCCTACAACGCAAAGTTCATCAACGAGGGCAGCACCAAGCTGTACTACGGCAATGACTTTGTGTTTGTGGACAGCCCGACGCAGATCGAGACGGCACGGCGCATTCAAGATATTTACTGCAAAGAGGCCGCCGAGCGCGGCATCGAGAACGTACAGATCCTTTCGCCGTTCCGTGAGAAAGGCGAAGCAGCGTCCGAGCAACTCAACCGCGCCATCCGGGAGCGAGTCAATCCGTTCCGTTCGGCCGAGGAAGAAGTGAAGATTGGCAGCCGTATCTTCCGTGTCCATGACCGTGTTATGCAGACAAAGAACACCGAGAAAGTGTCCAACGGTGACCTCGGTTTTATTACCGGGATTACCACGAACAGCAAAGGCGAACGGCTTGTGCAGATGGATTTTGGCGGCGACCGCAAGTTGACTTACACGCCGGAACAACTGGCGCATGTTGACCTTGCCTACGCTACTACGATTCATAAAGCGATGGGGTCAGAGTTTGAAACGGTCATTATCCCCATCGTCAAGGCACACACAATCATGCTGTATCGCAATTTGTTGTATACAGCCGTAACCCGCGCCAAGAAAAAAGTCATCCTTGTGGGACATAAGCCAATCCTGTTTATGGCGGTTCACCGCGCCGATATCAGCAAGCGCAATACCATGTTGGGCGAGCGCATCCGCCTGTACTGTAAGGCGTACCACACCGAACGAAACGCACTGCCGGAGCTGCAACAGGCCGGCTGAATACAAAATTGAAGGGAGAAATCACCCATGAAAGGGAATCAAGAATCTATGCTGTACACCACTAACGCCACTGTGGCCGCGCTAAATCATGTGTCAGGCTTTGACCCGCTGAAATTCCTGCGTCGCACAACTTCCCGCAAGACCGGGGAGGACGTGATGCGCCTTGACTTACGGTACAAAAAGCTGTGGTTCCGGCTGGCCTGCCCCACGGGGCGACTGAAGCTCAACGCCCTGCGCATCACCGAGAAAATGGCCATTTTTGAAGCCAAGGTCTACCGTGACCGCGAGGATGCCGAGCCGTTGAGCAGCTATGTTGCCAACTGCACGCTGGACACAACGCCCGGTGGGCTGTATGTGGAGGCTGCGCAGGAGGAAGCGCTGGACACGGCACTCTCCAATGCGGGCTTTGGCATCCAGTTTGCCGATGTGGGCAGTGAATCCGAGGAGTACGGCAGCGAGGTGCCGGTGGGCGCAAAACCAGAGATTTCCAAGCTGGTACAGACGAAAGCGGAAGTCGCAGAGCCTGTGCAGAAGCAGCCGGAGCCCGTGAAAGCTACCCCGCAGGAGTCTGCCAAGGCGGACCCGTTGGATGCCATCATGGCGGACGATATGCCTGTTCCCGAACAGGTAACGGCAGAAGTCGTAGAAAAACCTAAGACGGTTGTGCCGGAATCCGTGCAGCCCGCGCAGACCCCGATAGAACCGACGCAGAATGTCATTGTGCTGGAACAGGAACCGCCCGCCGCTGCATATACCCAAAGCAGTCCGGTGGAGAAAATCCGCCGCCAGATGACCTACGAGCAGGCGCAAAACGTCATCGTAGACTGCGGCACCTGCAAGGGCTGGACGTTGGCACAGGTGGCTGACCGCCGCCCTGCCAGCCTGCGCTGGTATGTGAAAGGCTATCAGGGAGAAAACAACATTCTCCGCGCGGCGGCCGCCATTATATGGGACAGCTTGCAGGAGAAACAGGCGGGATAACCGGGAAGGAGGCCGTTTCGTATGACCTCATCTTCCGATACGTTCCCGTTTGGCATTGCCGATGTGGTAGAACTGCTGGGGCTTACCGTCCGCCGCCGTCTGCCGTCGAGCCTGTACCTGAACTGCCCCTTTTGCGGGGATCTGCGCGGGCGGCTCAATGTCAACACGGACAAAAATGTCTGGCGCTGCAACCGCTGCGGCGCGGCGGGCGGTATGCTGGCACTGTATGCCCGCTATAACTGCACCGGCAATGCCGATGCCTACCGCGAGATTTGCGAAGCACTGGGGCGGTATACGCCCCGGCCAAGGGTAAATGACTGCATCGGGGTAAAGCCGGAACAAAACATCCGTGCCACCCCGCAGGAGATCCATCAGACCTACTCGCTGCTGCTCTCCATGCTGCCGCTGACACCCACGCACAAGGCGCATCTGCTGTCGCCGCGGCGCGGGCTGACCGAGGAACAGATTGCAAGGTTCGGGTTCAAATCGACCCCGCCTGCGTTTCTGTGCCGCAGTTATGCCGAGCGTCTGCGGCGGCATGGCTGCACCTTGCAGGGTGTGCCGGGCTTCTATCAAGACGATGCCGGGCGGTGGACGATCAACTTCGGCAGCCGCACGGCGGGCATCCTGCTCCCGGCTGTCGGTATGGATGGTCTTATTTGCGGTATGCAGATACGGCTGGACACGCCGCTACGCCGCAGGGATGACCCACCGGGCAAAAGCGGGGCGAAGTATATATGGCTGTCTTCTATCGGCAAGCCGCATGGCGTGACCTCCGGCAGCCCGCTGCATTTTGTGGGCGAGCCGTTTGCCAAGACCGTATATGTGACGGAAGGGCTGCTCAAAGCCGATATTGCCTACTGCCTGACAGGACGCTCGTTTGTTGCTGTGGCAGGGGTGAACAGCTTGAACGGCTTGGAATCCGCACTACGCTGCATGGCACAGAACGGCACCAAGCTGGTCGTGGAAGCCTATGACATGGACAAGTTAGAAAATGAATATGTGGCATCTGCCGCCGAAAAGGTTCAGCAGATTGCCCGCGTAGCCGGGCTGCAAAGCACAAGCCTTGTCTGGAATACTGCCTACAAGGGCATAGACGACTGGCAGCTTGCTTTGCGGCAGGAAGAAGCAAAAGAAAAAGCGGCCTGATGCCGCGCAAAGTTATGGCAGAGAGCTACCGTTGGGCAGCTCTCTGCCTTTTTTAGAAAGGACAGAACAATGGGTATACTCTCTGAAATTGATATGATGAACCGCGACGCCGAGGATGATGCTTTTGAGGTGTCCTCGGACAGTGAAACTGTAGATTCTTTCAGCGAAGAATTTGAGCCGGTAGAAACCCCGAAGCAGGAACCGCAAGCGGAGGACGCAGAAGAAGCCCGCAAAAAGGCTGAATTTGATGCCGCCGAAGCCAAGCGCAAAGCTGAGTGGGAGGCAAAACAGGCGCAGAAGAAACTGCGGGAACAGCAGGAATTGGACCGCCTTGCTGCCATGTCGGATGACGACGTTATGCAGGCATCCATGAACCGCGTTTCGCAGGATACCGAACGCCTGACCCGCCGCAATATGAAACTTTGCGTTATGGAAGACGTGCAGACCGAATGGTAAGCCTGTCGCGTATGTAGACTATAAGCTCCGCGTGGATTCGGATATTGAAATGGGTGTGGCTCTGACCGATAAGACCAGCCGTAAGAAGTCGCTGTCCACGGGACTGATTAACTACTGCCGCCTTATGTTCATGAGTCAGAGGTTGTTCACGGGAACCTACGAAGAAAACATAGCAATGCGAAAGACATTGGAAAACTGTGGATTTACCATAAATTATTTCTATGATAAAGGTTCGAAGGTCTATACTGGGTTTGTCCGTGAGAGAATCGACAAAACGGATCCGCAGAATATGTTGAAGCTTACGAACTCGGTTTACTATTATGCGAATAGCCTCTTGTTCGGCGTTCGTTGTGCGGCGGAGAAAAGCAACAATAAATAAGAAAAAAGTTGACCTTAGGAATTTTTTTCTACAGAGGTATGTGCATATATCGGGTTTCAATAAAATTTGGGGTCTGATAAGGCACATGCCTTTTTCTTGATTTATTTGTTTTTGTACATAGAGATAAATTTCGAAATAGGTTGGTCTTTATAATAAGAATCTATTTCACATTGAAAAATAGTAGAATTGACATTTTTTTTAAGATTGCTTAGGATTCTTTTTTCTATATCTTCTGTAATTTATATAAA
>ERZ827452.3280-NODE-3280-length-10528-cov-3.613196_pt1 | contig 10528 bp, 7 predicted proteins | sample MGYA00519866_ERZ827452 | MGnify/ENA primary metagenome ERZ827452 (study PRJEB31778, sample SAMEA3449307) | human gut metagenome | biome: human gut; feature: human-associated habitat; material: faeces | place: United Kingdom | collected 2010/2012 ... | reverse complement strand
AGCTGACCATGAGAACCTTCCACTCCGGTGGTGTAGCAGGTGGAGATATTACACAGGGTCTTCCCCGTGTCGAGGAGCTTTTCGAGGCAAGAAAACCGAAGGGACTTGCAATCGTAACTGAGATCGGCGGACTTGCGACCATCAATGATATGAAGAAGAAACGTGAGGTCATCATTACTAATAATGAGACTGGCGAGTCCAAGACTTACCTGATCCCGTTTGATTCCAGAATCAAGATCATGGATGGAACTACTGTAGAGGCTGGTGATGCACTGACGGAAGGTAGTATCAACCCGCATGATATTCTGAAGATCAAAGGTGTACGTGCTGTTCAGGATTACCTGCTTCAGGAGGTACAGCGTGTATATCGTCTTCAGGGTGTAGAAATCAATGACAAGCATATCGAGGTCATTGTCCGCCAGATGCTGAAGAAAGTCCGCATCGAGAACAATGGTGATTCTGACTTCCTTCCGGGAACGATGGTTGACACACTCGAATATGAAGATAAAGTGGAAGAACTTGCAGCAGAGGGTAAAGAGGTACCGGAAGGTAAACAGATCATCCTTGGTATCACAAAAGCTTCTCTTGCAACAAATTCCTTCCTCTCTGCAGCTTCCTTCCAGGAGACTACAAAGGTTCTTACCGATGCTGCAATCAAAGGAAAGATCGATCCATTGATCGGTTTGAAGGAAAATGTTATCCTTGGTAAATTGATTCCAGCCGGAACAGGTATGAAGCGATACCGCAATATCAGCCTTCACAGTGATCTGGTTGCCAGTCTTGAGCCACCGGAACCGGTAGAAGACCCTAAGGAAACAGAAGAGGAAAAAGGTAAGAAGGGCAAAGGCAAGAAATCCACAAAGGACGATAAGGAAACAGACATTGTGGAAGATGATGAACTTCTTATGATGGATGAAGATGAGGACGATGACGCTCTTGACATCGCCGAAGATGATTTCGATGAGGAATTTGATCCGGTGGAAGAGTAGTCACGGACATCTTCCCTTGTAGGAACAAATTTCTTTGAAGGAGAATGCTTGATTTTTCTTTCGAAGAAGTTAAAACCGACACAAAGTGCATAAAACTTGAGGTTTCATAAAATGAAAAAGCTCCGGCTGCAGAAATGCAGCCGGGGCTTTTTCTATTCTGTGAAACCTCTTCAAACAGTTATGCACTTTGTGTCAACTTCTTAAAATCTAATTTTCTCCCACAAATCGCAGGGCTGAACTCTTTGGAACACGGATACCGGCCATCTTCAGGTTGGTATTTCCTTTGAGTTGAATGGTAAGATCTACGGATTCGCCAAGTTCCAGCCAAGGCACACATTTTTCGGTGGAAAAATGTGTGGTATTGAGGATCAGAGTGCCGTGGAAGCCATCCTCGAACCAGATACGGAGGTTGGATTGGAAACCGGTAGCACCGATCAATTTAATTGGGAGATTCTTACCTGCCTGCTGGGCAATGTGAATGTCAGTATATTTGCCAAGTGCCATCTGAACCAGCGAGATGGATTGTGGTTTGTCGACGATGTAATCTTTGCGGACCATGGAAGACGATCGGTTTTTGTTGTATTCCAAAATCTCGATCTGGATGTGAGGGTCGATCTGTTCCAAAGGTTCCGGATTTGGACGAGCGGTATAATACCCTTGGATGAGATCCACGCCGAGGCGGATTACTTCCTTCAACTCTTCTGAAGTTTCAATACCTTCTGCGAGCGTCAGAATATTGTTATCATGTGCAAAATCAATAATATCTTTTACAAAATGCTGCTTTTGCGGATTGTTCTGAATTTCTTCCATAAGCATACGATCAATTTTTACATATTTTGGCATATAACGGAGCAGGTTATTTACATTGGAGTACCCTGAACCATAGTCGTCAATTGCCGTCTCAACCTTAAGTTTGGCATAGGATTGCTTGATGTCGGACAGACACTTATTGTCCAATTCTTCCTGCTCTGTAAGTTCCACAACAACTTGTCCGCGGTGTTGATTTAATTGTTCGTGGAGGCGGTCTTTGTCGGAATCCACAAGTTGAGCCCCCGGAATGCTGTTAATAAATGTCTTCTTTCCGATAAATTTCTGCGGGTTTTCTTTCATATAATGAAGTACATTAAATAGTGTTGCTTTTTCCACGTCATAGAGTCGACCAAGGCGTTTGGCACTAGTCAAAATATCCAGTGGAGAAATTTTTTGTTCTGTATCGGCACGCATCAAAGCTTCATAAGAGAAAATTTTACCGGTTCGTGCGTCGACAATTGGCTGAAAATAATATATAAATTTATTATCGTCAAGCAGATTCATAACTACCAAATCCTGTTCCTTGTCTTTCTCAGATAAATGAGTAGAAGGATCACGCTGTCGCAACTCTTGTAATTTTTTTCCGTTTTTTTCACTGATCGTATCATTGATCAGCGGCTCGAGCGAATGAATCTGTCCAATCGGCTCAGATTTACAGTTGTAGCAGATATGGATCTGGAAAGAATGGCTGTTTTGCTGGTTAAATATATTTATTTTCTTTAATAAAGTGCTTATAAATTCATCTGCTCGATGTACATTTTTGTCAGAAATAATGGAGCAGACAATAAAATCATCGTTTCCCGTCCGGGCACAAATTTCGTCGGAAAAGGTAGATTCCTGAATGAGGTGAGACAAGGCGGTAATCGCAAAATCGCCCTCTGTGCGGCCGTAGCCGGCATTGATATCTTTCAGACCACTCAGGTCAATGGAAGTAATCGAAAGTGTATCGTGTGCATGCACGGATTCGGCAATCAGCTGCTTCGTCTGTGTGATCAGACCGCGGTAATTGTAAAGACCGGTTAATGAATCACGGATCTGTGCGGACTCCATTTCATTTAATAACTGGCGCAAAATGTCCTGCCGGTAGAAGGATTCCATTCCCTGCATCACATTGTGAAGCCATAAAATGTAGCTTTCATCGTATACGCGGGGTTCGTCGCCGTAGCTGATGACTGCGTAACCAAAACATTGGTCGTCAAAATGAAGCGGTGTAAAAATGTAAGCCGAAGGTTTTTCATGGTCTTCATGAAGTTCCGGTAAAATCAGTTTTGTATCAAATGAATTCGAAAAATCAATATGATTTTCTGTGCTATAGTTTTTATTACAATGAACAACCGGATACATGCGGTCGGAATAGCCGAGACGGATAGCTTCATCACCGATCATCTTTGATGCATGATTCCAGTTTTCGTTCAGACAAATGTGAAAATTGTCATAATTCCCCAGCTGATAGGTATATTGAAAAACAATGTTAAAAAAGTCCTGGTAAGAATGCTGGGATAGCAAATCCTCCATCAAATGGTTAAAACAGGAATAATAACTGTTAGAAGAAAGATTTGTTTCCCATTGGTCGCGAAGTGGCGACAACAGGGTGAGATTATCCGTCGAACAGCCGCAGCTTCCACCAATCCAAAGGTCTGTCTCCGGTACATATTCCGGAATTGGTTTGTCGTTGAGAGAAGCATCAATCCACCGGAGGCTGTATTTGCCGCAAGACTTCGCCGGGATTTCCGCAGAAGTCAATGGAACCGGGCTGTAACGGCCCTCCTGAATCGAGTCATACCCGATCACAGCGATATCATCAGGAACCTTGATGCCATGCTCAGTAAGCGCGGAACAAACGCCTATCGCCATACAGTCATTGGCACAGGCAATTGCTTCCGGAAGTTTTTGGCGTTCCAAAAGCATCTGTTCCACCATTTGATTACCGCTTGTATACCAATAATCTCCGCAGTAAATGTTTTCGTCAAGAACCGGAAGACCATGTGCTTCCATGCTCTCCTTATAGCCACGCAGACGCTCAATCGAATGAATATGAGCTTCACGTCCATTTAAGAAAACGATATCTTTATAATGATGCACCTCGATCAAGTGGTCGATCAGACGGCGGATCGGAGTGCAGTGATCATTCATAACGGATGGAAAATACGGACTTTTCTGATCAATGACCAGAACCGGACCATCAAATTTGTCGTGAATTTTCTTCTGAATGGAATCCGAAAGGCCGGTTGTCTGTAGCGTATCCAGAAGAATAACGATAGCATCAAGCATGTCGTAATTGATCAATTCGTAGATATTTGACTCCCCTAGTTCACGAAGATTTGTCTGCTGATATTTTACATACATTGAAAAAATCAAGACATCATAGTCAGAGGCAAATGCTTCCTGCAAAAAACCCTGCATAAAATGATTTTGAGTTGTTTCATCTGCTTGCGCCAATAAGACGCCAATCCTTTTTCGTGCCATAAAATCTCTCCAATAAGATGTTAATAAATACAATACCTCAAGGATATTATATACGTTCCGGGAAATTTTTTCAATCCTAAACACATAAACAATTGGTAAAGAAAAAGTAAAGTATGAAATCGTTCAGATTTGAATCGCAATGTTGCCGCTATACAAAAATGTAAAAATACGGTATAATAAAAGCAGCAAAATTGTGAAAAGAAAGCGAGGGTGATTATGTCATTTAGTATTTTAGGAAAAATCCGGGAATCGGAAGAAGAACGGCCGGAGTTTTATGATGATCTCAATCTCACACAGTGGATCGAGGAAATCAATGGACAGCTCGGCATTTATGATCTTCGGGAGTATTTCCGGCAGATGCCTGATGGAAGGGAGCAGATCCGATTCCGCCAGGAAGTGCTGCAGGAAATCGATGAAGAAATGGAGATAAAAATTACAGAATTTGTCAATCGAATCCGGCAGGCGCAGGAAAATGAAGCGTACATAAATTCCGAGACAGGCGAGCAGATCACAGATGAACTCAGCAAGGCGCATTGGAAACTGGAAGTTGCTGTAATGTATTTTACGGCGGTGGATGAACTGATTGCTTTTTTGGAAGAGCGCGAGTGCAGGGTACGCGGCTGGCAGCAGTTTCTGGAAATGTGTAAGGAAGAGAGCGGCAAGCCGGAAGTGAGGGCGTATCACGATGCGGCACTTTCGACGAGTGAGGAACTTGAGAAAATTCGTTACAGTCTGCGGATCGAGGGAGACCATGTCGCGATCCTGCCGTCGGTGGTGGAAGACGATTATGTGAAGGAATTGTGCGAAAAATATCCGCAGATGATAAAGCATCCCGGAAAAATGGGAAACCTTCTGCCGGGAGGAAAAGCGGGAACACCGCTGGAACAGCGCATTTTCAAATATTTGCAGAAAAAATTTTCACAGCAGTTTAAAAGGCTGGAAGAATTTGGAAAACAAGAGGCGCGCATTTACCAGCCGGGGATTATGCAGTTTCATAAGGAAATCTGCGTGTATCTTTCGATATTAAAATTTCAGCATCATATGGAATATTTCCATTATGATTTTTGCATGCCGGAGTTTTCGGATGCGGCATTTGAAGTGACCGGTGGATACGATCTTGCGCTGGCGTTGAAAAATCAAAAAGAGGGAAAAGAGACGGTAGCGAACGATTATTATTATCGTGGAAAAGAACGGTTTTTCGTTATAACGGGGCCAAACCAGGGAGGAAAGACGACATTTGCGAGAGCGGCAGGGCAGCTTGTGTATTTTTCGCTGATGGGCTTCCCGGTGCCGGCAAAGCGGGCGGTGCTTCCACTTTTTGACGGCTTATTGACACATTTTTCCGTGGAAGAGAGCATGCAGAGCGGCCGCGGAAAACTGAAAGAAGAATTGGTGCGCCTGTCCGGGATGATGCATGCGGAAAAGCACAACGTATTTGTTATCATCAATGAACTTTTTACGTCGGCGGCGACGTACGATGCCTATCATATGGGACGTCGTGTGATCGATCATTTTCTTGACCGCGACTGCTACGGAATTTATGTCACGCACATTGAGGAACTTGCGCAGGAAAATGAACAGATCGTCAGCCAGGTGGCATCGCTGATCGAGGGAAATGTCAAAGTGCGGACGTTCAAGATCCGCCGGAAAAAGGCCGAAGGCAAAGGATATGTCGAGCCAATTGTGGAAAAATACGGGCTGACTTATGAGGAAATTAAAAGGAGGATTCATCATGTTTGAGGTAGCACTTTTGTATCCGGACAAACAGCAGGGGGCGGCAAAACGGTATGGCATGCCGCAGGATATGAGCAAGGATTTGAATCTTTCGGTGATCCTTCGGGCGATGGCAAAAGAGGATGAGGAAATATTTACCAATTGTCAGCGTGTGCTTTTATGCCCGGTGACGGATGAAAAGACGCTTCATTTCCGCCAGCAGATGGTGTCTGATGCCGTGTCGCATCCGGAATTTTACGAGGAAATGTACCGTATCGCGAAAGAGGCGATGCAGGAAATTCACAAATACACATCGAAAAAGACAAGCAATAAGGTGGTGCAGATAACAGAGTCGCTGGATCTGCTTCGGATTCTTTTAAAATATCTGCGGTACTTAAAAGAGCATTTGCGGAGTGAACAGGCAGAAAAAGCAGATGCTATGTATCTGTTTACGACAAAATTCAGAGAACATTTTACCGATGATTTTGCGAAAGATCTGGAACGACATATCGACGATATGGCTGTGCTGATGCAGGGCGGCAGACTGATTCTGACGGCCGGAGTGGCTGGCGGTCTTAAATGCGGCGATGCGATGGTGAACCGGCTTGACCCGGTCGATTACCGAAAAATGGGAAAATTCCGCAGGACATTGCGGTGGCTTCTTCTGCATCTTGCATCTCCGGAGGCCATTTTGCTTAATCAGGAAGCGTTGAAGCAGGATGCCATCCGAATGGAAGAAAACGGACTATTGTATACACAGGAAATTTATCGCGAGTTTTTGTACCAATTCCAGGAATTTTTCAGCCAGCTGCAGATTCAGGTCGGATTTTATGTCGGTTGCGCGAATCTGGGGCGGAGCCTGCACAATTTAAAAATGAAAACATGCTATCCGCGTGTGAGCCATGAAAAGGGGCACATCGAGTACCGGCATCTGTATGAACTGGGACTTGCGCTTGAAACGCTGAAAAATCCGGTGGACAATTCCCTTACCGATTCCTGCCATCTCCATGTGATCAGTGGGGCGAACCAGGGCGGAAAATCGACATTTTTGCGGAGTGTCGGCATTGCGCAGGTAATGATGCAGGCGGGTATGTTTGTTCCGGCGGTGTATTTTGAGAGCCCGCTGTATGATAACATATTGACACATTTTACCAGACGTGAGGACAGCAGCATGAACAGCGGACGGCTGGATGAGGAAATGAAACGCGTGAACCGCATCGTGGATATGGTGACGGATCGAAGCCTCATCCTTTTCAATGAGTCGTTTTCCAGTACGACGGAAAAAGAGGGGAGCCAGATCGCGGAGCATATTATTCAGGCGATGTATGACAGTGGCGTGAGTGTGTTTATGGTGACGCACCTTTTTGCATTTGCAAGTCAGATGTATGCGAAAAATCTGCAGGGAGCACGATTTTTAAGTGCAGAGCGAAAAGAAGACGGAACACGTACTTTTAAAATGATCGATCATGAGCCGACGGAGACAAGTTACGGATTGGATCTGTATGCAGAAATCATAGAGCGAAAAGAGTAAAAGAAAGGGATGCCCTCATGTGAGAACATCCCTTTTGAATTGTTAAGTAACTATTCAGGCCCCCTCTTCCCCACATTCGCATTTCGAACACTTCGTGTTCTTTTCTCGCCTTTGACAAGGCTAAAAATGCTCATATGTGGAGGGGGAGCCCTATTAGGATCTCAATGTATGGAAATCAAAGTCTCTTACGTGCAAGCACGACGATTCATTGATTTCCATACATTGATCCTGAATAGTTACATTGTTAATTCAATTTTTTTGCTAAGGCATTCCACTTATCATTTCCAAGGTTTTTCGTTACGGTAAGCCCGGTGTCTAAATCGTAATAGGCATCGGAAAGGGAAGTGGATCCACCACCGTGAAGTGCTTTGACATAAACCTTTGCGCTGGTGCCAAGGCGAATAAATTCTTCATCCGAAACATCGCTGGAACGTTCGGCAAGAGCCTCAATCTTCGCACCGGTGACAAACATTTCCTTTGCGGACTCTTTATTTGATTTGGTAACTCCGTCTTTGATGGCTTTGTAGTCCTTACGGATGGTGTCGGCAAGAGATTTCAATGTACTCGCGGAAATGGAATCTGCGCCAGTTATCTCATTTTTTGCCTCGACTGCAGTATCTTCATAATCATCAGACACTTCATTCCACGGAATGGAAACCGAAGGGGTGTCCTTCTCGGTTTTGTCCGAAGAAGTATCTTGTGAATCCGAAGAAGTATCTGTCTGTGAGTTATTTGAGGATGTTGTATCTGCTGATGTCTGAGTGTCTTGTGTATTATCTGAGGAACATCCTGCAAGCAATACTGTCGCGAAAATACAGACAGCACATAATGATAAAAAACGTTTTAACTTCATACTTGCCCCTCCTTATTTTTATGATATTTCGTAACTATTCAGGACGCCCCTCTCCCACATTCGCATTTCGAACACTTCGTGTTCTTTTCTCGCCTTTGACAAGGCTAAAAATGCTCATATGTGGAGGGGGAGCCCTATTAGGATCTCAATGTATGGAAATCAAAGTCTCTTACGTGCAAGCACGACGATTCATTGATTTCCATACATTGGATCCTGAATTTTTATGATATTTCTTTTAATAGTATATTGCTTTAGTTATATAAAGGATACCATATTTGGAAGAAAAATGCAAATGAAAAGCCGAAATTCTATGGAAAAATGAGAAAAGTTATGATATAATGAAGCAAACCTAAGAGACGGGAAGGAAGCACAATACACTGCTTAGTATATTGATCGGAACGGTGGTATATATGGTTTTGCTGTGGGTGAGGTAAACGGAGTTTTATATCAAAAAGGAGAGGTTTTATGCAAAATAGAAGAAAAGAAGATCAAGGATATATTATTTCCCTGATATTAACGTTTGCGGCTCGTTGGGTGCAATTATTTTTTGCATTTCTGGGCAGCATGATTCCGGAGCAGTTTCAAGATCTTATTCCCTCTGCGCTTGTTATGTTTTTCATATGGTCTGTACCAATATGCCAGGCAGCAGCGTGCTTTGTTGCAATACGTTATATTCAGCGGAATCCGGATAAACAAAAACAGGGAGTGATCTGTCTGGTCATTGCACTGATCTTTTTTACAGCCAACAGTATTTTCTCGACGCTGTTGACAGGAATGGCAAACTGGGATACATCGCATTTTGGATAATTCGCAGCAGAAAGGAGAGGATGTGCCATGAATAGAAATTATAGTGTAATCTGCTATATTGTTTCATACATATTGTCAATGACATGTATGCCGGCATTGGCGACTGCCTGCTGGATAACGGATACGATGATTCAGCAAAGGGGAGATGTGCTGGTGGTATGGCAGTTGCCGGCCATTATTTTAAGTGTGCTTGCCATTGTGCAGCAGGAGAGAAAACAGGATCGCACGCTCGCTGTTATCAGCCTGTTATATGCATTTATACTGGCATTGTTTATCGGAGTGATCGTATTGATGTGACAGGGTGATAGGGCTTGCCCTGACCCGCATATTTTTCCTGCGCTCGGCGTATAATGTAAAAATGCGCAGCAGAGGGAAATTACATGCTTAATAAATTGTGGGGAGCGATGATTGTGATTGGGATCGCTGTCGCTGCCTTTCAGGGGAAAATTGGAAATGTCGGCACGGCAGCCATCGATTCGTCGAAAGAGGCGGTGATGCTCTGTATCACGATGCTTGGGGTTATGTCGATGTGGACAGGAATTATGAATGTGGCGAAAAAAGCCGGTTTGATCGATGCCATGACGAGGGCACTCAGACCGGTTTTGCGTTTTTTATTTCCGGATATTCCGCGGGAACACGAGGCAAATGAGTACATTGCCGCCAATATCATCGCCAATGTGCTGGGACTTGGCTGGGCGGCGACGCCGTATGGTCTGAAAGCAATGGCGGCACTTCGGGAGTGGCAGAAAGAAAATGGAGAGACGGGAAATGTCGCAAGTACGGATATGTGTACATTTCTTATCATTAATATTTCGTCGCTGCAGCTGATCCCGGTCAATATCATTGCTTTTCGGACAGAATATGGCAGTGTGACGCCAACGGCGATCGTTGGTCCGGCAATCCTTGCGACGGCGATCAGTACGGGTGCTGCCGTTTTGTATATCAAAACAAAAAACTGGATGGCCAGACCGGAAAAAGCTAACAATATTTTTACAAAAATGGTATTGAAAAATGAAAAAGCATCGCATATAATGGGTGAAAGTAAATAATGTGATAAAGATCCCGGGGCTGTGTCCCCGGATTTTTATCGCGCAAAATGAGGAGTTTTCATGAGAGGAGGAACTTTATGGAGAGAGATATGACGGTGGGAACACCGTGGAAGATTATCCTGAATTTTACGATTCCCATTGTTATCGGAAATATTTTCCAGCAGTTTTACAGCATGGTGGATACGGTTATTGTCGGTAAGTTCGTGGGAACGAAGGCACTGGCGGCTGTCGGATCGACCGGAACGATCGGGTTTCTGATCCTGGGATTCCTGATGGGACTTACGGCAGGTTTTACGGTGCTGACCAGTCA
>ERZ827452.3272-NODE-3272-length-10553-cov-4.241379_pt1 | contig 10553 bp, 13 predicted proteins | sample MGYA00519866_ERZ827452 | MGnify/ENA primary metagenome ERZ827452 (study PRJEB31778, sample SAMEA3449307) | human gut metagenome | biome: human gut; feature: human-associated habitat; material: faeces | place: United Kingdom | collected 2010/2012 ... | reverse complement strand
GCATAGCTAAAGCTTTTTGGAACCACCGGCATTGCCGGTGGTTTTCTTTATACAAGAAAACCCCGTCGCCTGCTTTTCGCGGCAGGCGACGGGGTTCCATTATACTGATTGGGGTTCAGGCTTTGCGGCGAATCTTAGTACATCCCGCCCTTACAAATTCTAAGGCACTAAGTCAACATGCAAAAAGCCTGTTTCCCCTTGTGTAGCAACGGTTTCCCGCGATTTATCATGTCTTTCTCAAAACTCACTTTCTCTGTTGAAATCCATGCATCTTCACGCAAATTCACACTCGTTCACGGTCAAATGGTGTAAGTTTTGGTGTAAGCCGCCACACTATAAAGATGGGATTTTTAGAGATTCATTGCAATCTCTTCAAACGCTTTTTCTGCTGAATCGTAGTCACTGTGCGTATAAACATCAAGTGTTACGCTGGCATTAGAATGACCCATAAAATATTGCAGGCTTTTGACGTCCATGCCCGCTTGCTGTGCATTTGTGCAAAATGTATGGCGCAGCACATGTGGGGTAACATCCGGAAACTTTTCTTCGTGCTGTGCAGCAAACTTCTTTCGCATACTACGCATATAGTTTTCCAAATGCATTGCCACTTTTGGCATCCCGCCTTTATCAAGGAAGATAAAGCCGCTGCATCCATCAACCATCATTTCTATCTTTGGTGTGACCCTGTTGCTTAACGCACGCTTTAATGCCATATATACGGTGTCTGTCATTCGGATATAGCGCGTGCCGCTTTTGGTCTTAGGTGTCGTTACGAAATACGGTTTATCCGCCGTCCTGCATAACTGACGCTGCACATGAATACGTCGCTTCTCAAAGTCAATATCTGATTTCGTTAGTCCATACAGTTCACTGACGCGCAATCCAGTACCAAGCAGAATCACAATGTCATCGTAATAATTCCCCTTGCCGCAATCCCGAACAAAGTTTAGGTATTCCTCCTGTTGCTCTTTTGTCAATGCAACGCGAGTATATGCGTCATTTGGTACTACGTCGCTCAGCTTAAATTTGAAAGGATTTTTGCGGACAATATCATCATCTACTGCCATTTCAAACGCTGGTCTGACAACGCTCTGCACAATGCTGATGGTATGCTGTTTGAAACCCTCGTCATGGAGTTCTACAAACCACTTTTTTGCATCAGACAACTTGACCGTCTTGACTTTTTTCTTGCCAAAATTACTGGCATGAACCCGCTTAATTGCCGTTCCGTAGGCTCTCAAGGAATTTTGTTTCAACCCTCGTTTCAGGCTAAAATATCTGTCAACGAGTTCGGATACCGTGATTTCGCCAGCGGCATAATCAATTCCGTCTGCCAAATCTCGATTTATTAACCCCTCCTGCTTTCGCAGTTCTTCCAATGTCTTTGCGTACACATATTTTCTTTTCTTATGAATATCGACATACCGATACATATAACTGCCGTTCTTTCGTTGGCTTTCGCCATCTTTCAGAATACGACCCTTGCTATCCTTGCGCTTTTCTGACAACCTTACCGCTCCTTTCTCGAAAAGCGCCTATTTCGGTAGTAAACCGATTGTAACATAGAAACGCCAATATTTCCAGTCATATCGAATATGCCCCTTTCAGAAAATTTTCAAAAGCCTTGCGTTTTATAAGTCGCTTACTGCCAACCCACAAAACAAAGGGGCAATCGGCTGGATTACTCAATTCCCGAATTTTGTTTACGCCGATATTGAAGTACGCCGTAGCTTCCTCAACTGTCAAATTTGCTTTTTCCCAAATGGGAACAGTGCTATTCATTAAAACCTCCCTGTTATGCACTGTTGCCCTCCTGCCTTTGGCGAGGATGTGACCGCACAAGGCGGTTTCCAATTCAAGGTAACTTTTATTTATTGCGCTGACCTTTGGCGCAGCGTCTGTATGCCGATAATCAGCAGATATGTCATGCTCTATGATTGCAATTATGCAAACTAATGGCTCAATCAAGGGAAAAGTCCATAACCGATAGGGCTTTGCTGGATAAAATAGTGACTTTTCAATCCTGCAATCCCTTGTGCCACAATGAGCAAAGCATCCAAAAAAGAAAATGTTGACACGCCTTGTGCATATATTTTTGTTGGCATCCAAACACATAAACGCCTTTTTCAAAACGGTAATTCGTCATCTCTTATTCTATGCTCATTTGGATGCGCTTCTTGCCATTCTCGCATATCTGCTTCATCCTCGTCAAAAATTAGTTCTGCCGCAGTGTCTCGCTGTCTCGTCTCGGTAATACTATTACCATGAGAACAATCAATAGCACCATCTTGACTATTAAAAGAAACACATTCACTATCACCAGCAGCAATAGCAGTCCGCCGCAATTCTTCTAATTGTCTCCAGTATTTTCGCTTGATTCGCTCAACACTGCTCCTATGAATGCCAGTTGTCATTGATACTTCACGCACAGAAGCATAGGGAGATACTTTCCAAGCGTCAATAACCGCTTGTTCCCGCTCGGTTACTTCTTCTTTGCCAAAACGACATTTGCGGCGGCTTACGCTATTGTCAATCTCTCTGGAAAGAATTTTCCACATCGCATCTAACCCCGAATTTTCAAATTCTGGTTCAACTCCATACATCGAGTAGTATGCAATCGCCTTAAACAACTTATAGGCATTGCTGCTTGTATCTGCTTCCGTTTCGTATGCTTCGATTGCTTCCAGCCATGTTCCAAAGAACGAGAAACACACAGTCGCATCAAAGGCTTTTTTCCGTTCTGCATCATTTCTTGTATTTTCCATCGAATTGTTCACTTCCTTATTTTGTTTCTAATTTTTCAAACAGTCGGTCTATGCACTCGCCGCACACTCTGACCTTTGCCTTTTCGCCGTCATGAACGCTGCCATAGCCAGCTTGCAGCGTCACGAAAGACGCATAGCAAGGCGATTTCTGATTGCAGACAGGGCATATAAAATCCGCATTTGGGCGAGTGTATTCTTCGATATGCCGCTGCCCGGTCTGAAGCCGTTTCAAGAGTTCTGACATTTTCTCACCTCCGTTCTCATTTACTCTTGTGAAGAACCATATTCTGTTTTCAAGGTACAACCAAAAAGAAAAAGCCGTGCTTGTCGGCGGGAGCATCCCCACTTGACAAGTCACGGCTTACTTTTGTCTTATTGACGTTGGCGTGATATTCAATTCTATGTGCATCATACCATGCCATAATGCATAAATCAAGGCAATTAGATAGACAAAATGAAAAAAATTTTTCGTTGGTTACATTGACCGACTACATATGTTTTTCTTCTGGGTAGGCGGCAGAAATACCAAAACCGCCCCCCGCCTGTGCCTGTTCCCGCTCCATGCGTTCTCTGATTGCTTGCAGGATATACGCCTGCACAGACTGTCCGACACTTGCAGCGGCGGCGCGTATTGCCGCACCTTCTTCCTTCGTCGGGCGCACCATTATATTATCCTGCTTGCGATTATAATTCGTGCTTGCCCGCTTCTGCGCTTCTGTTGACATCGTATCACCCCCGATTCATTATACCTATTATAGAAATATCAGTAAACTGATATATTGCACAAGAATATCAGTTAACTTTTATGTACTTTGCCATCTTTACAAATTATCAGTTAACTGATATATTGTAGTCACACAAGGGAACACCGGACAGGTCAAGGCGGACGAAAGTAAGCGCAAGCCGAAACCAAGAACGCAAGACAAAAGCAGGAACGGATAAGAGAGATTGAGATTGCCAACAGGCATAGATGTTTAATGCCACCTGCTGCCTGTCCAAAGCCCTAAAAGAATGAAAGGAAGATACAAAAATGTCAGTAACAGAATTGGAAACCCGTATTGTCAAAATGCAGGAGTGGGAGCAGCTTGCACAGGACGCAGCCGCAGAAGCCGAAGCTATCCGCGACACCATCAAAGCGGAAATGCTGGCGCGTGATACCGAGGAATTGACCGCAGGACGTTTTATCGTCCGTTGGCGCTCTGTATTGACTTCACGCTTCAATAGCAGCGAGTTCAAAAAGGCTATGCCCGATGTTTACGCTGCATTTACGCGACAGAGCCAAAGCCGCCGCTTTTCCGTCAGCGCATAAAGAAAGACCACTTGTCCGAACGCCGACCAAAGCAAGCGGACAAGCAGCCTAACACCAACCCTTGCGGGGTGGTAGTGTGATTATAACACGCCGCCCCGCTCCAAATCAAGAAGAACAGGAGCGTTTATAATGGCAAAGTTTGATATTTACGAAGCCGTAACCGAAAGAATCATCCAACAGCTACAGCAAGGCGTTATTCCTTGGAAAAAGCCTTGGACAGGTACACAAAACAGCGCTATCAGCGGAACAACCGGAAAACCGTACAGTCTGTTGAATCAAATGCTGTTAGGCAAACCCGGCGAATACTACACCTACAGTCAAGTGTTGTCACGCGGCGGCGCTGTCCGCAAGGGCGAGAAATCACAAATCGTTGTGTTTTGGAAACAGGTCAAAGTGTCCGATATGCAGGACGATGAAACGCAATCGCCCGTTGACCGTCTGATTCCTATGCTGCGTTACTATAACGTGTTCCATATCGACCAATGCGACGGTCTAACCCCGCGATTCAATCAGCCCGCAGAACCGACACCAATACCCGCCGCCGATGAAATCATCGACCACTACAGCCAACGGGAGCATATCAAAATCCACCATCAGTTAGGCGATGAAGCCTATTACAGCCCATCAAGAGACTGTATCGTTCTGCCGCTCGTTGAGCAGTTCCGGAGTATGGGCGAGTTCTATTCTACCGCTTTTCACGAAATCACACATAGCACAGGACACCGCACACGCCTAAACCGCCTAAAAGCAACCGCACACTTTGGAAACGCAGAGTACAGCAAGGAAGAATTGACCGCTGAAATCGGCGCTGCCGCGCTTCTCAACTATGCGGGAATTGAAACCAACGACACATTCCGTAACAACGCCGCTTATATTCAAAACTGGCTTACCGTCTTGAAAAATGACAAACGGATGGTCGTTGCCGCCAGCGGTGCAGCCGCAAAAGCTGTTGATTACATTTTGGACTAAACATCATACATAGAAAGGAAATCATATCATGGGAAAAGCTATCGCCTGTATTCTTATTGCTGTTCTTGCTTGCGCTTGCCCGCTGCTTGCGCTGCTGCTTCTTCTCGCATTTGGACTTTTCAATCTCTAAGCGTGGGAGCGGGGAGAAATCCCCGCTTTTTCACACTTGTTCCTATAACATCAGAAAAACGAACCGCAAAACCCAGCGTTTTCAATGCCTTTCGGTTGACGGGCAGAAAAGTTCGTTTTTTCTTATCCAAGACTTCGTTTTCAGGGGGTACTTACATGAACAAAAGGACAATCGCACTGAGCGCAGAACAATACAAAGAAATCATCCAAACCATGAAGCAAGGCTTTTCCGGTTGCCGTCCAAATGAGCGAATCGCTGCCGCGCTTATGCTTGAAGCTAACTTAGGCTTGCGTATTTCTGATATAGTCCGGTTGCGGCTCTCCGACATTGTAAAAGACGGTGAACGCTATCGGCTCTCCATCATTGAACAGAAAACATGTAAAGCCCGCGTATTTACCGTTCCGCTTGCCTTGTATCAGTTCATACGGCTTTACTGCATGGACAACAACATTTCCGCAGACGCACAGATATTCCCGCTCACTACACGTCAAATCCAAAAGCATCTGCAAATTGTATGTGACTACCTCGGCTATACCGGAATCAGCACACATTCATTCCGAAAATTCTACGCAACAGAAATCTACACAAAGAACGGCTACAATATCGTTCTTGTCCAAAAGCTGCTACAACATAGCAGCGCCGCAGTCACACAAGCATACATCGGAATCCAGCAAAGGGAATTAGAGCAAGCCATAGAAAATCACTTGTGTCTGGACGTATGAAAAGGGGCGGGGATTTTCCCCGCCCTACTTCTGCATATAAGTTTTAACCCGTTCAATAGCAGCACCTACATCGACGCCGTCCATCCTCGTCCATGTTCTGCGGTACATTTCACCCTTTTCATTGCCGTCTCGGTCTATTTCAACTTCCGCGATACTGCTGTAATCATCAGATACAGTCCACTTATAACAGTAGTTCATAATGCAACCGTCCTCAGATTCATCAGTCTGTGACATTTTTATTGGTTCGATATAGCGGTTAATGCTTGGATACTCTATCCATTTTACAGCGCTATAATAATTATGTGCAGTATAAAAATATATCTCCGTTCTAACCCATAGATATGAAACCGAAGTTTCGTCCTCGCACTCATAGACCGTATTTATTGCCTTTTCCAGTAGAGGGAGGATTTCAAAAACATTCTCATAATCTGGAATTTCGCACAGCTTGTTATATGCACCCTCATAGTCATATTTTCTTGTCAAAACCTGCGCATCAAAATAAGCCTGTTCTTCTTCTGTTTTGGGTTGTTCTACTACGATTTGCGGCGTTGCAGGCGTTTCTTTCCTTTTGGAAATTTCTTCATCCGTCAACCCTAAGATATTTTTATCATACTCCATCGAGAAGTTTGATGAATCGACCGAAAAGCGGTATTGTGTTGTAGTATATTCAGAATTTTCAATGTAAAAGCTTACCGTCTCGCCAGAGCGCAATGCCTCCATCAAATCAGCGATATCCTGCTTCCCATATATTTCTATTCTATCAGAATTGAGTTTGCCGATTACGTTTCGCTTGGACGTTCCATATTTGATTGTAATGTGATAGCTGCTATCAAGATTGCTTTTTACTTGGTACTTTCCATATTCGTACAGAATGAATGATACGTTTATGGAATCAACAATTATATCTGCTGTCAGTTTCTCGTTTGTAGCAGCGGTGTTGCTGAAAGTGCCTGTTAATTTACTTGTCGTTGTAACATACCGCATATACGTTGGTTCATTAAATTCATCCACATAGTTTCTTGTTGTCCAAACACCAATGGACTCTCCGCATCTGCTGCATATTCCAGCATCTGTTGTATGTCCTAAAGCAGGAATGGTTTCCTGTTCTTTCAAGACTTCACCACAAATAGAGCAATGCACTCCATCTGTCAGTCCGGGTTCAAAACAAGTAGCTTCTTTTCCAGCGTCAATCACTTCGACATGGTGACACGTTTTGGGGGTTCGCACTACTACCGCAACAATAACCAGCAATGCGATAGTTCCTACTATGCCCCAAAGAAGCCCATTCTTTTTTATCTGTTTCATTTACTGCTCCCGTCTCTGTTGCTATTCACAGTATTATTCACTAAGTAAAAAATCCGCTTCTTTTTCCGCTTTGCATAGGCAAGCGTTTTTGCAGCCCCGCCGATTGGTGTATTGACATAGGCAATGACCGTTTCGGCGCGGTCTACCATATACTCATTTGCACGAACAATCCGATATTGATACGGAACGTCCTCCAATGCAGGAACGATAACATCGTCAAACCGCGCATGGTATTCCTTTTCATAGCTATCCAACTTTGGACGATAGTAGGGAATCACAAGGCAGACCCTTATAAATGGGTGTTCCTGCTTTTGCGCCAGACACACCGATGCTGCCAGCCTGTCAAATTGCCCGTAGTTTCCAACAAGAAAACAATCGTAGCCTTCCTCCTGCATCAGACGCGGCACGATGCTCTGCAACGCTCCCTTTACCTCCGTATAGGTTGCGGACAGCTTGCTATGACCGCAAAAGGTACAAATTCGCACATCATAGCACCCCTAACAACAAGAAATCACTATCTGCGTTCATTTTACTACGATTTCCCCTTAAAATCAATATACCGTTGATTGCAGTCTATGATTTATATACCGTTTTTGCGGTACACTATCCGCAAGGCGGTGATGCTATTGTATTACTCTGAATTTGGAGAAAACCTCAAGAAACTCCGAACTGCCCACAGCTTGACACAGCAGGAGCTTGGCGCAAAAGTCGGCCTTTCAAAAGCAGTTGTCAGTAAATATGAAAACGGTCTTGGCTATCCAACGTTCGACGTTCTGATTCGGATTGCTGCATACTTTGGTGTTACAACGGACTATCTGCTCGGCGTGACCGGAGGAAAGACGATTGATGTTTCCGAACTGTCCGACAGTCAGATTGATACGCTGCATCGCATCATAACGGAGTTTAAGAAAGTCGGAAAAGAATAACCACCGTAGGCTGGGCGATTCACCCGCTGCGGTGGTTTCATTTTTGTATTCATTTTCCGTAATCGGATAGAGTACCAAGCGGCGCTGGACGGGTTTCTGCCCGTCCTTTTTTGTTGCAATTTGCAGCATAACGCGACACCAAGAGTAACGCCGTTTGCGGTAGAATTTAGGAGGATTGTACTTGTTATGACCTGTTTTGCCGCTCGGCTGAAACAATTACGGAATCAACGGGGATTGACCCAAACGGAGGTTGCTGCCGTTATCGGCGTGACCCGCTCGGTTGTCTCGCTCTATGAGAATGAAATGCGCCAGCCAAGTCCGGAAATCATTATTGCACTGGCTCGGCTCTACGGCGTTACAACGGACTACCTGTTATGCGGAAATCGCCGCTCCTTTGTGGACGTTTCGGGGTTAAATGAACAGGAAATTGCGGCGATTGTAAACATGGTCGGCTTGCTGCGCTCCAAAAAATAAAGAAAGGTCGCTGCACCCATGAAAAGAAGAAACCGCTTGCTCTCCGCGCTGTTTTCCTGTTTACTGCTCTTTTCCCTGTTCTCAACAACTGCGCTTGCAACAGAAGATGAAGAATCTCCCGACGATTCCCAATCTGAAACGCCCGCAGTCGTTTCATCTTTGGAGGAATTGCAAGCCGCGATTGCTGCTGCCAAGGATGGAGATACCATCGCTCTCAGTAGCGGAATAAACATCATCGAAAACTGCATAGTTGGCGATACCGAAAAGCAAATCACAGTCGTACCGTTGGACGAAACTATAAATACATATTTCAGCATTTATGGAGATAACGTCAACAGCATTGTATTTCAAAACATCATTCTGGACGGCATGAATTATCCGTGTAGTGCCGCCATTGATGTAAATAAGTATAATACAGGTGAAATAAAAACGAACCTCTCGCTGCTGAATGTCACCGTTAAAAACGTTTCGTCAAACTGGGTTCCTATATCACTATTTGCAACTGCCGCCCAAATTGAAAATTGTCATTTTGAAAATAACCAAGGAAATCGTGCGGGCGCAATATGGATAAGTGGAGCATCGTCTATCAATATGCGCAAATCAGCATTTTGCAATAACAAATCAACTGGTTGCGGCGGCGCAATTACCTGTCAAGGCACACTTGAAATTACAGATTGTACTATCAGCAAAAACCAAGCAGCATATGAAACAGCAGACGCATATGTTGGTGGTGGGATTCAGGTAACGGGGACTGCCAATATAACCGCCTGCACCATTACAGAGAATGTTGCAACTTTAGGCGGTGGTATTGCCGTTGATGGAGACACAAATATTATTGATACCGCTATTTATGCCAACATTGGAGAAAATGGCGCTGACGATGTACGAATTACAAAGAATACAACTTTTGACATGAAGTACACCGAAAGTATGGATAGCGTCTATATTGGAAAACAGCCTGTCGGATTCTATAAAGACTATATGGGAAGCCGCTTTGACGCAAGCACAAACGCCGCTTTCATCGGTGAAGTCATTAACTGTGAAATCGATAGTCCTGATTTTGGTGCAAAGTTTGTCTTTGCATCTGACCTCCCCAAAGAATCCGAACAACCGGAACTTCCCGAAGAAACACCGCCAGCACCCACGCGCCCCTCTCATTCTGGTCACCATCATTCCGTGCCAAGCGTGACCCCGCAAAAGGACGAAACGGTAAAACTATGCGCCAGTAGCGCAGAACTTGACCCTGACAAACCTTTTGCGCTTGCTGGCTATGGTGATGGACAGTTACACGAAAATGCTCCCATCACAAGGGCGCAGTTTGCCGTGCTGCTCTATCGTTCCCTGACCGATGACAGCAAGGCTGCTTTGGCGGGCAGTACAAGCGTTTTTACGGACGTGCCCAACGATTCATGGTATTACGATGCTGTTTCTGTATTCGCGTCTGTAGGCGTTCTGAATGGCTGTAACGGCTTCTTCCGCCCAAATGATAACTTAACCTACGGACAGCTTATTGCCATCCTGACCCGCTTCGTGGACGCTAAAACTGCACCCATGCCTGACGTTCCCTATGCTGCACATTGGGCTTACAAGAACATTGTAACCGCTGCTGCCTATGGCTGGATTCAAGACGCTGCATCCGTCCAGCCTGACCGCATCGTAACGCGCGGTGAAGTTGTCTTGCTTGTAAATCAAATCTTCCAAAGCGTTAGTTAAGCGCAAAAAAGAGACCGATGCATTTGAGCATCGGTCTCTTACTATCCGAACAGGCGCAATCTTTGGTGTATTTGGTGTAAATGTGGTGTAAATCGTGCTGTTTACTCCGCACAAGCCCAGAGATTGCAAGGGTTTCCGGCTGTTTATCAATACATGCCGCCCATGCCGGGGTCAGCGGGAGCAGCAGGTGCGGGGGGTTCGGGCTTGTCGGCCACCAGGGACTCGGTGGTCAGCACCATG
>ERZ827452.3265-NODE-3265-length-10576-cov-5.544720_pt1 | contig 10576 bp, 8 predicted proteins | sample MGYA00519866_ERZ827452 | MGnify/ENA primary metagenome ERZ827452 (study PRJEB31778, sample SAMEA3449307) | human gut metagenome | biome: human gut; feature: human-associated habitat; material: faeces | place: United Kingdom | collected 2010/2012 ... | reverse complement strand
TGATGGAGGAGAAGCCGGCCTCAACGCAGGCCTTGCAGCCCTCGTAGGTGCCGTGATCCAGATGCAGAGCAACGGGAACAGTGATGCCCATGGAATCGACCATAGCGCTGACCATAGCGGCAACAGTCTTGAAGCCGGTCATGTACTTACCTGCACCCTCGGAAACACCCAGAATGACGGGGCTCTTCATTTCCTCGCAGGCGGTCAGGACAGCCTTGGTCCACTCCAGATTATTGATGTTGAACTGCGGCACACCGTAGTGGCCATCGCGTGCCTTGAGCAGCATTTCGGTTGCATTTACCAACATTATTCATTACCTCCAAAAATTATCGGGGTTCCGGCTCTGCCACACACCGCATTGTGCATGGTTTAACGAGCCCACATGGTTAGTATACCCCAAACTGCGCCTAAAATCAATCCGAACAGGCGCTTTTTCTTGCATAGAGCCGCTGCGGAACGGGCACGGCACAAAGCAGCTCCAGCGGCTGCATCAGAAACTTATCATATTTAGCGACAAAAATCCATATACGCCGCAACATCTGCCTTGTGCATCGATGACGCGGGTTTTCAACACATTTTAACATTCGTCAAAATGATGTTGGAGAAAATTGCAAAAGCGGACAATTTTCGGTTCAAAAAATTGTCATAATTCCGACTTGAATTTTACAAATTGTAAGGCTTTTGCCAAGATGTGGAGGAACCTGCTGTTGAAAAGCCGGTGGAAACTGTTTAATTCCACCCGGAAAACGGGCGCTATGGCTGGACTTTTACACACTTTCCACCGAGTTTTCAACTTGTGGAAAAACTACAGAGCGTTTACGGAATGTATAGACGTTTTTTGTGGAAAACTTTTGACCTTGGCAAAACGGCGGAATTGCACCCCGCCGACCGGGCAGCGGGCAAAACATTTTTACAGCTGCCGAAACCGGCAGGAAGGAACGCTTTTTACCGAAAAAATTTTAGCGCCGGGCAATAAAATCTCTGCAATTTGTGGCGAAGCCGGGCGAGATATGGTATACTTTATCTTGGATTATCATAAACAGAATAAAACGCTCCGGCGCGGCACCACCCGCCCGGAACGGAAGGAGCATAAAAAAGATGGAAGAACGTAACCAGCCGCGCCGTCCGCGCCGCGATGCAGAGCAGCCGCAGCAGAAAAGCGAGAGCCTGATCTACGGCAAAAACCCTGTGACCGAGCTGCTGAAGAGCGGCTCCGGTGTGGACACCGTGCTCATTGCCGAGGGGATGGCTCCGGCAGTGGCGGCATACTATACAGCACTGGCCAAGGAGGCCGGCGCAACGGTCAAGCGGGTGCACCCCAACAAGCTGCGCCTGATGACCGGCACCGAGAGCCATCAGGGCGTGGCGGCCTTTGCAAGCGAGATCGAGTACGCGACCGTGGAGGATCTGCTGGCAGCAGCCAAAGCCAAGGGCGAGCCGCCCTTTTTGGTGCTGAGCGACGGCATTGAGGATCCCCACAATCTGGGCGCAGTCATGCGCAGCGCCCTGCTGTGCGGTGCCCACGGCATCGTCATCCCCAAGCGTGGCGGCGCATCCGTTACCCCCACCGTGATCAAGTCCAGCGCAGGCGCTGCCGAGCGTCTGCCGGTGGCGCGTGTGGCCAACATCGGCGAGACCATCCGCCGCCTGAAGGAGCAGGGCGTGTTCGTCTACTGCGCCGACATGGACGGCGTCTCCCTGCGCAAGAATAACCTGACCGGCCCCATCGCGCTGGTACTGGGCAGCGAGGGCAGCGGGGTATCCCAGCTGGTCAAGAAGCTGTGCGACGGTGTGGTGCGGCTGGATATGGCTGCACCCGGTACCGGCGTGGACAGTTATAACGTTTCGGTGGCGGCAGGCATCATTCTGTACGAGATCCAGTCGCAGCGCGCCGTAGAGGAATAAAACAAGCGGTAAACTCCATCCAGAACAGTGGGAGGGACAAGGATGCCGAACAATAAAAATGAACGCAAGGGCAAGCAGACGGGAGAGCTCTCGGCTGAAGAGCGGTTCCGCAACTTTTTCAGCACCAGTGTGATCGATCTGCCCGAGGAGATGACCCACCGGGACGAGCCTGCCCCGGTGGAGGAAAAGCCCAAGGCCGGGCTGCTGGGCAAGCTGTTCGGCCACGATAAAGAAGAAACGCCCGCCGCGGCACAGCCGGTGCTGGAGATCCCCACCGGCGAGATCCTGCTGGGGGCAGATGCAAGGCCGGTACAGCCGGAGCAGGAGGACATGGCGCTGGAGCTGCGCACCGCAGACCCTGTTCCGGTAATGCCGCTGCAGCCCGCCCACCCGGAGCCTGTCAAGGCCGTCCCGGCAGAGCCTGTGCCTGCACCCAAGGCGGCTGCTGCCGTGAAGCCGGCACCGGAAAAGCCCGTACCGCAGCCCGCTGCAGCGCCCCAAAAGCAGCCCAAGGCGAAGAACGCCCCGGAGATACTGCTGCCACAGGAGGAGCTGGAGCAGCGGGAGATGCAGCAGCTGAAGGATATGCTCAACGGCATGAGCGGCAAGGCAAAGCCTGCCCCGCAGCCGGCAAAGCCCGTGCAGGCAGCGCCGCAGCCAAAGGTGCAGCCCGCGCCTGCACAGCCTGCGGCAGAGCCGGAAAAAGCCCCGGCAAAGGCTGCACAAAAGGCCGCCGAGGAACTGCCACCGGTGGTGTTTGCCAGCGCTCCGGCAGACCCGGAAACGCTGCCAAAAAAGCCTGAGAAAAAGTCGATCTTCCAGATGTTCGGCACGGCAGAGGACGAAAAGCCCGCTGCCCACAAGCCGGAAAAAGAGGATACCATGAGCCTGCCGCTGCTCCCGCTGGAGCAGGACGGCGCTCCTGCTGAACCGGCTCCCGCACCGGCAGATGCTGCCCCCGCCGCCCCGGCACAGCCGGAGACCGCGCCGGAAGCAGCTGTTCCTACTGAGGAAGCTGTGCCGGAATCCATCGCTGACAAACTGCACCACATGGCCGCAGAGCTGACCTTGCGCTGTGTGCTGGCGGGCATTCTGGCTGTGGTGCTGCTGCACCTTGGGCTGACGGCAGAGCGTCTGCTGCCGCCGCTTTCGGTGCTGGACCCGGACGCAGCCCCGGCGGCGTTCTATGCCGCCAATCTGCTGCTGTTTGCCGCCAGCCTGTTTGTGGGCTACCCGGTGCTGCGGGACGGTCTGGCCGGTCTGCGCGGCCGTCCCAGTGCGGACACCATGCCCGCGCTGGCTGCTGTGGCAGCGCTGCTGCAGGCAGTGGTGGCCATGCTGAATGCCAACGCCTACCGCAGCACCGAGGGCATCGGTCTGCTGACCGGTATGGCGGCGCTGGGACTGTTTCTGGCGCTGGTGGGCAGCCGGGTGATGCTGTCTGCCGTGCAGGGCGGCTACGCGCTGGCGGCAGAGGGCGGCGAACTGCGGGGTGCTTACCGTACCCGCGATAAAGATCTGATCCGCGCCCTCGCCCGGGATCTGGAGCAGAAGGATCCGTGGGTGCTGCTGAGCCGCCCGGTGCAGACTGCCAGCGATGACTTTGTGGAGCAGAGTCTCAGCGAGCGCGCCAGTGAGCGCCGCGCCCGCAAGGTGGCCTGTGTTCTGCTGGCGGCAGCAGTGCTCAGCGGCGTAGCTTTCCTGCTGTTCGGCGGCGGCATCAACTGCGCTGTGGCTGCGGCTGCTGCCGTGCTGTGCATGGGCGCACCCCTTTCCTCGGTGCTGGTGCCGGGTCTGGCGGCGCTGCGGCTGCAAAGAGCTGCCGCCGCTGTGGGCGCTGTGGTGCCCGGCTGGGCAGCCATTGAGGAGCTGGGCGGCATCGACACCATTGAGCTGGACGCCGACGACCTGTTTACCGCCGACAGCGTAACGCTGGAGGATATCCGCATCTTCAAGGGCGGCCGCATCGACCGCGCCATCCTATATGCGGCCAGTGTGCTGAACGAGAGCTGCGACACCCTGCGCGGGCTGTTCCGCCAGATCATCGAGGATCGCACCGATATCCTGTTCCCGGTCAAGGATCTGGAGCAGCACACCGGACTGGGCTTCTCGGCGTGGTGCGACAATAACCGCATCCTCATCGGCACCCGCCGCTACATGGAGCAGGAGGGTGTTACCCTGCCGGAGCAGGACTACGAGGACAGCCACTCCAAAAATGGCGAGTTGCAAATTTTGTATCTGGCGGTGTCCGGCAATCTGCACGCCATGTTTGTGCTGCGCTATGTGGGCGGCCGCAATGTGGCACGCAGTCTTGCTTCTCTGCAAAGGGAGAACATCCGTCTGCTGGTCACCAGCAAGGATCCCAGCCTGACGGCGCGGCACATCACCGAGGCCTACCACCTGCCGGAGGGCATGGTCACGGTACTGGACGGCGACCAGTGTCGGGCTATTGAAGCCGCCGATGCAGCCCCGGCAAAGCCCAAGTGCTGCCTGTACCACCACAGGGGTTTTGCCAGCCTGACCGGCGGCTTGCAGGCCGCAGATCAGGCACAGAATGCCGAGACCAGCGCCACCACGGTGCAGCTGGTGTCGGTATGCTTCTCGGTGTTCATTGCGGTGCTGCTGACCTATGCGGGCAGCATCTGGCAGCTGTCCATCGCCACGGTGCTGATGTATCAGGCCGCATGGAGCGCCTTGAGCATCGCCGTCTGCGCCCTGAAGCAGCATAGCTGAAAGCTTTCGCATATTACAAAACGGGCTGTTGCACATGGTCAGCGACCTCGCCCTCTCAGGCGCTAACGCGCCAGCTCTCCCAAAGGGAGAGCCTTTGGCAGTCCACGCAAACTTCATCTCTTTGCCAAGGCCTCTCCCTTTGGGAGAGGTGGATTTGCGAAGCAAAGACGGAGAGGGCGAGGATGCTGACCTTGTTACAACAGTTTTTTCGCGAGAGAGTCGTAGTGGAAAGCATTCGCTTGTGCAAACGCAAAAGGGACCGCCGCAGTGTGCGGCAGTCCCCTTTGCTCTTATGAAGAACTATCCGTATGGAGAAAGAAAATGGCTTGTTACTTTGCCTCAGCAGGCTGGGTCTTTTTGACAAGGCTCAGGATCACTGCACCCAGCACACTGCCCACAGCCAGCGCCACGCAGTACAGCGCAGCGTGATCCACCACCGGGAATACGAAGATGCCGCCGTGGGGTGCGCGCAGTGCACAGCCGAAGGTCATGGAGAGCGCACCGGCGACTGCAGAGCCGACAACGCAGCTGGGCAGGACGCGCAGCGGGTCGGCTGCCGCATAGGGGATGGCACCCTCAGACACGAAGCACAGACCCATGACGTAGTTCACGATGCCGTTGCGGCGCTCCTCCGGCGTCCACTTGCGGGGGCAGAAGGTGGTGGACAGGGCAATGGCGATGGGAGGAACCATGCCGCCCACCATGACGGCAGCCATCACCTCGTAGTTGCCGGAGGCAAGGGCTGCGGTGCCAAAGACGTAGGCTGCCTTGTTGACCGGGCCGCCCATATCCACGCTCATCATACCGGCCACGATGGCGCCCAGCAGCACCTTGGAGCTGCCGCCCAGTGCGTTCAGCCAGTTGGTCATGGCGGTGTTGATCATACCCATCACCGGGTTCACGGCGCACATCATCGCACCTACGATAAGAATGCCGCCCAGCGGGTAGATGAGCATGGGGCGGATACCGTTCAGGCTGGCGGGCAGCTTTTCGGTGATCTTTTTGAGGAACTGCACGATGTAGCCCGCTGCAAAACCGGCCAGCAGCGCTGCAAGGAAGCCGCCGGAGATGCCGGTGGTGCTGCCTGCGGCAAGGTCGGTGAAGTTGGTGCCGTTCATGGCCAGCACGCCGCCGGCAAAACCTACGGCAAGACCCGGACGGTCGGCGATGGACATGGCGATGAAACCTGCCAGAATGGGCAGCATATAGCCAAAGGCTGCGCCGCCCACCGTCTTGAAGAAGGCGGCAACGGGGGTGTTCATGCCGAAGTTTGCGGGGTTGATGCTGTAATCATCCAGCAGGAAGGCCAGCGCGATCATAATGCCGCCGCCCACCACGAAGGGCAGCATATGGGAAACGCCGTTCATCAGGTTCTTGTACAGGCTGCGGCCGAAGCTGTCCTTGCCGGAAGCGTCATCCTCGGCTGCTGCGCCGCCCTCGGCGTGGAACACGGGCACCTCGCCGTGGGCGATCTTCTTAATGAGCTCCTCCGGCTTGTGGATGCCGTCATCCACGCGGGTGAACAGCACCGGCTTGCCGTCGAAGCGGGCAGTATCCACCTTTTTCTCCGCTGCTACGATAATACCGTCACAGGCGGCGATCTCGGCACGGGTCAGGATATTCTTTGCGCCGTCCGAACCATTGGTCTCCACCTTGGTGGGCAGGCCCAGCTTGTCTCCGGCCTTGGTCAGTGCTTCTGCCGCCATGTAGGTATGGGCAATGCCGTTGACACAAGCGGTCACAGCCAGAATGCGGTAGCCGTCCTGCGGGATGGCCTGCTGGGTAAAGCTTTCTGTACCGAACTGCGCTTCCTCCTGCGCGTCGATGCACTCCAAGAACTCCTTGGGGCTCTTTGCAGCTTTAAGCTTTTCCACAAAGTCCTCGTTCATCAGCATCTGCATCATGCGTGCCAGCATATCCACGTGCAGGCTGCCGTTTTCCGGGGCGGCAATGGCAAACAGCAGGTCGGTGGTGCCGTCATCCTCGGCGTTATACTGCACCGGGGTGCTCAGCCGCAGAGCGGCCAGACTGGGACGGGTGACCACATTGGTCTTGGCGTGGGGCACGGTGATGCCATTGTCCACATAGGTAGAGCCCTCGGCCTCGCGGGCGTAGAGTGCCTTTTTGTAGGCCTCCTTGTCGGTGATGTTGCCGTGGGTAGCCTGCAGTTCCACCAGACGGCTCAGGATCTGCTCCTGCGTCTGCAGCGCTTCGTCCAGCGCAATGGACTGTGCGGTAAATAACTCGGTAATGCGCATAAACGTTCCTCCTTTGTTCCTTTTATCCTATCAAAGCTGCGCCAGCAGCTCGTCGATCTTTTCCTTTGTGGCAAGCCCAAGGCTGAAAGCCGTTGCGCTGCCGCAGGCGGTGCCCAGACGCAGCGCCTGCGCGTAGCTGCGGCTTTGCAGATATCCGGCCACAAAACCGGCCACCATGCTGTCGCCTGCACCCACGCTGTTGACCACCTTGCCCTTGGGGCAACCGATGCGGTGCACCTGTCCCTGTTCGTCCAGCAGCAGCGCACCGTCCCCTGCCATGCTCACCAGCACGTTGCGGGCGCCCTTTTCCTGCAGAGTGCGGGCAGCGGCCACGATCTCGGCATCAGTGGTCAGCACCTTGCCCACGATCTCGCCCAGCTCATGGTTGTTGGGCTTGATGAGGAAGGGGTGGTAGGGCAGCACGTTCACCAGCAGGTCGCGGGTGGCATCCACCACTGCGCGCACGCCCCTGCCCTGCAGCCGCGCCAGCAGCCGCTCGTAGACGCTTTGCGGCAGGCTTGCCGGGATGCTGCCTGCCAGAATGAGGATATCGCCCTCGGCCAGCTTGTCCAGCTGGGCTTCCAGCTGCTGCAACGCACTTTCCGGGATGGCAGGGCCTGCGCCGTTCAGCTCGGTCTCCTGCCCGGCCTTGATCTTGACATTGATACGGGTCATGCCGTTTTCCAGATGCACAAAGTCGGTTTTCAGTCCCTGCGCCGCCAGACCGCGCTCCAGCCATGCGCCGGTCTCGCCGGCCACAAAGCCCAGTGCCACGCTCTCGCAGCCCAGCTGCGCCAGCACGCCGGACACGTTGATGCCCTTGCCGCCCAGCACACAGTCCTCGCCTTTGGCGCGGTTCACTTCGCCCACCTCCAGCGGTGCGTCCAGACGCACAACATAGTCGATGGCCGGATTAAAAGTAACAGTGTAAATCATACTTCTGCCTCCTTTACAAATGTTTGCTGCTTATACTTAGGGTTCGGGCAGCGGTTGGTCAGGATGGCACCGCCGTGCAGATCCGTGATGACCGCCGGATAAATTTTGGCAAACTTGGCGTCGTCCACAAGGAACCAGCTTTCCCTTGCGCGGCGGACGGCTGCGGCCTTTACGGCTGCTTCCTCGGGGTCCGGAGTAGTAAAGCCCGCTTCCAGCGCCACGCCGTTGGCACCCATAAATGCTTTGGTAAAGTTATACTGCTGGATGCTGCTGACCGCCGGGGCCCCCACGATGGCTTCGGTCTGGGGACGCAGCAGCCCGCCGGGCAGATACACCCGGCAGCCCTTCTGCGCCAGCAGCCGGGCGTGCGCCACACCGTTGGTCACATAAGTGGCCTTGAGCGCCGCACCCGTCAGCGCCCGCACCAGCTCCAGCGTGGTGGTGCCTGCATCGATGAACACAAAATCTTCGGCGGTGATGAGCGCTGCGGCGGCTGCGGCAATGCTGCGCTTTTCTGCCACCGCCAGCGTCTCCTTGGCTTCCATGGTGGGCTCGTCTGCCAGAAAGCGGCTGTCCGGCAGGGTAGCCCCTCCGTGCACCTTGGTCAGCCTGCCCTGCCGATCCAGCTCGGTCAGATCGCGCCGGATGGTGGATTCGCTGGTGTGCAGCGCTTCGCACAGCTGCTGCACCGTCACGGTGCGCTTTTCGTTCAGCTGTTCTAAGATCAGTGCAAAACGTTCCTCTGCCAGCATGGTGTCTTTTCCCTTCTTTCCTTCCCACGTCTGACCGGTTTTGCACGATCTTGGCGCGTTTTGGTTGTCTGTAGCTTTATTATAGCAAAAAAGCAGTCAAAATCAATCATTTTTAGTCGTTTTCGCTCACAAAAAATGTCCTCGATTTTTGTGCACGGTTGCTAACATCTAGGATACAAGAGTGTCTTTACGCCAAAAAAGACCACCGCACTTGTGTATGCGGTGGTCTTTTTGCGTTTATGTGACCGGTCGTGACCGGTTTTAGTGCTCAGGCTGGTTTCAATCAGGCGTCCGAGCGGGAGTAGGCGTTCTTCATCTGGCTGCTCAGCTCAAACAGGACCTTGTCCAGCGTGTCGGCGGCCTTCTCCTGCAGCATGGCGGCGATGGCGGTGTTGGCTTCCTCCCGCAGGGCGGCGCGGCGGGCAGCGTCCGGCTCGGCGGCAAGCTTTGCATCGTACTGGTTCACCAGTGCGCGGCCGGCAGAGAGCACGGCTTCCTCGTAGCGCTCGAGGTGGAACAGGGACTTGTTATAGGAAGCATCTGCCATGGCGGCAATCAGGCGGCTGGTCCAGTAGAAGTTATCGGTGGACACAGTGCCGGTGGTGTTTGCCAGATACTCCGGGGTGCGCTCCACGTTGGCGTAGAAGGGCACCATGGTGTTGAAAGCGTTGGATGCATAGGCCACCCACTCCACTGCGCGGGACTCCTCCGGCTGGTCGGGGCGCATCTGCAGCAGCGCCATAAAGTCGTTGCGGTTGATGCCGATAGAACGGTATGCGCCCTTTGCAGACTTGTCGCCGTAGCTCAGGTAGGGGTCGTAGGGTGTGCCCTGATAGTGGCTGGACAGCATATACTTGATGTCCTCCGGGGTCACCTTGCGCTCCGGCACCATGCACCACGGCAGGTCATCGGACATGGGGGTGTAGTCAGCATCGGCACCCTCCCACACCCATGTGCGGGGGTTGAGGTAGCGCAGCATATACCATGCGCGGGGGGTGTTGTAAACGTGGTCGGCGTCATCGTGGCTGCCAAAGGCGTCCCGGGGGTTCAGTGCGCCGTCCAAAGAGAGGTCGAGGTGGTTCTTGGCAATAAACTCCCGCAGGTCGGCGGAGCAGAGGTAGTTTTCCTGTGCGCCGAAGGCATCTTCCAAATCAAAGGTGTCGATACCCAGCTGGTTGGGCATGACCACATACACATCGTCCGGCACGCGGCGGGCGATCCAGTGGTGACCGCCGATGGTCTCCAGCCACCAGATCTCGTTTACGTCCTGAAAAGCGATGCCGTTCATCTCGTAAGTACCGTACTGCTCCAGCAGACTGCCCAGACGCAGCACGCCCTCGCGGGCAGAGTGGATGTAGGGCAGCACCAGATAGACGATATCTTCCTCGCCGATGCCGCCGGGCACTTCGGGCTTTTCGCCCTTGGCGGGCTGATACTCCACCAGCGGGTCTGCGCCCAGCACGCGGGGGTTGGAGGTGATGGTCTCGGTAGCGGTCATGCCCACGTTGGCGGCGTTGACACCGGAAGCTGCCCAGATACCCTTGCCCTCTACGGCGTTGGGCATGGCGGTAAACCGCAGTGCGCCCTCCGGCAGGGGGATCTCCACATGGGAGAGGACGCTGCGGTAGGTCTTGGGCAGCTCCTCCGGGTGGATCACGGTGAATTTTTTAGCAGTGAAATGGCCGGAGCCGGAGTCATCGTTGCGGGCGATCATGGTAGAGCCATCGTACGATGCTGCTTTGCCGACCAGAATGGTAGTGCAAGCCATAGGTTTTCCCTCCATATTCTATAATGTGCCTCTATTGTAGAACTTTTGCGGCGGAATTGCAACCGGGACGAGCTGAAATCCTTATTGTACCCCCTCAGGCTCACTACGTTCGCCAGCTCCCCCAAGGGGACGCCTTTGCGCTATGCCGGAAACTTTCCCGCTACCGCCAAAAGCCGTCCCCTTGGGGAAGGTGGCTTGACGCGAAGCGGCAAGACGGAAGGGGT
>ERZ827452.3259-NODE-3259-length-10594-cov-5.472910_pt1 | contig 10594 bp, 6 predicted proteins | sample MGYA00519866_ERZ827452 | MGnify/ENA primary metagenome ERZ827452 (study PRJEB31778, sample SAMEA3449307) | human gut metagenome | biome: human gut; feature: human-associated habitat; material: faeces | place: United Kingdom | collected 2010/2012 ... | reverse complement strand
TGAAGTCTCTTCGGAAATTCGTAAATCATCGGCCGATATTCCCATTATCGCCGTAACGGCTTATGCTTTCACCGAAGATGAAAAAAGAATTCTGGAAAACGGTTTCAACGGTTATTTGTCAAAACCGATAAAAGCACAAACTCTATTACAAAAAATAAAAGAATTTCTCAATTAATCTATCCAGATTATCCATTCATACACAGATAAAAACAAAGCTTCCTCCTGATCGGTTATCCAGGAATCACCACACGTCGCTTTTACCTCATTTATCTCATAAAAATACATATAAATACGAGAAGCTTTTCCATTTTTAAGTAATCGTCTACAATTCAAGTTCTTGCAAAATGTGTCCTTTCGTATCCAACACTTTCAATTTCAACATATCTCCTTTCCTGGTTAACATCATGACGGTGGCTTCGTCCAATTCATACCCTCCACCGACCACTACGGGGCAAGGATTACCCAGACTGCCGGCCGGATGGTAAGCATAGACGTGGGTATGTGCATTCAACGATACATCGACAGGATTTTTTTTCAGCAAATCGCCCCATAATTCCCGGCAAGGCGTGTAATCGGTCTCGTTTCCCCAAAGCGGAATATGATGCACCAACACTTTTTTCCCGGCCTGCCGAAAGGCTTTCGAATGCAATTCCCGCCGCAAAAATTCTGTCTGTTCATCTCTAAAGCCACTGAAATCGTTCAATCCGTAATACACCCAATGGTCATCCGTTTTGTCTTCTCCGCAATCGAGCAGAACGAACCGGGTATCTCCCCAATTAAAAGCACCGTAGGTTTTATCTCCCATATAGTATAACAACCGTCTTAAATGAAGGGAATACGCATTCCTGATTTCATGATTCCCGCGTAAATAAAACACCGGTTTTTCCTCTGCCCTCACTTGTCCTTGATAAAATGAGAACGCTTCCACGACCTCTTCTTCACACCCCGGAGCATCGAGCATATCACCATTAAAAATTACAAAATCATAATCTACTTCTTCGATCTGTTTGCACAAGGCGGCCATAGTCGGAAATTCCTGATGAATATCATTGAAAATAAGAGCCGTGAAATCGGTCTCCCGTTCACCGGGTACCCGAAAAGAATAAAACGGCGAAACTGCTGTATGGCCGAAAATTTTACTATAAGCTCCATACTTCAGGATTTCCCGGGAACAAACCCGGTAATAATAGGTCTCGCCCGCTTCCAAATTTTCCAGTCGGATTTTATGGATGTAATTGTTACAGACTACTTGTCCGTCGAGCATCGTCCGGGCTTTCTTCAACTCCAGTGTATCCGTACCGTATTCCACCCAGCTGTATACCGGTACATGAGTCAGCCAGCTGACCGTAATTCCATTTCCCGTCAGGCTTTGTAAACAGGGCTTTGTCCGGAAAATCTGTCCGGCAGGAGTATTTTTCCGGGCATATCCTCCCGCACATAAAAAGAAAAACAAGAATACACAACAAAACGTTCTCATATTTTCTGAATTTATAATTAAACAGGGAACGACAAACCCGTCACCCCCCTTACAAATACCTTACCGGCATCATTCACCGTAAAGCGTTTCCAGCAGCAGATCGAGGTTCAGTGTGGAATTACCACCCGGCAATGGCCACACGCCCATACTTCCAGCATATTATACTTACCCGACTTCACATAATCGGAAAACATCCCCTCTTTTCCGTTCACATCCACCACTTTGAAGTCGACGCAGGGCCTTCCTTTGGCCAACTTACAACGCTCGGCCAGCTTTTCTTCCAAAACCTGACTTTGTTTTTCCACTTCGATCCCCAGAGCGATACATTTTTCCGAAAATACACCTTCGTATAAATATCCCGAATATACGCTCCACATCTCGTATACAATTCATTCCGCTCTTCATACAAGGAATCTATCTGTTACCTAAATATTATACAGGTCTTCCGACTGTGATCCTGTGATTCGTACTTTAAACAAATCTTCCCTCCATTGATCCGGATATCCGAATTCTCGACAAACAGGCTAAAGGCTTTACCTCCCCACTCTCCGTCTTTCTTTTCAATGGAAATGTACCCGTAAAACGGTTCTGAAACTTGCCCCTCGAACCCGAACATCCCGTCTTTCACCACCGCCGAACCAATGGTATCCCTACCATTCCGCAAAATAAATACTCACTTTGACAAGGCCGGACACAGAATAGAGGAATTACAAATATATAATATATATAATGAAAAATAAAAAAGAAAGGTGTCGAAATCGACTTGTCGATTCCAACACCTCTTTCTTATAAACAGGCTCGCCCGGATTTACTTACCGTATTCCATAGCAGCCAAACGTTTGTAGCCGTTCAGTTTCCATTTCGCATCGTTTTCCGTTGCCTGGAACAACCGTTCTGCTTCTTCCGGAGTAGCTTTCATCAGGGAGTTGAAACGCACCTCTCCCATCAGGAATTCACGGAATTTCGTATAGTCGGGTTCTTTAGAATCTAACTGGAACGGGTTCTTCCCTTCTATTTCAAGCATCGGATTGTAGCGGTACAACTGCCAGTAACCACATTCTACAGCTTTCTTCTCTTCCTGTTGTGATTTCCCCATGCTGGCTTTCAGACCATGATTGATACAAGGAGCATAAGCGATGATCAAAGAAGGTCCGGGATAAGCCTCTGCTTCCTTGATCGCCTTCATATACTGAGCCTGGTTGGCACCCATGGCCACCTGTGCCACATATACATAACCATAAGACATCGCCATCATACCCAGGTCTTTTTTACGCACCCGTTTACCGCTGGCAGCAAATTTAGCAACAGCACCTGCAGGAGTAGATTTAGACGACTGACCTCCGGTATTGGAATAAACCTCGGTATCTACCACCAGAATATTTACATCTTTACCGCTGGCCAAGACATGGTCGACACCACCGTAACCGATATCATAAGCCCATCCGTCACCTCCGAAAATCCACTGTGATTTCTTCGTAAAGTAGTTTTTCAGGATCAGGAGCTCTTTAGCGGCAGGAGCTGTTTCTTTAGCTAAAGCAGCAGCCATCGCATCGCTGGTAGCCAGGGTCTTGTCGCCGTCTTCGTAAGCTTCGATCCAGGCATTGATAGCCGCCTGAGTATCGGCAGAGAAGCTATTCAGATTTTCTTCAGCCAACCGTTTTACCCGTTCGCGCAGACGATTAGCCCCTTCGGCCATACCGAATCCGAATTCAGCATTGTCTTCGAACAATGAGTTCGCCCAGGCCGGTCCACGTCCGCTCTCATAGTTGGTACAATAAGGAGTAGAAGGAGCAGAACCTCCATAGATAGAGGAACATCCGGTAGCATTGGCCACCATCATCCGTTCTCCGAACAACTGAGAAATCAGTTTGATATAAGGAGTTTCACCACAACCGGCACAAGCACCGGAGAACTCGAACAACGGCTGAGTGAACTGTGAATTTTTCACATTATTCGGTTCAACTACTTTCTTGTATCCTACTTTTTTATCCATATATTCCCAGCGGTTTTCTTCCACCATCTGAGATTCCAGCGGTCTCATCACCAAAGCTTTGGTCTTGGCCGGACATACATCGGCACAGTTACCGCAACCGGTACAGTCGAGCGGAGATACCTGAATCCGGAATTTATAACCGGCCAATTCTTTACCGATAGCCGGTTTAGCCTGAGTACCTGCAGGAGCTGCAGCCAGCTCTTCGTCGCTCATCAGGAACGGACGGATAGCAGCATGAGGACAAACATAAGCACACTGGTTACACTGAATACAGTTTTCTACCTGCCATTCGGGCACGTTTACAGCAATTCCGCGTTTTTCAAATTTAGCGGTTCCGGCAGGGAAAGTACCGTCTTCATAACCGTTGAATGCGCTGACAGGCAGGTCATCCCCTTTCTGTGCATTCATCACATCGACGATATTGCGGATAAATTCCGGACGGTTTTCATCGTGTTTGATCTCATCATCCGGCAGGTTCTTCCATTCGGCAGGAACAGTTACCTTTATCAGGTTACCTTCTTTACCTCCTGCGTCAACAGCTGCATAGTTCATATTGACAATGGCCTCACCTTTCTTACCGTATGACTTGTCGATAGCGTGTTTCATTTCGCTGACAGCCACTTCATAAGGAATAACATTGGTAATTTTGAAGAATGCACTCTGCATGATGGTATTCGTACGGTTGCCCAACCCTAATTCCTGGCCGATCTTCGTTCCGTTGATGATATAAAAATTGATCTCGTTTTCTGCCAGATAGCGTTTCATATGGTTCGGCAGGTGTTTTTTAGTCTCTTCCTCATCCCAGATAGAGTTCAACAGGAAAGAGCCACCTTTCTGAAGTCCTTTCAATACATCGTACATATGGATGTATGCAGGTACGTGACAAGCCACGAAATCAGGAGTAGTAATCAAATAAGTAGAACGGATCGGACAATCACCGAAACGCAGATGAGAAGCCGTAAAACCGCCTGATTTCTTTGAATCGTAAGCAAAATAAGCCTGACAATATTTATTGGTAGCTCCACCGATAATTTTGATCGAATTTTTGTTCGCCCCGACCGTACCATCGGATCCCAGCCCATAAAATTTAGCTTCATAAGTTCCGGCAGGAGTCATTTTAACATCTGCTTCAGCAGGCAGAGAACGGAAGGTAACGTCATCTTCGATACCGATCGTAAACTGGTTTTTCGGTTCGTTACGTTCCATATTTTTGTAAACGGCAATAATCTGAGAAGGAGTAACATCCTTAGATCCCATACCGTAACGTCCACCTACGATCACCGGAGCATTAGCCTGACCATAGAAGATATCTCTCACATCCAGATACAAAGGATCACCGTTAGCTCCCGGTTCTTTGGTACGGTCTAACACTGTAATCCGTTTAACCGTAGCCGGAACAGCTTCCATAAAATATTTAGCAGAGAACGGGCGATACAGGTGAACTGCAATCATACCCACTTTCTGACCGTTTGCATTCTCATAGTCGATCACCTCACGGATAGTCTCGGTAACCGATCCCATAGCGATGATGATATTTTCTGCATCGGCAGCTCCATAGTAATCGAACGGACGATATTTACGACCGGTGATCGCACTGATCTTATCCATATAGTCAGCCACCATATCCGGTACGGCATCATAGAATTTATTCGAAGCTTCACGTCCCTGGAAATAGATATCGGGATTCTGAGCTGTTCCCCGGGTAACCGGATTTTCAGAATTCAGTGCACGATCGCGGAAAGCCTGCAAAGCATCCATATCCACCAATCCTTTGATATCTTCCATCTGCAATTCTTCGATCTTCTGGATTTCGTGAGAAGTACGGAAACCATCGAAGAAGTTCACAAACGGAACCCGTGATTTGATAGCTGTCAGGTGAGAAACGGCAGACAGATCCATTACCTCCTGTACAGAACCTGAAGCCAACATAGCGAATCCGGTCTGACGAGCAGCATATACATCGGCATGATCTCCGAAAATATTCAATGCATGAGCAGCCAAAGCACGCGCACTTACATGAAATACGCAAGGCAACAATTCTCCGGCAATCTTATACATATTCGGAATCATCAGCAACAATCCCTGTGATGCGGTATAGGTAGTAGTCAGGGCACCGGCTTGCAGTGAACCATGAACAGCACCGGCAGCACCGCCTTCAGACTGCATCTCAATGACACGAACGGTTTCCCCGAACATATTCTTTCTTCCTTTAGCCGCCCATTCGTCAACGTTCTCAGCCATCGGTGAAGATGGAGTGATCGGGTAGATACACGATACTTCACTGAACATATACGCAATATGTGCAGCAGCAGCGTTACCATCACAAGTGATAAATTTTTTCTCTTTTGCCATCGTTATAAAATTAAATTTATTTAATTCCAAATTGAACCCCTTTTCCGGTGTCCAATTTATCTTGTTATTACTCTATATTTATTCCAGCCCTCAGCCTATAGCTTTTAACCTTAATAAGTAAACCCCGCCAACCAAAGCGGCATTATATTCCCTTTGCCCCGTTCGATCATGTCTTCCATAACTACCAAAGAGGAATCGAATTTCTGTCCTTCCCCTTCTCCGCAAACCGCAATCCGATACTTACCGTCTACCAAAAAATCGGCACGTTCGGTATAAGTAATACGGCTCATCGGACATAACTGACTCAGAAAAAACGATTTTCTTAACACAGTCGTATCCACATCCTCCAGACAGACTGCATTCAGCAAGTTCGGATTATGGATATACAATTTTTTTGGCTTTTTCCCACAATCATCGTCATTATCCGTATCATACAATAAAGTCAGCAAACGCGCATTTTTCATGTAATTCAGATAATTGAGCACAGTAGCCCTCGACACGCCGATCAGTCCGCTCAACTTGCTGATATTCACATTACAGGTATTATCTTTAGCAGCGATATACAGCAATTGTTTCAACTTCACTAAATATTTCAACTCGATCTGGCTGGCATAGGGAATATCGAATTCCAGTGTCAGATTGATATTTTTCAGCAAATAATCGATGTGTGATTTCTCTTCGAGATAAATCGGATAATAGCCGTATTCCAGATAATTATTAAAATAAGCCAAAGGGCGTACATGTTTCAGGATATCCTCGACGATTTCCTCATGCCGTTCGACCATATCTGCAAAAGAATAAACCGGAAAAGTCTGATTGGTTTCTAATTCCAGAAATTCGCGGAAAGACAACCCACTCAGATTATACATATCGACAATCCCTTTCAGATAGGCATTCGATTTGATCCTGACGATTGATGAAGCCGTAAAAATAATCTGCAAATCGGGGAAAGCATCGTAACAAGCCCTCAATTCTTTATCCCACTCGGGGTATTTATGGGCCTGATCCAACAACAACACTTTCCCTCCTAACTTATAAAAATGCTCTACAAAATGAAACAATCCGTCGTTAACGATAAACAGATTGTTGACATTCACATACAGACAGGTATTATCCTGCGGATGATATTCTTTACTGTAATCCAGCAGAAAATTCGTTTTTCCTACTCCACGGCTTCCTTTTACCGCAATCAGACGGCTATTCCGATCGATCCGGTCCATCAATCCCCGCCGGATAGAAGATACCCGATCCTGTAAAAGAGCTATATGTGTCGATACTAAACTGTTCATTCTTACAATTTTGCCATACAAAGATAGAAGAAAAATAAATATATTGCAATCTGGAGATTGCAATTTTATCAACAAAGTGCTATTTAGACTTATTACAAATATACAAATGAGCAGTAAAAAACGATAAGAATAGTATATTTTATTGTAAGAGTATATTTTGACTTACAATCTGAAAGTAAAAAAGAATTTTTCCACAAAAAATAGAAGTGCCGGAAGTAAAAAACTCCCGGCACTTTTAAAAAAGTATTGAAATTAATTTCTTATTTATCATTCATCGAAATCAGGAATTCCTCGTTCGATTTTGTTTTTTCAAGCCGATCTTTCACAAACTGCATTGCTTCCACAGAGTTCATATCGGTCAGGTAGTTTCTCAGAATCCAGATGCGGTTGAGGGTATATTCCTCGAGCAACAAATCTTCGCGACGAGTGCTGGAAGCAGTAATATCCACAGCCGGATAAATCCGTTTATTGGAAAGCTTACGATCCAATTGCAATTCCATATTACCGGTACCTTTAAATTCTTCGAAAATCACATCGTCCATCTTCGAGCCGGTCTCGGTCAAAGCCGTAGCTAAAATAGTCAGCGATCCACCGCCCTCAATATTCCGGGCAGCTCCGAAGAAGCGTTTCGGTTTATGCAAAGCGTTGGCATCTACACCACCGGAAAGAACTTTACCGGAAGCGGGCGATACCGTATTGTAAGCACGTGCCAAACGGGTGATAGAATCCAGCAGGATCACCACATCATGTCCGCATTCCACCATTCTTTTGGCTTTTTCCAAAACGATATTGGCCACCTTAACGTGTCTTTCTGCCGGTTCGTCGAAAGTAGAAGAAATGACTTCGGCTCTTACGCTCCGTGCCATGTCTGTTACTTCCTCAGGACGTTCATCGATCAACAGGATGATCAGATAAACTTCGGGGTGATTCGCAGCGATCGCGTTGGCAATCTCTTTCAGCAATACGGTTTTACCGGTTTTAGGCTGAGCGACGATCAGACCGCGCTGTCCTTTACCGATCGGAGCTAACAGATCCAGCACACGCATGGCAATAGAATTGGTTCTTCCAGGAGTTTCCATATGAAGTCTCTGATTTGGGAAGATCGGGGTCAGATCCTCGAAATTCGGTCTGTGCTCCAGAGAAGACAGCGGATAACCATTCACCGTCTTAATATACAGAAGTGCGGCGAATTTCTCCTGGGCAGTCTTAATCCTGCGGCTTCCCACGATCACATCACCAGTCTTTAAATTGAAACGACGGATCTGGGATGGCGCCACATAAACATCATTCTCACCCGGGAGGAAGTTCTCACAGCGGATAAATCCAAAACCGTCCGGCATAACCTCTAAGATACCGTTCGCTTCAATGCCGCTGTCCAAATCCGCAGGTTCCTGTGGAAGCGGTTCAATCGGAGCCGGATTTGTCTGGTATGTGCGTTCTGTACGTTCAGAATAGCTGTTTGACGGGTTCTGGATGCTCTGTTGGGCAGATGACTGGGCAGACAGATTCTGCTCTATGGTCCCCGCAGCTCTGTCCTGACGATAATCGGTGCGGTTATCGTTACGGCTATCGTTACGGTCCGAACGGTTATCCGTGCGGCTGTCGTTACGGTCCGAACGGTTATCGGTACGGCTGTCGTTACGGTCCTGACGGTTATACTGGCCATAAGTTCTGTTCTGGCGGTACTGGCCATCATTGCGGGACTGGTAATTATTCTGACGGTACTGGTTATATGGACGCATCTGGCCTTCAGAACGTGGCTGATTTTCAGTACGGCTCTGGTTCTCAGTACGGTTCTGATCTTCAGTACGGCTCTGGCTCTCGGTACGGTTCTGACTTTCAGTACGGTTCTGGCTCTCGGTACGGTTCTGACTTTCAGTACGGTTCTGACCTTCAGCACGGCTCTGGCTCTCGGTACGGGCCGGTGTCTCAGTCACGCCTGTCTCTCCCTGGCTTTCTTCTGCTTTCTGGCATAAAAGATCGATAAGATCGCTTTTTTTCATTCCACTGACACCCTTCATGCCCTGGGATTTCGCAATCTCTTTTAACTGTGTTAACGGTAATGTCTGCAGTTTTTCACGCATATTCTTCTCCTTTTTCTTTTTCCATTCTTCCAGCCTGTCCAAACCTGTCCATAACAATACTGGATCTTTTTATCTAAAAATTAGATATGAATTTTGATTATCTTTTTAGAAGTTCTTATATGCCGGTATAGCCCGTATTTACAGGCTTTTCCGGCATTTTTCGTATCGGAAGAAACTCACATATATTTTTATATCCGCTCAGGTTTTTGCTTTCAAAAGTAGTAAAGAAGTAGTAAAACCTTGATTTACTACTAAGCTGCTATCCGCAGCATTTCAGCTTTTGCGCTGTCGAAAGTAGCGTGTGCGTAATAGTTCAGCGTCATAGTAATGTTGGAATGTCCCATAATGTACTGTAATGCTTTTGGGTTCATTCCGGCATTTGCCATGTTGGTACAGAACGTATGACGTAAGGTGTGCGGTGTCATTACTTTCGGTAGAGCTTCCTCATGGTACTTGTTGTACTTCTTTGCAAGCCCCCTAAACATACCGTCATAATTGGTAGCTGTTTTCGGGTAGCCGTCCCGGTTGAGGAAAAGGAAGTTGCTGTAACCGTCAATAGTAACAGCTTTTGCACCCCTGCGCCGTTTCAGCACTCGGTTAAATGCTTCATATACTTTTTCGCTCATTGGAATTTGACGAATACCGCTTTTCGTTTTTGGTGTTTCAATGTAATATCCTGTTTCCGCACTTCTTAAAAGTTGGTGGTCTACATTGATTATCCTATTCTCAAAGTCAATGTCAGTATCGGTCAGCCCGCAAAGTTCAGAGATACGAAGCCCTGTCCCAAGCAAAATAATAAGCTCGTCATAATACTTCTGATAAACTTTGTCATTTTGAGCAAAGGACAAAAAACTTTCTTCCTGCGCTGGTGTTAGCGGAACCTTTGGTTCTGTATCATCTTCAATGACAGTGTTTAACTGGAAGTCAAAAGGATTTTTCCTTATGCAATCGTCCTGTATCGCTGTGTAAAAGGCAGCTTTCAAGGAACGCTTGTCATTACTGATAGTCTTATAGGAAATTCCTTTTTCTTTCATGCGGATTGCCCATTCTTTCGCGTCGGACAGCTTCACGCTGTCAATCGGGCAGCCCCCAAGTTTATCTTCTTCCAGTAGCTTCATCAGCCGCTTGCGTCCGTTTTTCGTATTGTACCTTACATTTCCCCGGTGGCGCATCTGCTTTGCATAAAGTTGGCAGACCGTCATTTTCTTGCTTATGGTGTCTATCCCGTCGTCAAGGTCTTTCTGTATCTCTTTTACCTTTTCTCGTAGGGATATATCCTCACGCTTTCCGGCAGGGGTCTTGTCCGTAGGTACTAACTTCCACGCATACACAAACTGCGGATTACCAAAGGTATCTATATATTTGTAAGCATATCTTCCGTCTTTTCTCTGGCTCTCTC
>ERZ827452.3258-NODE-3258-length-10595-cov-2.853700_pt1 | contig 10595 bp, 11 predicted proteins | sample MGYA00519866_ERZ827452 | MGnify/ENA primary metagenome ERZ827452 (study PRJEB31778, sample SAMEA3449307) | human gut metagenome | biome: human gut; feature: human-associated habitat; material: faeces | place: United Kingdom | collected 2010/2012 ... | reverse complement strand
ATGTTTACAGTCATGAGTGTTCCCTACGATGCGATGCTCAATGCCCATGAAAACATGAGGTATTATGCCATTGTCGGTATTATTGAATCTTTGTTGAAATTGTCGGTTGCATTTGTTGTCGTATACACGACAAGCGATAAACTTATCATGTATGGCATACTTATGGCGGCCATACCACTTATTACACTCTCGATCATGAGAATATACTGCCATCGCAAATATGCGGAGTGTGTATTATCTCCCCGTCGTTATTTCGACCGTTCTCTCATGAAAGAAATGACCGGCTTTGCCGGATGGAATTCGATGTCTTCTATTACAGCTATTGGTAGTCAATACGGATTAGGTATTGTACTGAATCATTTTTGGGGGACCACTTTAAATGCAGCACAAGGGGTTGGTAATCAGTTGTGTGGACAATTACAAGCGTTCTCCAACAATTTATTAAAAGCTGTCAATCCGGTGATTGGAAAGAGTGCAGGAGAAAACAATAGAGAGAAACTTATTAATACCTCATTTTATAGTAGCAAAGCCGCCTATATCCTTATGGCTTTATTGGGCTTGCCTGCTATTGTCGAAATGGATTCGATTATGAATATCTGGTTGGGAAATAGTGGTAAAAATATTCCCCAATATGCAGCCTTATTTTGTCAGTTACAAATAACAAGAACGCTTGTCGAAAATCTTACCATAAGCCAACAATCTGCTATATTAGCCTATGGTCGTATAAAATTATTTATGCAAATCAAGGCTATATTATATATATTACCCATACCTTTAACATACATAGCTTTTTACTTTTCTCTCCCACCCTATTGGTTATATATAATATGGATACTATGTTGGGGGGTATTTATGGGAGTTTCAACCTTGTATACATTGCATCTATATACAAAATGTAAAATAAATCAATGGATAAAACTCGTTTTCGTACCGTGTATTGTTCCTACGATAATGGCTATTGCCTGTGGCTATTTATTTAAATATTTGTTAGATATAGATATTTACTATAAGTGGATATACATATCCATAATAGTTGTTGTAACTTATATCGTAGGAAATTTCTTTTTTCTATCCAGTGAAGAGAAACAGGCTATATTGAAATTAAAAAATAAATATCAAAATAAGATATGAATAAACCTTTGCTGTCTATTATTGTTCCGTGCTATAATGTAGCATCTTTTTTACCCCGTTGTATCGAATCGCTGATAAAGCAAACATACGTTAATGTAGAGATTCTTTTAATCGATGATGGAAGTACAGATGATACCCCCATTTTATGCGATCAATATGCAAAAGTCGATAGTCGTGTAAAAGTAATCCATCAGGAAAATCATGGTTCATCTGCTAGTCGGGAAATCGGTTTAAAACATATCGAGGGAGATTTTGTAACTTTTGTTGATGCAGATGATTGGGTTCACCCCGATATGTATTCCATCATGACGCAAGATCTGATTGAAAGTAAAGCAGATATAGCACAATGTGGTGTTTGCGATACATACATACATACATACGGTAACGAATCACAAATAGAATACAAGCATAGAATTACCGACAAAATTACTTCTGATTATCAAATATATAATAAAATATCCGGAGTTTTGAAGATTCTTGATGATAAAGAATGGCAATCTTATATGTGGAATAAAATATATCGAAAAAAGTTATTTGATAATATACAATTCCCCAAAGGAAGAGGGTTGGACGAAGACTTATCGGTTATGCATCTTATTTTTCACAATGCATCATCTTCAATTTATATAAATTCGGAGTTTTACTATTATTTACATCGTGAGGGAAGCATTTGTAGTTCCATAGACAAAGCATCGCAAGTAAAAAAACTTATTGATCGTAATGCTGCCCGGTGGGAACGTTACTTGTTTACTTTATCTCATGAGGAATACCATGAGATGCTTTGTAAAATGCAAAATATTGTTGTTTCAGTTGGCCTGCAATCTTTGAGATTCATTTACAAAAACCGATCTTTTTTTGACGAACAATATATAAGTACATTGAAGAATCGGTTATTGAGTCTATCTAAGATAAAACTTATGCCGGAATTTTTCTCTAAAATGAAAAAAATAGAATGGTTTTTGTTTCGCTACTCTTTTCCATTATATTTTTTTGCAGCAAAAAAATTGAATATAAGTTAGATGAAACTGACAAAACAGAAAGTATACGATAAGATTTGGTATAAATTGGTGAGATTATTGCAATCAACACCTGTATATCTATATATTTATCGGTCGTATTGGCATTATTTGTTTCACCCAAAGAGGTTTTATGAACCGACGGGAGATATTTATTATGGAGCACGCCCTAATCCCGGTGCCGGAATCGGACATCAAATGGCGAATTGGATAGATGGATATTATTGGGCTATACGTAAATTACACTTGAAGTTTGCCCATTTCCCATTCTCTACAAAGCAATGGGACGATTTTTTGGGATTCGGTTATGGAGAGGCTACTGTCCCTGAACTTAGACAGAAAGGTTATATGTTACGCCGTTTGCCACAGTTTTCTGAAAACGATCCCAACTCAATCGAATTGGTAAAGTCTATCATTGCATCATATCGGGGTAAAAAAATTATATTTTGGCCTCCACAAGACCATTTTTACAAAGAGCAATATGGCGTGATGAAAGACATTCAACAAAAATTCTACAATGCTCCTTCTCGAAAATATGATAAACTGATCTATGATAAAGCGAATTTGAACATCGCTATTCATGTACGTCGAGGTGATATAATGACAGATCCTTCCAATCTAAATCTTTCTATGCGATACCTAAGCAATGACTATTTTGAAAAAGTCTTACAACAGGTTCTCGATAATATTCATACCCATAAAACTGCACATATCTATTTCTTTTCACAAGGTACGCCGGTAGATTATCCTCAATTTTCAGCATATAAAAATCTTCATTGGTGCCTTGATATGGGAGCACAAGACTCATTTTTGCACATGGTATATGCAGATATTCTCATCACCAGCAAGAGTTCTTTTTCTTATAAGCCGGCACTTTTAAATCGAGGAGTAAAAATTTGCCCCCGTAATTTTTGGCATGACTATCCTTCTACACCCGACTGGATACTTGTGGAAAATGATGGTTCATTCGATACATGTAAATTACAAACGTCTAACACAAATTCTTTATAATGCAAGATATTTTGATTTTTTTACTGAAATCTTTACGAAAGATTTATATAAAAACCGTTGGTATGCCAAAGGTTTATCTTCCACAAGTGAAGAACCGAGATGTTGTATCAGATACCATTTACAATCTTTTGGCCGACGATAAGCCTTGTATGATAGGGCGGTATGGTGCCACGGAACTTTCAATGGTGGTTAACTATTTAGGGATAATCACAAAAAAACATTCCATCTACCGATTTATAAAAGGGAAAGAGCCGGAATGGTGGTGGAATCATAACATTATGATGCAAATGCAACAATGGAGTGGTTTTTTCCCTCCTACCCAAGAGAAATTGTCGCAATTTTGCCGATTGATGCTCGAAGATGCCAAGGAAATGGATCTTTGTGGTGTATTTCCATCGGTCGAGCCTTTAATGAGGTATGTCGAGCCCTATATGTCTTTGCCCTTATATGTTCCGCTGTATACTTACTCTCCGTTTGTATCGACTCGCCCGTGGAGCCGTATTTTAAAAGGGAAAAAGGTGCTTGTCATTCACCCGTTTGCCGAATTGATTGTAAAGCAATACCAGAGGAGAGAACAATTATTTGATAATCCCGATGTACTACCGGATTTTGACTTAAAAGTGATCAAAGCGGTACAAAGTTTAGGTGGAGAATCGAACGGTTTTGCAGATTGGTTTGAAGCCTTGCAATATATGAAAAACGAGATGGATCGCACCGATTATGACATCTGCCTCATAGGCTGTGGGGCATATGGCTTCCCTCTCGCAGCTCATGCCAAGCGGCAAGGGAAAAAAGCTGTTCATTTCGGAGGAGAGTTACAGCTATTGTTTGGAATAAAAGGTGCACGTTGGGAAGATACTCAATATGCAATAGCATGGGGGCTCCCAGAGAATTTTTATTTTAAATTATTCACAAATCCGGCATGGATTCGACCAGATGAATATAAAAATACTCATAGTGTAAAAGTGGAAAATGCATGCTATTGGTAGGTTAAATTCTGATATGTTATTCATATGTTATTCAAAACCGTATTTAGAAGATTATTATATGCCCCTATCGGTCTCTGTAAAGAACTGATAAAATTAGCGAATAAGGGGTCCCGTGATATTGAGAATAAAAGACGTTTCTCCAGCTCTATCATTGATTCAGGGAATTGTTTTTCTAATGATGTTACTGTCGGGCATCATTCTCATATATTTGAAAATTGTATAATAAATCACTCTCATATTGGGAATTACACATACATAAGCAAAAATGCCTTAATTCAAAATACCGTTATTGGGAATTATTGTTCCATAGCTCACGAGGTAATATCGGGGCTGGGCAACCATCCTTTGGATATGTTTTCTACATCTCCTGTTTTCTATAGGAGATATAACGCTTTAAAAATAATCCTCCTTGAAAAAGAATCAAACTTTTCAGATTATAACTCTATAACTATTGGAGATGATGTGTGGATAGGTGCCCGTGCAATCATTCTGGATGGCGTTAATGTCGGCAATGGTGCGGTAATCGCAGCAGGGGCAGTCGTTACCAAAGATATTCCACCCTATGCTATCGTTGCCGGAATACCGGCTAAGATTATCCGTTATCGCCAACCAGAGGAAAAACGAGAAAAATTACTTGATTCGCAATGGTGGAAATTAACGCCCCAAGAAGCATATTTAAAATGGAAAGATTTCTAAAAGATATTTTATAAGAGTATGGTTATCATTTTTAAGCTATTTCGGAAAATATTTTATAGTATATTATGTGTATTAGAGAAATTGGCCACTTTGATTTTGTTCAAAGGGAATGGTGTTATATATAAATCATTCCGAACCTCGGGTATACCATATATAATGGTTGCAAGAGGAGGAAAGATGTCTATTGGGGAAAATTTCGCTATGAATAATGGTATTAAAGGGAATCCTATCGGGTGTTATCAGAGATGTACTTTTTTTGTGGATAAAGGCTGTAAACTCGATATAAAAGAGAACGTTGGTATTTCCCAGACGGCCATAATTGCACATGATAACATAATTATACAAAAAAATGTAAAAATTGGGGGGGGGTACATGTATATATACATCTGATTTCCATTCACTAAACCCATCTATACGAGCATCGGAAAATGATACAAGACACAAAATATGCAAGCCTGTCATTATAGAAGAAAACGTATTCATAGGAGCGCATTCTACAATATTGAAAGGGTGTACCATTGGCAAGAATGCTATAATAGGAGCAGGGTCGGTTGTTACAAAATCTATTCCGGAGAATGAGATATGGGGAGGAAACCCTGCTAAATTTATTAAAAAAGTACCTTTGCAATGAAACATATTGCCGTATTACTTACCGTGCATAACCGCAAGGAGAAAACGTTGCGGTGCCTGCACGATCTTTTCGTCCAAGAATCGGTCGAAGGTTACGCCATCGATGTGTGGCTTACCGACGACGGTTGTACCGATGGTACTCCGGAGGCTATTGTACAACGGTGGGTCGATGTGCATATCGTCAAGGGTGATGGTAACCTGTATTGGAACCGTGGTATGTACACGGCGTGGCAAGCTGCTGCCGCATATCGGGACTACGATTATTACCTGTGGCTCAATGACGATACATTCTCTTATCCTTTTATGCTGAGAGAATTGTATTGGGCAGCGGAAGAAACTGGTGAGAACTCTATTATCGTAGGTGTAACGCACGATTCTACTCACTCGATGATAACTTACGGCGGCAGGAAAGGCAAGAAAATACCCCTACCCGACGGCTCCTTACAACAAGTCGACTTTTTCAATGGGAATATTGTGTTAATCCCTCAATCTGTTTACCATAGGCTGGGCAATTTGGATTACTATTTTACTCATAGTAAAGGCGATTTCGACTATGGAATGCGAGCCCAAAAGGCCGGTATAAAGATGTATCAAGTGGGACGTGTGTTGGGTGAATGTGATTTGCATGAGTCGCTCGATAAATGGTGCGATCCGGCTATTCCTTTGCCTCAAAGATGGAAAATGCTCCGTCGCCCCAATGGTATGCCCCCCAAAGAGACTTTCCATCTCGAAAGACGGCACTATGGAATATTTACAGCCGGTTTTCATTACGTTACAATTTATTTAAGATGTTTATTCCCTAAAATATGGAGTATCTTTAAATAGTAAACTGTGTTATACAGATCCCAATATGAATATTATTTTCTTTTTTAAACCAATAGTTGATATGCTATATCAACTACAAATTTTGGATATTTTACTAACATTCTTATGTATTATTTACTTTTTTAAAAAACCTATTTCCCATTTATATGATATCGATATATGTGTAATAGTACTTGGAATATTATTTTTCTTCGCTTTTCTTAGAAATATTACATTCGGAAGTTTTTCTGTCCTTTTAAAAATAGAATCAGGCTTTCTTTTGTATTTCTTAGGGCGTAAATACTATTCTTCTCAGGATACTATTTTGAATGCTTTAAAAAAATCTTTTTTTTTAATTTATTAGATTAAAAAAATATTTTGTGTTAATAAAAACATTCCATAGATTTGTGACAAGATCTGTCTGAAATACCTAAGTTATATACAACTATTATGTTATGGAAAAGATCAAAGGACTTATCGACGCTCCCTTTACCCCGATGCTGGCCAATGGAGACATCAATCTGGAACCCATTCCGGCTTATGCCACCATGCTGGCTGAAAACGGATTGAAGGGTGTGTTCATCAACGGTTCGTCAGGCGAGGGTTACATGCTCACCGCCGAAGAACGGATGGCGTTGGCCGAAAAGTGGATCGCCTCGGTGCCCACCAGGTTCAAGGTGATCGTGCACGTGGGCAGCTGTTGCCTGCGGGAGAGCGCGAAACTTGCCGCCCATGCCGCCGAAATCGGGGCCTGGGGTATCGGCGCCATGGCTCCTCCGTTCCCGAAGATCGGCCGTATTGAGGAGCTGGTCAAATATTGCGAAGCCATCGCTTCGGCCGCACCCGGACTGCCTTTCTATTATTACCACATTCCCGCCTTCAACGGTGCGTTCCTGCCGATGCTCGAACTGCTCAAGGCCGTCGATGGGCACATTTCAAACTTCGCGGGCATCAAATACACTTTCGAAAGCCTTTACGAACCGTGAATATCGCAATAATCCGTTGCGGCCTGAACTCGGTTGAATCCGTAGCCCAGCTGCGTACCGGTCACCGGCTGCCGGATTTTCAGATTCGCCTTCATATTGTCGTACAGCCCCGTGAAATATCCGGACTCCAATAGTGCCAAAAACTCGGTGAAATCATTTGCGCGCTGCGGAAACAGAGACCAATTATACTTGTAGGGCCAATCGACATTTCCTTTCTTGAGACTCTTCGACCTGGGCAGAATTTGAGCCACATCGGCTTCGGCTCCTTCGGCCCATGCTTTTTTCAAAGTCTCCGTATCGCCGTACTTGTCGAGAAGCCAGCCGTTCCACTTCTCGATCATTTCGCTCTTGTAAGGCTCGACGAGAGCCGTGAACTTATGTTTGGGAGAGAACCACGAATAGACGATCGAATTTTCGTTGGCAAGCTCCATCATGCCGATCGATGCATCATCCTTATAGGCAATGTCGGTATAGGGGTTTACATGATTGAGGATCTCGCTGTGGAATCTTTTCTGAAGTTCGATCATCCTCTCATTGACGTTATCAATGCCATTTTTATAATAAGGAAGCAGGTTCGCATTCACAAATCCGTTCAGCCATCCGAACTTTCTTGCGATATTCAGTTGGAAATAGACGTAGATGCCTTTCTCTTTCAGTTTCGCAAAGAGATAGTCGAAACGTTCGAGTTGCACCGGTTCGATAAAAGAGTCGAAAACCGGATAGCCTTCTTTTGGCGTTCTGTGGCTGACATAGTGCATACGCACGATGTTTATTCCGTAACGGGTGAGTTCCTCGGCCAATTTATCTGCGGAGGCATGGTCGGGGAAGCATCCCGTCATACCTATGTTGGTGCCGATAAAGCGAACCGGCCGACCGGTTTCGTCGACGAAAAATTCTCCTGCCGGAGCTATGAAACCCTTCGGCCCCACACTCCGGCCCACAGCGGTCCAAGTTCCGACATTTGTGATATTCTCCGGCGCATTGTGGGTCGGCTGGAATGGAAACATGGGCGCAAAGTTGCCCGAAGCTTCGATCATTGCGAGAAGATCGGGATTGGGTCGCGGCGTTTCCTGGGCATGAAGATTGGCGAGAGCGAACATCAGCGCATAGAATGTCAAACAGAAAGGCTTTTTCATTTTCTTTGACTATTTAACTTTGAGTTATCGCAAATATAAAAATCATTTTTTATTTTACAAAAAAATAATGTAATTTTATATTGTAAAACAATAACAGGGGAAAGGGACGGGAGATATGATCCGGGAAAACAGTTGATCTCACTGAATGTCCGTTAAAATATGGTATGATTGCACCGTGCAATAAACAGACGGAACAATCGGGCAAACCTCACAATGGTCAGCAGGTCATGTTTTGACCTGACATTTTTTGGGGGTTTTCAGACTTTCCATGTCTTTATAGTAAAACATAATAGATCGGATTCCATGCAGACGGAAATCGTAGAAAAAATTGCCAAACTCCTTTCCGGAGAAGCCAACCAGGCTGAAATCAATGAGATCAATGCCTGGAGAAACGAGGCGGCAGAGCACGAACGCTATTTCAATGAAAGTCGTGAGTGCTGGCTGCTCGCTGAAGAAACACCACTTTCCGAGATTGTCGGCAAGAACAAGACCTGGGAACAGATTGCCGCACAAATTGGAACATTGGCGCCTGCGCGGACCTACTCGAAACGGACACTCCTGCGACTGGTGTCGATGGCCGCAGCCATAGCCGTACTTCTAACCTCCTCGGTTTTTCTGGGTTCCGGATACCGGAAGCGGATGGCTCTGGCGAAATCGGCCAAAGAGGTGGTCATTACGGCCCCCGAAGGCCAAAAGGCGAAGGTTTCTCTTCCGGACCACTCCCGAGTATGGCTCAATTCCGGAACAACCCTCTCCTACCGAACCGATTTCGGGATAACCGAACGAACCGTAAAAATAAGAGGAGAAGCATTTTTCGACGTTGACCGCGACGAATCGAAGCCGTTTTATGTTCAGACCGATGACATTGCAGTACGGGTTCTCGGGACCCGATTCAACATCAACAATTGTGTGGGAAGTGAAAATACGTCCGTATCATTATTAAGCGGAAGTGTCGATGTCATTTCGGCAAAAAATGGTAACTTGATTGCAAATTTATCTCCCGGTCAGAAAGTGGTCATTGACAATCAAACTCTTAACAGCCATTTAAGCGAATGCGACGTCGCCTTGGAAAGCATCTGGCAATCGGAACAGCTCAAAATACAGATGGAGCCTATTGCAGAGGTCATTCGTAAAATGGAATATTGGTACGGTGTCGAGATTGATCTACTGTCGTCCGACAATGACGAACTGTATTGGTTCACAATCAAAGATCAGTCAATAGCGGAGATGCTGAATCTGATCGACAGGATAACACCGATAGACTATACCATAAACGACAGGCACATAACAATACGCTGTAAGAATTAGAAATGTAATTCGGGACAGGTGTTTCGATATTCCGTCAGACCATCATTTATGCTCGAAAAGCTGTGGGTACTCATATTGACATAGATGCATTTCACAAGTTGTATAACACTTATTACAACTCCTTGTTTCGTTTTGTCAATATGTATACCAAAGATCAGTATACATCGCAGGACATCGTCCAAGAGGTATTTCTAAAATTATGGGATCGCAGGGATAGTATCCGGATCACCCATGCCAAAGCCTATCTGTTCCATATGGGGCGTAATGTGATCCTGAATAAGTTTAGAAACACCAAAGAACGCTTCTACTTTCTTGAGAGATTACCCGAAATAGCGGATTATGAGGTCGAGAACGATGTGGAATACGTGACATCTGACATATTGATCGAAATTGTCCATGAAGCCATCAACAAGTTACCCCCAAAATGTCGTGGAATATTCATCATGAGCCGACATCAGAAAATGACCTACAAGCAGATCGCAGTCGTGAAAGGTATTTCCAGAAAGACCGTCGAAAACCAAATAGGAATAGCGTTGAAAAAAATTAGAAGTTACGTCATACTTCACATGCCCCAATAAAATTTTCAATTATTCCATTAGCTCGATAAAAAAGAATGGAGGTGAAATCCAGATAGAAACGATATTAAAAAAGGACGTGCAGGAATGGCCCCTCCTACACGTCCGGAAAGATACACGGAAAACTCTCTGACAAGTTCAACCTATGGCTGCAGGGCAGCGCATAGCGCTGTATGCACCTTTCGGGGCAAAGTTAAAGAATTTATTTAACTAATCTACAACTTAAATGCAACCTATAAAACTTTTTTTCATGTGCTGCATGCTTTGTCTCTGCCAAACCACAGATATGCAGGCACAAACTTCCCCCTCGGTC
>ERZ827452.3257-NODE-3257-length-10601-cov-9.201688_pt1 | contig 10601 bp, 10 predicted proteins | sample MGYA00519866_ERZ827452 | MGnify/ENA primary metagenome ERZ827452 (study PRJEB31778, sample SAMEA3449307) | human gut metagenome | biome: human gut; feature: human-associated habitat; material: faeces | place: United Kingdom | collected 2010/2012 ... | reverse complement strand
AATATGCGGGAACCGGCGTAGCAATGGGGAATGCCCAGCCGGCGGTCAAGGAAGCTGCAGATTACATCACCGGTACTAACGATGAGGACGGGCTGGTGGAGGTCATCGATAAATTTATCATGAAACCGGAGCAGGAATAGCCTTTCTTAGAAACAAACAATAGACACAAAGCAGTAACAAGCGAAAAATCACAGAGCAATAAGCGTGTGTGATTTTTGCAAAAGAGGATATATATGATTCAGATACAAATACCTGAAAAAGCGAAATATATCATAGAGACTATACAGAATGCCGGGTTTGAAGCCTATGTGGTAGGCGGCTGCGTGCGGGATTCCATCCTGGGAAGATGCCCGGAGGACTGGGACATTACTACTTCGGCGAGACCGGAGCAGGTGAAGGCGCTGTTCCGTCGTACCATTGACACCGGGATCCAGCACGGTACCGTGACAGTCATGTTGGACAAAGAGGGCTTCGAGGTCACCACTTACCGCGTGGATGGAAAATACGAAGACAGCCGACATCCCAGGGAGGTCACTTTTACCCCGAATCTGGAAGAAGATTTAAAACGCCGGGATTTCACCATCAACGCCATGGCATATAATGAAACAGAAGGTCTGATCGATATCTTCGGTGGCTTACAGGATATCGGGGCGAAGCTGATCCGCTGCGTGGGCGATCCGGAGGAACGTTTCGGAGAGGATGCCCTGCGCATCATGCGTGCTATCCGCTTCTCTGCGCAGTTAGGCTACGAGATCCACGAGGACACCGAAGCGGCGATCCGGAAGCTGGCACCGACTTTGCAGAAGATCAGCGCGGAACGGATTCAGGTGGAATTGACCAAGCTGCTGATCTCCCCTCATCCTGACACCTTGCGAGATGCTTATGACATGGGTGTCACGAAGGTGATCCTGCCGGAATTCGATGCCATGATGGAGACTCCTCAGAAGCATAAGCACCATAAATACAACGTAGGGGAGCATACCTTACATGCCCTCATAGAGATCGCACCTGAGAAGAATCTGAGGTATGCGATGCTGCTTCATGATATCGGCAAGCCTGAGACACTTACCGTGGATGAAAACGGCACCACCCATTTCCACGGACATCCCGCAGTGGGTGAGGAGATGGCACGCAGGATCCTTAGGAGACTCAGATTTGATAATGATACAGTGGCAGTGGTGACCCGTCTGGTAAGATACCATGATTATGGTAATGATGTGACACCTGATCTGCGGATCGTGCGGAGAGCTGTGAATAAGATCGGGGAAGACATCTTCCCACTATTGTTCCCGGTGAAACAGGCGGATATCCTGGCACAGAGCGATTATCTGCGGGCAGAGAAGCTGGAGAACCTGGAGCTCTGGAAGCAGTTATATGAAGAGATGCTGGAGAAAAAGCAGTGCGTATCCTTGAAAACGCTGGCTGTCACCGGCAGAGATCTCATTGCTATGGGAATGAAGCCCGGCAGGGAGTTGGGCGATATGCTGCAGAAGCTATTGGAACTGGTCTTAGAGCACCCGGAGCAGAATACCAGAGAACAACTGCTGGAAAAGGCGGGCGAGCTGGCAGCAGGCAAAGAGTGAGCATACTTTTATAAGATCTCTCATAAGATAGCGTAGGAACCGTCAAACCGGTTAAGTACATATCTTAGGAGGGGTTGTAAGTGAATGACAGAGCGGTGGCACTGCTGGAGCAGTATGAGATAGAGGTATTGCGTACCCGAAAAGGGCGGGGGGCGATTCTGTGCGATACACAGCAGGGCTGCCTGATCTTCAAGGAATATACAGGACGCGAGGAACAGCTGCGTCTGCAGGAACAGGTGCTTAAACATCTGGAGGCTTGTGGGAATATCTCTGCGGAGAGACTGCTTTCCACCAGAGAGGGTGCGCTGTCGGTCACGGACAGAGACGGTGTCAGATATATTCTGAAGACCTGTTGGGAAGGCAGAGAATGTAACATCCGTGACAGGGAAGAATGCATGGAAGCCATGGGGCTGTTGGCAAGGCTTCATGGAGATCTGGAATTTCGACCGGTATTTCCGGAGACGGAGGACGAACCGGCACCTAAAATAGAGAGATATCTTCCCAGCAAAGATTATGAGAAGCATAACAGAGAACTGAAACGCGCCCGGAAATTCTTAAAACAGCGAAGCCAGAAGACCTGGTTCGAGATCCGTCTTGCAGCCGTACTGGATCCTTTTTTGGAGGAAGCGGTAAGGGTCAGTAACGAGTGGAAAGCGCTGGAAGAGGAGACTGTGGCGGCACAGGATGCCGAAGCAAACGTAACCTTTTGCCACGGCGATTATCAGTATCATAATATATTGCGGCAGGACAGAGACTTTTTCCTGGTGAATTTTGAAAAATGCCAGTCAGACGGTCCGGTGAGAGATCTATATCATATCCTGCGAAAATTATTGGAAAAAAGTGAATGGGACCGAAGTCTGGGAATCGGACTACTCGAAAGCTACGAGAAAGTCAGACCGCTTACTCTTACGGAGAAGAGGGATCTGTATTACCGACTGTCTTATCCGGAGAAACTGTGGAAGATCGTTAACTTCTATTATAATTCGGGAAAGGCATGGATACCGGAGAAAAATCAGGAGAAGCTGGAGCACCTCTTAGAGCAGGAGACTGCCAGAAAACGATTCCTGCGAATCATGGAGCCGTAAGGCACCGGGAAGGAACAAAGGCATGAACGTAAGATACAGGAAGAAAATAACATGTATTTTGCTTATGACAGTATTGTCAATAAGTGGCTGCGGGCAGGCATCTACTGCAGGAAATGTACAGGACACAGTAACATTGCAGACAACGGAAGAATCCGACAGAGTGGATACCGGCTTCGTGGTGACGAATCCGGACAGCTATGATTCGGCGGATACGGCTATACTGGTGGATATCAACAGTGTTGACAACACTGTCACATTGCTGAATCTGGATCTTGGGAAGCAATATACCCTGTCCGTGGACGGGACTACGCGCTATGCGGATAAATACGGCAAGGCAATCTCCCTGGAGCAGCTGGGAGAGGGCGATATCGTGGATGTAACTTTTCTGAAGACGAAGAAGCATCTGACAACTCTGCAGCTGTCCCGGTCGGCATGGCAGTATGATGATGTGGAGCGCTATGATTTGAATACCGTACGCCGGGAAGTGACCATCGGGGAAGAAGTCTTCAAGCTGTCCCGGGATACCCGGTATTTTTCCCAGGGGCACAGTATCGAAGAAATGGATCTCAATCCTTCCGATATCCTGACTTTTCATGGGATAGACACCACGGTACTCAGTGTAACGGTGGAGAAGGGACATGGGTATCTCAGACTGGTAAATGATGAAAATTTTATCGGCGGATGGCTGGAGATCGGGCAGGAGCAGATCGTCCGGATCACGGAGGACATGCTGGTGACGGTGCCTGAGGGCAGTTATCAGGTGGATATCAGCTATAACGGCGGAGGCGGCACGAAAAGTGTGGTGATCAACCGTAACGAAGAGACCACGCTGGACATCGGGGATCTCGAGGTCGCCGAGGCGAAATACGGTATGGTGCTGTTCTCCATGAATCCTTCCGGTGCGGAACTGTATATCGATGGTAGTCAGGCGGATCCCTCCCAGCCCATCACGCTGGAATATGGCATCCATCAGATCATAGCGAAGGCGGACGGCTATAAATCTCTGACCCAGTACCTGCGGGTAGCCCAGGAGTCAGCAGGCGTGGATGTGGAGCTGGACAAGGTAGATTCGGACAGCGATAGCGATGAGAGCACGGGCAGTTCGGCTTCGACATCGTCCACTGCGACTTCCGCTACATCAGATACTACAACGACTTATTACCGGGTACATATCGATGCACCGGAAAACGTGGAAGTATATCTCGATGGCAACTACGTGGGAATCTCGCCCTGCAGTTTTAAAAAGACTTCGGGAAGCCATGTGATCACCCTGCGCAAGTCCGGATATGAGACCAGGAGTTATACCGTGCAGGTGGACGAAGAAAAGAAGGATGTGTCCTATTCCTTCGTAGATCTGGTGGCAAGTACATCAGCATCGGAGTAAGCGTTACAAAGGCGTGAGAAATGCCGTAAATATGCGGAAATGCCTTGACAAAAGGGATAAAAACAGATATATATATTTATAGACGTTTCAAAAGAACTATTTTCGAGCGTAAATTTAATCACGAAAACTCATTATAGGAGGAGTTCAATATGAACAAAACAGAATTAGTTGCAGCTATGGCTGATCAGGCTGGTCTTTCCAAGAAGGACGCAGAGAAGGCATTAAAGGCTTTCACCGATGTTGTTGCTGAAGAGTTAAAGAAGGATGGTAAGGTTCAGTTAGTTGGCTTCGGTACTTTCGAAGTATCCAGCAGAGCAGCAAGAGAGGGTAGAAATCCTCAGAGCGGCAAGCCTATGAAGATCGCTGCTTCCAAGGCTCCTAAGTTCAAGGCTGGTAAGGCATTAAAGGATATGCTGAACGCTTAATAGAAGCTGAATTTTCAGAGACTCGAGAGGACAACCTTTCGGGTCTCTTTTGTTTTTCAGAAACGGATGATCGTGAGGTTAAAAGCATGAGATTAGACAAATATTTAAAGGTATCCCGACTGATCAAGCGCCGTACTGTGGCTAATGAAGCCTGCGACAGCGGCAGAGTGCTGATCAATGATAAGCCGGCAAAGGCATCCGCCAATGTCAAAGAGGGAGATATCATTTCCATCTCTTTCGGCAACAAGGAAGTAAAAGTCGAGGTCCTGGATGTACAGGAGACCGTGAAAAAAGAAGAAGCCAAAGAACTTTTCCGTTATATATAATATCAGGTTCTCTATGTATAAATTTCCACATTTTCCCATACAATACATTGTAAGTCCGGTTCCGGAAGGAGCGGAGGATGGGAGGCTATGGAGAGAATGGAAGATTTAAACGCGACAGGACGTATGCATAAAGTGACCATGACCAACAGACGGACATGTACCGTGAATGGGGTAAATGACGTCCTTTCCTTTGATCTGCGGGAGATCCTGCTGGAGACGGAACAGGGGATGCTGATGATCCGTGGCAACGAGCTCCATGTGAACCGCCTGACATTAGACAAGGGGGAAGTGGATATTGACGGCCGGATCGACAGCCTTGTATATTCGGATACCGCAGCATCCGGAGAAAAACAGGAATCCTTCCTGGGCAGGCTGTTCCGCTGATGGATGAAAATGTTTTTCTGCTGCATTCCTTTCTGCTGGGTGTGGGGATCACTTTTCTGTATGATATTCTGCGGATCCTGCGAAGAGTGTTTGCTCACAGTACCAGCATGGTATCTCTGGAAGATCTGGCATTCTGGATCTACTGTGCGGGAAAGGTCTTTCTTCTGATGTTTCATGAAAGTAACGGGAACCTGCGATGGTTTGCCGTGCTGGGGGCATTGGCGGGAATGTACCTGTATCACAGGACAATCAGTCCCTTTTTTGTAAAGTATGTGGCACTGGGCCTGAATACTCTTCTGCACCCAATCCGGAAAGCCTTGCGGATCACGGGAAATTGGCTGAAAAAGCAGTTGACTATACTTAGGAAAATGCTTAAAATATTCATTAAAAGGAGATGCGCGTATGGCAAGAAGAAAAGCAGCCTACCGCAAGAGACACCAGAACCGGTTCAGTATGTTCCTGGTGACCCTGGTCGTGTTGATGATCATGGTGGTCGTTGCGGCGCGGAGCGTGGAATTACAACAGAAGATTGCGGGCTATGATACCCAGATCGCAAGTCTTGGCGCGCAGATCGAAGCAGAGCAGACCAGAGCGGAACAGATCGAGGAATTCGGTAAGTACACTCAGACGAAAGCTTATGTGGAAGAGGTGGCGAAGGATAAGCTGGGACTGGTATACGAAGGTGAGATCCTTTTTCAGGAAGACAATTAAGCAGGGAAACTGTTTCTCAACAGTGAACCTGCTTTTTTTGTCGCAAAAAATGAAGTCTTTCCCTCCCTCGATTTGACAAAAGGAAGAGGAAAACTGCCCTATAATCGTGAAAACAGAAAGGGGAGGATGCCATGATCATAGGGAAAAAGGAGCAGGAACGGCTGGAGAGAGAACAGTGTGCACAGATCTCACTGCTGTGCAGACAGAAACTGATGGGATATGCGGAGAGTTTTGAGGAACTGGGGAAGAGCTTTCGGCAGGAGATACAGATTACAGGAGAGGACAGGCAGAATATTCTGGAAAAATGTATGCTGTGGCAGAGCAGACAGATCATGGGAGACCATCTGCAGGAAGTGGCCCGGATCATGGAACGGGTGGCAGGAGAGGAACTGGGGTATTGTCCGCTGGAAGAGAAAAAGAGGAAAAGCCTGGTACAGGCGCTCAAGAGTGAAGGGATCATCGCCAGAGACCTCTGCTATGTAGAGAAGGACGGCAGCAGCTCCGGGACAGAAGCAGGGATCAGTATGACACTGTCCACCGAAAAAAGGCACTATAAGGCGGCACAGGTGGCGGACATGCTGACGGTATTATTGGGAAAAAAGCTGCAGGTCTCTTCAGGAAGCCCTTATCTCGTGGAGCAGGAGCCGCATTGTTTTCTGTTCACAGAGGAACCGAAATACATAGCACTGACGGGGGTGAGCCGGGCGGTAAAAGAAGGGGAGAAAGTCTCGGGGGATCAGTATGCCACCATGGAATCGGAAAAAGGGAAGCTGATCCTGCTGTTGTCTGATGGGACAGGCTCCGGGGAGGATGCCAGCCGGGGCAGCGGCAGAGTCATGGATCTCATGGAAAAAATGCTGGAGGCGGGCTTCGGGACCGAGGCATCTGTGAATCTCCTGAATTCTGCGTTGTATGCGCAAAATGAAGAGGACGATCATCCTACGATAGACCTTTGCAGCCTGGATCTGTATACCGGCGAATGTGAGATCTGCAAGGTGGGCGGTGTTGCCACGTTCTGGAAGACCTCCGGAAGGGTTCTCTGTGTCGGCGGCGAAAGCCTGCCGTTAGGTATTTTTCAAAAAGTGCAGATAGAACGACAGATGTGTCAGATCCGGCCGGGAGATCTGCTGGTCATGATGACGGACGGGGTTCTGGATATGATGGAAGACGGGGAAGAGCGCATGGCACAGGTGCTGGAAGGGTTGCAGGAACAGAACCCGCAGGAGATCGCAGAGAAAATATTGTCCTATGCCATCTGTGCCTCAGAGGGACGGATTCGGGACGATATGACGGTATTTGTGCTCTGCCTGTGGGAAAACACGTGATGCCGCCTTGATTTTTCCTCATAATTAGGATAGAGTAAAAACATGAATACATGGATGGATACGCAAGAAAAAGTATTTGCATATATCAGAGAGCATCACATGCTGCAGGCCGGCGACCGTGTGGTAGCCGGTGTTTCTGGAGGGGCAGACTCGGTTTGCCTCTTATTTTTGTTGCTGGAATGGCAGAAGGAAGTACCTACAGACATTGCCGTAGTGCATGTGGATCACGGCATTCGCGCGGAGGCCGGAGAAGATGCCCGGTATGTGGAGCAGCTCTGCGAGGAGAGAGGAATCCCTTTTTTCCTGACCAGGGCAGAGGTAAGGAACAGAGCCCGCATGGAGAAAATCTCTGAGGAAGAAGCCGGGCGCAGAACGAGATATGAGGCGTTTGAAAAGGCGGCAAAGGAGTGGGGAGCCACGAAGATCGCAGTGGCCCACAACAGCAATGACCGCAGCGAGACCCAGCTGTTCCATTTGTTCCGGGGCAGTGGAATCCGGGGACTGGCCAGCATTTTGCCTGTGAGAGATCGGATTATACGACCGCTCCTATGTCTGGAACGGTGGGAGATCGAGAAGTTTTTACAACAGCGAGGAATTGTCTATTGCAAGGATGCCACCAATGAGGAGGATGACTACACCAGAAATCGTATTCGGCATCATATTTTGCCTTATGCGGAGCAGAATATTGTAAAGGGCTGTGTAGCGCATATGAATCAGACGGCGGAGCTGCTGGCGGAGACGGAGGACTATCTGGAACTGCAGACAAAAGAAGCAGCTGGCCGATGTATCCGGGCAACGGACGGTGACGGAGAGTCCGCAGAGACGGGGGACAGCCGGAACGCGGTGATCTGTATTGCTGTGGAGTCTTTTCTGTCGTTGCATCCTGTGATCCGTAAGCGCCTCTTGTATGAAGAAGTGAAGCAATTGTCTCCCGGGCAGAAAGACATCACTTACCAGCATATTCAGGAGCTGCTGACCTTGTTTACCAGGGAAGGCAACCGGCAGATCTGTCTTCCGTTCGGCATCCGGGGTAGACGGCAATATGAGGAAGTCCTGCTGACAGTAGAGAGGACAGACAGGGAGCTTTTGGAGAAGACGGAAGTGGCTGAGAAATATCAACCAACTCTGCAGCTTTCTCCCGGACAGACAGGGACAGTGGAATGTGAAGTGGGAACGGTGGAATACTGTGTGTGTGACCTGGCCGCTGCCCATGAAAAAAACCAAGAAGTTCCCACAAATCAGTATACGAAATGGTTTGATTATGATAAAATAAAAAAATGTCCGGTGATACGGACAAGAAAGCCGGGTGACTATCTGACCATTGCTGACGGCAGAGGCGGGATGATCCATAAATCGCTGAAAAGTTATCTGGTCGATCAAAAGATCCCACAGGCGGAACGCGACAGACTGCCGATCCTGGCAGAGGGAGAGCATGTACTGTGGGTCGTGGGATACCGTATCAGCGAATATTATAAAGTAAGGGAGAATACAAAACGTATTTTAAAGGTACAATTAATAAGAAAGGAGTTCGCTTAAAAGCGAAAAGACAAAAGAAAATGGCAGAGCATATCAGAGTACTGTTGACAGAAGAGGAAGTAGATAAGAGAATCCAGGAGATCGGTGAGCAGATCAGCAAGGATTATGCGGGTAAGCAGGTACACCTTGTATGTGTACTGAAGGGTGGCAGCTTTTTCATGTGTGAACTGGCAAAGCGTATCACTGTTCCCGTATCTCTGGACTTTATGTCCGTATCCAGCTATGGCAGCGATACCAAGTCCAGCGGTGTAGTCAAGATCGTGAAGGATCTGGACGAATCTCTGAAAGATAAGGAAGTTATTGTAGTAGAGGATATCGTGGACAGCGGAAGAACCCTGAGCTATCTGCTGGAGATGCTGAAGGACAGAGGTCCGGCTTCTTTACGTCTGTGCACCCTGTTGGACAAACCCGAGAGAAGAGTGATCGATGTCCATGTGGATTATACCGGATTTAATATTCCCGATGAGTTTGTAGTGGGCTATGGTCTGGATTATGATCAGAGATATCGTAATCTGCCTTACATCGGTGTGGTAGAATTCGATTAAGCGATACAAAGATGTAGGAGGCCCGTGAAGTTGAAACAAAACGGCAAAACAATCAATTCATATTTTATATTTATCATACTTCTGCTTCTGGTGATCTTCGGCCTCAACCTGTTGAACAACCGTACAGATGAATACACCAAGGCAGAGTTCATTGCGGATCTGGATGCCGGCAATGTATCGGAAGTCGTGGTGCAGCCCAACGGAGAAGCACCTACCGGATATCTGGAGATCCAGATGAAGAACGGTGTATCTCATAAGCTGTACGCAACGGACATTACAGAACTGGAGACCCTGGTACGTGAGTATGGGTTTGATCCGGTAGTCAATGACATTGAAAGGGAGAACTGGTTCCTGACCTATATGCTGCCGATGCTGGTCGTGCTGGCGGTGGGAATTTTCCTGTTCATGATGATGAATGCCCAACAGGCAGGCGGCGGTAACGGCAAGATGATGAACTTCGGCAAAAGCCGCGCCAAGATGACATTGGGTGACAAGAGTGTCACATTCGCTCAGGTAGCCGGTCTGAAAGAGGAAAAGGAAGAACTGGAGGAGATCGTTGATTTCCTGAAGGAGCCGGGAAAATACACCGGTGTCGGAGCCAGAATCCCCAAGGGTGTCCTGTTGGAGGGCCCTCCCGGAACCGGTAAGACCCTGTTGGCGAAAGCCGTGGCAGGCGAAGCCGGAGTACCTTTTTTCAGCATCTCCGGATCTGATTTCGTGGAAATGTTCGTTGGTGTGGGCGCTTCCCGTGTGCGTGACCTGTTTGAAGAAGCAAAGCATAATGCACCTTGTATCGTATTTATCGATGAGATCGATGCCGTGGCAAGACGGCGTGGTACCGGTATGGGCGGAGGACACGATGAGAGAGAGCAGACCCTGAACCAGTTACTGGTAGAAATGGACGGTTTCGGCGTCAATGAGGGCATTATCGTTATGGCGGCCACCAACCGTGTGGATATTCTGGATCCTGCAATCCTGCGTCCCGGTCGTTTCGACCGTAAGGTAGCGGTGGGAACCCCGGATATCGGTGGCAGAGAAGAGATTTTGAAAGTACATGCGAAGAACAAACCTCTGGGGGATGATGTGAATCTGCAGCAGATCGCTCAGACTACTGCAGGCTTCACCGGAGCGGATCTGGAGAACCTGCTGAACGAAGCGGCCATTATCGCGGCGAAGGAGAACCGTTCCTTTATCGCACAGAAGGATATCAAGAGAGCCTTTATCAAAGTGGGAATCGGTGCAGAGAAGAAGAGCCGCATTATTTCCGACAAGGAGAAGAAGATTACGGCATATCACG
>ERZ827452.3255-NODE-3255-length-10616-cov-4.385570_pt1 | contig 10616 bp, 11 predicted proteins | sample MGYA00519866_ERZ827452 | MGnify/ENA primary metagenome ERZ827452 (study PRJEB31778, sample SAMEA3449307) | human gut metagenome | biome: human gut; feature: human-associated habitat; material: faeces | place: United Kingdom | collected 2010/2012 ... | reverse complement strand
GCGCGCTTGAATGGGGTTCAAGAGGCCGTGAGTTCGATTCTCGCCACTCGGACCATAAATCCAACGATTTCACGTTAGAAATCGTTGGATTTTTTTGTTTATAGGCTGGTCTCATTTGGCTTTGACCACAATTTTGACCACAATGCGGGCGATTTTATCTGGTCGATCGCAGGGGCAAGTGGGCTTTTTTGGACGCAACAGCATCTGCTGCGATATGCGAGCCAGCGTTGATGTCAACGCTTTGAAAAGCTGGCTCGCGATAATTCGTGCCGTTCCGTCCAATTTTCAGGCCGAAAATGCCTCGCTGAACAACTGGATCGCACTCTGCCGAATGGATTCCTGAACATGGAGATGCGGCGTAATCGTTCACCCAGCCGCCATCCGAGCCAAAGCCGTGGGGCCAGCCATTCAGCACGATGCGTCCGGTGGAAATGCCCATATTCCGAATCACATCATACTGCTGCTGGAATTGGCGGTAGAAGGGGTCCTCCGTGCCGTAAACGTAGAATGTTGGCGGCAGATCACCCTCGGCCAGCCAGTCCGGGTCCATGTTGCCCACGCTGAGCCGCCCATAGAACGAATAGATCATGCCCGCCGCCGAAGCGTGAGCCGGAACAGCATCCAGCGCATCGGGTACATAGCTTTCATCCAGAGCAGTGCAGTCCATTTTTTCGTCATAACAGTTTCCTCACGGTTTCAGGTGTTTTCTTCCCAGAACGCTACGGCATGATCGAGCCAGCCTTCGGCAGAGGTGCCGGTGCCCAAGCCAAAACCGTGGGCAAGGCCCGGAAAGACTTCGATCTCGGCAGGGGTGCCCTGAGAGCGGATGGTTTCAATGCGCCAGCGCATCACGCGTTCGTCTGCGATGTAGTCCCGGTCACCCACACAGGCATAAGTGGGCGGCTCGTTGCCGTAGACTTCCCCCAGCCCGGTGTACTGCATGATGACGGCTCCCGGCTGCGGATACGCCTGTTCACCGAAGGATGCCGTGCCGTAGCTGCCCAGCCACGCCGCCATCCGTGCCCCGGCAGAACCGCCCCAGAGGGAGTAGCCGCTGGTGTCTACTTCCAGTTCCTCCGCATGGGTAAAGACAAAGGCAATGGCCCGTGCCAGATCTTCGCAGGCGGTCTGTGCGCCGGGGCGGTAGATGAGCGCAAAAGCGTTGTACTCCTTGCGGGAAAGTTCCAGTGCATGAGGAAAGCTGTCCTGCATGGCCCCCACATACGCAAACGCACCGCCTGCGTTGCAGATGGAAAATTTTGCGCCGGGATTACCCTTGAAGTAGAATAAGCCGGTGTCAGCTTTGTCCGGGTCAGCGGCTTTTTCGTCCTCGGTGTAAATATCGTAAAAGATGGTCTGCCCGTCCGCTGCACGCTGGCGCAGGGTGTTGCAGATGTCCACTGTTTCGTCCGGGTCGATGTTGTTATAGTAGGTAAGATGCAGCTGCTCCAGCGTGTCGCCGCTGTAATAAGAGCGTTCCACAGGGAAGATCAGCCGCCCATAATCACCGAAAACCGGGTCATTCCGTACGGTTTCGATGGGCGTGGTGCGGGTATAAGTTTGGGTGGTCGTTTGCATGGAATCCTTTCTTTCCGGGGTGGAGGAACTGGGTGCAGCACCTGCCCGGCAGCCTGCCAGAAGCAGCCCTGCACCCGCCAGAAGTTTTGTGAATTGCCGTCGGTTCAAAATTTCTCTCCTATCACTTGTGTTTGGAAACGATCCAGTTCAGAATATCGGCATCATCAAAGACAACATTTGCGGCAGCATGGTAGACGTGAAGCCCCTGCGCATCGAAAAAGGCGTTGTCCGGGGTCTGCATTTGCAGCACGGTGTCGATTTGTTCATCCGTCCAGTCTGCGGCGGCGTAAGCATCGTGCAGACCGTTGTAGGCATCCCGTGCTTTCTGCACACCGTAGTATTCATCGCCCTGCGCCATGTAGATGTAGACCGCCACGCCGTTTTCTGCAATGGGCGCAAAACCGCCGTCCCACTGGGATGCTCCACGCAGATAAGCTGCATAAAATCACCTCGCAAAAATCAGGGAAATGGGAAAGCCGGGACGTTTCCGTCCCGGCTTTCCCTGCAACAAAGAAGAAGGGATATGGAACTCTTCCTCAATGATGGAAGTTTGTGAAGATAGCAGGTTCTTTTTCGGGCAGGCCGATCTGTTGCTTGCCTATCTGGATACTCTTCATCAAAAAGGCCATGTTGCGGCCAAGGGTGCGCATGGTCTGCAAGCCCTCGGCATCTTTCTTGACCTCCTCGGCAGAGCCGCCGTAGACCATGTTCCAATACTGGCTGCTGGCCACTGGCATCCCACACATGGTAAAATATTTGTTCAGCACATCGTAGGAAGCAGTGTTGCCGCCGCGCCGACAGGTCACGACCGAAGCACCCACTTTCATGGTCTTGTCGATGTTCAGGGTACTGAAGAACAGGCGGTCCATAAAGGAGATCGCGCCGCCTGCCGGGGAACCAAAGTACACCGGTGCGCCAATGACAAAGGCATCGGCTTCAGCCAACTTGGGGGCTACTTCGTTGACAATATCATCAAAGACGCACTTGTTGGAGCCGGTGCTGTGGCAGCGACGGCAGGCGATGCAGCCCCGGATGTCCTTGTTGCCCACATGGACAATCTCGGTTTCAATGCCCTCGGCTTCCAGCGTATTTGCCAGTTCAGTCAGGGCCGTAAAGGTGCAGCCGTTGGGCCGCGGACTGCCGTTGATGAGCAATGCTTTCATACAAACATTCTCCTTTTGATTTACCCTCTATTTCAAAAATTACCGCAAGAGAAAATTCTCCTCACACAAAAGCTCTGCTTACAGGTTCAGGCCATTTACCCAGCTTGCAATGTCAGCTTCACTGCTGCCGCGGCTGAACCGCTGGCCGTCCAGCCAAGTGCCGGCGTCCGCTAATTCTGCCAGCAGATCACCGCTCTGGCCGATGCCGGAGGAAGTCGAAGTGCAGAACGGAATGACCGTTTTGCCGGTGAAGTCATTGACGGCAACAAAGCTGCTCATGGGCCATGCGGCAATGCCCCACCAGATGGGGTAGCCGATGAACACGGTGTCGTAATCGTCCCAGCCGTCCACATCGGTGCTTTCCAAAGCCACAGCACGAAGGCCCTCGTCGTTGTGTTCACGGGAAACGCGGCTGTCATTGTTCGTCCAAGTCAGGTCATCGGAGGTATAGGGGTCGGACGGAACGACTTCAAACAGGTCAGCCCCCACGGTGTCGGCGATGGTCTGCGCTACGCTCTGTGTAGTGCCGGTGGCGGAGAAATACACCACCAGCGTTTTGCCCGTAGTCGTTACCGTGCTGGTAGCTTTCGAAGAAGCAGCCGCGCTGGAAGCGGCAACAGACGATGCCGCCGAGGAAGCCACAGAAGAACTGCTCACACTGCTAGCGGAATTGCCGGAGCAGGAAGCTAGCAGCAGGGCGGCAGCGGATGCGCCGGCAGCCTGCAAAAACTGGCGGCGGGAAATTTTATTCTTCATACGAAACACACCTCTATCTATGTAAAATGCCGGGAATCTCAGAGAACCGCTCATGCCAGTGCGCGGCTCTCCAGCCACTGATAAATGTGATCAGCGATCTCTTTGTTGTTCAGCTCTTGGAACATGAAGTGGGAGTTGCCGGTGATGCCGATTTTCGGCAGATCGACCACAGTGCAGTCACCGCCATCGGCATTGTACTGGGCGGCAAAGGCCAGTGCGCCGTCCCGTACCTGCCGCCAGAAGCTGGTGGACATGATATCTTCCGGGCCGTTGTCGATGTAATCGCCAAAGTAGATAGCGATTGGAATACCTGCGCTCAGCAGTTTCGTGTACTGCTCCGAGCCGATGGCAGGGGTTCCGCCCGGCTCAATGGCAACAATGGCGGCAATGTTGTCGGCGGGCACATTCCAGCCGACTGCACCGCCCTGCGAGTGGGTGACGAAAATGGACTTGTGGCCGGTCAGGGTCTGCACGTCCTTCATCACCTCGCCCAGTGCGGCGGCAGCAACTGCCTGATCGAAGTCACCGGTGTTGGGGGTCATCTGGCGGAAGAACTGATTCTGTGCAGCATCGCCCTCCGGGAACTGGGAGCCTTCGTACCGTTCCGGGGCAACGCGGCCAATGCGGAAGTGGGTGTACCATGCCTGATCGCCGGGCTTGTAGTCCTTGGAGTCGGCAGACCAAGTATCGAGGAAACCGTCCGTGCTCATCTGGGCGGTACTGCCAGCCTCACCACGGCGGGGCTGGTCTACCAGGAACGCAGAGTAGCCGTTGCGCAGAAACAGATCGGCCCAGCCCTGACGGCCGTCCGGGGTGGTTATCCAGCCCATGCGGGACTGTCCATAGCCGTGCAGATAAACCATCGGCCAACCGTTGCTGTCTGCCGGGATTTGATACAGAACATTAGCGTGATCCACATGAGCGGTGTTGCCTGCACGGGTAGTGTCCAGCCAGTTGGTGGTGGCATCATAAGTGCCTGCCACCGGTGCCGTGACCGTGCCGCCGGAGGAGAACATTCCTTGCTTGGCAATCGTCAGCGGGCCGTCCGGGTTCAGGCTGTTCTTTACCCAGCGGCTTACCTTGCCGTTTGTCTCGTCAATGGAAACAGGAGCCGCTGCACCCGTCAGTGCGGAAGCGGCTGCACCACCCACCATGGTGGCGGCAAGAACTTTCAGAAAACTTTTGCGCGTGATCTTATTCATCTTCATTTATCCTTTCATCTGGTTCATTTTCCGCAAAAAACTCTCCGCACCCAGCTACAAACTGTTTGAAATTTACTTCTGATCGTCCACGGGAGGAAACATGGTGGCGAATGCCGCCAGCTTGTCCTCCGTGACCTCATAATACCGTTTATCTTTGTTCAGCGTGGTGATCTCCTGCATTTCTGCATCGGTCAGCGCAAAATCGAACACATCGAAGTTGTCGTGGATGTGGGCCGGGTTCTTGGAGCCGGGAATGACCACATTGCCCGCCTGAATGTGCCAGCGCAGAATAATTTGCACGTTGCTCTTGCCGTACTTTGCTGCAAGGCGGGTGAACAGCGGCTCTTCCAGCAGGCCCTTGTCAGCGTGGCCCAGCGGATACCATGCCTGAATCACCATGCCATTCTCGGCGAGGAATGCTTTCAGTTCTTTCTGCTGGGCGTAGGGGTGAACTTCGGTCTGGAGGATGGTGGGCTTGACTTCGCAGATGCTCAGAATTTCTTTGATCTGCTCCTCGTTGAAGTTGGACAGACCGATGGCACGGACTTTGCCCTCCTTGTAAGCCTTTTCCATCAGGCGATAACCGGCAACGTAATCACCGGCAGGCTGGTGAATGAGCAGCAGGTCGATGTAGTCGGTGTCCAGACGTGCCAGCGTCTTGTCCACAGCATCGGCATCGGTGTAGAAGGTCGGCCACAGCTTGGTTTCGAGGAAAATTTCCTCCCGCAGCAGACCGGACTTCTTCATGGCGCGGCCAACGGCCTTTTCGTTGCAGTAGGCGTTGGCGGTGTCGATGAGCCGTGCGCCGTCTTTCAGCGCACTCAGCACGGCAGTTTCAGCTTCGTCCGGGGTCAGCAGGAAGGTGCCGATGCCCTCTGCCGGCATCTTGACGCCATTGTTCAGAGTAATGAATTCCATAATAAATAGCTCCTTTTGTATTTTTTGTTCCTTGATTACTTGCACTCGTTGAGGATGTCCAGCAGTTCTTCGCGGCTCAGCTTCTTGCAGCAGCCGCCGGTCAGCACGGTGGAATCGGCCACAGCTTTGAGGTCGGTGTCGGCAGGGATGCCCAGTTCTGCAAAGGTGGTGGGCATCCCGATCTCCTTGATGAAGGCCGCCAGAGCCTCCACGCCAGCCTGTGCCAGTTTCAGCTCGGATTTGCCCGCCGGGTCGATGCCCCAGACGTTCTGTGCAAAGCGGGCGAACCGTGCGGTGTTGGCCGGGAGCAGGTGACGGTACAGCACCGGGTGAATAACCGCCAGACCAGCACCGTGGTTGCAGTTGGTGTAGGCACCCAGCTGATGCTCGATCATGTGACACTGGAAGTCGGTGACCTTGCCGATTTTCAGGATGCCGTTTTCGGCCATAGCCGAAGCCCATGCCAGCTCGCTGCGGGCCTCGTAGTTGTCCTTGTCGGTCAACAGGACGCGGATGCTGCGGATGACGCTGCGCATGACGGCTTCGTTGATGTCATCGGAGAGGTTGTTCTCGTCCGGCTTGCCGAAGTAAGTTTCCATCGCGTGGCTCAGGGTGTCGAACGCACCGGAAATGACCTGCTTCATGGGAACGGACAACGTGTAGGTGGGGTCGAGGAAAGCAAAGTCGGCCTGTGCACCCCACAGGGCCCCCTTAATCTTCTTTTCCTCATGGGTGATGACCGCGCCGTTGTTCATCTCGGAGCCGGTACCGAACACCGTGATGATGGTGCCCAGCGGGATGAATGCAGTGGGACGAGTATGCTTGGTGTTTTCCAGCTCCCACAAATCTTCGTCCACCTTGGCCTGTGCGGACACCACCTTGCAGCAGTCGGACACGGAACCGCCGCCCACGGCAAGGATCAAATCCACATGGTTCTCACGGGCCAGCTTTGCACCCTCCTGCACCTTGGCGTAGGTGGGATTGGGCATGATGCCGGGAAACTCCACGATGCGCTTACCCTCGGCGTTCAGAATACCGACGATTTCATCATAGACACCATTGTGCTTGATAGAACCGCCGCCGTAGGCCAGCATCACGGTATCGCCGTAGTGCTCCAGCAGACAGCCCAGATATTCCTTCACGCCACCCTTGCCGAAATAAACCTTGGTCTTGTTTTCAAACAGAAAATTGTTCATAGCCGTTACACTCCTTTATATAAAACTGGGAAATCAGACGTTTTTGCCCATCTCGTAGGCTTCCTTCATGGCCGGGGAGGACATCACCTCGCCGGGCCGATATACGCCGGTGCCGTAGATGCCCCCCTTTTCCTTGGCACCATTCAGGCAGGCGGTAAAGCCCCGGAAACACTCCAAAGTGCAGGCCATGGCGGCACGGTTATCGTCCGCGCAGGTCATGATGAAATAGAACTCCTTGTTCGAAATGTTCGTCCACCGGGCAAGGCTGCGGTCGATGATGATCTTCATCTGTGCATCAATGGAGTAGAAGTACACTGGGCTTGCCATCACGATAACATCTGCCGCCTGCATTGCGTCCAGAATTTCGCTCATGTCATCGTTCAGGGCACACTTGCCGCCGTGGTCGCGGCAGTAATAGCAGGCATTGCAGGGCACAATCTTCTTGCTGCGCACGAAGATCTTTTGCACTTCGTTGCCGCTCTCCTGCGCACCACGCATAAACTCACTGCACAGCAGGTCGGAGTTGCCGTCCTTGCGGGGACTGCCGGACAAAATCAAGACTTTCTTCATCGGTCGTTCCTCCTTTGAGGTACTCTCTTTTTCTGGTTCCAGTATAGCGCAAGTCTGCATTTCCCGGAATCTCCACTTTGTTCACTTGTTTGAACTCAAAGGTTCAAACAACCCGCTTGACCCCCTGATTGTAACACTTAGAGTCAGCTTTAGGTCAAGTGCATCTTTTGTAAAAAGAAAAAGCCACTGCATGATTTCTCATGCAGCAGCTTCTCGTTGCAGTGGCGTATCAGCTATACAATTCCTTGCTGGCTATTTTAGCCGCATCCAGAAAACGCTGAACGGCAGGCGTTGGATTCGGGGAGTGCAGGATACCATAGGGGATGCCGTAATCCCAATCTACTGGAATCACTTTCAGCAATGGGTGGACATTGGCCCATCCGGGAATCGCCAATAAGACATCATTGCTGTTTTCACAGCGGTTGAAGATGTCCATATTATAGAATTCAAAATCCACGATTTTGATTTGTGGGTGATGCTGCCATAAATCGTCCCGGAGCTCATCTACATAATGGCTCCATCCACGGTGCATCAGCAGTAGATTTTCGCCGTACAGGTCTGTGATCTGCAAGCGGTCTTTTGCCGCAAGTTTATGATGGATGGAAACCGCGCAGTAAAACGGCCCGCGAACCAGTTCCAGACCGGCACATTTGCGCAGATGCAGCATCGTATCATCAAAGATGCCGCCTACTACATCAATGTTCGTGCCGAGGTTCGCCAGAATTTCCCGTGCGTTTTCCGGGGTGTTTTCAAAAGGCACAATCTGGAATTTGATGTCCGGGCAGATGGTCTGCACTTTCGACCACAGTTCCATGAGCAGCTGGGCAGGTGTCATGGGAGAGGAACCAATGCGGATGACGTTGGAATCCTCCTGCATTGCGTTCCGGGCACGAATGACAGAATCATGGCAGTATTGAATGATGTACTTGGCATCCTGATACATGGAACGGCCTGCTTTGGTCAGTGTTAGTCCCCGGCGAGTACGCTCGAACAGCTTGACACCAAGGGAATCTTCCAATAGGTTGATCTGCTTGATGATGGCCGTTGGCGTGATGTAGCTTTCCTCTGCCGCCTTGTTGAAGCTGCCTGCATCCGCCACACGGATGAAGGTTTCCAGCTGATGATTGTACATGAAAACACCTGCCCTTCGGAGATTTCTATAAGAATAGGGTAACATCCGATTGTGTTAAAATCAAGAAGTGTTCCAGCGAGATAAGCGGTATGCGATTGTAGCAAGCAGGGCATTCGCACAGTTCAGGGAACAGCTATCACCCGGGAAAGCAATTCTCTTGCGATGCCTTTTCTTCTATAGCTTGGCGCAGTAAACATACTGGACAGTAACCCTATTTTCCCACTTGGACATCCGAAATAAGGCGCGCTCGCCCGAATTACAGAATATACTCCATCTGCCGCTCCTTGGTCTTCATGCCCATTTTTTCGTAAAAGTGCTCTGCCGAAGTGTTTCCCGCCCAGACGTTCAGGGTCACCTCGTAGCAGCCCAGTGCTTTTGCCTGCTGCTTTACATAGTCAAACAGACTTTCCCCGATGTGCTGTCCGCGCGTCTGCTTGTCAACGCAAAGGTCATCGATGAACAGCGACTTGAAGGGCACCATGTTGGTGGAAAAAGGCTGCTCCTTCAGCTGACAGAAGGCATAGCCCATGCACACATCCTCCTCGTTCACGGCAACGTAGATGGGCTTATCCTCCTGCTTCAAAAGCGCTGCCAGTTCACAGACGGTGTATTTTGTGGTGCCAGGAATAAAAATATCCGGGCGTATCTCTGCGTGGATCTGCAGCACCTGCCCCAGCAGCGCAAGCAGTCTGGGAATGTCTTTTTCCTCGGCTTTACGAATGTTCATTTGTACTTTATCCCTTCCATTTTCTGGTTTTTGCATTTCCAGTATACCACACCGGGCGGCACCTGAAAAGAGAAAATGCACCTCCCGATAGCAAACAAAAACGCGAGCGACCGTTTCGGCCACTCGCGTTTTTGATGTGCTGTATTATCCGTCCAATTTTTCCTGCGCCCGGTACTGCAGCGCTTCCAGCAGGGAGTCCTCGTCCAGCAGGGTCTTACCGGCAAGGTCGGCCACGGTGCGGGCTACCCGCAAAATGCGGTCATAGGCGCGGGCGCTGTATCCCAGCCGTTCAAATGCGCCGCGCAAAATTTTCTCGGCGGCGGGGGTCATGCGGCAGTAGCGGCGCAGCGCACTGGAAGGCAGCTGCGCGTTGCAGCGCACGCCACGAAGGGCCTTGTACCGCTCCCGCTGCAAGGCGCGGGCGGCCATGACCCGGGCGCGTATGTCGGCACTCGGCTCGCCGCCTAACTCCGACGCCAAATCGTCATATTCCACCGGGAGCGCTTCGACGTGCAGGTCGATACGATCCAGCAGCGGCCCCGAAATGCGCCGCCGGTAGGCATCCACGGCACTGGGCGTGCAGGTACACTCCCGCGTCGGGTGGCCTAAGTAGCCGCACTTGCAGGGGTTCATGGCGGCCACCAGCATAAACTTACAGGGGTAGGATGCCGACCCATGCACGCGGCTGACCGTGACTTTGCCATCCTCCAACGGCTGGCGCAACACCTCCAGCGTGTCGCGGGCAAACTCCGGCAGCTCATCCAAAAACAGCACACCGTTGTGGGCCAGGCTCACCTCGCCGGGGCGGGGCACAGACCCGCCGCCCACGATGGCGGTGGAACTGACACTGTGGTGCGGGCTGCGGAACGGCCTTTCCCTGACCAGTCCCGCGCCGCCGCGCAAAAGCCCGGCCACCGAATAAATCGCGCTCGTTTCCAACGCTTCCTCATAGGTCAGCGGCGGCAGAATGCCCGGCAACCGTTTTGCCAGCATGGACTTACCGGTACCCGGCGGGCCGACCAACAGCAGGTTGTGCCCACCTGCGGCGGCAACCTCCATCGCCCGGCGGGCCTCGCTCTGCCCGCGCACATCGGCCATATCCGGCCCCAGCCAGACGCCGTTCTCATCGTACCCTTCCGGCGTGGCCGGAGTGATGGGATCCGCGCCGCACAGGTGCAGCACAACATCCTGGGCACTGCGGGCAGGGTAGACGGTCAACCCTTCGGCCACAGCGGCTTCGGCAGCGTTCTCGGCGGGCAGAAACAGCTCCTTCACGCCGTTCTGCACCGCGGCCAGCGCCATTGGCAGCACGCCGGTCACGGGGCGCAGCGTGCCGTCCAGCCCCAGCTCTCCCAGAAACGCCCGCTCACTGCC
>ERZ827452.3246-NODE-3246-length-10649-cov-3.467812_pt1 | contig 10649 bp, 7 predicted proteins | sample MGYA00519866_ERZ827452 | MGnify/ENA primary metagenome ERZ827452 (study PRJEB31778, sample SAMEA3449307) | human gut metagenome | biome: human gut; feature: human-associated habitat; material: faeces | place: United Kingdom | collected 2010/2012 ... | reverse complement strand
GATTCCCACACCAGTCTGCGGACTGGTTCGGAATGACAACGTATATTGGGGGCTTATTTGACACGCTGAGCCGCCGCCCATAGAGGCGGCGGCATCCGGAAACTTACTCCTTGGCGGCCAGCTTCTGCTCCTTCTTCTCCTCGATGTGGGAGACGATGATGGCGCAGGCGGCATCGCCGGTGATGTTGACGGTGGTACGACCCATGTCGAAAATCCGGTCAACACCGGCAACCAGGGCAATGCCGTCCACCGGCAGACCCACGGAGGTCAGCACCATAGCCAGCATCACCATGCCCGCGCCGGGCACGCCGGCAGTGCCGATGGAGGCCAGGGTGGCAGTGAGCACGATGGTCAGCATCTGGGGCAGGGTCAGCTGAATGCCGTAGCAGGCGGCAATGAAGATGGCGCACACGCCCTGATAGATGGCGGTGCCGTCCATGTTGATGGTAGCGCCCAGAGGCAGGACGAAGGAGGCAACCTCCCTCTTGGCACCCAGCTTGGTCACGCAGTCCAGGTTAATGGGCAGGGTGCCCACGGAGGAGGCGCTGGAGAAGCCGAAGATGATGGCGGGGAGCATCCCCTTGAAGAACTTGCCGGGGCTCATGCCGCCCATGGCCTTCACGGTCAGAGAGTACACGAGCAGCGCGTGGAAAATGTAGCAGATATAGGCAGCCAGGAGCACCATCGCCAGGGAGCCGATGATGGCCGCGCCGTTGCTGGCGATGATGGGGCACAGCAGGCAGAACACGCCGATGGGGGACAGCTTCAGAATCAGCTCCATGCACTTCATGAAGATGTCGTTCAGGTCATTGAAGGCGGAGACCACCTTGGCATTCTTCTCGCCCACCAGGATGATGGAGAAGCCCAGCAGCACGGCCATAACGATGACCTGGAGCATATTGGCCTCCACCATGGGCTTGAAGAAATTGGAGGGGAAGATGTTCACCAGGGTATCCATGAAGGAGGTAGTCGCGGAGGCGTCATAGGTCAGGTCGGTAGTGGCCACCACCGGGAACGCGCCCTTGAACAGGTTGCCGCCCACCAGGCCGATGGTCACGGCGAAAGCGGTGGTGCACAGGTAATAAATCACGGTTTTCAGGCCGATGGAGCCAACCTTGCGGATGTCGCTCATGGAGATAATGCCGCACATGATGGAGAACAGGACGATGGGAACCACGATGAACTTGACCAGGTTCAGGAAGATGGTGCCGAAGGGCTTGATGAAGTTGTTGGCAAACTCCGCGCAGCTCTGCATGGCAAGGCCAAACACGATGGCCAGCACCATGGCGATGAAGATCTGCGCCGCCAGGGACAGTTTTTTCTTTTCCTTCATATAGAATCGCTCCTTTTCGTTTCCCTTCGCGAAAAAGCAAGTTTCCCGCAAATGCAAATTCATAATATCACCAAGTTTGCCAGAATGCAACCACTATTTTGCGTATTTTGAAATTATGAACAATTTGAATTGCAGTTGCCGGGTGCCCCGGCGGGCAATGCGTGCGCTGGTGTGGCTCTTTCCAAGGATTCCCTTCGGTCACAATCCCCCACAAGTGTCCGAGAACCATCGAAAAATGCGCTGGTGCGGGAGCACCCATAGGCTCCCTTGTGTAAAGGGAGCTGGCTCGCGCGTCTCACGCAAGCGCGAGACTGAGGAATTGTAAAACTGCGCCAATGAGAGCACACAAAAAGATAGGAGTTCTGATCCCCTCAGCCCCAGTGTGCGCACTGGGGCAGCTCCCCTTGATCAGCAAGGGGAGCCTTTGCGCTTCGCCATCAGTTCTCGGAATTACTGGGGGATTGCCACTGGCAATTGTTGGGCTGCGCAGAGCACCAGTGCATCATTTGGCCGTTCCCTTACGACCTCATCCGCCCTCTGGGCCACCTATACATTATTGTGCAATTGCCACTGGCAATTGTTAGATTTTAATTCGCTGCGCGGAGCACCACCCTCCCAGGGGAAGGCTTTGGTCGGTTCCATTTCTCGAAAAGGCATAAAAAAGCAGGCGGCCGATGGCCGCCCGCGCAGGTTTTCGATTGGTTTTCGCTCAGCAGTAGAAGTCCCGGATTTTCTTCGCCCGGCTGGGATGCCGGAGCTTCCGGATGGCCTTGTTCTCAATCTGACGAATCCGCTCCCGGGTCACGCCGAAGATCTGACCCACCTCTTCCAGGGTGTGGGTTCTGCCGTCGTACATGCCGAAGCGCATCCGCAGCACATCCGCTTCCCGCTCGGTCAGGGTATCGAGAATCTCCTTCAGCGCCTCGGCAAGCAGGGCGTTGGAGGTGGCGTCCGCGGGGCCGGGGGTGCGCTCGTCCTCCACGAAGGAGCCGATGGAGGTATCCTCTTCATCGCCTACGGGGGTATCCAGGCTCAGGGTATCGGCGGCGGTACGGTTGGCCTCGATGATCTTCTCAACGGGCAGGTTCAGCTCCTTGGCGATTTCCTCCACGGTAGGCTCCCGACCCAGCTCCTGAACCAGCTTCCGGTTGCACCGGGTGGCCTTGTTGATGACCTCTACCATATGCACCGGAACCCGGATGGTTCTGGCCTGGTCGGCGATGGCACGGGTGATGGCCTGCCGGATCCACCAGGTGGCATATGTAGAGAATTTGTTTCCCTTTGTCCAGTCAAACTTGTCCACCGCCCGAATCAGGCCCGTGTTGCCCTCCTGAATCAAGTCCAGAATGTGCAGACCCCGGCCGGAATATTTCTTGGCAATGGACACCACCAACCGAAGGTTGGCCTCCGTCAGCTTGTTCTTGGCGGCCTGGTCTCCCTCGGAAACCCGCTTGGCAAGCTCGATTTCTTCCTCGGCGCTGAGAAGCTTCACCTGGCCGATTTCCTTCAGGTACATCCGCACGGGATCGTCCAGGCTGTACTCGGCAGCCAGATCCACAGGGTCAACCAGCTCTTCCTCCTCCAGGCCGCTCAGGTCGATGTCCCCATCGTCCATAGGCATGGTATCGTCGTTCAACTCCAGCTCCGCGGTAATCAGCGGAATATTCATGGCCTCGAACCGGTCATAGATTTCTTCAATTTTCTCCGGGGACAGCTGGAGCTTCTCCAGCTGGGCGTTCAGATCCGACAGGCGGATCATGCCCTCCTTCTTGCCCTGGGCAATCAGTGCCTGCAGTGCGGCCTGAACCTCTTCCATATTGGTATTTTCCTTTTTCGGTGTGCTCATCAGCGGTACCCCTCTTTTATGTGTAAATCTTCGAAAATTCTCATGCCGTTAAACTATACTCTCTTTTTCCCCGTTCGGCAAGGGGAAAGTCCAATCTTTTTTTCGTTTTTGGTCAATTATTTTCCCCTTCCCGGACAGTTTTCCCCAAGATTCGGGAAAACATACAGTTTACTTTTGGGCAAAAAATCGCTATAATGGAGAAAATGACCTGGTGCGCCCTTATGGCGGTTTTTGCCTGAGCCGCGCGCCCCAATTCTACGCGAGGTGCACGCCCATGACCGAACTGTCCAAAATCCGAAATTTCTCCATTATCGCCCATATCGACCACGGCAAATCCACCCTGGCAGACCGTCTGCTGGAGCAGTGCGATGCCATCGACCAGCGCCTCCGCGCCGAGCAGATGCTGGACTCCATGGAGCTGGAAAGGGAGCGGGGCATTACCATTAAGGCCACCGCCGTCACCCTGGGCTACACCGCCGATGACGGGGAGCGCTACACCCTGAACCTTATCGACACCCCGGGGCATGTGGACTTCAACTATGAAGTCTCCCGCTCTCTTGCCGCCTGCGAAGGCGCGGTGCTGGTGGTGGACGCTTCCCAGGGTGTGGAGGCTCAGACCCTGGCCAACACCTATCTGGCCATTGACGCGGGGCTGGAGGTGCTGCCCGTCATCAATAAAATCGACCTGCCCTCCGCCCGTCCCGCCGAGGTGAAAACCGAGGTGGAGGACATCATCGGCATTCCCGCCCAGGATGCCCCGGAAATCTCCGCCAAAAACGGCATCAACATCCATTCCGTGCTGGAAATGATCGTCCGGGACGTGCCCGCCCCCACCGGCGACCGGGACGCCCCCTTGCAGGCTCTGATTTTCGACAGTCAGTACGATTCCTACCGGGGGGTCATCGTCTACACCCGAATCAAGCAGGGCACGGTGAAGCCCGGCATGGATATCCGGATGATGGCCACCGGAGCGGTCTATAAGGTGGTGGAAGTGGGCAATATGAGCCCCACAGGCCTTGTGAGCCAGGATGCCCTGGGCGCGGGAGAAGTGGGCTACATCACCGCCTCCATCAAAACCGTGGCTGACACCCGGGTCGGCGACACCGTCACCACCGTGGAAAATCCCGCCCCGGAAGCCCTGCCCGGCTACCGGCAGGTGCAGCCCATGGTCTTCTCCGGCATTTACCCCGCCGACGGCGCCCGGTACGGCGACCTCCGGGATGCTCTGGAAAAATTGCAGCTCAACGACGCCTCCATGACCTATGAGCTGGAAAGCTCCATCGCCCTGGGCTTTGGCTTCCGCTGCGGCTTTCTGGGACTGCTGCATATGGAAATCATCCAGGAGCGGTTGGAGCGGGAATATAACCTTGACCTCATCACCACCGCCCCCAACGTTGTGTACCGGGTGACGAAGACCAACGGGGAGACCCTGATGGTCTACACCCCCCTGGATTACCCGGATCCCGCGGACATTCAGCTGGCGGAGGAGCCTTACGCCAAGGTCAACGTCATCGCTCCCCAGGAATATGTGGGCAACATTATGGATCTGTGCCAGAACCGCCGGGGCGAATTCAAGAATATGGAGTATCTGGACGCCAATCGGGTGGAGCTCCACTACGAAATGCCCCTGAACGAGATCATCTACGATTTCTTCGATGCCCTGAAGTCCCGGACCCGGGGCTACGGCAGCCTGGACTATGAGCTGATCGGCTACCGTCCCAGCCGCCTTGTCAAGCTGGACATTCTTCTCAACGGCGAGGTGGTGGATGCCCTGAGCTTCATCCTCTTTGCCGACAACGCCTACCCCAGAGCCCGGAAAATCTGCGAAAAGCTCAAGGACAATATTCCCAGAGCTCAGTTTGAAATTCCCGTCCAGGCGGCCATCGGCGGCAAGATCATCGCCCGGGAGACCATCAAGGCTCTGCGCAAGGACGTGCTGGCCAAGTGCTACGGCGGCGACATCACCCGGAAGAAGAAGCTGCTGGAGAAGCAGAAGGAGGGCAAAAAGCGGATGCGCACCTTCGGCTCCGTATCCGTGCCCAGCGAGGCCTTCATGGCCGTGCTGAAACTCGACGAAGATTAACAGGAGGAAAGACGCTCCATGCCAATTCTCACCAAACGCCCGGACAAGAAGCCTCTGGGCATTTATGTACACGTTCCCTTCTGCCGCAGCAAATGCCAGTACTGCGACTTCTACTCCCTGGCCACCAAGGAGGACAACCTCTTCGACGGCTATCTGGACGCGGTGTGCGATCACATCAAGGAGGCCGGAGAGCTGGCTCCCAATTATAAGGTGGACTCGGTCTATTTCGGCGGCGGCACCCCCAGCTTCTTCGGCGCCGACGGTCTGGCCGTGATTCTCACCGCCATCCGCCGGAATTTTGACGTGGAAAACAGCGCGGAAATCACCGTGGAGTGCAATCCCGACTCCGTGTCCGACCGGTTCCTCCACCGGATTCGAGCCGAGGGCTTCAACCGGATCAGCCTGGGCGTTCAGTCCGACAGCGACGAAATGCTCAAGAAGCTGGGTCGTCCCCACACCTACGCCCAGGCGGTAATGGCCTATCAGCGTATCCGCAAGGCAGGCTTCCGGAATGTATCCGTTGACCTGATGTACGGCCTGCCCGGTCAGGATTTGCTGGACTGGACGGCAACCCTGGACAACGTCCTCCGGCTGAACCCGGAGCATATCAGCTGCTACGCACTGAAGGTGGAGGAGGGAACCCCCTTCTACCAGGTGAAGGACGCTCTGAATCTTCCTGACGAGGACACCCAGGCGGATATGTATCTGGCGGCGGTGGAGACGCTCAAGGGCAGAAGCTTCCGGCAGTACGAAATCTCCAATTTCTGCCGGAAGGGTCTGGTTTCCCGGCACAATATGAAATACTGGACCGGCGGGGAATACCTGGGCTTCGGCCCCGGGGCCAGCTCGGATTTCGCGGGGAAGCGGTATACCCTGAAGCGGGATTTGCAGGCCTACATTTCCGGCATCCGGGACGGCGGCGACATTATGGAGGATTTGCAGGAGATTCCCATCCGGGAGCGGGCGGGAGAATATCTGATGCTCCGGCTTCGCACCAGCCAGGGCATTGAGCGGGAGGAATACGAGAAAACCTTCCTGCTGCCCTTTGACCCCCTGGAAGACGTGCTGGAAAAGCAGCGTCGGCTGTTCCACGCCACCCAGACCGACACCGGCCGGTGGGTGCTGACCCCCAAGGGATACCTGGTGAGCAACGATATTATCACCGATCTTCTGCTGGCGCAGGACAATTCCGCGCCGCTGAAGCGGGTGTAATCTTTTCTATCTTATATAGTAGAGTGGGCGGCCGTCGGCCGCCCACTTTTTTGTGTGCCGAAATAGAGGATGTCATTGCGAACCAGTGGAATGTGGCACTCCGTTCCTCCTTGGCTCCCACTCTGGGGGAGCTGTCAGCGAAGCTGACTGAGAGGGCAAATATAACCCTCTCCGCCGCTTTGCGGCACCTCTCCCATAGGGAGAGGCCAGACTGTCGAAAAACCATGTCATTGCGAGGCAGTGCGCACACTGCCGTGGCAATCCGTTTTCCTAAGCCCCCTTAGCACAGGGAACCTCAGACGACCAGTAAGCCCTCATCGACCCGTCTCACATATAGTCAGGCTTTGCCAACGGGCCGATGAGGGCATCGGCCCCTACATGGTATTCCAACTGGTGCGGGAGCACCCCGGCTCCCTTGTGCAAAGGGAGCTGGCTCGCGCGTCTCACGCAAGCGCGAGACTGAGGGATTGTCAAATCGTGGCAATTGAAGAACACTTTTGAAGAACGTACAATCCCCCCGTCACGGCTGCGCCGTGCCACCCCCCTTTACACAAGGGGGGCTTTGGCGCTCCCCTTATTCAGCAAGGGGAGCCTTTGGGGGACGGTTTGTCCGTCTGGATTTCCAAGAAGGATAAGGAATTCTTAAAGATTACAGATATTGACAAACCGGTGAACCATTGCTATACTAACTGTACTAGAACAGCTAGTATAGTTCAGGAAGCTCTGATTAAATCGGTGAGAGCCGACAGTGAGAGATTTTTCTCTAGCCGAAGGCTTCAAAAGCGGAGGAATACTTTGTGTATTTCCCGGTTTTGAAGCCGCACGGATAGAGGAAAAGATCCACTGCTCGGCCGATGGCGATTTATTCAGAGTTTCCCAAAACCTAAGGAGGGATGATATGGTTCACCTGGATTATCGGGACGCCCGACCTATTTACACCCAAATCATCGACGGCTTCAAGGAGCAGATTTCCACCGGCGTGTTGCAGTCCGGGGATAAGCTGCCCAGCGTCCAGGAGCTGGCGGCGGAGCTTGCCATCAACCCCAACACCATCCAGCGTTCCTACCGGATTCTGGAAGTGGACGGCTGGATCGCCACCGTCCCCGGGAAGGGCTGCTTCGTGTGCAGCAGCGACTGCCAGGAGCGGGAGCGGCAGCACTGGTATCGGGCCTTTGACGACTCCACCACCGCCCTGATGGCTCTGGGCGTGACCAGAGAAAACCTGGTTCACAGGATAGAAAGAGGAGGAAACGTGAATGCTTGAAATGAACAGCGTAACCAAAACCTTCGGCACGTTCAAGGCGCTGGATGACCTGACCCTGACGGTGCCCCAGGGTGCGGTCTACGGCCTGGTTGGCCCCAACGGCGCGGGCAAATCCACCGCCATCCGGCACCTGACCGGCGTTTATCGTCCGGACAGCGGCACCGTCCAGGTGGACGGCCAGCCGGTTTACGAAAACCCCGCCGTAAAATCCGACATCGGCTATATCCCCGATGAGATTTTCTTCTTCCCCTCGGCAACCATGGAGGACATGCGCAGATTCTACAAGGGGCTTTACCCCCGATTTGACGAAGACCTGTACCGCCGGCTGTACGACATCTTCCGGCTTCCCAAGAACGGGCAGATTCGCCGGTTCAGCAAGGGTATGCAGAAGCAGGCGGCCTTCCATCTGGCCCTTGCCATGCGTCCCAAGGTACTGATTCTCGACGAGCCTGTGGACGGGCTGGATCCGGTGATGCGCCGTCAGGTCATGAGCCTGATCCTCTCGGACGTGGCCGAGTACGGCACCACGGTGCTCATTTCCTCCCACAACCTCCGGGAGCTGGAGGACGTGTGCGACCATGTGGGCATCATGGATCACGGAAAAATGCTGCTGGAAAAGAGCCTGGCGGATATGCAGGGCACCACCCACAAGCTGCAAATCGTGGGCGGCGTGCCCGAGGGGCTGGAGGTGCTTCACGAGAGCAGCTCCGGTCGGCTCAAGACCCTGATCTGCCGGGGTCAGGCCTGGGAGATCAGCACCAAGGCGGCGGCTGCCAAGCCCGCCTACTTCGATGTGCTGCCCCTGTCGCTGGAAGAGATTTTCATTTACGAATTGGGAGGTGCGGATTATGCAGTCAAGGACATCCTTCTTTAACGGAGCGGTATTCCGGAAGAATCTGACCCGGTTTGCCCCGGTGATGGCTCTGGACACCCTGCTTCTGGTCATTATGATTATGCTGGCCTGGAGCCGCCCCGGTGAAAACCGCGGCTACTACTTTATCGATCAGGTAAGCGGTCTGATTTCCCTGATGGGCTATGTGAATCTGGTCTATGGGGCGGTGGTGGCGCAGCTGATTTTCGGCGACCTGTTCAGCAGCCGGATGTGCAACGCGCTGCACGCCATGCCCCTGCGCCGGGAATGCTGGTTCGTGACCAATGTGGTCTCCGGCCTGGTCTATTCCCTGATTCCCACGGCAGTGGCCACCCTGGTTCTGCTGCCTCTGCTGACCAAAACCATTTTCGCAGGCGCCTGGAAGCTGGCCTTCCTGTTCTTCCTGACAGCCAATCTGGAATTTCTCTGCCTGTTCGGCCTGGCGGTGTTCAGCGTGATGATGGTCGGCTCCCGGATTACCATGGTGGCAGGCTACGGTCTGCTGAATTTCGGCGCGCCCATCTGCTACTGGCTGGTGGACAGCGTTTACTCCCCGCTGCTCTATGGCGTAATTACCCCCACCGGTCTGGCGGAAAAGCTGTTCCCCGAGCAGTACATGATCCAGAGCTTTGTGGATACGGATGCTAGCGGCGTCTTCGACAGCTTCGGCAGAGTCCTGACGGATGTCCAGACTACCTATTCCCTGAACGAGCGCTGGCACAGCCTTTGGTGGCTGGCTCTGGCCGGGATCGTCTTCACCCTGGCCGCGCTGGTTCTCTATAAGCACCGGAACCTGGAGTGCGCCGGGGACGCGGTGTGCAGCCGGAAGCTGATTCCGGTGTTCCAGGTGCTCAGCGCCCTGTTCGTGGCCGTGGCGGCGGAGTTCTTCCTGACGGAGCTGGTAGGACTGGGCGAAAACCAGGAAGTCCTCAAGTATGTGCTTCTGTTCAGCGGCCTGCTGGTAGGCTGGTTTGCCGGTAAGATGCTGGTGGAGCGATCCGCCCGGGTGTTCCAGCTGAGAAGCTTTGTGGGTCTGGGCATTCTGGCGGCGGTGCTGGCAGCCTCCATGGGGCTGACCAAGCTGGACGTCCTGCGCCTGGATGAGCGGCTTCCCGCCCAGGAGGATATTGAAAGCGTCAACCTGGGCTACGACGGCTGCACCTTTACGGATTCGTCCGACATTGCCAAGGTTTTGCAGCTGAACAAGCTGGTTCTGGAAGACCGGCTTCCCTATGCTCAGGGCAACGCCTTTGTGCTGGAAAACGGCAACTATGTATCCATGCAAGACTCCCAGGCGGCCTACTGGCAGGAGGGGGATCCCATTCCTCAGCAGCGTCTGCGGGGGGATATCCTTCTGAACTATACTCTGAAGGACGGCAGGGTCATCCGCCGGAAGTACGCCTTCTGGGTGGATTCCGAGCAGGGACAGATTGCCAAGAGCCTGCTGAGCCGCTGGGAAACCGTCAACAGCGACTATACCTATGTGGACGGCGAAAAAGTGGAGACGCTGCCCCTGCTGCTGAACGAAGTGGATGATTTTTACTGCTCCCTGGGTTCCAACAGAAACCGGGACTTCACCCGGGAGCAGGCGGAATCCCTGATTCAGGCCATTCAGGCCGACTGCCAGGCGGAAACCATGGCTCAGCAGAGCTGGTATCACGACGGCATCTTCAAGTACCTCAACTATGAGGGAATCCCCAGCGAGGACGATAGCGTTTACCTGTCCCTTTCCGGTGAAAACTACGGCTGGAGCATTATCGTTTACCCGGACAGCGCCAATACTGTCCAGTGGCTCCGGGACAACGGCTATCTGGATGGGGTGACCATCGGTCACCGCTCCACCCCCCGGTGGTACTAAAACAGAACAACAGGGCGGGATTTTCCCGCCCTGTAATTCTCCCTAAAGCCTTCTCCTGAGAGGTGGCGCTCCGCGCAGCGAATCCAAATCTCCGAAAGAACAAGTAGGGGCGGCCATTGGCCGCCCGCAGACTGTCGAAAAACCATGTCATTGCGAGGCAGTGCGCACACTGCCGTGGCAAT
>ERZ827452.3240-NODE-3240-length-10672-cov-2.896581_pt1 | contig 10672 bp, 12 predicted proteins | sample MGYA00519866_ERZ827452 | MGnify/ENA primary metagenome ERZ827452 (study PRJEB31778, sample SAMEA3449307) | human gut metagenome | biome: human gut; feature: human-associated habitat; material: faeces | place: United Kingdom | collected 2010/2012 ... | reverse complement strand
GGGACATCAGCTACCGCACCTACTTCCGCAAGCGTCAGATGGCGATTGATGCCCTAAGTTCGGTACTGTGGGGTTATTCATCGAAAGAGAGTCTGGCACTGCTGGAGAAATTTGTGCCGGAGGGGTGAGCACTCCTATCGAGTTTCAAAATGGTGAAACGGATATCGCCTCTCAGCAGGGACGATATCCGTTTCACTTGATCTGAGCAGTTCTATTTTCGAGTTACTTTTATTCGGCATCTTCTTCTGATAATTTGGCGCGCAAACTATCCGCATATGACGCTTCAAATGCAGCATCATCTATAATTGAATGAAGAGAATGCTCGATATAGCGATATAGCGTTGTCTCAATACCGCGGTTTTCATAGCCCATTTTACCTCCAAATCTGATTGGAGATGAATCGAAGCATAAATCTGCAAACCAATAATTGCCTTCAAAAACACTCAATTTAATGACCGTTGCCTCTTTTGTAATTTGGAACGGACTGCAACCAGTCATTTTCGCGAAATTGTTCAAGTAAGAGAAAAGCGAAGCGTCAAAATACATATTGCTACCTGAAATCTTTGCTTTAGAGCCCGCCTCCTCCATAATGAATGCTTTTGAAAATGCCGTATTCATTTGAAATTCTTCTGGGTAATACGATATCGTTCGCTTAAAGATCATATCAAACGAGTGGCTACATGTATCATAAGAAAAACGCTGACCAAGGGAAATAATGCTTCTGGCTCCCGGAAATCCATATTGCTTATCTCTGGAATTCAAAGCTTCATAATCCTTAATTGCCCCTTCAAGGAAATAGAGAATATTCTTATAATTGTCATAATTGTCAGGCGATGGTAAGCAGTCAATTGTGCTCGCATAACCATCGTTAAATACAAGTTTTGTCCCCACAGGACTTGCAGACCAACTGCTGTGAAAAGAATCTTTTACATTGACGATACGTTGAAAGTTTTGCCGGCACTTTTCGTTATTGAGATCCCATTTTGACTCCACAAATGGACTGCCATATCCGAGCAAGTCGCACCAGCAACAGATACATTCAATAATACTAGTAGAATCCACAGCGCACCCTCCTGTTTCACAATTATCAAAGTACCGCATAAGTGGCAAACGCATACGATAATAACCACATTGCGCAATTATCATATCACCATTGGCATATATTCGTCAACTTTTCTTAGATAGAAATGATAGTATATCTACACGCCGAAAGAATTACTTTTATTGTCACAGTTAAAGAACATATGCCCTCTGATTAGTTGCAAGAGCTGGGTACACAAAACACTGGCACTCTCCCGCCACAACATTGGCACGGTTTTGCGATTTCAGCGTAAATCCAAGTGTGCTATACTGTGTATGCTCAAAACTATGCCAAGGTGATACGAGTAACACCATCCTACGGGGTGGTGTTATTTTGTTTCCGGGTATTTGGGCAACCCAAGAGGGGGCGGCTTTTAGAGAGTAGCCCCTCCACATCTTTTCTATCACAGGAGGTATCACGAGTGAAAAAACATGACCTGACCAAGACACATCTCCACAGGGCAAGTCCCGGCATGGCACTATATGCGGCCTTCGCGGGCGTGACCATGGCCGCCATGCTTTGCCAGCCTGTCTTTGCCGCCACCGTCTGGGAGAAGGCCAATGAGATCATGAAGGACGTCTATAACCAGATTCTTCTTATCTCCACCATTGCCGCCATTGTCACCGCGTCGGTGGCACTGCTGATGATGAACTTCTCCCGCAGCGGCCGCACTGTGGACGAGAGCCGCGCATGGCTCAAGCGTATCATCATCACATGGGCGATCCTTAACGGCCTGGGCTTCATCATGTCCTATGTGACGCCCTTCTTCGCAGATGGCAGATGGAACGGATAACGCCAAGCTGCCCGGCTGAGAAAGGAGAGGTGCTATGGGCATATTAGATGGCATTGTAGAATGGATCGCGGAACAGGTCATGTACGGTCTTGACCTTATCAACACCTCTGTGCTGGGGGCTCTGGGCTGCGACATGACCACCTTCCTGCGCTACTTCCCCGCCGCAGAGACGATGTACAACATCTTCGTGGCTCTGGCTATCGGCATGATCCTGCTGAACCTGATCTGGCAGCTATTCAAGAACTACGGCCTTATAGCAGGCGTAGAGGCAGAAGACCCGGTAAAGCTGACGATCCGCTCTGTGCTGTTTATCCTGCTGGCCTATTTCGCAGATGAAATCGTGGAGCTGATACTGAAAATCGGCGGGACACCCTACGCGTGGATCATGTCGTCTGAACTGCCCGCACTGAACTTTGCCGACTTCAATTCGGTCATACTTACCATCCTTGGGGTCTGCGCCAACGGCGCGGTTGCTCTAATCGCCCTGATCCTCGTGGAACTATATCAAGCTGCTATTTGAGGCGGCGGAGCGTTATGTGCTCCTGGGCGTTCTGGTATTCACGGCACCGGTGGCGTTTGCTACGGGCGCGGCGCAGAGCACCTCCAACATCTTCAAGGCGTGGTGCCGGATGTTCGGTGGTCAGATATTTCTGCTGCTGATGAACGCATGGTGCCTGCGCCTGTTCATCACCATGGTGGGAACCTTCCTGGCAAACCCCTTATCCCTATAGGAGACGATCATGAATCAAAAAACGAAATACATCACAGGGATCGTGTTGTCCGTACTGGTTATATGTACGCTCACAATCCCTGCCTTTGCTCTGACGGAATCGGATGTGCAGTCTCAGGTCTCAGCTTCCGGTAAAGAAGGCGTGGCCGGAAACCTGTTCGTCTGGTTTCTGTGCGCAGTGGCATTTTTGAAGATCTCACAGAAAATCGACAGCTTCATGCAGGGCCTTGGCATCAATGTGGGCCATACAGGTGGCTCTATGCTGGCAGAAGCGATGCTGGCCGCGCGGAGCATCGCTGCCGCCCGTGGCGTCGCCGGACGTGGTCGAGGCGGGACTGCAGGGCGAGCCGGAAGCACCGGTGGCAATGGCGGTGACAGCAATACCTTCCTGCAAGGCGGTCTGGCCGGTGTTGCCAATCGCAGCTTCTATAACGGCGCATACCGAAACGCCACCGGCACAGGCAGCGGCGGCGTTGGCGGCATGGCATTCCGTGCCTCTATGACCAAGGGCGGCGATATTGCCAATAACGTTATCAGCCGTATTGCCACCGGCGGCGCAGGATCTGGGGATGTCATGTCCGGCAATATGGCGGCGGACGCTCTCATGTCCTATATGGGCTATACGGCTCTTGGTGAAGGCGCGGCGGATATTCCGAACTTCTCCAATGTGGAGATCGGCGGTGGGCATATCACCGGCACGGAGACCTCTGAGGAAGAACCTGACGGTCGTGCCTTTGCCATGTACAGCACTGAACAGTATATGGAGCCAAAACGGGAATACACCACCGTCACCACTGTGGACGGCGCAAAATGGTATAGGCAGTACGCACAGGACGTAGTGGAGAAAAAGCCTTATCAGAATCCGGATGGCGGCATTTCCTATCGTGAGAGCCTGATCCGGCGTCTGCCTGACCCGCCTCGCAGAAAGGACAAGACCTGATATGACCCAGCAAGAACGCAGCGGTCTGAACGAAGCCGCTGAGATCAGCGCACACGCTGCCGGTGCCGTGCGCGGTGCCATCAAGACAGGAAAAATGGTAAGCGGCGCGGCAAAAGGCACCGCTGCCGCAGGCCCTTACGGTGCGGCGGCAGCGGCACTCTGGACACATCGCAAGGTGGTTGCTGCCATCATTGCCGGGTTGCTGGTGCTTCCCGTCCTGTTCATCATGCTGCTGCCCTCCCTGATCTTCGGCGGGTTGACCGAGGCAGGAAGTCCAGACACACCGATCCTCAACGACAACGCCGCCGTTGTGGAGAACATAAATCAGATCTCGCAGGCGATCAGCGACTTGCTGGAGGAAGGGCAGGAGGATGTTCGCGCCCGTATTGACACGGATTTTACCGCTTCCGGTGCCGACCAGAAGGAGATCATCAATCCATACGAAAGCTCCCCGGCCTACAATGCCAACCGCTTCATTGCCATGTACTGTGCCGCCAAAAATCAGGACTACACATCTATCTCCCTCAAGGATATGGAAACGCTGATCCGCAAGGCCAAGGACGCCCTCTATACCTTCACGAGCACGGAGGAGTCTCGCACGACTACGGTAACGGAAACGAATACGGATCCCAAAACCGGTAAGGTCACGGTGACGGAAACGGAAGTAACAGAGATATGGAAGATATATATTGCCGTATGCGGCACCGGCGGCGCGGGCAAGACCTTCCTGATCCTGCTGATGGCACTCCGTATGCGGCGTATGGTTATCATGGCACCGGAGATGGTTCGGGTGATCTCGCCTGACCCCTCGGTGTGCAAGACATGCAAGGTCTATCTCCTTACAATGCAGTTTACCACAAGCTGGGATTCGGGCTGCATTACAGAGCTGTACGCCGACTATGATATGGCGCGTTTTGCTATGCTGAAGGGCATCCGCGAAGAACAGGCAGAAGGCTGTATAAAGGATTGGGCAGATAGGGATGCTCTGGAGGAGGAATACTGCACAGATTTTTATGAGGCGTGGCATCGAGATGAATACTCTGAGAAACACTTTACCGCATCCATTGAAAAGCTGTCCCTTACATTGCCACAAAGAATTATAGAAGCGGAATGAAATTATGATTGAAATTATTATAATTTGGAGTATAATAATTGTAAAGGTGGTGATCGCGTGCATGTATTTGTTGATCGGCAGCAGGAGATGGAGACGCTGCAAAGTGAGTATGAGCGGAATGGCAGCGCACTTGTCGTACTGTATGGACGCCGGCGAGTGGGAAAGACTACGCTAATATCCGAGTTTATTCGGGATAAAAACGCCCTGTTTTTCCTTGCGAGTGAAGAGTCCGAAGCACAAAACCGAGCGGCATTCAAAGAGAAAGCGGCAGAATTCATTGATAGTGATCTTCTGCGTAATGCGGATGTCAAGAGCTGGGACGTGATATTCAAAGCAATCGTGGATGCCAAGTATGACAGCAAGCCCGTTATCGTACTGGATGAATTTCAGTATCTGGGCAAGGCAGAGCCTGCATTTCCTTCCATATTCCAACGGATATGGGAAGAAATACTAAAGAAGCAGTCTGTTATGGTCATTCTTTGCGGCTCCCTGATCTCCATGATGGAGTCCCAGACACTGGCCTACGGCAGCCCTTTATACGGAAGGCGAACCGCGCAGATCCGGCTCAAGCAGATCCCGTTTGCCTATTACCATGAGTTTTTCCCTGGCAAAACCCGCAGAGAACTCATTGAGCTATACTCTGTTACAGGCGGTGTCCCCAAGTATATCGAGTTATTTTCGGAGAGTAGCGATATCTATCGTGCTATCCAGAAATGCGTACTGAACCGCTCCGGCTATCTCTATGATGAACCGCATTTTCTGCTGCAGCAGGAGGTTAGTGAGATTGGCAGTTACTTTTCCATTATCAAGGCGATCGCAGCCGGAAACCACAAGCTTTCTGCGATTGCCGCTGTTTTGGAGGTCAAGTCAACGAACCTGACCAAGTACCTGAAGACCTTGATGGATCTGGATATTCTGGAACGAAGGGTGCCTGTCACAGAGGGAAATCCCGAGAAGAGCAAGCGCGGCCTTTACAAGATCAAGGATAACTATCTGCGGTTTTGGTTCGCATTTATCTATCCCAATATGAGCTTTATCGAAAGCGGGCATAGCGGTATCGTGATGGATAAGATCCGCAAGGGCCTCACCACCAGCCACATCGGTTTCGTATATGAGGACATCTGCCAGGAGCGGATGTGGGAATTGAATGTCAATAACGCATGGCCGTTCCAGTTCTCCAAACTGGGCGGGTATTGGGATGCCAAGAATGAGATCGACATTGCAGCTCTTGATCCGGAGGGCAAGAACCTGATTCTGGGAGAGTGCAAGTACTGGAAAGAACCCGTTGGTCTTAATGTCCTTCATGCGTTGGAAACTAAGGCCTGCGATGTCGCATGGGAGCGGGATCGGCGAAAAGTGTGGTACGTCCTGTTCAGCATCTCCGGCTTCTCGGATGAGCTACGCAATCATGCCGCAACACGGGACGATCTTCTTTTGATTGACGATGGAGAAAGATAGCTGATCGACCAGCCGGTTCAATATCTTCAATGCGCTCCAAAATTCTTTGAGGGAATTAAAGAAGTTCTGACAAATGTGCATAAAACAGACGTGGAGATTTCCACGTCTGTTTTTCTATTCGTTAACAAGGGAAAACTACGGTAGATACAGGGCGTCCGTTGACAATCCTGTGCGGTTAGGGTATGTCTCTTTCGTGAGCGGCGCCCGCGCTCCTTTACCTGGCTCGCTTTTCCTGATAAAATTTAAAATAATTTGAAAAATATGTAATATTGACACCTAAAAAGGTAGTTAATAGATAAGAGGAAAAGGAGGATCGCCGCCATATGGATGACAAACAAATCATACGCCTGTTTTTTGAGCGCTCAGAGCAGGCCATCACCGAACTGTCCCAAAAATACGGCGACCTGTGCATGAAAATCGCCAGAAGCATTCTGAACGATCATCAGGACGCGGAAGAATGTGTGAACGACGCCTATCTTGGCGCATGGAACAGTATTCCCCCTCAATCCCCCGACCCGCTGAGAGCCTACATCTGCCGTATCGTTCGCAACCGCTCTTTGAAGAAGCTTCGCGCAAATACCGCGATAAAGCGGGGCAGCCAATTTGAGGTCTCACTATCCGAACTGGAGGACTGTATCCCCGACAACTCCATGGATGAGCAGCTCTCGATAAGTGAACTATCTGCGCAGATCAACGCATTTCTCGCTGCCTTGCCCAAAGATGACAGACTCATGTTTGTGAAACGTTACTGGTTCTCAGAATCAATATCCGAGCTGGCAGACGTATTTGGCATCACCGAGAACAACGTGTCTGTCCGGCTCAGCAGAATACGCGGAAAACTACATCAATACCTGGATCGTAAGGAGGCAAACATATAATGGATCGGAAAACCGACAAGCTGGTGTCAGCCATCGGAGATATTGACACCGCATATCTGGAAGAAGCCCTCGACTTTAACCGCACAAATGCAGACCGGAGAAAACGCACCCGCTTTCCCAAATTATCTGCCGCGTGTGCGGCGGTGCTGATCATATTGGGCGTATCCGTCACCGCCTTCGCTATCAGTCGAATACCGCTGTCGTGGCGCGACATCTTTTCCCCTGGTCAGACCGTCATCGGTGACGCAGACGAGGCACCGGTGATCTCCCAACAGCAACCGCAGGCCGCAGCCACGGAAGAACTGCAGATCAAGGTGGAAAAGGTGATCTCTGATGAACGATCCCTTTATCTTCTCTATTCCGTAAAGGCAAATGAGGGAGCCGTCCTTGACCAAACAGGCAAATTTACCGACTTTGAGTTGTACTTTCCCGGCAAGATGATGTCTGGTGCATACGTGTCACAATTTCTGGAACGTAAAGAGGGTATACCGGAGAACGAATTGGAAGGTGTCGTATACGCCAACTGGCAGCCGGGCGACAGCGCCAACGGTCTTGTGATGAACCTCTCCAACTGGCAGGAGAAAAGGTGGTTTGACGATGTAAAGGTGGATTTCAATGTGGCGGAAATGGTGGAAAACGCAGGTGAAAATGCCAAGTTGTCCAAACTGCAAACCGCCTATTCACCTGAGTATCTATGGCAGCCAGGGGATGCGGATGTAAAGCTGCCCGGCAACGCATCCATCTGCAACGCCGGATGGGAGGACGGTATCCTCCAATTGGTGATGAAGGAGCCGCTGAGCGCACAGGAGTGGTCGGCGACATGGGAGAATAACTGGTACTTCTTAGACACACGGACGGATACGGTCATCTATCCGGAGCCCCACTGTCATTTCGGGCAGCCCGGCGACTTTGGCCCGGAGGCGGCAGATGCCGATTGGCACTATTTTTGGCGGGATGTGACCGTTGACAAGGAGTCGCTCCCCTACCTCGAACTGCATTGGGGCGGAAAGGACATTTTCACCACCGTGCTGCCGGGAAAATGGAAGGTCACTCTGGAGGAAACTCCCGTTACCATTGCGAGCGAGGTGCTGGCAGAGAACGTGCCCCTGACCTATGGCGGGGAGGAACTGACGGCGGAGCGGATCGAGTGCTCCAAGCTGTCCATGGCAGTGTATTTCGCCGACTATGTGGACTCTACCACCGGCATTCTCGGCGCGTTCAGGGTATTTGACGCAGACGGCAAACCTATCCCCTGCGATTGGAGCTTCACCGCCGACCAAGCCGACGATAGTTGCATGATTTGGACACGGTTTGACGAGCCAATCGAGCCTGAATGCATCTGCCGGTTGACATTTAATGGGGAGACCGTGTTTGAAAGATAGGCGTTTCGCATTCGATTGCAGTGATTATTATTCCTTTTTGCCGAGAATTAGAAAAGACAGGTGTGGATTTTTCCGCACCTGTCTTTCTTGTTTGTTGTAACACTGCGTATTAAAGTCGTATAAACACAGTATAAGCACAAAAGAGAAGGAGCTGATCTTATGTTAGTCTGCGTAGACCACGGAAATAAACAAATTAAAACAGCCAGTAGGGTATTTACATCCGGACTGGTAGAGAGCGATACCCGTCCCCCTTTCGGTGACAACATCCTATTTTATCGGGGAAAATACTACACGCTCTCCGACCAGCGAATCCCCTATACCCGGGATAAAACAGAGGACGAGCGATTTTTTATCCTGACGTTGTTCGCCATCGCTTACGAGATCAACGCAGCGGGCCAGTATGTCCCGGATCGGCTAATGAACATTCAGCTTGCCGTTGGGCTGCCGCCTGCGCATTATGGAACGCAGTATAAACGCTTTGCCCAGTATTTCTTGAACCGCGGTGTGATCGGGTTTGAATTCAATGGGAGGAAATACTCCATCTGCATCACGGAGGCGGTCTGCTTCCCGCAGGCGCTGGCAGCTACGGCTCCGGTGTTCAAGCGGCTCCAACTCGGCACGGTTGCCAAGGCCACTGTGATCGACATAGGCGGTTTTACTGCCGATTACCTCTCCCTGCGCTATGGCGCAGCAGACTGGGCTTCCTGCGATTCGCTGGAAAACGGCGTCATTACACTCTATAACCGATTGCTGTCCAAGATTCGTGCCGACCATGATCTGCTGCTGGAGGAAACGGACATTGACGCCATTCTCACAGGTTGCAGTACAGAGTACGGCAGTGAGATCCAAACACTGGTAGAGCGCGGCGCGGAGTCCTTCGTGGCGGACCTTTTCCGTACTCTGCGGGAGCGGAAGATCGAGCTGCGTACCGGCAAGGTTATTTTTGTAGGCGGCGGCTCTCTGCTGCTTCGGAAACAGATCGAAAAGTCCGGTAAGGTCGGTACAGCCATCTTTGTGGAGGAGATTGGCGCCAACGCTGCCGGGTACGGTCTCTTGTATGCGGCTACGAAGACGAGTAGGTGATCCATATGGGCGAAAAGAAGGATTCCTTCAGATTTACCGTCCAATTCAATGCCGGTGACCCAAGCCACCAGCAGGTAGCCGCGATCTTGAACGAGCAGGGTCGGCGCAAGGCACAGTTCCTGGTCAACGCCGTGACCCACTATATGAATTGCCCGGAAACACCGGAGGCCGCGGCTGCGCCAAGGATAGACCGGCAAACAGTGGAGCAACTGGTTCGTGAGATACTGTCCAATATGCACCCGGAACCCGTACCCGCAATGGGCGAGGATATGCCCGGCTGCGATCCGGCTATTACGGCCTCTGAAGACATCCCCTTCGATGCTGCGGCCATGCTGGGAGAAGATGGTTTCCATTCGTTCATGGACTCATTGGCCGCGATACAGAAGCCGTGAAAGCGGCAGGTGATTATATAGACCATACATCGGCATACATAAATTGCCAGGAGCCGGACTGCGCGTATCATGCAGTCCGGCTCCTGACCTGTAAGGAGACAATGGTCGAAAGTATCTTAACTTACATCCAATATATCTTTGCTCCAGAAATTTGAATTTTTGAATCCGCAGGAAGTCTTAACAAGTGTACAATATTCAGATAGTCAACATACCCAGTCCCCACATGAACAAGGCTGAAAACACAGAGAACAGCGCTTGCAAAAGCATAAGTGCGTGGAACAATCATATATGCAATTAGCGGAACAACACCTAAAATTAGCGATGGAAGCATATTAACCACGATAAACCTATTTCTTGTCATCGGTGATGTACATGTCGTTCCAAGTCCCTGCGTCGTGTAGAACATAATGACTTCACTACCCGCTGGAAAACTTACGGCATGGATGAGTTCATGAACCGGGAAGAAAAGTAACGCAATCACAAGACCTATCATCCAATCAACTCTTGAAAATGCGACCCCTCCAAGATAAGTTTTTTTGATATAAACACAACAAGCAAACAAAAGAACAATCGGAATAAGTATGATTGCGGACTTGCTTGTTACTTCCGGTAGTTCTTTTGCACCAACTTCAACATCAACAATAGGAAGATTTTTCCCGTCATACTTTCCAATCCATTTAATCTTCATTGTCATTCTCCTCACTTAACGGAACGAAGTGATGAAACATTCTCGGTCTGGCAGTTTTCTTCTGCCGACCGGGAATAAAGCTCCGCAGGACGTGCGTTCTTTTGTTCCTAAAGGGATTTTTCAGTTCGAGGAG
>ERZ827452.3237-NODE-3237-length-10695-cov-3.440602_pt1 | contig 10695 bp, 6 predicted proteins | sample MGYA00519866_ERZ827452 | MGnify/ENA primary metagenome ERZ827452 (study PRJEB31778, sample SAMEA3449307) | human gut metagenome | biome: human gut; feature: human-associated habitat; material: faeces | place: United Kingdom | collected 2010/2012 ... | reverse complement strand
CAGAGAGCAGGACGCAAAGGTGCGCGCTACCAACTTTGAGGAAGTGTGCTATGGATCTAACAAAGAAGAGGCTATGGAAGAGGCATCCAGATGTCTGAAATGTAAAAACGCCAGATGTATGAAGGGATGCCCGGTTTCCATTAACATTCCTGGATTTATCAAAGAGGTTCAGGATGGCAATTTTGAAGAGGCAGCGAAGATCATCGCCCAGTCTTCCGCACTTCCTGCAGTCTGCGGACGTGTATGTCCACAGGAGAGCCAGTGTGAGGGACAGTGCGTACGTGGCGTGAAAGGTGAGCCGATTTCCATCGGTAAGCTGGAGCGTTTCGTAGCAGACTGGTCCAGAGAGAATGATTTTGTTCCGGCAGTCAGCGAAGAGAAGAATGGCAAGAAAGTTGCAGTCATCGGTTCCGGTCCATCCGGTCTGACCTGTGCAGGTGATCTGGCAAAATTAGGCTATGACGTGACGATTTTCGAGGCACTGCATCAGCCGGGCGGCGTACTGATCTATGGTATTCCGGAGTTCCGTCTGCCGAAGGATACTGTTGTTAGACATGAAGTTGAGAATGTGAAAAAACTGGGTGTGAAGATCGAAACTGATGTCATCATCGGCAAATCCATCACCATCGACCAGTTATTAGACGAGGAAGGCTTCGATGCCGTATTTATTGGATCCGGTGCAGGACTTCCGATGTTCATGGGTATTCCAGGTGAGAACGCTAACGGCGTATTCTCTGCGAATGAGTACTTAACCAGAAGCAACCTGATGAAGGCATTCCGTGACGATTATGACACTCCGATCGCAGCAGGCAAGAAGGTTGCCGTTGTCGGCGGTGGTAACGTAGCCATGGATGCGGCAAGAACCGCACTTCGTCTTGGCGCAGAGGTACATATCGTTTACCGTCGTAGTGAAGCAGAGCTTCCGGCACGAGTGGAAGAGGTTCACCACGCAAAAGAAGAGGGTGTGATCTTCGATCTGTTGACCAATCCAACCGAGATCCTGGTTGATGACAACGGCTGGGTAAGCGGTATGAAGTGCATCCGCATGGAATTAGGCGAGCCAGATGCATCCGGCAGAAGAAGACCAGTGGCCATCCCAGGTTCCGAGTTTGTGATGGATGTCGACACGGTTATCATGTCCTTAGGTACTTCTCCAAACCCACTGATTTCCAACACCACCAAAGGTCTTGAGATCAACAAGAGAAAATGTATCGTAGCCGAAGAGGCTACTGGCAAGACCAGTAAAGAGGCTGTTTACGCAGGCGGCGATGCAGTAACCGGCGCAGCAACCGTAATCCTGGCTATGGAGGCTGGTAAAGCTGGCGCGAAGGGCATTCATGAGTATTTGTCTGGAAAGACAGAAGCGTAAGAGCTTTTGAAAATGGAAGATTGATGGTTTTGAGGGGCGGAAAGCGTAGGCTTTCCGCCCCTTTTGGAGTTAACGATAAAGTGCCGGAATTGCCCGCACATTCCGTACTGAAAGCTCTGGATCTTTGGTGATAATATCCTCAATTGTTTCAATCAGAAGACGTGCTTCTGGCGACAAGATCTGACCTTTGCGATAACAGATGATCTTTTTACGGTAAATAATTGGATTATCTAAGGTAAAAAATGCTAATTGTTTTTCTAAATGTGCTATTTGGGCTGAAAGACAAGGTGTAATAATAAGGTTTTCTTCATCAGCAGCTGTGACTCTGATTGCCGTTTCATGACGTGCAAAGCTGTGGATGGTATTTGGATGGACACTGTGCCGTGTAAACATATCATTGGCTATTCTGCGGATACCACCGGCTGGATCTCCCAGGTTAAAGGATAGATGATCCAGATCCTTTCCACTGATCAGATAAGGAGTATGGAGTGTATTACGTGATAAGTCAAACTGCTTTGCAAATGGAGAGTTTATGGAACAGGCAATAACCATAGGGTCATCAAAAAGTGTAATATAATCTAATGTTTCCAGGGAAATTGGAAGTGTACAGAAGCAGATGTCGATATCTCCATTTAAGAGTTTTTCTTCTAATACAGAAATAGGGGCTTCTGTAAGATTTAGAGTGATATTTGGACATTTCTTTTTGAAAGCTGGAAGCAGATGTGGTAAGTACAAGGTACCGTGACCTCCGGGAATGCCAAAAGAAATACATCCTTTTTCTCCATTGACCAGAAATTTCATCTGTGATTCCAGATGATTGGCAGCTTCCAGGGTTTTTCGTGCTTCTTCTAAAAAAATCATTCCAGCATAAGTGATTTGAAGCGGTGTATGGTTTCGGTCAAATATTTTGATGTTGTAATAATCTTCAATGGTATTCAGGGTTTTGGTAAGTGCAGGCTGTGAGATATAAAGTTCATTGGCAGCATTAGAGATATTTTTGTGTCGTGCAATAGTCAGAATATATTTTAAATGGTTTGTGTTCATAGTAAATCCTCCTGTTGAATAAATTATAACAAAAAGATATGAAAATTTAAACTTTAATATATTTTCAAATACAAAAAGTTATAGTTATAATTAAAATAAATAACAAGATACAGGAGGTAAAAGTATGAAAAACAAATAGAATATGGAAATTCCCCATTCACTGGTAATTATTGTAGTTGTTATGTTTTTGGCAACGTTATTAACGTACATAATTCCAGCAGGCCCTTATACCAGGGTAGAAAGTGCATCTGGTCAGACAATGGTAGATCCGGCTTCATTCCAGTATGTAGTACAGACTCCAGTCAATCCGCTTAAGATTTTGGATTATGTTTGCATTGATTTGTATTCCTGCTGGCTTCAATTCCTGGATTCCATTTGCAGCAGTTGGACTTGTTATGGCGAAAGCATTAGGATATGATGCAATTGTTGGTGTTTCTATGGTAATGTTGGGTGGTGCAGTTGGATTTTCTTGTGGTGCTATGAACCTTTCCAATACAGGAACAGCACAGGCAATTGCAGAATTACCAATCTTTTCTGGTATGGAATATCGTTTGATTTGCATGATTCCATTTTTGATTGTAACCATCATTTATGTGGTACGATATGCAGAAAAAGTAAAGGCAGATCCTACGAAGAGCTATGTGTATGGGCTTGATTTGGAAAATGAAGAGATCAATACGGATAATATTCCTACATTTGAGAAAAAACATATTCCAGTAGCGATTGTTCTAACAGTATGCTTCGCATATATGATGTATCTGGGTGTTCGTGGAAAGATCACTTTAAAAGTATCTGGAACTCTGTTTATTTATATGGGATTTTTAGCTGGTGTTGCTAGCCGGATGAATCCTAATAAGATGAGCAAGGTATTCGTAAAGGGTGCCAAAGGAATGGCAGATACTGCTATGATGATTGGTTTTGCCTATGGAATTACGGAAATTTTAAATGCGGGTGGAATTATGGATACGATCGTGTATAATCTGGCACAGATTTTAAATTACGTTCCTAGAATTTTCCAGGCTCCGGCAATGTTCTTGATGCATATTGTGATTAATTTCTCTATTACCAGTGGGTCAGGACAGGCAGCAGCAACCATGGGATTTGTTGGAATGGGTAATATTCCATTTACAAGATGGTTTAAGTTCGCAATTAAACTTTTTGGTGTATGGGTAGTGGTTGGATGTATTCTTCTGATGATCGCAACTGTGATTGGATATTAAAAATTGACAAAAGTAAAGCGGAGGCAGAGTTGGCGTGAAAACATATAAAGTCATTAAAATTAAAGGGGCAACTGCTTATGAAAGAGGCGTACAGTACGGACAGCAGGCAAAAACTGAAATTGATATTGCTGTAGCATTTTATAAGAAGAAATTTGAAAAGAAGTTTACCTGGTCCCAGATTATAGAATATGCCCAGAAATTTGAAAAAGTTTCCACAGAATTTTATCCAGAAGCAGTAGAAGAGATGCATGGAATCGCAGATGGTTCTGGATATACAATAGAAGAGATTATTGCAGTAAATGCGAGGTATGAAATTTCTCAGTTTGACTGGCAGAAAGAATGTACAACTGGTGTATTTTTGAATCCAGAAAAGAAAAAGAAATTTATTTTTAAAAATTGTGACCTTGGAAGAGACGTGGAGAATCATTTAGTAATCCTGGATGTTACGAAACCAGATGGATTTCATGCAATTGGAGTAGCAGAAGCAGGACAATTAATCCGCGATGGATATAATAGCTGTGGAGTAGCATTGGTAAATAGTGCATTAAGATCTGGTATTGATGGAGCAGGAGTCGCTGTACCAGGTACCATTATCAGACAAAAGGTATGGGATAGCAGTGAATTTGAAACTGCCTGCCAAATTCAGCGTGGAATGTATAGGACTGTTTCAACGAATATGTTGATAGGTGGAAAAAGCGGATGTGCAGTTGATTTTGAGTGTTACCCAGGTGGAGAGGATGAGGTATTTCCTCAAAATGGGTTGATTGGAACAGGAAATCGTTTTACGATTCACCCAGAACGCAATCGCGCCATTGATCCAGCAATTGACAGGGGATTACAATTGAAAAAACTTCTTGAAAAGAATCGAGAAGAAATGGATGTGGAGACTATAAAGAGGATATTGTCTAATCATGAGGGATATCCAGAATCAATTTGCCGTCATGCAGATGAAATTGGACATTCAACAGTGTATTCGATCATCATTGATATGACAGAAGATATTGTATATATTTGTGCGGGCAATCCGTGTTGTGGAGAGTATCAGGAATATCGAGTATAAGGAAAATGGTGCGGTTGGTTATCTGACAATCGCGGAACGGCAACAGATCAGGTCCTGATCCTGTAACAAATACTCCCCTGGAATTTAACCCCTTTCAGCCTAATTCCAGGGGAGTGATCATATTAATACATATGCGGCATCTCACAATCATCATGCATCTCGCAATCGTGATCTGGCATTGCCCCGATATTCTGGGTGTTCAGCGTCCGGCGTTTTAGGCGCTGGTCTTCAGACTGCTGAAGGATAAAATCTTTAATTGCCCGCGCATTTTTAATATGCGTCAGCTCCAGTTTTGGATGGGTGACGTCGCCGGTGTTACAGATGATGGTCCCAAGTCCGACGATACGTTCGAGAAAACTGGTAGTCAGGGTCACATCCTGGATTTTATACATGTAGCAGTCATCTTCTTTGCGGCTTAAGAGTCCCTGATCGATGGTAACAAGCTCTTCGGTAATGGTGTAGGTGGTAAAAGTCAGTGGAAGCCCCAGAAATAAACATCTCTTTTTTTCTTTAAATTCCATAAATACACCCTCTTTTCATAAAAATATGGTAATGACACAGGTTGATGTGAAACATTTAAATATAAATCAAGTATACTCGAAATAACTGAAAATTGCAAAGATATTTACAGAAAAGTCAGTGTTCCATCATTGACACCTTGAACCATCCAGTCCATTTCAGTGCCGATTGAAATCATGTTACTCCCAGCAGCCCTACCATTTTCCCAGCTGCCACAGATAATGGGAATTCTTTGTTTACAGCAATGCAGATAGACCGTCTTGGAATCGGATCGACGATATTCAGCTGAAAGACAGAGCCATTGATCAGGCTGCTTTCCGCGAAAGAATAAGGTACAAACCCGATTCCAAGGTTGTGAGAGACCATGGGGGTGATCAGGTCTGTGGTGGCCAGCTCGATATCTGGTGTGAGGTGACAGCCAAAGCTGGCAAATATGTGCTCCAGATGTTCCCTGGTTCCGGTACCTGGTTCCATGGAAACGATAGGGTAAGCGTTTAGATCGGACAGATGAAGCGGTGTGTCTTTTAACTGGGAAAATTGGGGACCGGCGATGAAAATATCCCTGATTTCCAGTAATTCGTGGATTTCAATGGAATCATCCGCTACTGGTGCGATGATCACTGCAAAATCAATGGCGTGCTCCCTTAATGCGTGAAGTGCCGCCGGAGTGGTGGTATTGGAGATTTTCAGCCGGATATGGGGATAAGCGGCACGAAACTGTTCTAAATAAGGAAGAAGAAAATAGTGCAGGGTGGTCTCGCTGGCGCCGATGCGGATCTGCCCTTCGGACAGGGACAGGTGATCGCGCAAGGATTGTTCTCCGTCTTCCACATGCTGGAATGCTTTCGATAAATGACGATACAAAAGCTCTGCCTCCGGTGTCATCTGAACTCCCTTTTTGGAGCGGATGAAAAGCTGACACCCCAGTTCCTTTTCTAGACCGGCGATAGCGTGGCTGACGGTGGGCTGAGTCAGAAACAGGGCTTTGGCAGCACCGGTGATATTTTTATATCTGGCAGTATAATAGAAAATCCGGTAAGTCTCAAAGTTCATAAAGTGTAGTTATCTCCTTATCCATAGAAAAATTTTAGGGATTATGGCAAAATATATCATTATATTTATCAATCTATCTGTAGTATAATATCAGCCGATGCAAAATACAAGAAAAAGAAATAAGAAAGAAACAGGGGAGAGAGAAAAATGGTTAAAGATCTAACAGTTGGAAAACCAGAAGAAGTATTATGGAAATTTTCCATTCCGATGTTTGTCAGTGTCATTTTCCAGCAGATGTATAACATAGCAGACAGTGTGATCGCCGGCAAATTTGCAGGAGAGGATGCGTTGGCGGCAGTAGGAGCTTCATACCCGATCACCATGATTTTCATGGCCATTGCGGTAGGCAGCAACATCGGATGTTCCGTTGTGATTTCACAGTTGTTTGGTGCAAAAGAGTATGAGAAAATGAAAACAGCAGTTTATACAACGCTTACTTCTTCTGCTGTGTTGTCGATTCTGTTGACGGTCCTGGGACTGATAGGAACCAAGGGACTGATGCACATGATCCAGACACCGGATAATATTTTCGCAGATGGTTCTCTGTACCTAAGTATTTATATCGGAGGCTTTTTCTTCCTCTTCCTATATAATATCTGTACCGGAATCTTTCAGTCTTTAGGAGACTCTAAGACACCGCTGTACTTTTTAATTGGTTCTTCGGTAGGAAATGTGATTCTTGATTATATTTTCGTAGCGATCTTCCCGTGGGGCGTAGCCGGTGTTGCATGGGCTACCTTTATCGCACAGGGCATTGCCTGCGTATTGGCATTTATCACATTGTTAGGCCGTTTAAAAGGTGTAAAAACCAGGGGCGAGGTGAGGTTTTTCTCTGGGGAAATGTTAAAGAAAGTATCTTTGATCGCAGTACCAAGTATTTTACAGCAGAGCTTTATCTCCATCGGTAATATTTTCATCCAGGGTATCATCAACAGCTATGGCTCTTCTGTCATTGCCGGATACTCTGCAGCAGTAAAATTAAATACCTTTACCATTACTTCCTTTACGACCCTGGGAAATGGTCTGTCCAGCTTTACTGCCCAGAACGTGGGCGCCGGAGCCATCGACCGTGTCAAGAAAGGATACAAAGCCGGAGTCAAGATGGCGCTTATGGTGGCAGTACCATTTTTTGTACTGTTTTTCTTCCTGGGAACGCAGATGATCTCTTTGTTCATGGATGAAGGTGGTACTCTGGCTATGAGCACCGGTGTTCAGTTCTTGAGAATCGTAGCTCCGTTCTATTTTGTAGTATCCATGAAATTAATGGCGGATGGCGTTCTTCGTGGCGCCGGGGCCATGACTTACTTTATGATCGCAACCTTTACGGATCTGATTCTCCGGGTAGTCCTGTCCTTTGTCCTGTCAGCGATGTTTGGCACAGTGGGTGTATGGCTGTCCTGGCCGATCGGTTGGACGATTGCCACGATCCTGTCTCTGTATTTCTATTTCACGGAGAAATGGAATCCGATAAAGGAATTGGAAAAAGAGCTGGAGCCGGTTGTGGAAGAGATGGCGGAAGAAGCAGAGTAGAATCGGGAAAAGAATCAGAAAAATAAGAAAAGAATAAATCGACAAATTTTAGAAAAAGCTATATAATAAAAAGAGGGGACGAAGTTTCCCTCTTTTTCAGTGTAAAGGAGAGTATCTATGAAAAAATATAAAAGAATCTTTACGATTGTGATCGATTCTCTTGGTATTGGCGCCATGGCCAATGCGGCAGAGTATGGTGATGCCGGAACAGATACCTTAGGACATATTGATGAGCGTATGAAAGAGTTTCGTATCCCGAACCTGGCAAAGCTTGGACTGGCCGATCTTCATCCGATGATCCATGTAGAAAAACCTGCATGTCCGATGGGGTATTATGCCCGTTTATCGGAAGCCAGTGTGGGAAAGGATACCATGACCGGCCACTGGGAGATGATGGGACTTCAGATCACGAAGCCATTTCAGACATTTACCGATACTGGATTTCCTAAGGAACTGCTGGATGAGTTAAGTGCCAGAACCGGAAGAAAGATCATCGGCAATAAAGCAGCCAGTGGTACGGAGATTCTGGAGGAACTGGGGGAAGAGCAGATCGCGACTGGCGCATTGATCGTATATACTTCTGCAGATTCGGTATTGCAGATCTGTGGAAATGAGGAGACCATGGGAGTGCCGGAGTTATACCGCTGCTGTGAGATTGCCAGAGCGCTGACCATGAAGGACGAGTGGAAGGTAGGCCGTGTGATCGCAAGACCATATGTCGGACTGAAAAAGGGCGAGTTTAAGAGAACCTCCAACCGTCATGATTATGCATTGAAGCCGTATGGAAGAACGGTGTTAGATGCATTAAAGGACGCAGGCTATGATGTGATCAGTGTTGGTAAGATCCAGGATATTTTTGACGGCGAAGGAATTACAGAGGGTAACAAGTCCAAGAGCAGTGTTCACGGTATGGAGCAGACCATTGAGATTGCAGACCGTGATTTTACCGGATTATGTTTTACCAATCTGGTAGATTTTGATGCACTCTGGGGCCATCGCAGGAATCCGATCGGCTATGGTCAGGAGCTGGAGCGTTTTGACGAGAAGCTCGGACAGCTTCTTCCGAAACTGAGAGAGGATGATCTTCTGATCATTTTCGGTCACGGCACACAGCCGCAGTGCCACTTCTACGCCGTCTGCATCTTTCAGGAACAGATTTTTATTGGTGTAGGAAATCCACTGTTTCTGTGTGGTTTCGGTTGTATCTGCACTCAATGCAATATCAAGATCCTTAATATTACCCATGCCATCATTGTACACGCTGTTTCTTGCAGTCTCTTTATTTCCGACTGCGTCGCTTACTGTAATCTCTACTTCTTTTTTATAATAACCACTGCCAATGTTCACTTCATAAGCAAATTCATTTCCTTCGCCAAGTGCTGTCCCAAGATCCCCAAGCGTTTTTTCTCTTGCAAGCGGTTTGCCGTCCACCGTAATGGTCAGTTTTGCATCCGGCTCCGTGATTCCGCTGATCGTCAGCGTGCCGTCTTCTGCAAATCCAGATCCATTGGTCGGGGAGGTCAGCATCAGGGTCGGTGCTGTCGTATCGATGTTAAATGCAAAACTCTGATCGAAACCGTCACCTTTTTCATTCTTGCCGTAAATCTGAATGGTATGATCTCCGTCTGCCAGGTCTTTTAATGGAATGGCAATTTCTGATGTATGTTCAAACGTTCCTGTTTTTACTTCTTCGCCGTCCAGCACCCAGGTTCCTGACACTGCCATATCGGCTTTTGCCGTGAAGTTGACAGAAGATGCTGCATACGTGTCGTACATCACAATCTTTTCTGTGACATTTCCATCCTCATCTTTTTCATTTTCGCTTCTTCCAACCTGATAAACCTTCTGATCCGCTGCAAGTGTGATCTTTGCTTTCTGCGGTTCATTTAAGGTAAGGACTTCGCCAAACGTTTCTTTTCCGTAAACGATACCGGTCAGATTGCCGTCACCGTCTAAAAGTTTGTTAAATGGTGTCGCACTGATCACGTATTTCGTTCCGGCAGTCAGTCCGATGGTCTCAACGGTTTCTTTTCCGTTTTCATCGACACTTCTGGATTCGCTGCTGCCGCCAAGCACCGCATAGATCTGATTCTCTTCGTCTTTTACGGCAGAAACATTGTAATCCGAAAGTTCTTCTTTTTCGCCATTTGCACCGACTTCATAAACCTTAAACAGTGCACCCTGACATTTGTCATCCGTTACCGTATCAAGGGAAGCACGGATCTGCAGATCGCCTGCATTTTCCGCATGGATCGCTGTGATCGTCTCCGGCTGGCTGCTGTTCGTATAGGCAAATGCATTTGCAGTATCAACGATTCCGGTTGTGACTTCTTCCTGACTGTACACAAGTCTTACATAATATTTTCCGCTTTCCATCGTATCCGGGATTGTGATCGCAGCCTTTCCTTTTGCGATATCCGCTCCTGTCAGGGAAGCGATCGGTGTACCGCCGTTTTCTTCCGAATCCGGATTTTCCAGAATGTAAATATCAAGTTTCTCCAGATCAGACATTTTGTTATTTCCTGTCCATGTCAGATTGATCTTATTATCTGTGTTGCTGTAGTTCTGTTTATCCATCTGAACTGCGGTGACCTCCGGAAGCGGATCTACGCCATAGAGGATCAATTCAGAAGAACTTGCTGTTTTTATCGTATAAGTTTTATTTGCCAGTGACGGATCGGTAAAGGAGACAACAAGGGTTGCTTCTTTCTTCTCTTCATCATAAGTAAAGTTGGCATTTGCAGTCTCATTCTGTTCATCGGTTTTGTCATTATCATAATACTGGAGCGGATATGGCGTTCCATTCTCATCGGTAACTTTGAGTCCTTCTTTTCCTGCTTTTGCCTCTTCCAGTGAGATGTGTTTGCAAGGGTCATCGTATTTGAATGAGATGCCCAGGC
>ERZ827452.3236-NODE-3236-length-10698-cov-2.619280_pt1 | contig 10698 bp, 10 predicted proteins | sample MGYA00519866_ERZ827452 | MGnify/ENA primary metagenome ERZ827452 (study PRJEB31778, sample SAMEA3449307) | human gut metagenome | biome: human gut; feature: human-associated habitat; material: faeces | place: United Kingdom | collected 2010/2012 ... | reverse complement strand
CCGGACAGGAAACTGGAAAACACCTGATTGGACAGAGCTGCCACCGAGAGAATCTTCTCCGTGGCCTTCTCCGGAAAGACTGCGTACAGAATCTGTTTTGCCTGTCTCGCCAGACGCTCCTTCTGGAACAGCACATAGATGGAAAACGTAAACGCAATCACAAACGTCACCACACCGCTCACGATCCCGGAAAAAATACCAACGCCGGAGCTCACAACCCCCGCCGCAAAATTCTGCACAAACGTCACAATCGAGTCGGCAAGCGATGACCAGTCAATATTAAGCTCCGCCACCGCAGGGGCAAGTGCCGGATAGCTGTCCGGAAGATCTGTCAGCCACTTCTGTACGGCTTTTACCGCAACCGGAACCTGCTGTACAATCATGGAAATCGTATTTCCAAGCTCCGGTATCACGACCACAAGTGCCAGCGTGATAATACCGATCACAAGCGCAAGCGTCAGCAGATAGGCAACGGGTCTTCTCCATTTTGCAAGCTTCCCGTTCTTCGCAAACAGATGCCGCTCGATACTCTTCATCGGAACATTGATCACGAATGCGATCGCGCCTCCAACCAGAAACGGCATCACAATCCCCAGCACAAAATCCACCGCTCCGATCACCACGTCAAAATGCTCCATCCCGCAATAGAGCAGAATCCCAAATGCAATGATCTGCATCATCCGTTTCCGCGTCTCCTTTGATATCTCCATACTTACTCTCTTCCTCTCTTTCTCTCCTACACCACCGCAATCTGCGCGGTTCCCATCCCTACACAGATCAGATAAAGAACCAATAGATGCACCGGGTAGAACGCATAGAACAGGTACTTTATGTTCCATCCGCGCTTTCCATTATAGAACGCAATCGGGATAAACGCCACGATCGCCGGAAGTTCCCAGCAGAACGCCAGGCAGCCTGCCACGATCTGTAATCCCCGCATCTGTCTCGTCATATAAAACACCAGAATTGCGAGCACGCCTTTTGCATCATAATCTGTGTGCAGCAGATAGGCCGCACCCATTCCCCCGAATGTGATGATGACAAGCAGCGCACTGCGCAAAACCGGATGCCACTCCTGCTTTTTCACCACCGCATCAAACAGCATGATCGTAAGAAGCCCGATCAGCAGCGTGAAAAATACATTCTGATAGCCGAATTCCAGTATTTTCCCGGAAAATGCCAGATCGAACGGTATCTCCGACAGCAGGGCAAATCCAAACAGCCGAAGTGCATATTTTTTCCGGCTACCCGTGTAAAAAAATCCCTCCACAAGCAGAAAACAGAAAATAGGGAATGCCACTCTGCCGACGGCGCGCATCGCATAATAGATCTTATAGAGCATCTCACTCCCCTGCCCGGCAATCAGCAGTCTGGCAATGACCGCCGCTCCGATATGGTCGATCAGCATCGTGATGATCGCGATCAACTTCAATGTGCTTCCGCTCAATCCTTTTTGAGGCATCTTCCCCACCGTCCTTTTCTTCCTATGAAAAAAAGAGGAGACCAGGCTGTTTCGTCCATCTCCTCTTCGTGTATGTCGTCCTAACCTACAAATTCTTCCACACATCTGCGGTATGCCGCTACCGGATCCGCCGCCTGTGTGATCGGTCTTCCGACTACGATGTAATCCGATCCGAGTTCCTTTGCCTTTGCAGGTGTCGTCACACGCTTCTGATCTCCCACATCGCCGTCCGCGAAACGCACGCCCGGTGTGATCGTCAAAAACTTTTCTCCGCAGACTGCATGTACCTTGCCTGCCTCAAGCGGCGAGCATACGACTCCGTCCAGTCCTGCTTCCATGGTATTTTTCGCATAGTGCATGACCGTCTCATCGATCGGCTTGTCAATCCACAGCTCCTGCTGCATCACTTCCTCGCTCGTGGAGGTAAGCTGCGTCACCGCGATCAGCAGCGGTCTGCTGCCGTCCGCTCTCGTCAGTCCCTCCAGTGCCGCCTGCATCATGCCCTTCGTTCCCGCTGCATGTACATTGCACATATCAACATCCAGCCCCGAGAGAACCGCCATCGCCTTTTCACCGTGTTCGGAATGTCATGAAGCTTCAGATCAAGGAAGATCTTGTGTCCCATCCCCTTGATGGTACGCACGATGTCCGGTCCTTCCGCATAAAAAAGCTCCATTCCGATCTTGACGAACGGCTTCTCGTCCTTGAACTTCTCAAGAAACACAATGACTTCTGCCTTACTGTTAAAATCACATGCAATAATAACGTCTTTTCCCATGTCTTCCTCCCGTGTTCTTCACTCGCAAATCATCAGTGCAATTATACACTGCACCGGGGGCTTTGACAAGGCAATTCGCGTTCTGTTGACAGAATCTTTATCCTTGATCCTTTTTCCTTTCATCGCAATAAAACAACTGTTTCGGACTCTTGGGTTTCTCTGGAATACTCATTTTAATGATTCCCTTCTCAACCAGAGGCATTACATGTGTCTGAATGGCATAGGATACCGAGCTTAATCCCAGATACTCACAAATTTCTTTCCGTGTTCTGGGCGTCCTACAAAATAAAATCAATTCCTTATCCTCCCATTCCTCTGGTTCCCCAGCAACCACATTCTCCCTATATTTGTACAATTTTACAATAAAGCTCCCTCTCTCATCCAGAAATTCCGGTTGTGGCAAGTGATATTCCTGCATCGTTCTGCGAATTGTCGGGATTCCAGAGTACCGATTTTCTGTTATTTTCAACACTTCCAGTTCCGACGCAATTACCGGATTCCGCGTGTCCGGCTGCACTTTTCCCAATTGATCGATCTTGATTCTTCCATATATTCCACCCGGATTCCTGATCTCTATTCTATCTTCAAACATTATGATCTGTATTGGCATCCCCTCGGTATGAATACTATAGTCCCGATGCACCAATGCATTCAGTATTGCTTCTCTGAGTGCAGTAATCGGATAATCCGTCCGATCTTCACGCTTTCCTGTATGTGAATCAACAATTGTCTTTGTACGCATATTTTTACTCACAAACTGCATTGCGCCATCCAGCATCTCTGAAATATTCCCCTCAATCCGCTGATTATCCAGAAATCTTTCGCCCTGCATTCCAACCGTACCTGTTTCTGTTCCCGGAACGACCGTTGCAATTATACATAATTGCGGAAAATATGCCTGTGGATAAAGACTAAAGTTCATGACTGCACTTAATGTAATCTCATTGTTTCTCTTGATACTCATCAATTCATAGATTTCATCATCCGATATTGCAGCTAATCTCGTTTTTCCTTTTTTTAATAATTCGATATAATTTGCTAACATCTCCTGATTGAGAGAGGCAAATGACGCTCTCTCAATCACCCGGATATCATCCTGATATTTCTTTCTGTATGCCTCGTAGCTATATACCTCGTACTCGGTCATTGGTTCATCACTATCACCAACGCGGGTAAAAGAGCCCTTCATTCTGCCTTTCCCCTGATAGAAAACCGGTCTGTCGGTAATATCTGCTCCCGGTATTTCTGCAGCAACAAAAAACTTGCCATCCTTTTCAACAACTGTAAGTAGCGTTCTCACAACCGGTTCCATCTGCAGGCATTGCTCATTTATTTTCTTTTGGATATCCTGAGGATCGTATACTCCTACTTCTTTGTAATTCTGTTTCTCGTCAACACCAAAAATAATGATTCCTCCATCGTCCTGATTGGAAAAACTGGACAGTGAATCATATAAATGTTTGGGACATCCTTGGTTTGCACTCTTTATCTCTAATGTCGGAGTTTCACATTTCAGTTTCTGAATTAACTCTAATTTTTCAAGTAATTCTTCTGTTGTCATTTTAGTTCCTCCCATATTTTTTTACATTCCATCACCATTTTTTATTTTATGCAAGGAACTCAAATTTTCTTCCAGGAACTCAAAAAGGAACTCAAATAATTTGAGTTCCTTTTTGAGTTCCCTTTACGTTCTTATATCTATAACATCATTTTCCTGTGATGATTTCGGGTAACGTTTTGGGTAACATGCCCGCGGCTGTCGATCAAACACTAAAAAAACGGATATATGAAAAAACCGCCAACCCTTGATTTCTCTAAGGTTGACGGCTTCTTACCAGTCAGTCGATGCGACAGGATTCGAACCTGCGACCTCTGCGTCCCGAACGCAGCGCTCTACCAAGCTGAGCCACGCATCGATATTTGTGAAGCACTTTGTTGGCTCTCAAATCGTGCTTAATTATATTATCATAAGTTTTTCTGTTTGTCCAGAAAAATTTTGTATTTTTTTAATTTTTTTGAAATTTCAAACAAAGCCGCCTAAATTTTGTGATATACTGTGCGTGAGCACTACATACTAACACATTGTATATAAATAGAAGAAAGGTCTTTCATCATGTATAAAACCGTACTCATTACCGGCGCCTCGCGCGGCATCGGGCGGGCGATCGCCTGCGCCTACGCCAGGGAGGGCTGCCGTCTGGTCATCAACTGTTCCCGCTCCGAAAAGGAGCTGCTGGCGCTGGCAGACGAATTAAGGGAAACCTGCCATGTGGACGTACTTACCAGCATCGGTGACGTGTCAGACTATGCCTATATGGAACAGCTTTTTTCCCAAAGCGAAGCCCGCTTCGGCGGCGTTGACATTCTCGTAAACAATGCCGGCATCTCACATATCGGTCTGCTGGAAGATATGACCATCGATGAGTGGAACCGCATCATCGGCGTCAACCTGACCTCCGTCTTTTCCGCGAGCAAGCTTGCCCTGCCGCATATGATCCGCCAGAAATCCGGGAAAATCTTAAACATCTCCTCGATCTGGGGAAATGTCGGTGCCTCCTGCGAGGTCGCATACTCCGCCTGCAAGGGCGGCATCAATTCCTTCACCCGCGCCCTCGCCAAGGAACTCGCTCCGAGTAACATCCAGGTCAACGCAATCGCCTGCGGCGTGATCGACACCGAGATGAATGCCTGCTTTTCCTCGGAAGAGCGCACCCAGCTCGCCGAGGAGATCCCCGCCGGGCGCTTCGGCGCGCCGGAGGAAGTGGCATCGCTTGCCGTGCAGATTACCACCGGAAACGACTACCTGACCGGGCAGATCATCACCCTCGACGGCGGCTACCTCTAGGAGCCGCAGCGCAGGCAGCGGGCATTCCCCAAGGATTTCTGCCCGCTTCACCCGCTTACTCTGCCACCAGTACGATCGCCGTGCGCGGCGGAACCTTCAATGTCTTCTTATAATAAAACTCTGTGTAGGACTCCATATCCCTGCCATCCTCGTACTCCACGGACGTGTTGACACACACTTTCCACTGGAGCCCGTTCGGCAGTTCCGGAAGCTGCATCACTAATGTCTCCCAGTAAGCATTCATACAATAGAACACAATATCGTCCCGCGTGTCGTGCTCATCTCTTCCCGCATACATGATGCCGATGAGCCGGCTGTTGGAATCCGTACCGCCGTTCCACGGGTAGCCGTTGTGAATGCTGATCTCCGGCAGATTGCATGCCACCGGCTTCGTCTTCTTGCGCAGAATGGCATAGCGCTTCCGGAAACCGATCATATACCGCACAAAATCATGAATCTCCCGGTATTTTTCCAGCCTCGTCCAGTCCAGCCAGGATATGATGTTGTCCTGACAGTAGGCATTGTTGTTGCCAAACTGCGTGTTGCAGAACTCGTCGCCGCCGTAGAACATCGCCGGTCCGCGGCTGCAGAGCAGCGTCGCAAACGCATTTTTCACCATGCGCCGGCGCAGTCCCTCGATCTGCGGATCGTCCGTCTCTCCCTCGACGCCGCAGTTCCAGCTGTTTCCGTTGTTGTCGCCGTCCGTATTGTTCCAGCCGTTTTTCTCATTGTGCTTCGTATTGTACGAGTACAGATCATAGAGCGTAAAACCGTCATGACAGGTCAGGAAATTCACCGATGCGCTCTCACCTCTGTGCACCGGATCGTACAGATCTGTCGAACCGATGATGCGGTTGATCGCGGTTCCCGCCATGCCCCCGTCGCCCTTTAAAAAGCGGCGCATATCATCTCTGTATCTGCCGTTCCACTCTGACCACCTGCGAAACGCCGGGAAGGTTCCCACCTGGTAAAGTCCTGCCGCATCCCACGCCTCGGCGATCAGCTTCACATGCCCCAGGATCGGGTCGCAGGCGATCCCCTGTAAAATCGGCGGGTCCGGCATCGGCGCCCCGTTCTGGTCACGCGTCAGAATCGAAGCCAGATCGAACCGGAAACCGTCCACGCGATACTCCATCACCCAGTAGCGCAGGCAGTCAATGATAAACTTGCGCATGATCGGGTGGTTGCAGTTCATGGCATTGCCACATCCGCTGAAATTGTAGTAATGTCCATCCGGCGTCAGCATATAATAAATATTATTATCAATGCCCTTAAACGAAAAACACGGTCCATTCTCATTTCCCTCGGCAGTATGGTTAAACACGACATCCAGAATGACTTCCATGCCGTTTGCCTTGAGTTCACTGATCAGCAGCTTTAACTCGTCTCCCTCGTGATTGTGCTCTACCACGGACGAGTAGCTGGTGTTCGGCGCAAAAAAGCTTACCGTATTGTACCCCCAGTAATTGTACAGCTGCACGCCGTCCACCACGCGGGCGCTCTCCATCTCATCGAACTCAAAAATCGGGAGAAGCTCGATCGCGTTGACGCCCAGATCCTTCAGGTACGGAATCTTCTGGCGCAGTCCCTCGAACGTGCCGCCTGCCGTCACCCCGGAAGAAGCGTCCTTGCTAAATCCTCTTACATGTGTCTCGTATATAATCAGATCCTCCGCCGGAATCTCCGGGAACGTCATTTTTCCCCAGTCAAAATTATTCTCCACCACACGGGCGTGATACACAAAGCCCTCATCACTCTCCGGGCGCTCGCCCCAGTTCCGCTGCCCCGTCACCGCCTTCGCAAACGGATCCAGCAGCACATTGTTCTTGTCAAACAACAGCCCCCTGGACTCATCATACGGTCCGTCCAGCTGAAACGCGTATTCAAATTCATCAATCTTCAAGCCGAATACCAGCATTGCGAACGTGTTGCCAATGTGGTATGCCTCCGGATACTTCAGTCTGGCGTATGGCTCCTTTTCCTGCGGCCTAAACAGCAGAAGCGTACATCCCGTCGCGCCGACCGAATGAATCGTAAAGCTCACTCCTCTCGCCGTCGGCACTGCGCCTTCTGAATTGTAAAATCCCGGGCGCACCATAAAACCGTCAATCTCATCCAATGGCGGGAGCATGACTCCCCGATCCTGTCTGTGGCCTAATCCTGCCATCGCCGCTCCTCCTTCTTCCTTTTGCGTACTATATTACTATTATACGCACTCCGTCTATTTTTTCAACTGCTCCGGCGCTCATCTGCGCCCCTTCCAGCGTGAAAAGTATCCCGTTTTGCCGTCGGCTTTCTTGTCATTTTCCCGCCAAAATGGTATCATATTTACAGAAATGATCCTGACAGAAAGGAAGTAATTTTATGCACACATTCCAACCGTTACCATTTGATCTTGTAGAATTTAATCCATTTACCAAAATCGGCAAAGAGTGGGCGCTCGTCACAGCCGGCAACAAGGAAAAAGCCAACACGATGACCGTAAGCTGGGGCGGTGTCGGTGTCCTCTGGGGCAAAAATGTTGCTTTCATTTTTGTTCGCGATTCGCGCTACACCAAGGAATTCATCGACGCGAACGAATTTTTCTCCATTACCTTCCTGTCCGGTCAGTACCGCGACGCGTTAAATTACTGCGGTTCCCATTCCGGAAGAGACGAAGACAAGTTCGCCGCGGCAGGTCTTACCCTCGCCACGCGCCACAACATCCCTTACGTGGATGAGGGCAACTTTGTCCTTCTCTGCGAGAAAATGTCTGCCACCCGCATCACGGAAGACTCTTTTCTTCTCCCTGAGATCAAGGAAAAATGGTACAAGGACGGCGATATGCACACCATGTATGTCGCAGAGATCATCGATATTCTCGCCCGTTAATTCTATTTTTCCAAGAAGGAAGCCACTTATGTATACAATGACCGTTGCGCCAGGGGCAGATGCCTCTGGCAGCTTTTATTCACTGAAAGCGGCGTTCGCCGCCATGCCGGAAGACCCGGCGGTTCCCGTGACCATCCGCGTCATGCCCGGAATCTACCACGAAAAATTATCCCTCACACGCCCGAACGTCACGATCGAGGGCGCAGGAGCATCCCCGTCCGACACCGTGATCTCCTTCGGCGATTACGGCTACGAGATCATGTCGGACGGCATCAAGCGCGGAACCTTCCGCTCCTACACCTTTTTCGTGCATGCCGCAGACGTTACGCTGCGCAACTTAACCATCGAGAATACTGCCGGCGACTCCAAAACGCACGGGCAGGCAATTGCACTCTATGCCGAATGTGACCGTTTTGTCGCGGAATACTGCCGGATTCTCGGGCATCAGGATACGCTTTTTACCGGTCCGCTTCCCCCGGAGGAATACGAGCCCGGCGGCTTTCGCGGGCCGACCGAGTCCGCGCCGCGCATCAACGGCAGACAATATTATCATAACTGCTATATCTGCGGCGATATCGACTTTATTTTCGGCAGTGCGACCGCTTACTTTGAAGACTGTACGATCGCATCCTTAGGACCCGGATATGCCACCGCCGCTTCCACCCCCGAAGGGCAGGAATACGGCTATGTTTTCCACGACTGCCGCTTTGCCGCGGAGGGTTGTCCTCAGCACGCGGCCTATATCGGCCGTCCCTGGCGGGATTACGCACGGGTTGTCCTCATGGACTGCGCGATAGGCGCCCACATTCATCCTGCCGGATTTCATGACTGGGGCAAGGAGCACGCACACGGCACCGTTCTTTTTGCCGAGTATCACAGTTATCCACAGGACGCTGACTGTGGCTGTGCAGACAGCTGCCGCCCGTTTGCACAGCGTGCAGACTTTGTGGATACCTTAGACGGCGCACAGGCTGCCCATTTTTCCAGAGAGCTTGTGCTGGCGGGGGACGACGGCTGGCTGCCGTGACCGTTTTCTTGTATATTCCGCCAAATGATGGTAAAATACTAACCATAAATGGATTGTTTTGTATTAAGGAGGTTGTTTTTATGGAAGAAAAGATTTACAAGACAATGGGATCGACTGGCGCTGCAAGCCTTGCCGTCGGCATCTGCGTACTGACAGGCGGCATTGCAGCCGGAATTCTTCTCATTGTGAATGGCGCGCGCTTATTGAAGAACCGCGCGAAGATGATATTCTGATTTTTCTTTTTATTTGCAGGCATCACAGCCGCATGATGCGGTCACAGACCTGCTCCATCAGCTTTTCGTCGTGGCTTACGACCAGAAGCCCTATTTTTCGTTCTTTCACTTCCGCCAGCAGGAAGTTCCAGATCTGGCTCTGGGTGATGGGATCTAACATGGTGCTGATCTCATCTGCAATCAAAAACCGTGTTCTCTCCCCCAGAGCCCTCGCTATGCAGAATCGCTGCAGTTCTCCTCCGGATAGTTCGCCCGGATACCGGTTACACCAGTCCCGCTCAATCCCGAGCCCCTCTATCAAACGTTCGCTGATCGAATCTCCCTCCTGCAGAACCGCCTGCATCCGCACGCGCGGATTCACCGCCTGCTCCGGATGCTGCCAGATCATCTGCACCGGGCAGTAACCGCTCCCCGGAAGCGGCATATCGTCCACACAGACACGTCCAGTCGTCGGTGTGCGGTAGCCTGCCAGGATCTGACAGAGCGTCGTCTTACCAAAGCCGCTCGGCGCGGCAATCCCCAGCCGGTCGGTACTCCCCAGTTCCAGACTCACATCCGACAGCACCTCTCTGCTGCCCCCCGGATATTTATAGCTGATATGTTCCGCTTTCAGTCTCACCGGACGTTTCCTCCTCTCCCTCTGATAGTTCTTTATGAATTCTCTGTATACAATATGCAGCGCACCCTGCCGCCGCGGACACAAACGACCGGAATCTCCCCGTCACACGCCTCCCGACGGTCGGCGCAGCGCGGTGCAAACGGACATCCCGCCGGCAGATCTTTCACGTAAGGCTGTGTTCCGGGCAGTGCCGCAAACCCGCGCCCCGGCAGCGCCTCATACAGCGCTCTCGTATATGGGTGCCGCAACAGCGTCTCGTCCGCAAAATCTGTCACCTTCGCTTCCTCCACGGTCGTCCCGGCATAAAACACAACGATCCGGTCCGCCACTTCAAGCGCCAGTTCCAGATCATGTGTAATCAGAAGCACACCGTTTCCATCGTCCGCAAATGTCCGGAAATCCTGCATCGCCTGTTTTGCCAGCGCAAGATCCATGCCCGGCGTCGGCTCGTCCGCAATGATCAGGCGCGGCTGCCACATCAGTGCCGTCAGTAAAAGCACACGGCGCGCCATGCCACCGGATAGTTCAAACGGATAGAGATCCGCAACTTCGTCCGCAAGCCCATACCTTGCAAGGAGTTCCCGCATCCGCGCTTCCTCCTGCCGCTTTTCCCGGTCTGCTCCGCAAAAAAGCTTCTGCCGCTTTCCCTGGTCTGCTCCGCAAAAAAGCTTCTGCCGCTTCTTCGTTTCCCCAATGATCTGTCTGCCGACCTTCATCAGAGGATCAAGATAATTGACACTCTGCGGCACCAGCGCGATCTCCCTGCCGCGCAGCGCCTTTAATTCCGCCTCGCCGCAGGCGCTTCCCCGGTAAAAAATACTGCCGCTTGCAGCCGCATTGGCGGGGAGAATTCCCATTATGGC
>ERZ827452.3226-NODE-3226-length-10722-cov-2.569888_pt1 | contig 10722 bp, 8 predicted proteins | sample MGYA00519866_ERZ827452 | MGnify/ENA primary metagenome ERZ827452 (study PRJEB31778, sample SAMEA3449307) | human gut metagenome | biome: human gut; feature: human-associated habitat; material: faeces | place: United Kingdom | collected 2010/2012 ... | reverse complement strand
AGCAAATCCTTTACCATGTTCACCGGCTCTTGCCGCCTCAATCGATGCATTGAGCGATAACAGGTTCGTCTGCTCCGAAATATCTGTAATGACAGAAACAAACTGATTGATCGTCTCCGATTCGCGCTTCAAGTCTTCGATGCTTTCTTCCACCTTCGCAGTCACAGCTGTCGTCTCATTCGCGCGCTGTCCCAGCTGTTCGATCCGGTCCATACCTTTGCGGATCATCTCCTCCGCCTCAGACACAAGCGTCTCTACCTCGCGCGCCACACGGTTGACTTCCTGAATCTCCTCGGAAAGCGTTCCCGTCTTGCTCACGCACTCCTGCGCATGTGTGGACTGCCGCTCCATGCCCTCGTTGATCTCACCGATCGCGTTTGCTATGTCCTGCGAATATTCCTGGATAATACCGGATGCATTCGTCACTTCACCGGCAGATGCCGCCAGCTTATCCGTCGCCTGACTGACCTTCTGCACCAGCTGCTTGTTGTGTGCGATCATGTCATTTGCCGCAGCAGCAAGTCCGCGGAACTCGTCGCGTCCCTTCACGGACACGGTCGTTGCCAGATTACCTTCCGCCACAACCTCAAGGCTTCCGGAAATACGCTTCATATTCTTGCGGATTCCGCTTGTCACTGCAGTTCCGATCAAAAGTGCAATGATACTGGAGATCAGAACTCCCGCTATCGTGATCTGCTTAATGGACTCTGCCTGTCCGGTAATGACCTTCAACGGCACCAGCGCACACATCGTTGCCCCGGTATCCTCACTCTTGCTGTGGAAAAACAGATAATCTGTTCCGTTGTACTGCACCTGTCTTACGCCGTCCGTCTCACTCGCCTGCAGATAAAAATCCTTGTCTGCAAAAATCGTCTCTCCCTCGACCGGCGTTCCCTGTTCGTCTCCCGCATTGCGCTTCACTGCAAGCTCTCTGCCGCCTGCCGTCACGAATCCCACAATGCTTCCGTCTCCCAGATTCAGTCCCTGCATGAACTCTGTGACTGCCTCCGCCTTGATGTCGATTACGATAACCGCCTTACCGTTCTGCGCGGTTGCCTGATATACCATAATGTATCTGGACGAGTCGATGCTCAGATACTCATCCAGCGCATTGTGATGGTCATCCCACTGTCCCAGCTTGCCATCAACCGCCATCTCATCCATGTACTCCTGGTAAATGCCCTTCTGCGCCTTGTTCTTCGTCGAGATCATCTGCAGATCGCCGGAAGGAATAATATAGATGTTGCTGATATAGGAGTTGCCAACCTGGGAAGCAAGAATTCTTGTCTTCACCTGGTCAATCAACGTCCGCTTGGACGTCGGATCATTGTCGTAAATCCCCACAAAATACTTTCCAAGATCCGAATCCACCACGTATTTTAATGCCTCTGCACTGATGAACGAGTTGCTCGTATCGATATTCTGCAACGCCATCTCGATCGTCTGCTGCGTGGAATCGCGATAGGAACTGCTCATTCCGTCCGCCGCCTTGCGGTAGGAAATAATTCCAAGCACAATCATAAACAGAACCGGCACAAGAAAACACAGCACGATCTTCTCCCGGATTCCAAATGCCATCGTAACATTCGCGTTTCTTCGCTTTGCCTGCTTCTTCCCCTTTTTCATATTGATAACCTTCTCCCTGTTTCTTAACATATTACCCTTATTATAGCAAAAAACACAAATATTGCCATATATTTCTACGAAAAAGTGCTTTATTTAACAAAATATAGCCATTTTGTTCAAAAAACATACAATATTGCCTCTGCACGGCTCCCGATGCTAAAAAAGTGTTAAGTCTCTTCCTGGTACACTATGAAAAAATTAAAAAAAAGCGGCAAAATCCCCCTCCGTTTTCCTGGCTGTTATACTTGATGACAACTAAAACCAAAGGGGGATTTTATATGACAATCTTTGAACACATTTTTTCTGTGATCGGTATTCTTATCATTATCGGAGGTTTTATCTACGGAATCTATGATTCCTATTTTGAAGGCAAAGGCACTTCATCATCCAAAGCTTCCGCTTCAACCTCAGCTCAGACAACCGATGCCGTCTGACTCTCAAGCATGCGGTAGCCCACACGCGGGATCGTGGTAATGTACGTCGGATCCATCGGGATCTTCTCTATCTTCTTGCGGATATTTGTCATATTGACCCGCAGAATACGGCTGCCGCTGCTTGCATACGGTCCCCATATCTTCTCTAACAACATCTGATACGTCACCACAGTTCCCGAATTGAGGGCAAGACACTCCAGAATCCGGTATTCCACTGGCGAAAAATGAATCTCCTCCCCGGCAAGGCTTACCTGCCGTCTTGAAAAATCAATCTTCAGATCTCCTGCCTGATAAAAGCTTCCCTGTCCTCCCGGAATCCTTCTGCGCAGCGCAGTGTAAATTCTCGCCGCAAGCTCCTGCTCATGAAACGGCTTGACAATGTAGTCGTCCGCTCCCGCATACAGGGCGTTGACTTTATCCATATATCCCGTCTGTCCGGATACAACGAGAATCGGACAATCCGTCCACTCTCTGAACCACTGGATCAGACCAATCCCATCCATATCGGAAAGCTGGGTATCCATCAGAATCAGATCCGGGCAGATACTGGTGCTCATCTCCATGCCGGAGCGTCCGCTGGTGGAAGTATAAAGCCTATAGTTCTCCCGCTGCAGCACCCTGCGGATCAGATAAAAAATACTTTCATCCTCATCAATCAGCAAAATCTTTACTCTGTCGCTTATTTGGTTTTTATAGTTCACTGAAACTGCCTCCTGTCATTACGTTTTTCTATATATGTAAGTAATTCAGAAGGCAATCTCCTTTCTTTCCATCTGTCTGGTGTATATAATAGATATTCTCCCAATGGTAAATCATGCGACATCCGTAACGGCGGCTTAGAATCCGGCAGACAACGCATACCAGAAGCATCACCCACACAACCACCGCCAGCAGTTTGGACAGCAGGCTGCGCATGCCCGCCTGCTCCCGCATGACGACTTCATCCAGCACGGAATGAATCATCGTGAACGTATCTGTGCAGGCATCCGGATTTGCGTCCCTTGCTTCCAGCAGCGTCTGTGCAGACATCATATTCTGCCAGGAACCTTCGTGCCTCATCTCTCCCGTCAGAGCAGCCTGCCCGTCTGCCACGCAGGCTGCAGCATTTCCACGCTCCGCCTTGCCTGCCGGATCCGGTACCACATAAAAAAAAGACAGCAGGAGAGCCATCGCCATCAGACAGCATACCAACTTATGTCTTTTGCTGTTCGCCATTTCTCCCACCATCCTTTCCGCATTTGCTAATTATTGTAACATATATTCTTTTTATATCAAACTTGTATTTGTAAAATCATCTTTTTCTTAATTTCTTAGCGGTTTCTTAACGGCTTTTTCGTATATGACGCGTTTACACCGGCAACCCTAAACAGGTAACCATCATTCACCTCCCCCGGGAGGTTCACAGAAAGGATGCCCTATGAAAGCAAATGTGATCGAAGGCTGTATCAGCTGCGGGCTGTGTGCCAGTGTATGTCCGGAGGTCTTCCGGATGAACGATGAAAATGTATCGGAGGTCTATCATCAGCCGACGCCGGAACAGGAAGATGCCACGCAGGAAGCCGCTGACGGCTGCCCGGTGAGCGTCATCGAAATCGAGTAATCCCCGGCAGAGAAAAAACATCTGCCCGCCGCACCAGTCAGTGCTCAGCGGGCAGATGTTTTTTCTTGAGTTCCTCCACGTTTTTCTCCACGCGCCGCTTATCCAGCGGGTACACAAACCACAGAATCGCTGCCACAACAAAAAATCCGATCGCAGGCACCAGCGTTGCTGTGGTGTACAATCCACGCCGCACCACATCCGTCTGCGCCGCCGCAGCCGGCTCATACCCGATCACCTGCAGCGCCCATCCTCCGATGCCTCCTGCCAGCGCCTGTCCGACCTTTCTGGCAAACGAATATACCGCATAGACGGTTCCGTCATCCCGGTGCCCGGTCTGCACTTCCTGATCATCGATGACATCCGTGATATTCGCCCAGATCACTGTATTAAAAAAGCCAAGCCCGAGATATCCGATTGCCCCGAGCCACAGAAACAGCCACATATTCTGTAATTTCAGCACATACATGACTGCAAATACAACACCGGAGAACAGCATCCCCGCCACGGACGCCTCCTTTTTCCCAAATCGTCTGGAAACAGGCACACCGAGCGGCGCTACCACCAGCAGAATCACCAGTGTGGACAGCAGCGTGAACAGCGAGATGCCGCGGGCATCCCCGAAGTAATCCGGATAAATATAATTGTTCATCGTGCTGATTAACAGCTGGGAGAGCAGCAGAAATACCGCGGCTCCAATCATTCCGAGAAGCGCACGGCTCCTCGCAATCGCACCGAGCGTTGCCGCAAAACTCACAGATTCCGCGTCCACGTCACGCTCCACCGCCACCCGCTCCGTAGTCATGCGGTAACAGACCAGATAGCAGAGTAACGCGAGAATCGAGAAAATGCCCGCAACCACCGTAAATGTTCCGCCGCCGCGCACGACCTGATTGCCGTCTGCATCGGTCGTGTACAGAAAAAGCGGCGTCACGATGCCGATCACAAGCCCCGCCAGTGTCGCCCCAATCGACCGGGAGGTAGATAACGCCGTCCGCTCCGATGCCTCCGTCGTGATCGCAGATGCCATCGAACCATACGGAATGTTGATCGATGTATAAAAAATACTTCCCCACAAAAGATAAGTAACATACATGTAGACAATCTTCCACGGCATAGATGCCTGCGCCATGGCAGTCTGGTACATTAAAAAACTCGACAGCGCCACCGGTCCGCACATCCTGCGGATCCAGCATCGGAACTTTCCATCCCGCGCCGGCGGTGCCGCGTCGACGATGCGTCCCATCGTCACATCCGTGAATGCATCCACAAATCGTGCGACCAGAAACAGTGTCCCCACCATTCCACCGCTGATACCGAGTACCTTGGTATAGAATACCATCAGAAACGAGCTGGCAAAAATAAAGGTAAAATCGTTGCCAAAGTCACCGAACATGTAGCCGATCTTATCCCGCCTGCCAAAGTCTCTCACTTCTCCATCCTTCATTGCACTAACCCTCCGTCTTCTGCTCCCATCGGAACGTATGAAGAGAGTATGCCCGGATTATCTGTCCTGTATACCTTTTTTCTGGCGGTACATGCGCTCATCCGCAAGCGCCAGCAGTTCATGGCTTTTTTGCTTTCCCTGCTCTCCCCGCATCGCGCAGCCGATACTGATCGACAGCTGCCACGGGGTATCCGCTCCCCAGGCAATTGCATTTACATTCTCCTGTGTCTGATGAATAATCACGTCCATCTCGTCCTGCGTCTTACCTTTTACAATCACAACGAATTCATCCCCGCCGTAGCGTGCCAGAAACGCCTGCATATTGCCAAAGGTGCGCTTTAACTGCTCCGCCACCAGCCTGAGCACCTCGTCGCCGGTCACGTGACCGTAGGTATCGTTTACTTTCTTGAACTTGTTCACATCCATCAGCAGATAGCAGCAGGTCTCCCGCTCTCCGCTGCGCTCGTCAAGTTCCCACATATACTGATCCAGTCTGCGTCTGTTGTTAAGACCGGTCAGACCATCCTGCGTTACCTGACCTTTCTGAATACCAAGATACACCCACAGCAATGCAGCAACCGTAAACGCCCACGCGGCATCCATGGAAAATATTTTTTCTACCAGAATGCCCGCAGCCGGGAACAAAAAAGCGGCGGCAAGCTTCCCCAGTTCTCCCCTGCGCTGCGCACTTCCGGCACGGAGCGCACCAAACGCGGCAAGAAGAAATGCCACCACAAGGTATAACATGCCCACAGCAGGTATCAGATATGCCGCTGGTCCCTTTTTATAGTAATTCACCATATTGATAAAATAGACCGCCTTCGTCCACGGGTTTGAGAGCAGCACAGCACTGCCGATCAGTGCCGGTATCGCCAGAATCCAGCATTTTATCCCTCTCTGTCCGTTTCCGTCCTGCGCCACATCCAGCACATACAAAAAGCACAGGTAGGCGCATGCCAAAAGGCCGAACGCATACCACACCCCCAGCCCCTTTAACAAAATCCTTGGACCAAATCCGCCTTTTCCGAGATTGCACAAAATCGCTGTGCGGCACAGTAAAAGCAGTACAAACAGCAGCATCTCCGTGCGCAGCACGCGTGTCCTCCACGAAAAAGACAGCGTCTGCCTGGTATTATGGCGCATCATGAGCAGCGCAATCGCCGGTATGAAATTGATCTGTAAAAATGCTGCCGTACTCACGCAGTCCGCCTCCCCATGCACCGCGCTCTATGCGCGCATACGTTTCTTTTTCTGTTTCTCCTCATACATCCGCTCATCCGCCTGCTGTATCAGGTTCTCCCCGCGCCTTCCGGCTTCATGCCAGAACGCGTAGCCGATACTCATGGACAGCTGCAGCGGAAGCTGTCCCTCTTTGTTAAACCGGTCGATACCTTCCTGGATCCGCGCGATCGCTTCCTCAATCTGTTCCTGCCCAAACCAGTCTCCGAGCACCGCAAACTCATCCCCTCCATAGCGTGCGAGAAATACCGGATCTTTGCCGAACACCCCCCGCAGAATATCCGCTGTATGCCAGAGCGCCTCATCGCCCACCGCATGTCCCAGTTCATCGTTGATCCGCTTGAAATCATCCACATCAATCATCAGAAGTCCCCACTCGTGCTCCGGGCACAATTCGATCTTCCGCTGCAGATGTGCGTCAAACTCCCTGCGGTTATTCAGTCCGGTCAACCCGTCTGTCGTGATCTGCCGGTTCTGCGCATTCAGATAAATAAACAGTACTGCCAGTGCCACAAAAGGTCCTCCCGTGCGCCAGCTCTCCGCAAAGCTCTGCACCATCCCGCCCACAAGGCTGAACACGCCTGCCTCAAGCAGATAGCGCGTCTCTTTCTGCCCTTCCTTGGTAACCTCCTTCGGATACGCCGTCGCTGTCAGAATAAGTCCCATCAGATACATCGCAATACTTACCAGCTTTGCCGGCAGACTGCCGTGATTTAAGCTGTAGGACACCGCATGCACGCCCCATCCTTCCGTGCTCAGTCTCCAGGGAATGATCACCGTAAGCAGCACCACAGCAATAGCGGTTCCTGTCATAACATGGCATACCGCAGCCGTCCACCGCCGGTTATGCCGCACAGAAAGCTTTCCGTTCACATACAAAAGCCAGGCATACGGTACTGCTGTCAGGAAGAAGCAGTACACCAGATACCCGGCATACAGCACCGTAAACCGATGTACATAAAGCTGCAGTGCATGATACGTCACATCACTGCCCATCATGCAGATAATCAGAAACGGAAGAAACCCGAAAATCCGGTCTCCCTGCGTCCGTTCCTCCCGCTTCCAGTTATTCATTCCGATGGCAAGGAGCATCACTATAGGAAACAGGTAGATTTCAAGCTGTTTAAACTCTTCCATCATGCATCCTCCTTACCTAAGATTCTCCTATTATACCATTATTGTTTCTGTCTGTCAGTAAAAAACAGGGAAAAAGTACCACAATACCTTTCCCCTGTTCCCAGTTGTCATTCTATTCTTTGAGAATTACTGATATTTTCTGCGAAACTGCACCGGCGTCATCTCATACGCTTTTTTGAACAGCCGGTTAAAATGCTCCACATTCTCGTAACCCACGTAGGCGGCAATCGACTCTACCGTCTGGTTCGTCTCCTTTAACATAGTGCGTGCTTTTTTCATGCGTGCTTTCTTTACCGCATCCTGGAAGGTCATCCCAGACTTTTCCTTAATGTATTTGGAAAGGTACGGTTTGGAGAGATTAAACTGATCTGCCAGCACATCCAGCGTCACATCCGCATAGTGATTCTGTATGTAATTCATGATGTCGACGATCCGCTCCTCGCGTCCCTCCACAATGTTCTCACTCTTTAACATCTTGTTGGCAGCGGATACCAATGCCGCGATCGAGCTGGTGATGATATCTTCGTCAATTCCGACGCCCCAGTAATTCTTGCCCTTGCAGATGATCTCCACATACGCCGCAGCCTTGGATGATGATCCTTCTGAAATGGCGTGCTCCTCGTATACGGCAAGCTCGTAGCTGATGCCGAAATACATCTTGATTGCGTTGCTCACGGCGTCCAGGCGGCCGTTTCCTGTCGTCTCAATCGTGCGGCGCTCCTTGTTGTGCTCGATCACCAGGCGTGATGTGATGCCGTCCTTCTGCTCGAAATGACACTCTGAAATCTGAAAAACATCGCACAGGTTGACATAATGTTCTTCAAAAATCCGGTAAATTGCTTCCGGCGAGAGTTCCTGATGTCTGCGATCCGATACACCCTTGACCAGATAACCGACTTCTTCCTTCATCTTATCCGGCAGATCCATACCGAAGTTCTGCTTTAATACGAATGCGACTCCGCCCTTGCCGGACTGGCTGTTGATGCGGATGACATCCGACTCGTATTCCCTTCCGACATCCTTCGGATCCAGCGGCAGGTACGGCACATCCCAGCGGTCGCCGCTCTTGCCCGCTTCTCTCCACGCCATACCCTTGGAGATGGCATCCTGATGGGAACCGGAAAATGCGGTAAATACCAGATCTCCGGCATACGGTGTACGCTCGTAAACCCGCATACCGGTAAAGCGCTCGTATTTCTCGCGGATCTCGCTGATATTGGAAAAATCAAGCTTCGGATCGACACCGTGGCACACCATATTCATCGCCAGCGTCACAATATCAACGTTTCCGGTGCGCTCTCCGTTTCCGAAAAGAGTGCCCTCCACGCGGTCCGCACCGGCAAGAATACCGAACTCCGCATCGCTGATACCGCATCCTCTGTCATTGTGCGGGTGAACGCTCAACACCACATTATCCCTGTATTTCAAATGCTTGTGAATATACTCGATCTGGCAGGCAAATACATGCGGCATCGCAATCTGTACCGTGGTCGGAATGTTGATGATCGCCTTGTGCTCTGCATCCGGCTTCCAGACATCGAGCACTGCATTGCAGACCTCAACCGCATAGTCCACCTCTGTGCCCGGGAAGCTTTCCGGACTGTACTCAAACGTAAAATTGCCGTCCGTCTCCGCCGCGAGTGTCTTTAACAATTCTGCCCCGTCCACTGCCAGCTGCCTGACTTCTTCCTTGCTCTTCTTAAACACCTGCTCCCGCTGTGCCACAGAAGTGGAATTGTACAGATGAATAACTGCATGCGGAGCCCCTTTGACTGCCTCAAATGTTTTTTTAATGATATGCTCACGCGCCTGTGTCAGTACCTGAACGGTCACATCATCCGGAATCATATCCCGCTCAATCAGCGTACGCATAAAAATAAACTCTGTTTCTGATGCTGCCGGGAATCCAACTTCAATTTCCTTAAATCCGATATCCACGAGCATCTGGAAAAACTCCAGCTTCTCGTCAAGGCTCATCGGCTCGATCAGTGCCTGGTTACCGTCACGCAGGTCCACGGAACACCAGATTGGTGCTTTCTCTATGTAATCTTTTTTGGCCCAGTCGTATTCGCAGACTGGAGGAAGAAAATACTGTCTTTCATACTTGTCAAAATTTTTCATGATGTTTCCTCTTTTCCAACATTAAATATTATCAATTTCAATGAGTAATTTTAACACATAATCTCTCATTTGGAAATGATTAAATTTAAGCAATTTTATTGATGTTTTTTATTTTGTCAATTGATTTTGCAGCCGGTGTACCACAGATGCCTCCGCCTCAGACGCATGCATCACCTGTTCTGCGACCTGTCTGGCAACCGGAGTTACCTCATTTTCTTCTTCCCACTCCTGCAGACCGGCATCCGGGATCTCCTGTTTTTTCTGCAGTACATACCGGTTCAGGTTATTGCAGTACTGCATCAGATTCCGGAATCCACGCACACGGGTCAGAAGATTTTTACCGTATGCCTGCTGCTCTAAGCCTGCTATGGCAATCACTTCCATACACAGATGAAGTTCTCCGGTGATATCCGATGCTTCCATCAGAAGATCCGGCCGTTCTTTTTTTGCCTGCAAAAAATATGCCTTTGCTCCATCCACATCTGCCCGGTCAAAATATTCCGCCAGCCGGCACCGGACTTCTGCAATCTCTGCTTTTTCTCCCAGCATGCCTACCATACACGCATACACCCGCAGCCTGTTGTGCCTGATCCAGACATACTGTAAAAACTCCGAAATGAATCCGAAAATTCTCCGGTGATAAGAATCCTCTTCTTCCACTTTCACGCGCCGCTCCACTTCAAATAAAATAGAAAACAGCCATTCCATATAAGCATCATAAACTTCTTTTTTTGCAATCAGCATATTTCCGAAATAGGTGTGCTTTTGCTGCACCAGCTGCTGAAAATCCGCCGCATAATCCGGATAAATCTCCTGTATCACACGGGCTGTTTCGTCCAGATATAAAATCTTGTGGTGAGAAGCAAATCCCTCATAATAAGAAAAATTCAGCTGCAGTTCTTTCGTTGTGATCACATCATACTGCTGCAATAAAGAAAGAATCTGTGCCTCTGTAAACAATTTTCCCTGCTCATTCAGAAGATACCGGCGGTAATGGCAGGTACCAACTACCTTTGCATGGGAGTTTTTCCATACCCAGTACATTCCCGTCAGTTCACTGTAATAACAGTTTTTTTCGGAAATGTGATCTCCGGTATTATCTCCCACACAAAAAGACAGCG
>ERZ827452.3220-NODE-3220-length-10732-cov-9.103681_pt1 | contig 10732 bp, 9 predicted proteins | sample MGYA00519866_ERZ827452 | MGnify/ENA primary metagenome ERZ827452 (study PRJEB31778, sample SAMEA3449307) | human gut metagenome | biome: human gut; feature: human-associated habitat; material: faeces | place: United Kingdom | collected 2010/2012 ... | reverse complement strand
TGGACGGCGGCAAGTTCGACTGGATGGCCCACGCCGAGAAGTTCCCCGGCCTGTGTACTCCCGATGAGAGCTATCATGGCATCACCTACGCGGAGCGCTTCGGCAAAGAGGGTGCTTTCATCACCAAGGCCACCGCACAGCTCATGCGCGACTTCGGCTCGATGCAGTCCCCCATGAACGCCTATATGCTGAACCTCGGCCTTGAGAGCCTCCACGTCCGGATGCAGCGCCACTGCGCCAACGGCATGGCCGTCGCAAAGTTCCTTGAGGCTCACCCGAAAGTGGCCTATGTCAACTACTGCGGCCTCGAGTCCAGCCCTTACCATGCACTGGCGGAGAAGTATCTGCCGAACGGCAGCTGCGGCGTCGTTTCCTTTGGTCTGGCCGGCGGCCGCGAAGCCGCCAGCACCTTTATGAAGGAGTTGAAGCTTGCCGCCATTGAGACCCACGTTGCCGATGCCCGCACCTGCTGCCTGAATCCGGCTTCCAGCACCCATCGCCAGATGAACGACGAGCAGCTGGCCGCTGCCGGTGTGCCTGCTGAGCTGGTGCGGATGAGCTGCGGCCTCGAGAGCAGCGAAGACCTCATCGCCGATATTGCACAGGCGCTGGATAAGATTTAAGAAACACGGTCAGCGCCATCTGCCGGTTTCGGCCCCTTCCCGTGAAAAAAGCGTCTCCGGATGCAGATAAAAACTTCCCGCTAAAACCGTCAAAAGGAGCAACGATGCTATGCCGCTGATCATCCCCAAGACTCTTCCCGCCTACGATGCCCTCTACGAGGAAAACGTCTTCGTCATGCACCGGGAACGGGCGCTCTCCCAGCATATCCGCCCACTGGAGATCCTCATCCTGAACCTCATGCCGACCAAGATCGCCACCGAGACCCAGATCGCCCGCCTACTGGCCAATACGCCCATTCAGGTCCACATGACCCTGCTGCAGACGGCCAGCCATGCGGCGAGCCATGTCTCTGCGGCCCACCTCGAGGCGTTTTATAAGACCTTCGACGAGGTGAAGAACAACCGCTACGACGGCATGATCATCACCGGTGCGCCTGTGGAGAAAATAGACTTTGAACAGGTGGACTACTGGCAGGAGCTGTGCGAGATCATGGACTTCAGCGAGACGAACGTCTACTCCACCCTTCATGTCTGCTGGGGCGCACAGGCGGGACTTTATTACCACTATGGCATCCGCAAGCAGCTTCTCGACCAGAAGATGTTCGGCGTCTTCGAGCATAAAGTCACCCGTCCCTCGAACCCGCTGGTGCGCGGCTTCGATGAGGTGTTCTACGCCCCTCACAGCCGCCACACCGGCATCAGCCGGGAGGACGTGCTGAACTGCAAGGCCCTGCGCATCCTCGCCGAGAGTGACGAGGCCGGCCCCTTCCTGATGAGCACCGAGAATGGACGGCAGATCTTCGTCACCGGCCACCCGGAGTACGACAAGTACACGCTGGACGCCGAGTACAAGCGGGATGTCGGCAAGGGCCTGCCCATCGCGGTGCCAAAGAACTATTACCCCAACGACGACCCCGAGCAGCCGCCTCTCTTCCGCTGGCGTGCTCACGCACACCTGCTGTATGAGAACTGGCTGAACTACTACGTCTACCAGAATACGCCCTACGACCTGGGCGCTATCAGCAAGGTGGAGCACGAGGAAGAATAAAATCAGCCCTCTCCGTCTGGTGAGGAGGGGGCATTTTTGCAAGGAGAATACTTATGGGAATCGAAGCAAAATGGAAGAACCGGGGCATCCGGGTGGGCAAACTGCCCTGCGGGCCGCTGGACAAGATAAGCGATGTGCCAGGCGTGACGGTGGGCCACTGCACACTGGCGGACGGCGAGGTCCAGACCGGCGTGACCGCGCTGCTGCCCCATCAGGGCGATATTTTCCACGATAAAGTGATGGCGGCCAGCCATGTTATCAACGGCTTCGGCAAGACCACCGGCCTTGTCCAGATCGACGAGCTGGGGACGCTGGAAACGCCCATCCTCTTCACCAATACCCTCAGCGTAGGTACTGTGGAGACAGCGCTGGTGAAGTATATGCTGGATAAGAACCCCGACATCTGCGAGACTACCGGCAGCGTCAACCCGGTGGTCTGCGAGTGCAACGACAGCGGCCTCAACGACATCCGGGGCCTCCACGTCACAGAAGAAAACGTGCGGGCCGCGCTGGCCGACTGCCGCGCCGATTTCGCTGAGGGCGCTGTGGGCGCGGGCCGGGGAATGCGCTGCCACGGCCTGAAGGGCGGCATCGGCTCGGCCTCCCGTGTGGTGGAGCTGGACGGAAAACAGTACACCATCGGTGCGCTGGTGCTTTCCAACCACGCCGTCTTCGATGACCTCGTAGTGGCAGGCACCCCCATCCAGAGCCTGCTGGACGCCCACATCCCGCCCCACGAGGACAAGGGCTCCATCATCACGGTGCTGGCGACGGACATCCCCTTGAGTGAGCGCCAGCTGCGGCGGCTCTGCCACCGGGCGCTGGTGGGCCTGTCCCGCACCGGCTCTTTCTGCGGCAACGGCTCCGGCGAGATCGTCATTGCCTTCACCACCGCCAACCGGGTGCCGCACTACTCCGAAAAGGCCATCCTGCCGATGGGTATGCTCCACGACGACGCCATCAATCCGCTGTTCCGGGCGGTGGCCGAGTGCGTGGAGGAAAGTGTGCTGAGCAGTCTGCTCCATGCCGAGACGGTCACAGGCTATCATGGCCGGACGGTCAGATGTCTGAGTGATCTGCTCGACGAGAAATAAAAAAATGGGAAGCACTTTTGTGCTTCCCATTTTTCATAGTATTATCTGCGGGGCTTCCGCGTCGGCTTTTTCTTCCGCACGCTGTAGCCGAAGGTCCCCAGCTTTTTGCCAAGAGCCAGATATTCGCCGTGGCTGTAGACGATGAGTTTGGCCTTGTCGAGGCAGAGCTTACCGTTCTCGTCCAGCAGGCTCTCGTCCACGTCGCAGGCGACTACTTCGGCGAGGAAGAGGTCGTGGCTGCCCAGCGGGATGACCTGCGTGACCTTGCACTCGAGGTTGACGGGGCTTTCTTCGAGAATGGGGCAGTCCGTCAGCACTGAGCCGGGGGCAGAATGGAGTTTGCAGGCCGCGAATTTATCGAAGTCCCGGCCGCTCCTGACGCCGCACCAGTCCACCGACTTCACCAGTGCCTCGGTGGGCAGGTTGATGGCAAACTGGCCGCTCTCCCTGATGAGGTGGTGGCTGTATCGCTCGGGGCGGACGCTGATGGATACCATGCTGGGCTGGGTGCAGATGGTGCCGGTCCAGCCGATGGTGATGAGGTTGGGCTTGTCCAGCCCGCCGCAGGAGACCAGCACCGGCGGCTCCGGGTTCAGGAGGGTGCTGCCTTTCCAGCTCTGTTTGCTCATCCGTGATACTTCCTTTCGTAGGGAGCCCATGTGCGCTCGCTGATGATGTAGCGGGGGCGGGCCTTGGTCTCCATATAGATTTTGCCGACGTATTCGCCGATGACGCCCAGACACACCAGCTGGACGCCGCCCATGAAGCAGACGATGCAGATGGTGGAGGCCCAGCCCGCCACGGCGCTGCCCAGAACAGCCTGCACGATGGCCCAGATGACGCCGATGAAGCTGATGAGGCTGACCACGATGCCTGCGCCGGTGATGAGGCGGATGGGCTTGTTCGACAGGCTGGTGATGCCGTCGAAGGCGAGGGCCAGCATCTTGCTGAGGGGATAGTGGCTCTCGCCGGCCAGACGCTCGTGGCGCTCGTAGTAGACGGTGTCGCTGGGGTAGCCCACCAGCGGCACCATGCCCCGCAGGAAGATGTTCACCTCGCGGTAGTCGGCGAAGCTTTCCAGCACCCGGGTGCTGATGAGCCGGTAGTCGGCGTGGTTGAAGACGATGTCTGCGCCCAGCGCGTTCATCACATGGTAGAAGCCCTCGGCGGTGAACCGCTTGAAGAAGGTGTCGGTGTCCCGGCGGCTGCGCACGCCGTAGACTACCTCGGCGCCGTCCAGATACTTTTTGACCATCTCGTCCATGGCGTTGATGTCGTCTTGGCCGTCGCAGTCGATGGAGATGGTGATGTCGCAGCTGCCGCTGTGGAGCGCCTCCATCAGTCCGGCCAGCACGGCGTTCTGGTGGCCGCGGTTCCGGCTCTGGGAGATGCCGATGAAGTGCTCATCCTCAGAGGCGAACTTCTGGATGAGGGACCAGGTGGCGTCGCGGGAGCCGTCGTTGACGAAGAGCACCCGGCTCTTCTCGCTGACAAGGCCCGCTGCGGAGAGGTCGTTTATCTTTTTCAGGAACAGGGGGGCTGTGATGGGCAGTACCTGTTCTTCATTGTAGCAGGGAATGACGATCCATAAAATCGGTTTGGACATGATGAAGTTCTCCTTCTATATAAGGCTCTCCCAAAGGGAGAGGCTGTTACAGCACCATGTGCCGCAGCGCGTCCGGTTCCAGCAGCTTGAAGCTGCTCTTATAGGTCTCGAGCAGGCCGTCCCGCTGCATCAGGCTCAGCTCCCGGGAGAGGGCGCTGCGGTCGCAGTTGAGGTAGTCGGCCAGCTGGATGCGGGAGTAGGGAATGGTGAAGGTGAGGCTGTGGTGAACCTCGGCCTCGCTGAGCAGGTAGGCGCACACCTTGGCCCGCAGGCTCTTGAGCAGCAGCAGGTCTACCCGGCGGGAGAGCAGGAAGTATTTGTCGCTGATGGTGCGCACAAGGTTCTGCAGCACCCGCTGGCGGGCCGGGTCGGCCCCGGGCAGCAGAAGCTTTTCGTAAGGCACCAGCAGCACCTCGCAGGGGGCCGAGGCCATCACCGTTACCGGGCTGGAAAGGCTCGAGCCGCCCAGCACGTCGCCGAACACACCGCCCGGCCCCATCTGGCTGATGGGCAGACGCGCCCCGCTGGCGGCGGGATGGTAGGCCTCGATGGCACCGGAGAGCACCACGCCCACCCGGCGGTTCGACTGTCCGGCCAGTACGAGGGTCTCGCCCCGGCTGTAGGTGCGCAATACGGCCCCCACTTCGCCCAGCAGGACCCGGAGCGCTTCGGCTTCCAGCCCGGCGAACAGAGAGGTGGATTGTAACAGCGGAAGATAATTTTCCATACCCATTCCGTGAGGTTTTCCCCGGGCCCTCACCGCCCTTCTGCGATTCCGTTGCGTGTGCAACGGTATTTTTTCTCTTATTATAGTAAACTTGAGGGCGTAAAGCAAATGGTTTTGCAAATTTTTTGCGGAAAAATTTCTCCCAATGAAAGTGAGGAACGAAATCCTATGAAAAAACTGACATCTCTGCTGCTGTCGCTGGTGCTGATGATCAGCGTGCTGGCCTGCGGCGCATCGGCCAAGACGAGCAAAAAAGTGCGCATCGCCGGCCTGAAAGGCCCCACCACCATGGGCCTCGTCAACCTGCTGAGCATGGAGAAGGACGGCACTGCTTCCCTCGACTATGACCTGCAGCTCTACGGCGCTGCCGATGAGATCGTGCCGAAGCTCATCAAAGGCGAACTCGACATGGCCGCTATCCCGGCCAACCTCGCCGCGACCCTCTACCAGAAGACGAACGGCGGCATCCAGGTCATGGCCGTCAACACGCTGGGCGTCCTCTACGTCGTGGAGAAGGGCAATACCGTCCACAGCTTCGCCGACCTCAAGGGCCGCACCATCCTTTCCACCGGCAAAGGCACGACGCCCGAGTATGTCCTGCGCTATCTGCTCAAGAAGAACGGCCTCGACCCCGACAAGGACGTGAAGATCGAATACTACAGCGAGGCTTCCGAGGTCACGGCCCAGATGGCCGCTGCCAGGAAGGATGCCATCGCCGTCCTGCCTCAGCCCTACGTCACTGCTGCCCAGATGAAGGACAGCGACCTCCGCGTCGTCCTCGACCTGACCAGGGAATGGAACAGGGTCTGTGACACCCAGCTCATCACCGGCGTCACCGTGGTGCGCACCGAGTACGCAAAGCAGAACCCCGATGTCATCGCAGCTTTCCTGACCGACTACCAGAAGAGCGTCAAGGCGGCGAACGAGGACATTGACGGCACCGCCGCCCTCTGTGAGGAAGTCGGCGTGGTGGCCAAGGCTGCTATCGCCAAGAAGGCCCTGCCCAAGTGCAACATCGTTTACCGCAATGGTCAGGAGATGAAGAAAGACATCTCTGCTTACCTGCAGGTGCTCTACAATGCCTCTCCCGCCGCCGTGGGCGGCAAACTGCCGGACGATAACTTCTACTACACCGAGCCGTCCGTCCTGCGCAAGGTCATGGCGGCTATCCGCAATTCCGCAAAGTAAGCTTTGAAACAAAGAAGGGGCTGCTGCACATCGTTTTAGCCGAAGTGCAGCAGCCCCTTTCTTAGATCAGAAGGCCCGCGCCGATGCCGATGAGAGCCGGCAGCAGCCAGCCAAAGCCGAGGCTGCTCAGGGGCAGAGTGTTCATCAAGGCGGAGAGGGGGCCGAAGGGCAGGGCAGCAGGGATGCTCTGGATGGCCGTGAAGAGGATACTCAGCCGCCAGACCGATGTCCGCTGGAACCGTCCGGGCAGGAACTCCACCACGATGAGGACGATGGCGATGGGGTAGATGGCGTTCAGCACCGGAACGGAAAGGCTCAGGATGTCCGCAAGGCCGATGTTCGCCAGCAGCATGCTCATCAGCGCGAAGAAGGCTGCAATGGCGGGGTAGGAAAGCTGGGGCAGAAGCTCGTGGAAGTATTCGCCTACGCTGGCGATGAGGCCGACGCAGGTGTTGAAGCAGGCGATGACGAAGATAACGGCCAGAAGCACCTGTCCCACCCGGCCAAACAGGCCGTCGGCCAGTGCCGTCAGGACGGAGGCGCCGGTGTCACTGCCGGGGAACGCGGCCCCCGAGATGCCGCCGATGTGGGTCAGCATGGCGTAGACCACCAGCAGCATCCCGCCCGCGATGAACCCGGCCCGGATGGTGCCGCGCCGGACGGCAGCTTCTTCCGTGATGCCCACCGCCTGAATGTTCAGCGCGATGACCGCGCCGAAGTTGAGCGCTGCCAGCGCGTCCATGGTTTGATAGCCGTCCAGCACGCCCTGTGCGGCGGGGAGAGCGGCGTAAGCCTCGGCAGGCGTGCCGTAGCCGGGCGAGGCCGGGCGGAGGATGCAGCCCGCGAACAGCACCACGATGAGCACCAGCAGGGCAGGGCAGAGGATGCGGCCCAGCCGCTGGGTCAGCTTTTCGGGCTTGAGGGCCACGAAGTACGCCGCAGCAAAGAACACGAGGGAGTAGATGAACTGTCCCGGTGCGCTCCGCCCCACAAGCGGCGTCAGCATCTCAAACGAGGTGCTGGCCGTGCGGGGGATCGCGAGGCAGGGACCGATGGACAGATAGACCAGCACAGCGAACACCTGTGCGAAGCGGGGATGGACCCGCCCGGCCAGCGCAGGCAGACCGCCCGCCCGGGCCACTGCGGCCACGCCCGCGATGGGCAGACCGATGGCGCTGACGGCAAAGCCCACAAAAGCGGACCAGAGCGCCGTCCCGGCCTGTGCGCCGAGGAAGGGCGGGAAGATGAGGTTGCCTGCCCCGAAGAACATCGAGAACAGGGTGAACCCCACCAGAAGGAGCTTTTTGCCCCGGAGGGCCTGAGCGGAATCGTGCATGGTCATCTCTCCCAGCTGTGCGCGGAGGCACGTAGAATAAGGATTACTTTATTCCAGTGTAGTGTTTTATGACCTTCATGTCAAGAGAAGAAAAGATGAAGGATTGTATTCTCATACATGATGTGATATTCTGAAAGCGAGAAAACGAACAGGAGCAAAGAAATACATGGATAAAACAAAAAAACGCCGCATTCAAATCTTAGCGGCGTCGGTGTTCTGGCTGGGCGTCTGGCAGGCGGCGGCTGTGGCCATCGGGCAGGAAGTCTTTCTTGTCTCGCCGGTGCAGGCCATCGGTACGCTGGTAGAGCTGCTGCCGCAGGCCGAGTTCTGGCAGCGCATCGGTTTCAGCGCCGGGCGCATCCTGTTAGGCTTCGGGCTGGGCGTTCTGTCCAGCGCGGTGCTGGCGGTAGCCGCCGAAAAGTGGGTGTGGGTGGACGCCCTTCTCGCCCCTGTGATGCAGCTGGTCAAGGCTACTCCGGTGGCGAGCTTCATCATTCTGGCGCTGGTGTGGGTCAGCGGCTCGTCGCTGTCCGTCCTTATCAGCTTTTTGATGGTGCTGCCCGTCCTCTACAGCGCAGTGCGCACCGGCATCGGGAGTGCTGACCGCCAGCTTCTCGAAATGGCGCAGGTGTTCCGTCTGCCTCTGGGGCGGCGTCTGCGGGCGGTCTGGCTCCCGGCGGTGCTGCCCGCGTTCCGGCAGGGGTGCAGCGTGGCGCTGGGCATCTGCTGGAAGAGCGGCGTAGCAGCAGAAGTCATCGGCCTGCCGGATGGCAGCATCGGCGACGCGCTTTACCGGGCAAAAATTACCCTTTCCACCGGAGAGCTGTTTGCCTGGACCTTCGTCATCATCCTGCTGAGCGCCGTATTCGAAAAGCTGTTCCTCGTGCTGCTGGATAAAGCGGTAGCGGCAGTTCTGGGCGAAGAGGGGGCTGAAAAATGAGTGAAACCAACAACAAACTGGAAATAAAGAATCTGTCTAAACGATTCGGAGAGAAAATCCTCTTCGAGAACCTCTCTCTTACTGTGGACGACCCGGCGGTGCTCTGGGCGCCAAGCGGCTGGGGCAAGACGACCCTGCTCCGCATCCTGATGGGGCTGGAAGCGCCCACATCCGGCAGCGTGGAGGGCGTGGGCCGGGTCGGCGCGGTCTTTCAGGAAGACAGGCTCTGCCCCCAGCTGACCACCGAAGAGAATGTGGCGCTGGTGCTGACCGCAGAACAGTACAAGGTCAAAACACAATACAAAGAGCAGATACAAGATGACCTTATACAATTAGGACTGGATGACGAGGCCCTTGCTCTGCCTGCCCGGAAGCTCTCCGGCGGACAGAAGCGCCGCACCGCCTTGCTGCGCGCTCTCTGGGCCGAGAGCGACACCCTTCTGTTAGATGAGCCCTTCACCGGCATGGACCCAGCCGTCATGAAAAAAGCCGCAGCCATGCTCAAGGCACGCTGCGGCGCAAAGCCCACCCTGCTGGCGACCCATGATAAAGAAGCCATCCGGGAGCTGGGGTGGAATGTAATCGAACTGGGCTGAAACGAAAGGAGCCTGACCATGGAGAAAAAGACGAGCTGCCTGCTCTGCGTTCTTACCGCGCTGCTTCTCGCTGTGCTCTATCTCTGGGCCGCTCTCCGCCCGGGCGTCTGGCTGCGGGATGCCTTTTTGTATCGTCAGGCCGACGGCAGCTTTTCGGGCAAGGATGCGTATGCCGCCTACACCATGCAGATTGCCCAGACAGGAAACGGTGCGGAAGTGGATTTCACGATGGACGGAGAGACGCGGCACTATCGGCTCGAATCGAAAGCCGAGGGCATGAGCGACCCGGGCGTAAAAATTGAGCAGGACGGAGTGGTCATTTTTACCGGGACCGCGCTGGGCGACCCCGGCGACGCCATCCTGTGGCGGGAAGACGATGGGGGCCTTGCCGACGAGGTGAACGTCATCGTCAACGGCGAATACCAGAAATCCGACCTCTGGCCCAGTTGTAACTGGCTCTATAATGTAGCCGTCGGCGGGCGGCTGGAGACCCGGGGCAGCGTGGCGTTCCTGCTGCCGATAGGGGCGCTGGTGGTGCTCCTTGTGCTGGATGTCCGGTTCCCGCTGCTGTTCTGGAACCTCCGTCACGGGCTGGAAGTGTACGGCGGTGAGCCAACCGAATGGTATTACGCGATGCAGAGGGTGAGCCGCATTACCAGCATCATCGGTGTTTTTGTGCTGGCGGCGATGAGCTTTGCTGTTCACTGAGGCTCACAGCAGCTCGGCAAGGATGCTGTTCTGTACGATGAGCCCGGCAGGCGTGAGGGCGAGGGTGTGGCCGTCAAAGTTGGCGTAGCCGCTCTTCACGCAGTTTTGCACAAAGGCCAGCTGTGCGGTGGAAAGCTCCCTGCCATAGCGTTTTTTGTATTCGTCGAGGCTCAGACCTTTGCGCAGACGCAGCTGCAAGATGAGATAATCCTCCGCACCGCAGCCGCCGTCCATGACGGGCGCGGCCTCGTCCCGCAGAAAGGCTTCGGTGTCGGCGGGGTAGTAGAACCGCTTGCCGCCCATGCAGGAGTGGGCCGCAGGGCCGATGCCCAGATAGTCGCCGCAGTCCCAGTAGATGAGGTTATGCTTTCCCTCATAGCCCGGGCGGGCGAAGTTGGAGATCTCATATTGTCGATAGCCATGATGTTCCAGCTGCTCGACGGCGTAGAGATAGAAGTCTGCCGCCTCGTCGGAGGTGGGCAGACCCTCGGGGGGCGTCCGGCCAAAGGCAGAGTCGGGCTCGATCTTCAAGAGGTAGGCGGAAATGTGGGCCGCGCCGCCATCCTCGATAAGCTCCAGCGTCTCGTCGAACTCGGCCTGCGTATAATGGGGCAGGGCCAGCATGATGTCGCCGCTGATGTTCTCGAACCCGGCACGGCGTGCGGCGGCGAAAGCGGCCCGCGCCTGTTTTGCCGTGTGGGGACGGCCCAGCGTCTTGAGCTGGCTGTCCCGGGCCGACTGGACGCCGAAGGAAATGCGGTTGACGCCCGCCTCCCGGAATGCCTGGAGAGAGTCTTCGGTCACGGTCTCAGGGTTGGCTTCCAGCGTGATCTCGGCCCCGGGCAGGGGCTGTGCGGCGGCGATGA
>ERZ827452.3216-NODE-3216-length-10744-cov-6.802694_pt1 | contig 10744 bp, 13 predicted proteins | sample MGYA00519866_ERZ827452 | MGnify/ENA primary metagenome ERZ827452 (study PRJEB31778, sample SAMEA3449307) | human gut metagenome | biome: human gut; feature: human-associated habitat; material: faeces | place: United Kingdom | collected 2010/2012 ... | reverse complement strand
AATACTTTGACGCTTCTTCAATGGTAAGGGTGTATTTTTCCCATACGGGAATATCGTTGTTATTCATCAGATACCCCCTTTCCCATGTTTCGTGTCATACTGGATATAGGGGATAAGGTCGGTGCGGTTTATCCTCTGTAAATGGGCGGTCAGTTTACTGGAAAGGGAAGTGCTGTATCTTGCCTTATCAAGCATAGTTCCCACCCGTTCCAGTCCACCTAATGCGTCATGTTCTTCCAAGAAATAAAAACTTTTGACAGCGGAAATCACACCACCCTCTGTGAGCCATTGCTGTGTTTCCTCAAGGGAATTTTGCTGTTTTGGTACTTGCAGTTTCAAGACTTCCACAGCCCCTAAAAAGCGTTCCCAAAACCGACACGTTTTCCATCTGCTCTTATTACTTTCATTTCTGTTTGGCACGACAAAGCGTAGGTTGTTTGCCAATAGCCCGAAAGCCAGTTCCCCAAGTTCCAGCGGTCTGTCTTTGAATGTCATGGCAAAAGCATGAGCCTTATCATCACGCAGTTGCATTTCTGTCCGTTTCCAACTGCCGACTTCATTAAGTGTCTTATTATGTTTTGAACATACTTCCTTATCCTTGTCATAAAAGCGGTAGGACAATCCCGATTTACCAGCACCGATATAAACAGTCTTTGCGGTGTCGAAATCATCAAACTTGCTTTCGTCAAAGTGGTAGCCCTCACTATTCGAGATAAATTCCTCTTTTTCGCATTTCTTCTTTATCTGCTCTATGGTAAAGAATGGCTTTTCGTTCTTATCATCAATGGCAATATCAAGCCTTGTGAAATGGAAATTATCCAGTCCGTATCTTCGCTCACAATGTTTGAACATATCCCCAAAGGTATAATTCCTACTGTCGAGAATACGGAAAATATCATCACAACCTCTGCCAGTCATAACAAGATAACAGCCTAGCCCCTGTGGGTTGTCCTCTGTCTTTCTTGCGTCCCCCGATACATAAATATCTCCAATCTGCCAGCGTGCTTGATAAGTCTTGAATTTAACGCTTGCCGGATAGACATTGAAAATGTCAGTCGGTAAACCTAAAATGTGCATGATGACATCTTCTGCGGTTGCGGTTTCAAATACAATGCTGATGTAATCAATCTTAACGGATAAATTTTTGTGTGTAGTTATAGTGCATTTCTCCTTTCGTATGCCCCGTTTTTTTGCGGGGTAAAAATTGTGTTTTTTCCTTTATTTATCACAGTTTCTAGGTACTATGACATGTATACGCAGGGCGGTGTTACATATACGCCCTTTACGAACGCCTAAAGGCGTTCCCTTTCTTCCTGTGTCTGATCCGTTCTTAACGCTCACGAGCCTTGTAAGGCTCGTGGCTAAACGGAACAGCCCCAGTCAGAAACCTTATTTTCGGTCTGATAGTCCATGCTTATTCATGCTATCAAAGTGAAAATATATATTTTATATGCTTACTCAAGCGTGTGATTGACCCTAGCGTGCTTAATCACTCTGTCTAATACGATAATAACTCCATTAGAATTACTTGTCAAGAAGTTTTTGTTGACTTTTAGATATAGATTAAGTATGATATGCTTATAAATACCAAGAAAAGCAACGAAAGGAGCGGTTATACTAAGTTATGGAGCATTATGAAAAGAAAATCAGTTTCTTAGGAGAAAACATACAGACCATAAGAAAACACAGAGGAATGAAACAACAGGAACTTGCGGACAAAATCGGTATCAATATGCAGAGCCTTTCCAAGATTGAACGAGGTGTGAATTATCCTACCTTTGATACATTAGAAAAGATAATGGACGTGCTGGGTGTAACGCCCAATGAATTATTATCGGGAGAATGGAAGTATGTTAATCAAGCCGAAAAGGAAGTCTGTCAGTTTTTAAGAATTGAAGAAAGACTAAATGCAGAACTGAAACATGGGCATTATGACAATTTCTTTGACAGCGAGGAAGAATGGCTGGAATATGAGTTAGAAAAGTTACGGGAATATATTACAGACTATATCAACGGGAAAAGCATTGAAGCGTCCGACCTTTACCCAATCAAAGAATTTATCCAGCATTTGAAGTTTCAAAAATTATTAGACCGCTATGATGATTTATACAGTATGGATATGTTTGGGGAAAGCATAGAGGGACATAAGTATAAGACACCTTATCAAGTCGTGAAAATGATAAACCCGAACTCAAAAGAAGATATGGAACTGTTACGAGAAGTATTAAGGAATAACAATTTTGATGATGAGGACGAGTAACTTTTTTCCTCTTGCGAGAAGATACAGCAAACAAAAAGCCCGATCAAGAGTGCAAAGCACCACCAATGGTGGCAAAGCTCTTGACAGGGCTTTTTCTTTTCTGTTGTGGGCAATCAAGAGGAAGAAAGGGATAAAATCTGATTTGTGGTAAATCAGGCAAAGGCAACGCAGGTATCTCAATTTGATTTGGTACTTGAAAAGAACGGGAGTAATTGGAAGATTATAGAATAACAAATATTGGTACATTATTACAGCTATTTTGTAATCACGTACTCTCTTTGATAAAAAATTGGAGATTCCTTTACAAATATGCTCTTACGTGCTATTATTTAAGTATCTATTTAAAAGGAGTTAATAAATATGCGGCAAGGTATTCTTAAATAAACTGTCAATTTGATAGTGGGAACAAATAATTGGATGTCCTTTTTTAGGAGGGCTTAGTTTTTTGTACCCAGTTTAAGAATACCTTTATCATGTGATTCTAAAGTATCCGGAGAATATCTGTATGCTTTGTATGCCTATGGTTATGCATAAAAATCCCAGTGATAAGAGTATTTATCACTGGGATTTTTATGCCCTTTTGGGCTTTTGAATGGAGGAAAATCACATGAAAATTATTAATATTGGAGTTTTAGCTCATGTTGATGCGGGAAAAACTACCTTAACAGAAAGCTTATTATATAACAGTGGAGCGATTACAGAATTAGGAAGCGTGGACAAAGGTACAACGAGGACGGATAATACGCTTTTAGAACGTCAGAGAGGAATTACAATTCAGACAGGAATAACCTCTTTTCAGTGGGAAAATACGAAGGTGAACATCATAGACACGCCAGGACATATGGATTTCTTAGCAGAAGTATATCGTTCATTATCAGTTTTAGATGGGGCAATTCTACTGATTTCTGCAAAAGATGGCGTACAAGCACAAACTCGTATATTATTTCATGCACTTAGGAAAATGGGGATTCCCACAATCTTTTTTATCAATAAGATTGACCAAAATGGAATTGATTTATCAACGGTTTATCAGGATATTAAAGAGAAACTTTCTGCCGAAATTGTAATCAAACAGAAGGTAGAACTGTATCCTAATATGTGTGTGACGAACTTTACCGAATCTGAACAATGGGATACGGTAATAGAGGGAAACGATGACCTTTTAGAGAAATATACGTCTGGGAAATTATTGGAAGCATTAGAACTCGAACAAGAGGAAAGCATAAGATTTCATAATTGTTCCCTGTTCCCTGTTTATCACGGAAGTGCAAAAAACAATATAGGGATTGATAACCTTATAGAAGTGATTACGAATAAATTTTATTCATCAACACATCGAGGTCAGTCTGAACTTTGCGGAAAAGTTTTCAAAATTGAGTATTCGGAAAAAAGACAGCGTCTTGCATATATACGTCTTTATAGTGGCGTACTGCATTTGCGAGATTCGGTTAGAATATCGGAAAAGGAAAAAATAAAAATTACAGAAATGTATACTTCAATAAATGGTGAATTATGTAAAATCGATAAGGCTTATTCCGGGGAAATTGTTATTTTGCAAAATGAGTTTTTGAAGTTAAATAGTGTTCTTGGAGATACAAAACTATTGCCACAGAGAAAAAAGATTGAAAATCCGCACCCTCTACTACAAACAACTGTTGAACCGAGTAAACCTGAACAGAGAGAAATGTTGCTTGATGCCCTTTTGGAAATCTCAGATAGTGATCCGCTTCTACGATATTACGTGGATTCTACGACACATGAAATTATACTTTCTTTCTTAGGGAAAGTACAAATGGAAGTGATTAGTGCACTGTTGCAAGAAAAGTATCATGTGGAGATAGAAATAAAAGAGCCTACAGTCATTTATATGGAAAGACCGTTAAAAAAAGCAGAGTATACCATTCACATCGAAGTTCCACCGAATCCTTTCTGGGCTTCCATTGGTCTATCTGTAGCACAGCTTCCATTAGGGAGCGGAGTACAGTATGAGAGCTCGGTTTCTCTTGGATACTTAAATCAATCGTTTCAAAATGCAGTTATGGAGGGGATACGCTATGGCTGTGAACAAGGATTGTATGGTTGGAATGTGACGGACTGTAAAATCTGTTTTAAGTATGGCTTATACTATAGCCCTGTTAGTACCCCAGCAGATTTTCGGATGCTTGCTCCTATTGTATTGGAACAAGTCTTAAAAAAAGCTGGAACAGAATTGTTAGAGCCATATCTTAGTTTTAAAATTTATGCGCCACAGGAATATCTTTCACGAGCATACAACGATGCTCCTAAATATTGTGCGAACATCGTAGACACTCAATTGAAAAATAATGAGGTCATTCTTAGTGGAGAAATCCCTGCTCGGTGTATTCAAGAATATCGTAGTGATTTAACTTTCTTTACAAATGGACGTAGTGTTTGTTTAACAGAGTTAAAAGGGTACCATGTTACTACCGGTGAACCTGTTTGCCAGCCCCGTCGTCCAAATAGTCGGATAGATAAAGTACGATATATGTTCAATAAAATAACTTAGTGTATTTTATGTTGTTATATAAATATGGTTTCTTGTTAAATAAGATGAAATATTTTTTAATAAAGATTTGAATTAAAGTGTAAAGGAGGAGATAGTTATTATAAACTACAAGTGGATATTGTGTCCTGTATGTGGAAATAAAACACGATTAAAGATAAGGGAAGATACTGAATTAAAAAAATTCCCCCTCTATTGTCCGAAATGCAGACAAGAAAATTTAATTGAAATAAAGCAGTTCAAAGTAACTGTGATTACAGAGCCAGACGCAAAGACGCAGAGCCGATAAAATGAGATTAATACAATCTCATTTTATCGGCTCTTTCCGTTATGTATGGATTCTTTTAATTAGTCTTCGATGTTTCTTGCTTCGTTGATACCGCTGGCTAAAGATTCCATTAAGGATAGTTCTTTGTCTGTAAAGCTATCCATGTATTTCTCTATCTGTAATCGTCGGGTGCTTTTTACCAAGTTATTAGCAGGTAAGAAAAATTCATCAACGGAAACATGAAGTAACGATACAAGGTCATAAAGAACTTGTATGCTGGGGTGTTGCCCTTTATTTTCAATATTAGTTAAGTACCGTGGGTCAATTTCAATCAATGCTCCCACTTGTTCACGAGTTAAACCTCGTTTCAATCGAGCTTCTTTAATGGCTAAACCAAAGGCTCTAAAATCATATTTATCTTCTTTTTTACGCATAGTAGACCACCTCTATACATTTTATTGTTCCTACTGAATTAAAAACAGGTATAGAAAAACGTGTTATATGGTTTATAGGTTTATATTTAATAAAAAGCACTACTAAACGCCAATAAAAAAAACCGTTATATGGTAGTGCTATTTACGCTGTTAAAATATTGTATATTACTTCCAAATGGCGGTTTGTTGGAGGTCAACGTCGCCATGAAGTACATCATATACAATAAATTTCCTTACATTGGGTTCTTGTCAAAAAAAGTCGTCTATCTGCAATAGATAAGTACGTCCACCAATGTGGTTTTATAAATCATATAGATAGAATAACAGAAGCATGTAAACAGAGAAATAAATCTGTTTATATGCTTTTTTGGCTATTCAGAACTTTTTTACAAAGTTTATTTATCAGTAATGCAACAAATCCCCCTTTCACATTGGGACTAAGAGTGAAAGGAGATAAACGAGCAAGGCTCACTTCCTTTCCTAGACAGAAAGGGGGTGAGAAACATGAAACCATCTTCTTTTCAGACCACAATAGAAAATCAGTTTGACTATATCTGTAAACGTGCTATGGAAGACGAGCGAAAGAATTATATGCTTTATCTTTCAAGGATTGCAAAGCGTGAGGTGTCCTTTTCGGATGTTGGCGATTATCTTGTTAGCCAGTTTGCGACAACAGATAACTATTCAACTGACTTTCAGATTTTTACACTCAATGGGTTATCAGTAGGCGTTGAAAATGATTTGTTGAGTGAAGCATTACGTGAGTTGCCAGACAAGAAACGTGAAATTCTACTGCTGTTTTACTTATGGGAATTTCGCTATTTTTAGAATTGCCTGCAATAGTTTCCTACTGGGTAGTTACAGTGATGTGCTTTGTGGCTATGGGTGTATCTACTATGTTTGTTGTTCAAATTTACACTCTTGTTCAGACACAAACACCACCGCAATTAGTAGGAAAGATAATGGCTACGCTGGTAGCAGTTGCTATGTGCGGTCAACCTATTGGACAAATGGTTTACGGTATTTTATTCGATGTATTTATACAAGAAACATGGGTTGTTATGTTTGTAGCTTCTATTGCTTCAATCATGATTTCAATATATTCAAAAAGAATTTTTCAAAAGTTAGAGATATAATACAAGGGGTTAAATAGTATGTTAGGCTAAAAACAATATATAAAAGAAAATTTGAAATCTGCTAAAAGGATAGTGTTATAAAAGAAAGAGTAATATTGCAGTATTTAAGGCTCGCACAAATATATGTTTTGTGTGGGCTTTTTTCTTACCATTTTTCTGTATTTCTAAAGGGTATAAACGGTATTCCGTTTATATATTTCAGCATTAGCAGAAAGGGGGTGAGATTATGAGGACATCTTCTTTCGAGCATATCGTCAGATTACAGTTCAATTCTTTAATGCTGATTGTCATTAAGAACAAAGTGAAAAGTCGAAACAGACAGCTTGCAAGACATTCTAAACGTGAAGTATTGTTTTGTGAAATAGCCGAAACGAAACAAGTTGAACGTGGAACGATTGATACCTGTTTTTATGATTGTGTATCATTTAAAGTCTTGCACTTTACAATTTATGTATCTGATGAAACACTTGGTACAGTTTTACATAGACTGTCAGAAAAACAGCGTAGTGCGATTTTATTACGTTATTTTCAAGGAATGAACGACAGAAAAATTTCAGAACTGTACCATGTATCACGTTCTGCTATTTGCAGTAGAAGAACTAGAGGACTAAGGAAGTTAAAAATGCTTTTGAGCGAAGGGAAGTAAAGAAATGAGTAAAGATTATGGCTATCCCTCTTTTGAATTGATTTGCAAAGCGTCAAGCGGAGATGAAATGGCAGTTAAAGAGATTTTGAAGTTTTATGACGGTTATATTTCTAAATTATGCTTGCGTCCTTTTTACCACTCTGAAAGTGGTAAAATCATTATGCAGGTTGATGAAGAACTAAAAGGAGAAATTCATACAGACATGATGAAAGCAATATTGAAATTTGAAATCGGAGTGAAGTAATCAACTGTATAAAAAAATCGGGAGATACACAGTTTCGTGCTATCTCCCTTAGTAGTTTTACGGTCATATCAAGGCTCATTCAATCGTGGTAAATTCGTGGTAAGATGAGTGTTTTTCTATACTTCAAAATGCTTGAATGTATAGTGTTTATGCGGATAATCGAAAATTAGATATAAAATTTCTATATAAATAATCTTCATTTTTGTGTTAATCAATTTCCTATATTTGCATATCTAGCTGATTGTATTATTTCTCATAATATGTGGTTTGCAACTGATTATGGAACAATAGAATTATATAAAAAATGTGGCTTAGAACAATTGATTCCACCACACGCTCAACCGATATCATTCGATACTAATCCTTTGTTATTTATTTTAGCTCTAGCTGATACATTAGAACCTATAAAAACTTGTTGTGATCCAAAACATGAATTAAATATTGAGCCAATAGAAGTTTTAAATAATATAGAATGTGTATTTAATCAAAAACATATACTATTACAATTTAAAAATAATGAGATATTCAAAATAATGAAAGATAAACTGGATGGTTTAGAAAATTGGTTAAATATTAATATAGAAATTTGCGAAAGTGCAAATAAAATTGATATTACATTTTGATTTTTTATAATATTAAGCATTTTTTGCCGAAAAATTAGCTTAATACAATTAATTAATATTAAGTATCTTTAATTTTTTCAAAGATATAAAATCAAATTACTAAAAAAAGAGCTGTTTGACAAAATAAATCTATAAAGACGACTTTGTCAACAGCCTCAAATGTTATATATTTTTATTTTTCCATAAATCTAATCATTTTTATTTATAATTTTAAACAAAATTTTAATAAAAATAATTACTTTTTCAAATAACTTAAACGAATATCATATGGAGACGTGAAATAAACTTCTATTTGATCACCAACTTGTGCATCTATTTCAGAATACCAATTTCCCAAAGCATGAAGATTATCGTTTCCAGAGAATTGTTTTGCATATTCATCTCCAGCAGCTCTATTTCCTTGCGCTTTTAATTGACAACTGAATTTTCCATCAGTACTAACACAATTAAAAATATTTACACCTAAGATATCTTCTCCATTAGTATGATTAGAATTATATAATTCCAACTCGCGTGCATTGCTTCCAGGTATTGCCAAATAAGCTTCACCTTTTCGATAATCTCTCGAAGATGTATATCTTTTTTCGCCCCATCCTAATTGCGATTCAGTAAGTTTAACAATAAACTTATTTCCCTTGTTAGCCATTTAATATCATTCCTTTCTAAAATATCTCTTTTATTAATTATAGCATTATATTTGATAAAAAATTGTTTTTTCGATCATTTCATATTATATTCATAATAGGATAAACGTTTAAATTGACATTATCAAATAAAATGATTATAATTTAAGAAAAAAATGGAGGAAATCTCATGACAATAAAAGAACAAATTAAAATTTTGTGTGTTAGATGTAACGTAAGCGAAGCTGAATTGGCAAGAAGATTGGGCACATCACCTCAAAATTTTAATTCTAAAATGAAAAGAGAAAGTTTTACTATAGTCGAATTAGAAAAAATTGCTGATGCATTAGACGTGAAATTTAGAAGAGAATTTATTTTAAAAAATGGAGATAAAGTATAATGAGTACATATAATAAAAAAATTTTTAAATTAGGTGAACTGTTTTGTGGGCCTGGTGGATTAGCATTAGGAGCGATATCTGCAACAATTAAAGATCCAGATTATAAAATTATACACAAATGGGCTAACGATTATGATTTAGACACATGTAATACATACAGAAAAAATATTTGTCCAGATAATCCTGAAAGTGTTATTTATAAAGATGTTAGAGAATTAGACATTAAACCATTGGGGGATATAGATGCATTAGCATTTGGTTTCCCTTGCAATGATTTTTCTGTTGTCGGAGAACAAAAAGGATTCGACGGAGAATATGGTCCTTTATATACATATGGTGTTAATGTACTTAAAAAATATCAACCTTTATGGTTTCTGGCAGAAAATGTAGGAGGACTAAAAAGTGCAAATGAAGGAAAAGCATTTGAAAAAATAAAAAGTGATCTTACAAATGCTGGGTATAAAATTTATCCCAATTTATATAAATTTGAAGAATATGGTATTCCACAAGCAAGACATAGAATGATTATCGTTGGAATAAGAGACGATTTACCTTATACATTTAAAATTCCAAGTACTAATCCATATAAAAATATTGATGTTAGTTGTAAAACAGCAATAGAAATTCCTCCAATAAAAAAGAATGCAGCAAATAACGAATTAACAAAACAATCAAAAAAAGTAATAGAACGATTATCATATATTAAACCTGGTGAGAATGCATTTACGGCAAATATTCCAAAACACTTACAATTGAATGTAAAAGGTGCAAAGATCAGTCAAATTTATAAAAAACTTGATCCTTCAAAGCCAGCTTATACAGTAACTGGCTCTGGTGGAGGTGGAACCCATATGTATCATTATAAAGAAAATAGAGCTCTAACAAACAGAGAAAGAGCCAGATTACAAACATTCCCCGATAATTATATTTTTGAAGGATCGAAAGAATCTGTTCGTAAACAAATAGGTATGGCTGTTCCTGTTAAAGGTGCTAAAATAATATTTGAAGCAATATTAAATACCTTTGCAGGTATAGAATATGAAAGCATGGAAGCTCACGAGCAATAATAAGGAGACTAAAATTATGAATAAAAAAATTAATATTAATAATTTAAATGAAAAACAACATCAGGCTCTAGTTTGCATGTTTTTTGCTATGTTACCAAAATCTGATGATAGATATAAAAATCGCTCTGAATATTGGAGAATATTAGAAAAAAAATTTAATATTAAGACAACTACTTACAAACTTTACAAAGACGCTTTTGATAAATATTTTCCGAATAACAATAGAAAAGGTTTCGAAGATGACAAAGATTTAATAACACGAGTTGGAAAAGATTATGTTGATGTTTATAACAAATTTAAAGATTACCCTATAGATATGATTGAAAATGCTGTAAATGAAATTATTCAATTATATACTAATAAAAGTAATACGTTTATAACATTGAAATGTGGTATCCCAGAAACAGTTCATACAATATTAAAAAATACTGACAATATTATTATTGATGGAGTATATACACTAAAAAATCAACTTAAATTGAACAAAATTGTTTTTATAACATTAGGTGGAGATATTAA
>ERZ827452.3211-NODE-3211-length-10759-cov-3.013359_pt1 | contig 10759 bp, 8 predicted proteins | sample MGYA00519866_ERZ827452 | MGnify/ENA primary metagenome ERZ827452 (study PRJEB31778, sample SAMEA3449307) | human gut metagenome | biome: human gut; feature: human-associated habitat; material: faeces | place: United Kingdom | collected 2010/2012 ... | reverse complement strand
CTCCACCTTCTGCAGATGCTCCTGCCAGCGCAGTCTTTCCAAATCAGTCTGCGCCTGCTCCACACATTCGCCGACAGCCTGACGCACACGCCCCTTGATTTCGTCGGCAGCCTTGCGCGTAAAGGTTATCGCCACAATATTCGTGGGATTAACGCTCAAATCCGAGCGCAGAATTTGCACAAAGCGCTTCATCAGTACATAGGTTTTACCGCTGCCGGCACCGGCGAGCAGCGAAACATTGCTTTTAATCGTATTTATCGCCAAAGCCTGCTCCGGTGTAGGGTTCTTACTCATCGCTCTCGCCTCCCTGTCCGCCGTCGCCATTCACCAGCTGCACACGGCAAATATCGTGTAACGGGCAATATACATCGCAGCGTCTGCAGCCTGCCAATGCAAAATCGCCTGCATAAATTCTTTCTATATAATCCTTCAGCAACTGCTCTTTTTCCTGCTTAAAGCTATCCCAGGTCAGCTCTGCGGCGTTCTTCGGCTTTTTATACGGCAAGTCGCTGTTGCCCACGCTTTCCAGTAAAAAGGCACTTTTGCGCTTGCCCTCCTTCAGCGAATAATAGCAGCCGCCGCTGACTGCAAGCTGCTCCTTGGAAAGCGCCGCCACCGCCAGCAGATACACCGGCAGCTGCAGGTCGAGCCCCTGCTCCATAGCACTGCCTGTGGGAGGCGTGCCACTTTTATAGTCCGTGATAAAAGCATGCTCGCCGTCGCTGTCGATTCTGTCAACTCTGCCGATGAGCGATACATCACTGCCGTCACTGAGCGTCAGGTACAAGGGCTTGCCGTTTTTAGAGCTGAAATTCCATTCCACAGCCTGCGGCCTAAAGCCGCCCCAACGCTGCTGGTCGGCATATTCAAAGCGCAGCCAGCGCACCAGCATACGCCAGAGGCGCTGCTTTTCTACCTGCCAGATATCCTCGTTTACGGAAGCAACGGTACTGCCGCCGTCATTGCGCGCAGCGGTGCAGACATCCTCAAAGACTGCCTCCAGCTCCTCCGTCAGGTCTGCCATAGTTTCGCCGATAATTTTGCTGCCAAGATAAGGCTCGACAAAGCTTTTCAGCGTCTGGTGCAGGATATCACCGGCATCACGCGGCTGCAGCAAATCATCCGCTTCCTCCGCCGCCTGCGCCAGCCACACCTTCTCCGCCAAAAAGCGGAAGGGGCAGGCAGCATAAGCCTCCAGCCTGCTCGCACTGAAGCGGCTGCCGATTTGCTTACGCAGCAGCTTCGTCGGCAGGGAATTTTGCAAGTCGCCATTATATTCCGGCTGCTGTGCCTTACGCAGAATATCCGCTTTGGCTGCCAGCTGCTGCTCCGCAGAGGGAGCCTTTTGCCCGCTGAGCTCTGCTATTTTCGGCAAATCCGCAGCAGCAAAGCGCTTGTCGCTGTACGCCTCCTCCGCCGAAGCAACGCCGAAATCAGGCAGCGTCTGCGCCTTCACATAGTCCTTGTCCAGACGCTTGTCCTCACTTCCCGGCTGCAAAAACAGCTTCCAGATTTCCTCCAGATAGCTGCTGGCCAGGCTTTCGCCTACATCCTCATGCCAAGTGAGGATGAGCTCCTTTTGCGCCGCACACACAGCCTGAGCAAAGAAATAAGCATCCTCATCAAAGGAGGAGCCAACCGTGGGCAAATCGTAGCCTGCGTCCGCCAGCTGCTTGCGCTCCGTATCGTTATAAATCCAGTTTTCGTTTTTAGCCTGCGGAAACTCGCCCTCGCGCAGGCCCATAATATACACGCTGTCGAAGCTCAGGCCCTGTACGTTGCCAACCTCCGTAAAGAGTACGCCGTCCCTGCGGCCGAAGCGCAGAGTAAGCTGCACCTGCCCCAAGGCCTCCTGCAGCAGGCTGTTCCATTGGCTCAGTGTCAGCTTGTAATCACTGTTTTTCGCAACCTCGTAATCACGCACAAGCTGCTGCACAGCCTTCAGCACAGCATCCTTGCTGCGCAGGCAGGCCAGCATAAAGTCAAGCGGCACGCCCTGCTTATGCAGACTGCCCAAACGTTCCTCCAATGGCAGCGATTGCACAAGCTGCGTCAGCTGCTCGGCATATTCGCTGATGGCAGCCTCCGCTTTGGTGTTTTCTATAAACGCATCCAGCTGCTGCCACAGCTCCGTTGCATCGCCCAACAGCTCGTGTGCCTTCTGCATAGCCTCCTGACGTGTTTTGAAATACGTTTGCGTGCGCAGGCTGCTTGCCGTTTCCACATCCACATCAAAGAACAGACGCAAAAGCTCGCAGCTCAGCAACTCCAAATAGGCCGCTGCCGCCTCACGTCCCCTGCCTGCGGCAGTAAGCAGCAGGCGCAGCATAACAGCCAACGGCTGCGCCACCAGCGCAGTTGTCTGCGGCAGGCTCACCGGCACACCGTATTCATCCGCCAGCTGGCGCAAGCCGCTGTATAAAGAAAAGTCGCGCACGGCAACAACAATGCGATTGGCAGCACACTTTTCATGCGCCAGCTGCTGCTTGATACGCTTCAGCACCCAGCGCATCTCCTGCTCATCGGAGGCAAAGCAGTAGCTTTCCACACCCTCCGCAGGCACAGGCGCAGGCGCATGCCCCAAGTGACGCAGCTGCCGCATAGCAACGCCTGCCGGAGCTTGTCCCAATTCCTCTGCCGCAAGGCTTGCAACAGTCGCACCAAGAATTTTCAGCGCGTTGACGGTGTTCGTGCTCGCGCGCATAAACTTGGTAATTGATTCATACTTGGCTTTTTCGTCGGAGCTTACTCTGCGTCCTTCGTAGCTCATGCTGATTACCAGATCATCCACATGCTTCGCCAAGGCCTGCAGAAAGTTTATCTGCACCTGGTCAAGGCTGAAGAAATCGCAGATATAGATATGCTTCCAGGGGATTTTGCAATCCTGCTTCTGCAGCATTTCCATAGCCAGACGATACTTGCCCTCCAGGTCATACCAGTTATTGTTTTCCAGATATTGACGATAAAGCAGATAAAAATTGCAGACGCCCAAATCCTTGCCCTTCAGCTCATCCTCCTCAAAGGATTTTTGGATTTGGCCGTAGATATCCTCCTTAGTGGCACCGCAGCGTGAAAGCTGGCTTACGAGCGAGGTCATGGCCTTCACAAAGCCTGTTTTATGCGCCAGCGAGCCGAAATATTCCAGCTGCTTATGCGTAGTCATACCGGTAAGCTGCTTGTTTTCCATCATATAGTCGATAATATCCTGCACAATCAGCTCCTGGCTGCGGCGGCTCAATTCCTTGTAATCGCTGCCACCGTTAAGGTTCATCAGCTTGCTTGCCAGAGTATCCATGCCCATTGTTTCCACATTAGCATAATTGCGGTGCACATCGTCCGTCAGCAGGCGGTTCGGTAGCACCAGCACGCCTTCGCCCAACGGCTGTTGCGAAAGCTTCTCTGCCAGCTGCGAGCGCAGGCTGCAGCCGAGAGGTACATAAATCAACTTTGCCATAACAATCTCCTTCTGTTTATCCTTTAGCGTAATATTGCTCAAATCTTTATAATGCTTATTATACCATAAGCGACTGTCAAAGATTGTCTATTTGAGGAACGGATTTTTAGGGAAAGGAAAAAGGCTGCCACTTGACGTGACAGCCTCCTGAAAATACAATATTATGCTTCGTATTCAGCTAACTTTGCAGCAGCCTTCGGGCAGCCTTTAGCAGCAGCCAGTTCGAAGTAGATTTTGCCGCAGATGCAGTGGCCCATGCCCAGATAATGCTCGCCCAGCTTGTACATATCTTCTGCATATTCCATGTCTTTCAGCTTAGCAGCAGCCTTCGGGCAGCCTTTGGCAGCAGCCAGCTCAAAGTAGGTCTTGGAGCAGATGCAATGGCCCATTGCCAGATAATGCTCGCCCAGGTCATACATATCTTGTGCATATTCCATGTCCTTCAGCTGTGCGATTGCTTCCTCGGAGCCTTTAGCAGCAGCCAGCTCCAGATAGGTTTTACCGCTGATGCAGTGGCCCATACCCAGATATTGTTTAGCAAGCATCAGGCAGCCTGCAACATATTCTTTTTCTTTAGCTTCGGCAGCAGCGATTTCCTCATCGGTAACGCCTGCTTTTTCTTTGAACCATGCCATGATAGCGTCCATGTCTTCAGCCTTGTGCAGCACGCTTCTGAATTTATAGTCAATTACCTTGGTAGTATACAGGTACTCAACACCCAGGTCCAAGTCAAAATAATCCAATCCGAAAAATGTCAGAATACCATCAATAACAACCTCTGCATTAGCAGGATCCTTCGCCAGCTTAGCAATTTGTAAATACTTTTCAGCAACAGTCGTCATTTAAAAAACCTCTCTTTTTCATTCTTTTGTAAGAATAATCAATTATTAGTTCCTTCGGAACCAATATAATCATATCACGATTGAAATCAATTATCAACTATTAATAGGAAAATAGTAGGAAAATGGGAGATGGGATACTCAAAACATCAAAACACCTTCGGGATCATATGAGGTTTTAGTTCCAAAATGTTCAATTTTCGTATTATATTTAGCACCCAAATTATAAAAACGCAGGCTATCCTTCGTCAGGTCAGCAATCTTAAGGAGCTCATTTTGTAAAAAAGCATAGTCATGTGGTTCTACCAAACATTCAAACACCGAATTCTGTACCCGCTGCCCATACTTCAAACACATTTTAGCAATCTTGTTAAGTCTTCTCCTGCCAGCGGCATCCTGAGTATTAACATCATATGTTACCAATATCAGCATAGCATTTTATCCTCACTTCCACAAATAGCTCGGATATTCATCTATATCTCCGCGTATATATCTGGCTAAAAGCTGCGCCTGAACAAAAGGCACTAATCCCCATGGTATTTTTTCTTGCAAAAACGGATGCATAATTACGTCTTGCTTACGTTTTTGCCAAGCTTCAAAAAATGTCTTTCGTCCATCGTCATTTAATAATACACTGCCGTTTTCCTGATTATTAAATGATTTTTCATTAATCACACGATTATTAATCAACGTAAGCACAAATCTATCTGCTATAATGCTGCGAAACTCTTCCATCAAATCAAGAGCTAAAGACAAGCGTCCCGGTCTATCCCGATGCATGAAACCAATATACGGATCCAAGCCGGCTCCTTCAAGTGCTGCAGCACAATCGTTAGCCAAAATAGTATATGCAAAGGATAATAGAGCATTTACAGGATCGGTCGGAGGCCTTTTATTTCTATTAGTAAATCTAAAATAAGCCTTATTTTGCAATACAAGCTCATTAAACTGAGCAAAATACAAGCTGGCAGCATCGCCCTCCAATCCTCTCAGTACAGCTAAATCGGTACATTTTCTGGAAAGCCTTGTTAAACGCATAATTTCATGGCTGGCTTGTTCAATATTAGCTACATCAACAGTTAAAGCATGGTCACGTTTGGCACGCTCCAAAACGCTACGAGAATTATACAGTTTGCCAACAATAAAATTACGCGCTATTTTACAGCTAAGCTCCTCTGAATCCGAAATCCGATACTGTTCTTTGCGTAACAATACATTGCTGTTATTATGCCCCATAACTCGCGCCAGAAATCTTCCGCTTGGTTTATAAAAACACACGGCTATCCCATGCTCAGCACATTTTCCCAATAACGCCGGACTCGCTCCCATATAGCCAAAATATAAAATCTGCTCAAACATACGCAACGGTAATTTTTTTATTGCAGTACCATTCCTGTTTATTACCACGTTTTCATTGTCCAGCGATAAATAAACATCTTCGCTTGTCACAAATAAAGTATTCAGTAAATGTCTCATAATGCATCCTCATTTAAAAATTTTGCATAATAATCCGCTACAACTGTCTTCCTGCATATAACCGGCAAACAAATATCCTTTAAAGAACATAAGCTACAGCCTTTTTTAGGCTTAACATTCGGTGTATAGCCCTGTCTATAATAGTTATGCATTTCGCGCAACATAGATTCTACATTTTCACGCATAGAAGCAGTAAAAGCAATCTCTTCTCGACGATGTGTTTCATTATAATATAACGCACCTTTAGGTATATCAACATGCAGCATTTCTTCCAAACACATAGCCTGACAGCATAATTGTAATCTGTCAGCATCAATCAGCTTACTCTTTCCGCGCTTATACTCTATGGGATAAGGGTGCCACAATCCTTCACGTCCATATAAAGTGCATCCGTTTTCAGTCTTACTGAATTCGACAACATCACATTGTCCGGAAACGCCTAATCTTCTTGAAAAGATACTCAAGGAACGTGTAATTAACAGATTACCGCGTTTTTCTATAAAGCCATCATCATGACAACGTTCATGGATTATGTTACCCTCAATTGTTCTTACATTTTCCTGCCATTGATTTTCTATATGAATCAACGCCCATTGTCGACGGCAAAAGCAAAAATGCTGAATACCTGATAATTGTAAGAATTCATCTTCACAATATTCCATAAGAATTCTCCTTTCCCTATTAGCTAATCAGAATACGTCATTTGTGTTAACAAAACCGAAAATCCAACCGTGTTCCTTATTTCAATCCACGCTCCCTCACGGGAGCGACTTGGCGAGCGTTTTGGCAAGCTCGTTGTTATCGAGATTTCAATCCACGATCCCTCACGGGAGCGACATATGGTTATAATACTGTAGGTGCTGTTACTTTTATTTCAATCCACGCTCCCTCACGGGAGCGACCTTCCGCTTGCGTGCGGAACATATTATTACATATATATTTCAATCCACGCTCCCTCACGGGAGCGACTATTTGACGCAACATCAATCGCTTGATGGCTATGCATTTCAATCCACGCTCCCTCACGGGAGCGACCAAAAGGGCGAATACATAGTATTTTCGTATCAAACATTTCAATCCACGCTCCCTCACGGGAGCGACCTTAAACGACTTTATTACGTGCCTTCTTTACAATATTTCAATCCACGCTCCCTCACGGGAGCGACCGTCACGGATACAGAAGTAAGAACCGTTAAAGGTATTTCAATCTACGCTCCCTCACGGGAGCGACCGCTATGGATGTGTGGTATCATAATTACAGGTTCAATTTCAATCCACGCTCCCTCACGGGAGCGACCTGTGCTTGTACTTTCGCAATATCCCCACTGCGCAATTTCAATCCACGCTCCCTCACGGGAGCGACCTTACTGAACAGCATTGATGTATAGAGTGTTTGAATTTCAATCCACGCTCCCTCACGGGAGCGACTCCACGCCTCCCAATCTAACTCCTCTGCACGATTATTTCAATCCACGCTCCCTCACGGGAGCGACCTATTTTAGCATTTTTAAATAATATCTATTGTAATTTCAATCCACGCTCCCTCACGGGAGCGACTGCATATGTTATAGCAGGTTTTTTTATCCTGCCAAATTTCAATCCACGCTCCCTCACGGGAGCGACATTTAGTTGTTGCTAGTGTAATCACTAATCGTAATATTTCAATCCACGCTCCCTCACGGGAGCGACATAAGATGTGCCATTAACTAAAGCAACTGCATAAATTTCAATCCACGCTCCCTCACGGGAGCGACAGCATCAAAACAAAATACTTCTACATTCATTTAAATCAAGTATTTATTGCGAACTAGCTCAATTCAAATCCTTAAAAATTTTATTTTGATGTGAGAAAACTTATAGCTTTCCCATTCTAGCTCAAGTTGCGAACCTAAGCTAAATTTTATGTTCCATATAACTTCGCACTAAGAACGTAAATTATACAAAAATTAATTGCTAACAAAAAATTTTCCTTAAATCATACGTACACAGCTTACGCCTTCAGGAAGTTTATTTTCTGCGACTTCCACTTCATAGTCACTATAGCTTCTGGCAGCAATAACCCCTTCCTTGCGCTTAACACTAACAGTATCAAACAACTTGTATGCAGGAGCATTACCAAGTTCTGTAGCGTGCTTAAATACTATAAGTTCACGTACAGCCATATTGCCACGAGCAGCAGAATGATCGTATTCAAACATATTGATAATTGCCTGCCACAACAAAGCCAAATCATCTTCACTGAATCCAGTTACTTTGCGCGCAAGATTTGCAGAAATATAACCATCTACACGGTATAATGCGTAAGGAACAATATATTTACGTCCCATTTCTGTACTCTTATTTTCTGCATCCTTTTTGGTTGTAATAGCAACTCTGGTAATTGTAACTTCTTGTGTCACAATCGGATCAATGCTACGAGCAAAGCCCAACTGCACAGGACCGCGAACCTGACCACAATTCAAAGCAGCCTTTACGAATGTAGTCATAACAGCACCAAAAGTACGAATATCAAAGAAATTATTGCACATAAATTGGCAAATTTTCTTATCAATTCCAGGATCATCTTTTTTTAATTCCTTAATTTTCTTTTCATCAGTGCCAAACGCAACATATGCAGTATCATCGCTTTCGTTCAGAGGCACACCATCTTTAATATAGATTTTATAGCCTTCTTTGTCTTCGCACATCGTCTCAACACAATTTCTGATTTTGCGTTTCAGGCAAACATCAGTAACGATACCATAACCAGTTTCAGGATCAATACGCGGCATGTTGCCTGCATCCGGGTCACCATTCGGATTACCGTTTTCTACGTCGAACAAAATTGTAAACTCATATCTGTTCTTGATTACTTCAGCCATTTATTTTTCCTCCTTTTTCTCGTAGCGTTTTTGCACTTGATGATAATATCCGAGAACAAATTCACCTTGTTCCGGTAAGCTTAAACGAGCCGGCATCGCATTATCATCAACTTCAAGTTTATTCATAAGTTCACCAATCAACTTTTCAAAATAGATTACAGTGCCTTTTTGTGATGAAATTTTCTTCAAATGCGTATTGGCAAGCTTAGTCAACAGTGGAAAAGTCATGCTAGGATTGGCACATGCAGAGTTAAAATAGCGATCCTTTATAGTACTATTAATACCAGGATTAGCTTTTTCCTGCAAATCCTCAAGCACCGCAAACAATCTTCCTAACACATAAGGTACTTTTTTGCATTCTTCATTTAATGCCACAGTAACAACCTCCTCATTATATTTGTAATTTCTTATCAAGCAAGCCTTCATTATTGCCGCCTTGATTCTGCTAATTTTGGTAATATTTTTATCCGGATTATCCTGATCAGCCTTTGCTCGTAAAATTGTATTCTGATACAACGCTTCAGGATATTTTGTGCCGCTTAAAATACTACGTAAAACAGCACCTGTCAACAACGGTGTAGCAGCTTTATCTTTGGAATTTTTATTAGCAGTTTCCTGTAGAATCTGCCATAATGGTATACTTACCCTGTTATCAAATCCCGGTTTGATAATTTTAAATTCGCGAAAATATTTTTCATAATTTTTAACAAAATTACCAAAGGTATTGATAAAGAAAAAGCGTACCGAAATTCTCGCAGCATTAGGCGATAATCCTAAAATATAAAACTTGTTATCCGGTTTAACCGTAAAATCACTAATCTCAAACGGCTTACCAGCTCGAACTTTTTCAAAAAAGCCCTTAATATCCTCGTCTTTGACAATCTCATTAGCACTGCTAAAAATATCACCAAAAACATCCTCATTGTCTTCATCTGCTCCTTCTGCCCAAAAGACTACAGTCATATCACCAATACGTAAATAATTTCTGTCATTCGACAATAACGTATTCAGCGCTGTTGTATAAGCAAAAGCAGCATACTCACTGACCGGTGCATTGTCGCCCTGCTTATGCTCGTATGATTCATAAGCAGGAGCATTGAACGCTACCAAAGCTGCGCCAGAAGACTGTGCTCCATATAACCCTTTAATACTAGGATGCAAACGAGCTACAGGAGCAGCCTTGCCTGTAACCAAACAAATTTCTTTAGCTACATCCGTAGCTTGCTGGCTTTTATAAGAATCCCACGCCAGTTTGATTTCTTCATCCTGTTCTACACTTTCGCCATCAACCTTAAACATCAAGTTAGCGGAACCCAGTAAATCTTCCATATAAGGCTGTAAAAGCATATTTTCGTGTGCTAATTCTGGTTGCCAAGTTGCGAAAAATGCTTTTAGTGCCATTGCTTTTTCACCAACAGCATCTGCTAATATTTCCTGACATTTTTGTGCCATTGCCTCAAAGCATTGCTTACTACGCTCAGTTTTACCACTGGCATCTATACCCAAAACATATTTTGCGTTATCCCATAAAAACTGTGCAGAAACTCCTGCAGTACGTTTAGTTGCTTCCGGCAGCAATATGTTCTGTGGCAATTCGACTGTTTTCTTGCCTTTTTGCACAGAAATTTTCAAAGAAAGAAGGTTTAGTAACCTTCCCTGTTTATCAATATTCAGCGCATAAGATATTTTGGCATTTCCCCAACCTGGTTTTGCCACCTTTCCTTTAGCAGCTAAAGCCTCATAATAATCTACTAATGCTTGCAGTATCATTTGTATACCTCACATTGCGTAAGATCTATTACACCATTGACAAATACAGCTCTAAAAAACATAGGCTTAATGCTGTTTAAATCGCTATAATCCATGTCATAGAGCATCAATCCTAAATCACGATTTTCAGCAATCGTAGGCACATTGTTAAAATCGTACATACGATAATTCACTGGAAATTCTCTACAACCAAAGTATGGTGTATGGTAACATTGGCCTTTAGTAATGCGTCGCTTAATTATATCCTGAAACTTACCAGGATTATCACCTGCATTAGCTTTATCCGTCATTTCAAAATGCGCTTCGATGACGTAGTGAACGTCGCGTAACATCACTGTAGCTCGCTGCTCGATATCTTT
>ERZ827452.3207-NODE-3207-length-10767-cov-3.331871_pt1 | contig 10767 bp, 10 predicted proteins | sample MGYA00519866_ERZ827452 | MGnify/ENA primary metagenome ERZ827452 (study PRJEB31778, sample SAMEA3449307) | human gut metagenome | biome: human gut; feature: human-associated habitat; material: faeces | place: United Kingdom | collected 2010/2012 ... | reverse complement strand
TATCTACAAGAATATCAGTAACCACACCATCATAATCACTTTCAATCTCATTCATAAGCTTCATTGCTTCTACTATACCGATTACCTGACCTTTTTTAACCCTGTCACCTATTGCTACATATGCATCAGCTTCCGGAGATGCTGAACTGTAAAATACACCTACAAGTGGTGAATTAACAGTAAGCACATTATCATCAGAAGTTTTAATGTCCGATTTATTCAATCCTGATTCATTGCCGTTATCGCTATTAACTATATCATCAGCACCGGCAGTTTCTTTAACAGCTGCCCTGTCACTTCTGTCAGCGCCAAGCGAAAGCTTAGTGTCGCCATCTTCCATGCTAAAGCTTGTAAGTGAAGATTCTGATACAGCATTAATGAGCTTTATTACATTTTCTAATTCCATATATTATCTCCATTTCTTCATGACCTTTTATTCATATTCTGGTATTCCATATATCTCACCAGCAATCTACTTATGTACTTTAAGCGTTCATCATATTATGAATACTTTCTTACTATAAGAGTTGCATTATGTCCACCAAAACCAAGAGAATTCGTCATGACTACATCAACGTCCTTTTCGATTCCTTCATCCTTGACATAATTAAGATCCATTTCTTCCTCTGTTTCTGATAGTCCTACATTTGGATGTATATAACCATCCTGGATTGACTTGACACAGGCTATGAACTCAACTGCGCCCGCTGCACCAAGCAGATGTCCAACCATGGATTTTGTTGAACTTACAGGCACATTGTAAGCTGCATCCTTAAGTGCCAGCTTGATCGCCCTTGTCTCAAAAAGATCATTATGATGGGTACTTGTTCCATGTGCATTTATATAATCGATATCATCTGGTTTTACTTCTGCTTCCTTCATGGCACTTGTCATAGCATATGCAGCTCCACTTCCATCCTCCATAGGTGATGTTATATGGTATGCATCAGAAGAACAGCCATAGCCTGTGATCTCTGCATATATATGCGCTCCTCTCTTTAAAGCATGCTCCAGTTCTTCAAGTACAACCACACCTGCTCCTTCACCCATGACAAAGCCATTTCTTTCTTTGTCAAATGGGATAGAGGCTCTCTTAGGGTCTGTAGATGTTGAAAGTGCTGTAAGCGCAGCAAAACCACCGATTCCAATAGGAGATATAGAACTTTCAGTTCCACCTGCAAACATAACATCTGCTTCTCCATGCTGTATGCTTCTATAGCCTTCACCTATAGAGTTAGTTCCAGTAGCACATGCTGTAACAACATTTATATTCTTACCCTTTAAACCTAGCTGTATTGATACATTGCCAGCTGCCATGTTAGTTATCATAAGAGGTACAAGAAGCGGATTAATCCTAGATGGACCCTTTTCAAGAAGCTTCTTGTGATTGCTTTCCATAGCTTCAAGGCTTCCAACACCAGAGCCTACTGATACACCAACACGGAAAGCATCCTCTTTAGCCATATCAAGCCCCGAATCCTTCATAGCCTCATGCGCGGCCGCAACAGCATACTGGCTGAACTTTTCCATCCTTTTGGCTGCCTTGAAATCCATATAATTCTTAGCATCAAAATCCTTTACCTCTGCTGCAAGCTTAACCTTATAATCTGTTGTATCAAATCTTGTTATATTATCTATTCCAACTGTATTCTCTTTAACAGAATTCCAGAATTCATCCACACTTAAACCTATAGGTGTTATTGCACCCATACCTGTAACAACTACTCTTCTCATCAGATATTCATACCTCCATCTACTGATATCACCTGTCCTGTTATGTATGCTGCTTCATCTGATGCCAGAAATGCTACAGCATTGCTTATATCATCCACGCTTCCCATTCTTGAAAGAGGAATCATATCAAGTACTGACTTCTTCTGTTCATCAGATAAAACCTTTGTCATATCTGTATCAATATATCCAGGTGCAACTGCATTAACAGTTATTCCTCGCGATGCAAGCTCCTTTGCCGCAGATTTGGTAATACCTATCACACCTGCTTTAGAAGCACTGTAATTAACCTGTCCTGCATTACCAGCTATGCCTACAACTGATGACATATTGATTATTCTTCCGCTTCTTTGCTTTAACATGTATCTGCTTACGTGTCTTATGCAGTTAAATGTTCCCTTAAGATTAACATCTATAACTCTGTCAAAATCTTCCTCTTTCATTCTCATGATAAGACCATCTTTTGTTATACCTGCATTATTTATAAGAATGTCTATTCTCTTATATTTATCCATTATATATGTAATCATTTTTTCAGTTTCTTCATACGAATCAACCTGACACTTGTATTTTTCTGCCTTTCCGTTGGCAGCCAGAATATTTTCAACTGTTCTATCTGCTGCCTCATCATTACCACTGTAATTAACAATAACCACAGCCCCCTCTTTGGCAAAACGGGCAGCTATAGCAGCTCCTATTCCTCTGCTAGCTCCGGTTACAAGCACTATCTTGTTTTCATATCTTTTTATACAATTATCCATACACATAACACACTGCCTTTCATCGATACAATATTGCTAAAGCCTTACCAATATCTTGTCTGCATTTATTGCCTGTTATTTTATAACTACTTCCTTTTCCATGCTCTTAGCTATCTTTTTAACAAAGCCAGATAAAGTCTTTCCTGGTCCCACCTCAACAAATGTATCATAACCATCGGCTATCATTTTTCTGACTGACTGTTCAAAACGTACTGAACTATATACCTGCTTTGAAAGAAGTTCTTTTATATATCCACTGGATGTATTCTCATCCACATACTCAGCTGTACAGTTTGCCACATAAGGATACTTCACTTTATCAAAAGTAACTTTTTCAAGATCCTTCATAAGCTTATCACCTGCGCCCTTAAGAAGCTTTGAATGAAACGGTCCACTTACATTAAGAAGGAGTGTTCTTCTTGCTCCTGCTTCCTTAAGCACTTCCATAGCCTCCTGTACACATTCCTTTTTACCTGATATTACTATCTGGCCAGGGCAGTTGTAATTAGCTGCGGAAACTGTATCAGGATACATATCATTATCAGACTCTGTGTTCCCACTTTTATCCTTGTTATATTTAGCAAGTACACTGTCAACCTCATCTGATGTAAGCCCGATAACTGCAGCCATGGCGCCTATACCAGCCGGAACCTCCTGTTCCATATATATTCCACGGTTTCTTACAAGTCTTACACCATCTTCATAAGATAGCGCACCACTTGCAGTAAGTGCACTATATTCACCTAATGAAAGTCCAATAGCTGCATCATACGTAAGGCCCTGCTCAACCATATCAGCAAGCTGGGCGATTTCTGTTACATATAACGCAATCTGTGTATACTCGGTTTTATCAAGAAGATCATTTTCTTCAAATATTAAATGCTCCATATTGATACCTGTCAGTTCACCAGCCTTCTTAAAGCACTTTACTGATGAAGTGCAGCTATTATAGCTTTCTCTTCCCATTCCAGTACGCTGGCTTCCCTGTCCTGGAAACATTACAACTGTTTTTCCCATACCTTTTAAATCCTCATTTCCATACACTGTTTTATGCCAGCTTATTATGTGAATTATATACCTCAGAGACTTCCTTCATAAGCTCCTTAATAATCTCTTCACATGTCTGTTCCTTATTGACAAGACCTGCTATCTGACCTGCCATTACAGTTCCCTGCTTGACATCACCATCCACAACAGCCTTTCTTAGTGTTCCAAGAGTAAGTCTTTCAAGCTTTTCAAACTCAACGCCTTCTTTTTCCATATCAAGATACTCTCTTGTCATGCTGTTTCTAAGTGACCTTACTGGATGACCTGTACTTCTGCCAGTTACTACTGAATCTATATCCTTGGCAGCTATAACTCTGTCCTTATAATTCTGATGGACATTTGACTCCTTAGCCACAACGAATCTTGTTCCCATCTGTACAGCCTCTGCACCAAGCATAAATGCCGCACATACACCTCTGCCATCACCTATTCCGCCAGCTGCTATAACAGGAATATTAACTGCATCAACAACCTGTGGTACAAGTGTCATGGTCGTTTCCTCGCCGATATGTCCACCTGATTCCATGCCCTCTGCTACAACTGCATCTGCTCCGGCACGTTCCATCATTCTTGCAAGTGCAACTGATGCCACAACAGGAATAACCCTTATTCCAGCTTCCTTCCAGGCCTTCATATATTTGCTTGGATTGCCTGCACCTGTTGTTACTGCTTCTATATGCTCATCAATAACAAGCTGTGCTATCTCATCTGCATAATCACTTAAAAGCATAATATTAACACCAACTGGCTTATCTGTTATCTTTCTTGCAATATGTATCTGTTCTTTAACCCATTCTGCCGGCGCATTAGCTGCTCCAATAAATCCCATTCCACCGGCTTTGCTGACGTGGGCTGCCAGATTAGCATCTGCAACCCATGCCATACCGCCCTGTATAACAGGATATTCTATATTAAGAAGCTCTGTTACACGAGTTTTCATAACTTATCTTCCTTCCTGACATTTATAACTATTTCTGGTTAGCCTCGATATAATCAACAACATCCTGTACTGTAAGAATCTTTTCAAGCTCCTCAGATGGAATAGTTACTGAACACTCATCCTCAAGTGACATAACAAGTTCAAAAAGATCAAGTGAATCTGCCTTAAGATCTTCCTTGAAATTAGACTCAGGCTTAATAACTGCCTCATCTATACCTAACTGTGCTGCAACTAATTCTCTTACTTTTTCAAACATAATGTTAAATCTCCTTAATTCTTATTATTTTTTATTATATGTTGTCGGGGTCAAAAGCCCACAACTTTGATATCTATGGCAAAGCTTTTGCCATAAACATCTTATATATGTTAAAATGCCGCTTATCCGGCTGCCTGATATCTTTTAGTAAGCAGTCTGCAAATATCTATATAATAAGCTTAGCATCTTTAACCGTGCTACCATACAAGCAGAATACTTCCCCAGCTTAATCCTGCACCAAAACCGGCAAGTACAAGCTTCTCTCCCTGTTTTAAGCTTCCATTCCTGTTTAACTCATCAAGCAGAATAGGAATGCTTGCTGATGATGTATTTCCATATTCATTCAGATTGACTGGAAACTTATCTTTATCAGCCTTAAGTCTTTTAGCTACACTCTCTATAATACGTACATTAGCCTGATGCAATATGAACTTATCAACTTCATTAATATCCATATTATTATTATGTAAAAGTGTTTCTATAGCTGTAGGAACACTCTTTACGGCGAATTTAAACACTTCCTGTCCATCCATATGTATAAATATATCTGTGCTGCATGAATCAGAAAATCTTCTGCCACCTGTTAAAACAGATGCACCTGTTCCATCATTGTAGATATTGCTGTCAATAATTCCTCTTTCATGACCAACTAAGGCACCTGTAACATCTTCTGTGTTGTTATCAACTGCTTTAAGAACCACTGCACCAGCACCATCTCCAAAAAGCACACACACACTTCTGTCTTTCCAGTTAACTATTTCTGACATTTTTTCTGAACCAATAACAAGTGCATATTTATACGAACCTGCCTTTAACATTGAAGCTGCAATATCCAGGGCTGTAATAAAACCTGAACATGCTGCACTTACATCAAAACACATAGCATTTACTGCTTTAAGCTTTGCCTGTACAAGTGATGCCTGATTAGGAAAAGCATAATCAGGAGTTGACGTTGCAACTATAATCAGACCAATCTTAGAAGCTTCAATACGTGCATCCTCTACTGCATTTCTTGCAGCGTTATATGCCATATCAGCATTATCCATATCTTTTGCTATATGTCTGTTACATATACCAGTTCTTGTCCTTATCCACTCATCACTCGTATCTACCATTTCTGACAGATTATCGTTAGTCAATATATCTGGTGGAACATAGCTTCCTGTTCCTATGATTCTTGTTCTTATCATACTTTTTTGTCCTTATTTATTTGACTTACTAACAATTTGATTATCTTACTTTGATTTTCAAACATTATTTTTATACTACAAAACTTATGTGTTTGTCAAGGTTATTTTGATATTCAAATTATTAAAATATACTAAAGCAATAAAAAAAGACCTGAAACAGATTATTACATCTGCTTCAGATCCTTTTTAACTTTTAGTTTAACTTCTTTATCCGGCGTGAGCGATTCACATATCTTTCGTACCGCCTTCTGATATGACAACTTATCTAACTTTAAGCAGTCGGTATCTGTAAGATATTCCCACGTTCTTTTTGGAAATGTAACAAAACATTCCGCAAGAAGCCAGCCTGCTGCCATCTGTGTATAATATCCATAGGCCGAAAAATCCCTGTTTACAAGTGAAAATATATCATCAAGATATAAACCATTAGCACAATTTATTTCATCTGTGCTTTCTATATCTTTAATAGTAACCTTTTTCATTCTCGGTCTTTTCATGCCATGCATATCAACCTTTAAATAGTGGTCTAACAGCATTATAAGCCCTACTCTTGCCCTGTATTCATCAAACGATTCTATACATTCCTTTATGTATGGCAGAAACTCGTCCCGAAACATATCCATAACCCTGAATTCTACACAGAAGCTGTCGTTTACAGCCCAGTTGTTCACAAGAGGAACGAATGTGTTGAAGTCTTTTAAAGCCTTCTTAAAGTCTTTCTCCTTCGCTGTTCCCATTCCTATTATGTAGCTTCTAAGCAGTGTTTCTTCCTGATAAATATCCGGTTCACTAAGCAGCTGCCGGAAATCCTTATTCTCCTTTATCAGCTGTTTTGCATATTGCTTTAATACCGGTTGTCTTATTCCTATTATATTATCGCAGCCAGGAATAAGTGAGGATGTAAATGCTGCATATTCTCCTTTATCAGTCATCCCCAGAAGTTCATTTCTTATATATTCCAGCATTATTCATAAAGAGGATACTTGTCTGTAAGTTCCTTAACCATAGCCATAGCCTTAGCCTGATTAGCATCAACATCATCAACAAGTAATGCAATAGCTTCTGCTACTACATCCATATCTTCTGTATTGAAGCCTCTGGTTGTAACTGCGGCTGTACCAAGTCTGATACCACTTGTTACGAAAGGTGAAGCTGGATCGTTAGGAATAGTATTCTTGTTACAAGTAATGTTAGCTGCATCAAGAAGCTTTTCTACTTCCTTACCAGTCTTATTCTTGCTTAAAAGATTAACAAGCATAAGGTGATTATCTGTACCACCAGATACGATATCAAATCCTCTGTTCATAAGACCTGAGCAAAGAGCCTGTGCATTGTCAACAATATTCTTAGCATAAGTCTTAAAGCTTGGGTCAAGAGCTTCCTTTAAGCATACTGCCTTACCAGCAATAACGTGCATAAGTGGACCACCCTGAATTCCTGGGAATACAGACTTGTTAAACTTGAACTTCTCAGCAGCTTCTGCTGATGAAAGAATCATACCACCTCTTGGTCCTCTTAATGTCTTATGTGTTGTAGTTGTAGTAACATGAGCATAAGGGATAGGACTTTCGTGATAACCTGCCGCAACAAGACCAGCGATATGTGCCATATCTACCATGAGATATGCACCTACTTCGTCTGCGATTTCCCTAAATCTCTTAAAGTCAATCTTTCTTGCATATGCACTTGCACCTGCAACGATAAGTTTTGGTTTGCACTCTTTTGCAATACGCTCAACTTCATCATAATCTATATATCCGTCACTGTTTACACCATAAGGTACACAGTTAAAATATTTTCCTGAAAAGTTTACCGGGCTTCCATGTGTAAGATGTCCGCCGTGGTCAAGGTTCATTCCCATAAATGTATCACCCGGCTGCATAAGTGCAAAGAATACAGTCATATTTGCCTGTGCACCTGAATGTGGCTGAACATTTGCATAAGTACATCCAAAGAGCTTCATTGCTCTGTCTCTTGCAAGGTCTTCGACTACATCTACATGCTCACATCCACCATAATATCTTTTTCCAGGGTAACCCTCAGCATACTTATTTGTAAGTGTGCTTCCCATAGCTGCCATAACAGCTTTGCTTACAAGGTTTTCTGATGCAATAAGCTCAATGTTGTCTCTCTGTCTCTGTGTCTCGTCCGCCATAGCTTTTGCCAGGTCCGGATCATAATTCTGAACTTCACTAAATGAATACACTCAAATGTCCTCCTTGTGTTATATTAATATTTATTTCAGCATGAATATACAACAGGTGTTATATTTTAATGCAGTAAATATCTGTATTTTTTGATTATTATTTATTTTTCAGCTATATAAAAATTTATTATTTATGTCTATGCTTCGTCTATCGCTTTTCCAATGTCGTGTCGCATATATTTATTTTCAAAGTCAACCCACTCTGTAGCCCTATAAGCATTTGCTCTGGCTTCTTTTAAGGTTGCACCTTTTGCTGTTATTCCAATGACACGACCGCCGTTTGTGACGATGCCTTCATCTGTTTTCTTTGTACCTGCATGGAATGCATAGTAACCCTCTTTGTCTTTTCCTTCAAAATTTTCAAGACCTTTGATAAGCTTTCCTTTTTCATAATGCTCAGGATAACCGTCAGATGCAAGAACAACGCATACTGCCGCATTGTCCTCAAAGGAAAGTTCGATTTCGTTAAGCCTTCCATCTATGCAGGCGTCTATGACATCAATAATATCATTTTCCATACGAGGAAGCACAACCTGTGCCTCAGGGTCACCAAATCTCGCATTATACTCAAGAACCTTAGGACCGTCCTCAGTGAGCATAAGTCCTACAAATAAAATACCTGTAAAATCTCTGCCCTCTGCTTTCATGGCATCCATTGTCGGCTGATAGATATGTTTTTCACAGAATTCTTTTACATCGTCAGTATAGAAAGGACTTGGTGAGAATGTACCCATTCCACCGGTATTTAATCCCTTATCCCCGTCTTTAGCACGCTTATGATCCTGTGCACTTGTCATAGGTTTGATATGAGTACCGTCACAGAAACAGAGAACAGATGCTTCACGACCTGTCATAAAATCTTCTATTACAATAGTGTCACCTGCTTCACCAAACTGTTTGTCTAGCATGAGTGTTGTGACCCCGGCTTCTGCTTCTTCAAGCGTCTGACATATAAGCACACCTTTTCCGAGTGCAAGACCGTCAGCTTTTAAAACAATAGGAAAACTTGCATTTTCGAGATATAAAAGAGCTTCCTCAGGCGAGTTAAATGTCTCATAATGACAAGTTGGAATATTGTATTTTTTCATAAGATCTTTTGAAAAACTCTTAGAGCCCTCAATGATAGCAGCGTTTTTGCGTGGTCCGAATACACGGAGACCTCTTTCTTCAAAAACATCAACGATACCGCCTACGAGTGGATCATCCATACCTATAATCGTAAGGTCTATTTCATTTTTCTCTGCAAAATCCGCAAGTTTGTCAAATTCCATTGCAGTAATATCAACACATTCAGCTATCTGCGAAATGCCACCGTTTCCCGGTGCACAATAAATCTTATCTACTTTTTTACTCTGCGATACACTCCATGCTATAGCGTGCTCGCGTCCACCGCTTCCTACTATAAGAACTTTCATCATCATCCTCCATTTCTACACAATGTACTCTTTGAAAAAGACATAAAAACTGTTTATTCTTCAATATGTGCAATGCCGTCAATAACTTTAACTTTTCCAGAACCTATCAGGTCAATGGCCTCAGGCAGGATATTCCATTCTGCTTCTTCCATAACACGCTTTTGCAAAATCTCAGGTGTATCATTTTCATGTACCTTAACGGCTTTTTGCAATATGATAGGACCGTGGTCTGCTTCTTCGTCAACAAAATGCACCGTTGCACCTGTAACTTTATTGCCTGTTGCAAGTACACTCTCATGTACCTTAAGCCCGTAATATCCCATACCACAATGTGACGGGATAAGTGACGGATGTATATTTATTATCCTGTTTCTGTATTCATGTATCATCTTTACAGGGACTATTATAAGATAGCCGGCAAGAACAACCAGATCAATATCGTGTTTTTTTAGGGTGTCAACCATTGTATTCGCAAAATCATCTCGATTTTCATAATCCTTAGGTCTGATGCAGACAGCATCTATACCTGCTTTTTTTGCACGCTCTAAAGCGTAAGCATCAGGTTTGTTGCTGATGACTACTGATATTTCTGTATTTTTGATAGTACCGTCATTTATCTTGTCAATAATAGCCTGGAGATTTGTTCCTCCACCTGAAACACATACGGCAATCTTTTGTTTCTGTCCGTTCATGTATGAAACCTCCTCATAAAGCATTAAGCGGATACGATATATCCGCTTTTTGCCTTTTGTCTGGTAATGTGATTAAAACAAATATTCGCAATCCGCTTAATATCTGCTTGATAGTGATTAAACTAATGTAACACCTTTTTCACCCTTAATAATCTCACCGACGATAAATGCTTTCTGACCTGACTTATTTACAAGTTCAACAGTCTTATCAGCGTCTGCCGCATCAACTGCAAGCATCATGCCGATACCCATATTGTATGTATTATACATCATTTCTTTTGCAATATCTCCGTCTTTTGCAAGCATATCAAAAATAGGAGGTATCTCGTAGCTGTCAGCCTTTATCTGTGCACGAACACCATCGTGAAGCATACGAGGAATATTTTCATAAAATCCACCACCGGTGATATGGCTGCATCCTTTTATCGTAACGCCGCCCTCTTTTACAGAACGAAGTGCTTTTACATAAATGATAGTCGGTGTAAGTAAAGTTTCACCTAAAGTCTTTCCGCCAAGTGATTCATAACTT
>ERZ827452.3204-NODE-3204-length-10772-cov-2.644117_pt1 | contig 10772 bp, 10 predicted proteins | sample MGYA00519866_ERZ827452 | MGnify/ENA primary metagenome ERZ827452 (study PRJEB31778, sample SAMEA3449307) | human gut metagenome | biome: human gut; feature: human-associated habitat; material: faeces | place: United Kingdom | collected 2010/2012 ... | reverse complement strand
TGCATACAATGTTCCACAGTTTGTAAGCAGTACAAAGTCATCAAACGGTATTTCAAATTATCTGATGATAATACTTACAGTTCTTATAATTGCGTTGCTCATATTCGTAATCCTCCGTGGTGCGTCACCACTTGCGGCAGAGGACGAAGAACCGGAACTTTCAGTAGAACAGCTCCTTGCAACGACAAAAGAGAACCAGTCTTTGGATGACATTGAATTTAGTGATAAATCTGAGACTAGAAAGATGATAGAAAAATTTGTTGATGAAAATCCTGAGGCAGTTGCACAGTTGCTTCGTAACTGGCTAAATGATGAGTGGGAATAATAAAGATACAGAGATAATTGAAAGGTGAGGATTGGTATGGCTAAATCAGAAGAAATTACAGGCGTGCAAAAAGCTGCCATACTGCTTATTGCACTTGGACCTGATAAGTCTTCAAATGTATTTAAACATTTGAAGGAGGACGAAATAGAACAGCTTACCCTTGAGATAGCAAATACGAGAAGTGTATCTCCTGCTATGAAAGATGCGGTACTGGATGAATTCTATGAAGTATGTCTTGCACAGCAGTACATTGCAGAAGGTGGTATTGGTTATGCAAAAGACCTTCTCGAAAAGGCACTTGGTTCAGAAAGGGCAAAAGATGTTATTGGAAAACTTACGGCATCATTGCAAGTCAGACCATTCGAGTTTGTCAGAAAGACGGATGCAAGCCAGTTGTTGAACTTTATTCAGGACGAGCACCCGCAGACGATAGCACTTATTTTGTCGTATCTGTCATCAAATCAGGCATCAGCAATTATTTCGGCATTGTCGCCTGAAAAACAGACAGATGTTGCAAAGCGTATTGCACAGATGGACAGAACATCGCCGGATGTTATCAAGGAGGTTGAAAAGGTGCTCGAACAGAAGCTTGCTTCCCTTGTCAATCAGGATTACACGATTGTTGGTGGTGTCGATTCTATCGTAGATATATTAAATACAGTAGACCGAGGAACAGAAAAGCATATTATGGAAAGTCTCGAAATCGAAGATCCGGAACTTGCAGACGAAATCAGAAAGAAGATGTTCGTATTCGAAGATATTCTTTCGCTCGACGACAGATCTATCCAGCGTGTGCTTCGTGAAGTTGACAATAACGAACTTGCCGTTGCACTTAAAGGCTCAAACGAAGAGGTTCAGAATCTTATCTTCAGCAATCTTTCAAAACGTCTTGCTACAATGATAAGAGAAGATATGGACTTTATGGGACCTGTTCGTATGAAGGATGTTGAGGAAGCACAGCAGAAGATTGTTAATATTATCAGAAAACTCGAAGACTCTGCTGAGATTATTATCTCCAGAGGTGGAGGTGACGAGATAGTTGTCTAATCTTATTAAAAATGTTTATTTTACCGTAGATGAGGAAGATAAGAGAGTAATTAATTCTGATGATTATGGAAAAGAGGTTCATCCTGAGATATACCATGGCAAAGCAGTAGAAAGTGAAATAAAACCATTCAGCTTCAGACAGCTTGGAGATGAAACGGCGGCTTCTTTGGAAAATATTGATGAGCAGCCTGAAGATTTTCAGGAGGGCATGAATGTTCTTTCAATGGAAGAGGTTAGGGAAGAAGAAAAGAAAATAATATCAGAAGAACTCAATGACGAAAGAGAAAAAATCCTGCAGGAAGCAAGAAAAGAAGCAGAGAAGATTATTGATAGTGCAAACCTTTCAGCAGATGATATAAAAAATCAGGCATTTGAAGAAGGAAAACAGAGTGGTCTTGAGGAAGGCAGAAATCAAGGTCTGATGGAGATTGAAGAACAGAAAGAAAAGTTAGAAGAAGATTATAATTTAAAAATTGCAGAAGTCGATAACATGGCAAAGAGCCTTGAACCTAAGTATGCTGATATTGTTGCGGGACTTGTTGAAAAAATAACAGGTGTTGTATGCCGTGATAAAAAAGATATTATAGTCTATCTGATAGATAATGCTCTGCATGGCAACTTACAGGGAGCAGAAAAAACGAAGAACATTACATTGCATATTTCGAAAGCTGATATGGGAATCGTTACTGCAAAGAAAGATGATCTTGTAAAAGGCTTAAATAAAGATATAGAAGTTGATATTATTGAGGATACAAGTCTTGAACATAACCAGTGTGTTATAGACTTTGATACAAAGGTTATAGACTGCAGTCTTGATACACAGCTCAAAAGTCTTAGGGACAGTTTGAAAATGTTGGCAATGTAAGGTAAGGAAAGAGAGGGGCGCATAGGTATGATAGACATTGATTTATCAAAATATGATATGCTTCTAAATCAGTCATTTGAGAAAAAACTTGGCAAAGTTGCTAAGGTGGTAGGTCTTACGATAGAATCAATCGGACCGTCTGCAAAGCTTAATGATTTATGTCACATAATCACAAAAGAGACGAATCAGGTTATTAATGCGGAGGTTGTGGGTTTCAAAGATGACAGAGTGTTACTCATGCCTTATGATCAGACTGAGGGAGTAGGACTTGGAAGCAGAGTGGAAAATACAGGTGCTCCTCTGAAAGTAGCCGTTGGTGATGAACTTCTTGGAAAGACGCTCGATGGTCTGGGCTATCCTATAGACAATACTTCTCTGACAACAGAAGGGGCATATTCAGTTGAAGCTGAACCGCCGGGTCCACTTACAAGAAAGATAATCGATGAGGTGCTTCCGCTTGGTGTAAAGGCAGTAGATGGTCTTATTACAGTCGGAAAAGGTCAGAGAATAGGAATATTTGCAGGAAGTGGTGTTGGAAAGAGTACACTGATGGGTATGTTCGCAAGAAATACTAAAGCTGATATAAATGTGATTGCACTTATTGGAGAGCGAGGACGAGAGGTCAGGGAGTTTATCGAGAGAGATTTAGGAGCTGAAGGAATGAAACGTTCGGTTGTCGTAGTGGCAACATCAGATAAACCGGCACTCATAAGAAAAAAAGCAGCAAAGACGGCGACAGCCGTTGCAGAATATTTCAGAGATCAGGGAAAAGATGTGCTTCTTATGATGGATTCACTCACACGTTTTTCTATGGCACAGCGTGAGATAGGTCTGGCATCGGGTGAGCCGCCTGTTTCAAGAGGATACCCGCCAAGTGTATATGCAGAAATGCCAAAACTGCTTGAAAGGGCAGGATGTTCCGAAAAAGGCTCAATAACAGGTCTTTATACGGTACTTGTTGATGGGGATGATTTCAACGAGCCTATCACGGATACGGCAAGAAGTATTTTGGATGGACATATCGTACTAGACCGAAAAATTGCTCAGAAAAATCATTATCCGGCTATAGATGTCTTAGCGAGCATATCCCGCGTTATGAGTAGTATTGCCTCGAAAGAGCATAAACAATGGGCTGGAAAATTACGAAATGTCATGGCGACATATGCAGAGGCAGAGGACCTTGTAAATATAGGTGCATATAAGCCGGGTTCAAATAAAGAAATTGATTTTGCATTATCTAAAATTGATGCCGTAAACGGATTTTTGATTCAGGATGTATATGAGAAAGTTTCTTTCGAGGATACGATAAAAAGGCTTCAGAATATTTTCGAGGAGAATGTTGAAGAAGCAGAGATTTAGATTATTATAAATGAATTGAAGGTTGGCTGATGGCAAAATTTATATTTAAGATGGAGAGTATTCTTTCTGTAAAAGAAAAACTTGAAGAACAGGCAAAAGCCGAATACAGTATTGAGATGATGAAACTCAGGCAGGAAGAAGAAAAGTTAGATAAATTAAAATTAAGACGGGATATGTACCAGTCAAAACTTTATGATGCGGTAACGGACAAGCTGAATATATTAGAAATAAAGATACTTGAAGATAGCGTCGAAAATATAAAATATAACATAAAACTGCAGATGGTGGTTGTCGCAAATCAGCAGAGAGCTGTTGAGAAGGCTGGAGAAAAACTTGACAATGCCATGAAAGAAAGAAAAACTTATGAAAAATTAAAAGAAAATGCATTTGAAGAATTTAAGGCAGAGATAAATGCAGAAGAACAAAAAGAGATAAATGAACTTGTAAGTTTTAAGTTTAGAAGTGGCAGTGATGAAAGTGAGGAATAAGCGGATGGCAAAGAAAGATAAGGACAAAATAGTAGGTGAAGAAAATGAGAGCGGTGGAAGCAAGCTGGTAACTGCTTTGATAGCGATCGTTATCATTCTTATCTGGCTGGCAGTTTTTGCATTTTTAATAAAAATGGATGTGGGAGGTATTGGAAGTAAAGTATTGTATCCGGTGCTTAAAGATGTTCCGGTAGTAAACAAGATACTTCCTAATGTTTCAGAAGATGTGCAGGCTGAAGAGGATGATTATGAATACACAACACTTAAAGCTGCAAATGAGAGGATTAAAGAATTAGAGAGTAAACTTAAGTCTGAAAATGGAACACAGGATGCAAATTCTGATTATATTTCAGAACTTGAGGCTAAGTTAATGAAACTCCAGAAGTATAAAGATGAGTATGATGATTTTCAGAAGCGTGTAAAAGAGTTTGATGAAAAGGTTGTGTTTACAAAGAATGCTCCGGATATCTCAGAGTATCAAAAGTATTATGAGGAAATTCAACCGGAAAATGCCGAAAAGATATACAAACAGGTGCTCCTCAAACTTCAATACACAAAGAAAGCAGAAGAACTTGGAAAATTCTATGCTAATATGGATGCTGATAAGGCGGCTGCAAGACTTTCAGAGATGTCTGAAGACCTTTCACTTATCAGGGATATTCTTGAAAATATGACAGAAAAACAGGCGGCTGCGATATTGCAGGAGATGGATGTTGATTTCGCCGCACAGGTTACAAAGAAAATATCATCAGTGAAAAAATAGTTATCTTTCACATTGCAAGTGTGGCTTGGAAAAGTAATCAGATGTTTACGGCATTAGCCGTTTACATATATATCTATATCAATATAAGGAGGTGAAATGATGGCAGAGATCAAATCATTGATGATGGATTCATTATCAAAGGTTCAGTCAAACAATCAGGTACAGATGAAAAAAGACAAAAATGCAAATGATTTTGCAAATTGCCTGAGTGCATCTAAAAATGGTAACACTGCTAATACTAAGAACAGTGTGTCTGACAATCAGAAAAGCAGTAATCTTAAGGTTGCAAAATCAAATACTGTAAACGCAAAAAACACAGATGATAACATTTCAGAACTTAATGCAAATACATCAGTGAAAGCAGATTTAAAATCAGTAGAAAATGTTGCAAATGAGATAACAAATGAGATAACAAATGAGGTCAGGGATATACTTGGTGTCGATGACGAAACGCTGGCAAATGCCATGACAGCACTTGGATTTAGTGCACTTGACTTGCTCGATACCAGTAATCTTGCAAAACTTGTTCTTACAATCAATGGAAGCAGTGAATTTACGGATTTGCTCACTGATGAGAATATGATGAATCAGTTAAATTCTCTTATTGATGTTGTTGAGAATATCAATTGGGAAGAGTTGACGGGAATGTCTAAAGAAGATTTTGCCACAGCTCTTGCAAATTCAATGCAGCAGAGTGACATTGAAGATGAAAATTTGATGACAACTGTTTCTGATGGTGAAACATTTAGTGTGATTCAGGAAGATGCTTCGGACGGGCAGGTGAATGTTCAAACAGATGTTTCTGATAATATAACAGATGTTTCTGATAATATAACAGATGCAAAACAGGATGTTACTGTAGTAGTAGAGAAAAATCAGAGCGAAGCAGAGCCAGGTTCGGCACAGACGGATTCAGATGCCGGTAAAAATATGTCAGAAGAAATAGCTGAAAGCACATTGTCTGACGATGATGCGGTAAGTAGCAGGCAGACAAATGTTCAGAATAATTTTATTCAGAACATGGAGCAGGCGGCTGCAAGTGTTGAACAGACACAGAGTGCAAGACCGGATACTGTAAGGATGCAGCAGATGGTTGACATTGTAAATCAGGTTGTCGAAAAGATAAAAGTTTCACTTGGAACTGAATCGACATCTATGGAGATGCAGCTTAATCCTGAACATTTAGGAAAAGTACTTCTCAATGTATCGTCTAAAAACGGTATGATGACAGCAGTATTCTCAGTGCAGTCGGAAGAAGCAAAAGCGGCACTTGAGAGCCAGATGTTCACATTGCGTGAAAATCTTGAGTTAAGAGAACTTAAAGTCGATGCGGTTGAAGTAAATGTGTCAGATTTTGATTTTTCACGAAGTGACCAGGCTATGGACGGCGGACAGAGCAAAGCTGATGATGGAAATGGCAAACAGATGAAGTTTGACTTTGGGGATGATTCGTCAGATGAGTCAGCAATTTCAAACGAGGAAAAAGAAGCCGTGAGAAAACAGGTTATGCGTGACAATGGTTCGCAGATAGACTTTACGGCATAGATGAAATGAAAGGAGGAATATTATGGGATTAACAGCACCGGTAGTAAACGGTCAGGTTCAGATTTCAGAGGATTCACAACAGACAAAAGAGAGAAAGACAAATGATTCGCTTGGAAAAGAAGACTTCCTTTTACTTCTTGTAACACAGATGCAATATCAGGATCCGCTTGAACCTACAGATAACACTGAGTATGTAGCACAGCTTGCACAGTTCTCAGAACTTGAGCAGATGGAAAACTTAAACAGTACGACTGTAAATACATCGGCATATTCACTTGTAGGTAAGACAGTCAAGATAGAACAGACATCAGGCACAGGTCAGGTGACAGAGATGCAGGGTACTGTAGACAAGGTAACTATTCAGAACAATAAAGCATATGTTCAGGTAAATGGTGATCTTTATTCGTATGATGACATTTCAGAGGTGATAGATTCATCATATCTTATATCGCAGTACATACCAAAGGTAAGTGAGCAGACGGTTACATATCTTCACGGAGCACCACAGGATGTAGTGATAAAGGGTGTAAGTCTTGGCTCAAACGGTTATCAGGCAGCTTCAATAGGCATAGGTCTTATTGATTCTAAGGGTAATACTACAAAGGTTGATGCAAGTAAGCTTTCATATAAGGATGGAGTTCTTACTATAGACAAGTCAGCATTTGCAAGTCTCGATGCGGGTACATATACGATTGGCTTTGTATTTGATGATGCAAACAGCACAGTTGACGCTTCAAGCGTAACTCTTGTTGTAAAGGGAATAAAAGAAACAACGGGGGATAATTCATCTTCTGACAAAACAGATACAGACAAGTCTGACAATGATTCTGATGGAAGTACGGATACAGACAACAGTACAGCAAAAACTGAGTAGGCAGGATTGAAAAAGGGAAAATAAGAGAGAGGTGGAGATTATGCAACGACTTAATGATGGTTATTCATCTATCAGTAAAATGGCAAGTCAGCTCATAAATCAGAAAAGTGTAAACAGAAATACATCCACTGACTCAAAGGATTCATTTGAGGAAATACTCAACTCTACTCAGAAAAATTCTGCTGAGAGCTTAAAATTTTCAAAGCATGCCAATGAGAGACTGGCAGACAGAAATATTAACTTATCTGCGGAGCAGATGGAGCGTCTTGAAAATGGCACAACGAAGGCTAGGGAAAAAGGAATTCAGGAGTCTTTGGTAATGGTAGATGACTTGGCATTTATCGTCAATGTTAAAAACAATACGGTTATTACAGCGATGAATGACAAAACAGATTCAATATTTACGAATATTGACGGAGCAGTGATAAGCTAAAATACTTATACGCCGGACCTCATAAGGAAGCGTAGGGATTTTGACTGATTGATAAATCCCAAAGTATCAAAGCTTTTGAAAATACAAAATTTTTGTATTTTATATGAAGGAGGAAAAATATTATGATGAGATCACTCTATTCTGGTGTTGCAGGTCTTAAAACACACCAGACAAAGATGGATGTTATTGGTAACAATATTGCCAATGTAAACACGGTAGGATTTAAGTCAAGCAGTGTAAACTTTGCTGATCAGTTTTATCAGACAATGTCAAATGCAACAGGTGCAGATGCAGCAACAGGAGCAGCCGGTACAAATGCAAAGCAGATAGGTCTTGGATCAACAGTTGCATCAATAACGACAAATATAACAGAGCCGGGTGGAACACAGACGACAAACAGAGCACTTGATGTGGCAATAAACGGAGATTCATTCCTTATCGTTAAATCAGCAGGTTCTACATACTTTACAAAGTCAGGTGCGTTAAATGTAGATGCAAACGGTACATTATACTGTACGACAAACGGAGCTACTGTTCAGGGATGGATGGCACAGACAGACGCACAGGGAAATCAGAGTATTGTAAAAAATACGGTTCAGGATCTTCAGGTAATGTCTGCAGCCAATAGGTACTATGCTCCTACAGAAACATCAGCAGTTACAATAACAGGTAATATTGATAAAGCGGATACAGACCTTGTGGTAAATGACCCGAAAATCATAGATACAAAGAACGGTAAGAAACTTACATTCAGTTTTTACGATGAACTTGGTCAGGAATATACGGTTAAGATGAACTTATACAGAAACGGTTCAGGAACTACAGGAACAGGAACTGATGCACAGGCAACATCCGTATATTCAGTAACACTTGCCGATGTAACTGATGCGGACGGAAATTCTATTTTTGTGAAGAAAACGGTTGCAAATGGAGCAACTTCATATTCGTCAACAAAAGTAAAGATAAATCTTGGTGGTGTTGAATACACGATAGCAAATGAGACAACTGATATAAATCAGAAAACAGGAGAGTTTACCATAACAGGAACAGGAACAGTGCCTACACTCTCTTTTATAGCTGAGACAGGTGATTTTTCAACTGTTAGTGATGCAAATATTCCAAATACCTCAACTGACTGGGGGAAGAGTCTTGTATTTCAGGTTACTGATGCAGGTACTCTTGACAATACATTTACACAGTATGTTCCTGCAACTGATTCGGGCGGAGTAAAAGTTGATTTTTCAAGTCTTACACAGTATTCAAGCTCAGGTGTATCAAGCACATCATACAGTAAAGGAAGTACAAAGGGACTAGGTACGGGCAACACGGCAGGTGAGATGTCAGGTATTTCAATCGATGATAAGGGTATGATTTATGGTACTTACAACAATGGTTCAAAGAAACTTCTTGCACAGATAGCCGTGGCAACATTCTCAAATCCGTCAGGTCTTGAGGCGGAGGGTGATTCATTATTCTCAGCAACACTTAACTCAGGAACATTTGATGGTGTAGGTGAGGATGTAAGTCTTTCAGGAAGTTTTGCGGTAGGTGCACTTGAAATGTCAAATGTTGACCTCGCAGCAGAATTTACAAGTATGATCACAACACAGAGAGGTTTCCAGGCTAACTCAAGAATTATCACAACATCAGATACGATGCTTGAAGAACTTGTAAACCTTAAACGATAATTATGATTAAATAAATATTTTGCAAGAAGTATAACGAGAGTTTATTCAGTTAAATGCGTCTGCAGAGTGTATCTTAAATAAAACAGTGATGGTAAGGATATTGATAGAGTTATTTCTTTTTAACTTTGCCGTCACTGTTATATGAAAAAAGAAAGAAGAAAAGGGGAGTAAACGGATGATAGAATGTGTCATGCTGGATACACTGCCGGAGAAGGCGAATTTAATTTTGAATATTTTGTGGGATCGGAATCATCCGATGTCAGTGACGGAGTTGATAGAGGCGCTAAAGGAGGAATTTTCATTGAATTGTGAAAAGGAGGAGGTGCAGGACTACCTGCGGTTCCTGTTGGCTTCCGACTATGCAGAAAAGAAGCGCAAAGGACTGAAGGTGCTGTATGCGGCACTTGGATCGGAGTATACCTTATAAGAGTGGTCGGAACACAGTTGGGATCGGACCTTAGAACAGAATAGAGGCGGCCGTTTTTGACTCTTCCCAGATAAGTGGAATTGTGGTATCATAGAACCAGTTTATGTTAATCTATTTACGTTGGGGATAAGGATGAAGAAGAAATACTATTTGGAGGCGGTGCGCATTACGGCGGTGCTCTTGGTGATGTATAATCACTCGGCACCGTTTATGTCGTTTGCGACACAGCATGGCGTACAGTATGCGGTGTCGTTTTTTCTTTCACTGGTTTGTAAGGCAGCAGTGCCATTGTTCTACATGGTTTCCGGTGCGCTCCTGCTTGGGAAAAATGAAAGCTTTGGGGAACTTGCGCGGAAGAGAATTCTGCGTATTGTGGCGGTGATTGTTATTTTTTCTTTGCTGTATTACCTGAAATTTGCTGTGCGGGGACAGGCATCGGTGTCGCCGATCCGTTTTCTGCTTGGATTGCCGTTTGATGTGGCGTTTCTGCCATACTGGTATCTCTATAGTTATCTTGGAATTCTTGTCAGTCTTCCTTTTTTGCGCCCGCTGGCGCAGAATATGCCGAAAAATGCATTCTGGTATCTGATTGCGCTGCAGATTGTAACGGAGTCCTTGCAGATCACACTCGGCTTTTTCGGATATCATACGCTCTGCGGCTATTTCAGCGTGGCGGGAGTATTGCAGACCACCTTATTTTATCCGGTGATCGGGTTTGGACTGGACCGGTATCTGGAGAAACAGTCGTTTTTCGGATGGAAAAATATATTGCGCAATCTGGCATTTCTGGCTGCAGTGGTAATTACCTGGCGGCTGGTATACCGGGACTGGCAGACAAATGGAGGCACTTACCGGGAGATGTATCTCGGCGTGTGGATGCCTCTTATCACGCTTGTGATTTTTGTTGATTTAAAGCTTTTGTTCCAGAGAGAGGATCTCCCGGAGGGACTGAAGCGTT
>ERZ827452.3202-NODE-3202-length-10789-cov-14.496274_pt1 | contig 10789 bp, 10 predicted proteins | sample MGYA00519866_ERZ827452 | MGnify/ENA primary metagenome ERZ827452 (study PRJEB31778, sample SAMEA3449307) | human gut metagenome | biome: human gut; feature: human-associated habitat; material: faeces | place: United Kingdom | collected 2010/2012 ... | reverse complement strand
AGCTGAATTACTTAAGAGATCGTGTTGGTAAGAAGGCAAAGGTTAAGGAATTAGTAAAATAATTGTATTGACCGATGAGGGCAGCTGTTTTAATACAGCTGCCTTTTATATTTGAAAAAGCACCCCGGATATGGTACACTGTGACATGTAAACTTGGATAACGAGATAGGGCATAACATTGAGAAATAAAGGATTAAGTTTTTACAAAAAAAAGAAAAAGATCAGCCAGGCACTTTTGCGGGAGATATTCAGTTGGATCTTCGGTATTGCGTTGTCTGTGTTTCTTGCCGGAGTTATGGTGATCTTCCTCGGAAGATCGGCAAGAGTGGTGGGTATGTCCATGGAACCGACACTGGAGAACGGACAGCAGATCTACATTGACCGTTTCACCTATATCCTGTCGTCCCCCAAGGCAGGAGATATTGTGGCATTTCTGCCCAATGGCAATGAGAATTCCCATTATTATATCAAGAGAGTTGTGGCAGGACCGGGGGATAAAGTCCGGATCGCAGACGGAACATTATATGTGAACGGTCAGCAGAGTATCTGGGTCACAGAGCGGATACTGGATGCCGGTATTGCAGAAAATGAACTGATTCTTGGAAGCAGAGAATATTTCTGCATCGGAGATAATCCCAATAACAGTGAAGACAGCAGATCAGCAAATATCGGTCCGGTGGATGAGGATGATATCGTTGGCAAGGCATGGTTTCATCTAAAATCTTCTACGGAAGGTATGGGATTTATCAAATAAAGGAATGCAGCAATAAAGGAAAGAGGAAACGAATGAATTATCAGTGGTATCCCGGCCATATGACCAAAGCACGTCGTATGATGCAGGAAAATATAAAACTTATCGATCTGGTCATTGAACTGGTAGATGCCAGAATTCCCATCAGCAGCAGAAATCCCGACATTGATGAACTTGGAAAGGGAAAGTCCAGGATTATTTTATTGAACAAATCCGACCTGGCGGATCCTGTCTGGAATAAAAAGTGGGTGGAATATTTTGCCGCAAAGGGAATGGGAGTGCTGGAGATTAATTCCCGTACCGGAATGGGAATCAAATCCATTCAGGGACTGGTACAGGAAGTCTGTAAGGAAAAAATCGAGCGTGACAGGAAGCGTGGAATTGTAAATCGTCCGGTCCGTGCAATGGTCGTAGGAATTCCCAATGTAGGGAAATCCACTTTTATTAATTCCTTTGCAGGCAAAGCCTGTGCAAAGACCGGCAATAAGGCCGGTGTGACAAAAGGAAAACAGTGGATCCGCCTGAACAAGGGGCTGGAACTTTTGGATACCCCCGGTATCCTGTGGCCAAAGTTTGAGGACCAGCAGGTGGGAATGCGGCTGGCGTTTATAGGATCCATGAATGATGAGATATTAATTCCCGATGAACTGGCATGTGATCTCATCGGAGCCATCAAAGAGTTGTATCCGAAGGCACTGCAGGAACGCTACGCAGCAGATCCTGCGGGTAAACCCATAGAAATACTGGAAGCGGTGGCAGAGAGCCGCAAATGTTATTCGAAGGGAGAACAGCTGGACCTGGTAAAGGCATCCGGACTTCTGATCGATGATTTCCGCAGCGGTAAGCTGGGAAGAATGACACTGGAGAGGATAGATTCAGACAATGAATAAAGTATTGAAAGAATTTTTAAACACTGCCATTTACCTGCTTTGTGTTCTGGGTGCAGTATGGATTGTGATCACCTTCGTAGGACAACGTACCGAAGTGGAGGGAGCCTCTATGGAGAATACCCTTCACAACGGGGATAACCTGATTGTGGATAAGCTGAGTTATCGTTTTCATGATCCGGAGCGTTTTGACATTATTGTATTTCCATTTCAGTATCAGTCAAATACCTACTATATCAAACGAATCATCGGTCTGCCCGGGGAGACGGTACAGATCATGGAGGACGGCAGTATTTACATAAACGGTGAAAAACTGGAAGAGTCTTACGGACGGGAAGTGATCAAACCGGAGACCATCGGCAGAGCGGCAGATCCTATTGTACTGGAAGAGGACGAATATTTTGTCATGGGTGATAATCGTAACAACTCCAGTGACAGCCGGACCGATATGGTGGGCAACATTAAGAGAGAGGATATTATCGGAAAAGCGTGGCTGCGCATCTGGCCGCTTTCCGATTTTGGAGTATTGAAGCATCAGTGACCGGACGTCAGATGAGGGAAAACAAATGGAAAGTGCAGCAAAGATTAAAGAAACATTACAGGCAGCTTCTACGGAAAAGCTGCCTGAATTTATAGCAGAGTATGAGACGGATCCAAGAAGTGGCGTACAGAAGCTGGTGGCAAGTGCCCGGAAAAAGCTGGATGCCTTGGAAAAAGAAAAACAACGTATCGAAAATCTGAAAAAATACGAGAGAGAATATGCACAGTATTCTTATATCTGCGGGATCGACGAAGTGGGAAGAGGACCTTTGGCGGGACCGGTGGTGGCAGGTGCGGTGATATTGCCCAAGGACTGCCATATTTTGTATATTAATGATTCCAAGCAATTATCCGAAAAAAAGAGAGAAGAGCTGTATGATGTGATCACACGGGAAGCTGTTGCCTGGGCAGTGGGTTATGCTTCTCCAAAACGAATTGATGAGATCAATATTTTACAGGCAACCTATGAGGCTATGCGGGAGGCAATCGGTAAATTAACTCCTGCACCGGATCTTTTGTTAAATGATGCCGTAACGATCCCGGGGGTGAACATCAGACAGGTCCCCATTATTAAGGGAGATGCCAAGAGTATTTCCATTGGAGCGGCAAGCATTGTCGCGAAAGTGACCAGGGACCGGCTCATGGAACAGTACGCAGACGTATTTCCGGAATATGATTTTGCTTCCAACAAGGGCTACGGCAGTGCATCGCACATTGCGGCGTTGAAGGAATACGGACCGACACCGATTCACAGACACAGTTTTATTAAGAATTTCGGCTTTTAAGGGAAATGCCGGAGGAGACAAAAAATGAAGCTGACAGGGTGGTTTACACAGGATAAAATTGCGGATAACAACAGAATACAGATACCGGACAGTGAAAATGCGGAGCAGGCGAATCGTCAGATCCGTTCGCTGGTGCCGGGACAGACCCTGCGGGGAGAGATTGTCTCCAGGGAGGGCAGCAACGCACAGATCCGCCTGTTGCAGGATGTGCTGATTGATGCAAAGGTGGATGCGGATATCCGTCTGGATCTGGGGCAGAATATCACCTTTCAGGTAAAAAGCAATGGGCAGATTCTGAACTTAATCCCGCTGTTTACGAATATGGCAACAGAAGGAACGGTACGGAAGGCTTTGGATATGGCATCGCTTCCGGCAAATGAAAATACGGTGGCAATGACAAAGCAGCTGATGGATGCAGGGCTTCCCATTGATAAAAATACGTTGCAGCAGATCTGGCATGAGAGCAATACTTTTCCGGATGCTGAGATTATGGATATTGTAAATCTTCACAGACTGGAACTGCCGGTGACGGAAGAAAATATTTCGCAGATGGCATCCTACCGGAATCTGACGCATCAGCTGACAGAAGGAATTGCGGATGCTTCCGAAGCACTGACGGCTACATTACAGGAGATGGTAGCAGGCGGGGATGTGGAGCAGGCTGCCGGGTTATATCAGGCAATTACAGACCTGTTGCTGGCAGAAGGAGAAGTGCCCGGAGTAGCGGATACGGTGCAGGCGGAGAACACACAGCCGTTACAGACCATTGTGGAGGAAAAACCGGAAATACTGCAGCCGGAAGAGATATCCGAAGAGAATATGGGCAGGCTGTCAGATACCACAGTAAAAGAAGTGGATTCGGATGAGTCAGTGACGGCACAGCTTAAGAACATACAGAAATTACTGAAGCAGGGACTGGACACAAAGGATGTGCATCTGTTACACAGGGTATTACAGGACTCTAAAGTGACGGAACTGCCGGGAAAGCTGTTACTGGACAGCTGGAGCTTACGCCCGGAGGATGTGGAGTCTCCGGAGAAGGTGGAACAGCTGTACCAGAGGCTGGGGCGGCAGCTGAAGGGATTTGCCGATGCATTGGGAGAGAACGGACAGAGTGGCTCCCAGGTATATCAGGCGGTGTCAAACTTAAGCCGGAATGTGGATTTCTTACAGCAGATCAATCAGACCTATGCATATATTCAGCTGCCGCTTCACCTGCGGCAGGGAGAACATAAGACAGGAGAGCTTTTTGTCTACACGAACAAGAAAAATCTCGCCAAAAGAGATGGACAGGTCAGTGCACTTCTGCACCTGGACATGGAGCATCTGGGACCGTTGGATGTCTATGTGGCAATGCAGGATGTGAAAGTAACCACCAAATTCTACGTACAGAATGATGCGGTTCTGGATTATCTGGAATCCAATATGGACGTGCTGACACAGAGACTGAAAAAGAGAGGTTACGACTGTAATTGCGAGACCACACTGCGAACAGAGTTACAACAGACCGCCCAGGCTATGGCACCGCTTGTTAAGACAGAGAGAAGTGTTCCGATAGCGAGATACGCTTTTGACGTGAGAACATAACTCACCCATAGAGCGTCCGATTGACTGCTAGCTGGCAAATCGGACGTTCTATGAGGGGAGTAAACATACATGAGTATGTAGGACGATAGTCCGGAATACGAATGTATGTTGCGATTTCGAGAGTGCGAAGCACGGAGAAATCGTGTATGTAGGACGATAGTCCGGAATACGAATGTATGTTGCGATTTCCAGAGTGCGAAGCACGGAGAGATCGTGTATGTAGGACAATAGTCCGGAATACGAATGTATGTTGCGATCTCAAGAGTGCGCAGCACGCAGAAACCGTGTATGTTAGAAAACATAGAGGACAGCAGAATGGACGACGAAAAAAAGAAGGTAAAACAGGCGATAGCACTGGAATACGACCCTTCCGATGATGCACCGCGAGTCGTAGCCAGCGGTAAGGGAATCCTGGCAGAGAAGATTATAGAAAAGGCACAGGAAAGCAGTGTCCCGATCCATCGGGATGATAAACTGGCAGACACACTGTCCCGCCTGGATATCGGAGAAATGATCCCACCGGAATTATACGAGGTGGTGGCGGAGATCCTGGTATTCGTAGATGCGGTAGACCACCGCATGGTGAAGGAGAGCGTAGCAAACGGGGGAAAACAGAAAACTTGAATACCAGACAGACGGGGAATGTGTATGAGCAGATAGCGGCAGACTATCTGGAAAAGCAGGGAATGCGGATTTTAGAGCGAAATTTTCGCAGAGGCAGAAATGGGGAGATCGACATTATCGGCAGAGACGGGAAATATCTTGTTTTCGTGGAAGTGAAATACCGTGCCGGAACAGAAAAAGGATCGGCACTGGAGGCTGTAACGCCGACAAAACAGAAAATGATCTGTGAAGTAGCGGATTATTATAGAATCCTGCATAAATATGATGAGAACACATGGGTGCGTTATGATGTAGTGGCGATACAGGGAGAACAGATCATCTGGGTTCCCAATGCCTTTTTACATCATTATCGCACAAGGAGATAGAGAATGTATCAGTTAATAAGAAATAGCGGCGGGAATCCGGACGGTATACAGCAGAGAAAACAAGGAGAACTGGAATATCTGGTATTCCCGAAGTTAGAGAAGACCGGAGTTGTGGAGCATTTATTTACCACCAGAACCGGTGGTGTCAGTAGCGGAATCTATTCCACGATGAACTTAAGCTTTTCAAGAGGGGATGATCCGGAATGTGTCCGGGAAAATTACAGACGTATCGGCGAGGTGTTAGGAACCGATCCGGAACATATGGTGGCATCAAAACAGACTCATACCACCAATATCCGTCTGGTGACGGAAGCGGATCTGGGGAACGGTATTACCGAACCTTCCGCTTATGATGATGTGGATGGACTGGCGACGAATATTCCGGGAATGGCTTTGGTGACTTTTTATGCGGACTGTGTACCTTTATATTTTGTGGATCCGGTGAAGAAAGCTATCGGACTGGCACATTCCGGATGGAGGGGAACTGTGGCGGGAATGGGTGCCTGTATGGTACAATTTATGCGGGAACATTTTCACAGTGATCCGAAGGATCTGATTGCGGCCATCGGACCGTCCATCTGTGTAGACTGCTATGAAGTGAGTGAGGAAGTGGCGGAACAATTTAGAGAGGGCTTTCCGGAGGAGGTCTTACAGCCGGGGAAGGCGGATGGAAAATATCAGCTGGATTTGTGGAAGGCAAATGAAAGTATTCTGCTAAAGGCAGGGATACTGCCCAAGCATCTGACAGTGACGGATGTCTGTACCTGTCATAATCCGGAATATTTATTTTCACACCGTGCCAGCCACGGACAAAGAGGGAATCTTGCAGCATTTTTAATGCTGAAAAACAATAGTTGATAACGTTAGGTGGGAGCAGCGTGCAGACGCAGAAACGAGGGAAGTATGGCAAACATTTTAGTGTGTGACGATGACAGAGAGATCGTAGATGCGATAGAAATTTATTTGAGTCAGGACGGTTATAAGATCTACAAAGCCTATGATGGGGAGCAGGCGCTTCAGATTCTGGACAAGGAGGATATCCACCTGCTGATCATGGATATTATGATGCCGAAGTTAGACGGAATCCGGGCAACATTAAAGATTCGGGAATACAGCAGTATCCCCATCATTATTTTATCCGCCAAATCAGAGGACACGGACAAGATCCTGGGATTGAATATCGGTGCAGATGATTATATCTGCAAACCCTTCAATCCTCTGGAGCTGGTGGCAAGAGTGAAGTCCAATCTGCGCAGATATACTTCACTGGGAAGCCTCACCGGGGAGAATAAGGCAATCTATCAGGTGGGAGGACTTATATTAAACGATGACACCAAGCAGGTGACAGTGGACGACGAACCGGTGAAAATGACTCCCATTGAGTACAATATTTTATTGCTTCTGATGAAGAATCAGGGACGGGTATTTTCTATCAATCAGATCTACGAAAGCATCTGGAATGAGGATGCTATCGGAGCGGACAATACGGTAGCCGTACATATACGGCATATCCGTGAAAAAATAGAAATCAATCCCAAGGAACCGAGATATCTGAAGGTGGTATGGGGTGTCGGTTATAAGATTGATAAGGAGCAGACATGAGAAAACAGACATTAAAGCGGCTGGTACTGGGGCTGGTACAGCAGACGGCGGCATTGCTTCTGTTAGTTGCCATTGCTGCAGTCTTATTCAATTCTTATCTTGCAGTGGATACCGCGGACGGAACCAAAGTATATGAATTATCACCATTGGATGCAGAGACGGAATTTGAGGATTCCGTGATTTTTCATGATCTTTTTCGGAGTGCGGTATCGGACATCCTACAGCTTATGGTGATCAAGGGGGAAATCGAGACCAATGACCAGTTTGATCCCTATAAGAAGATCGATATTACAAAATTCGCATCTGCAAAAAGCGGTGGTGTGGACTGCACGGTAACGGCGGTCTATGAACTGGAAGATCTGATCAAGTGGGGAAGATACGGCGTGGAGTATACGGACCGTATCATGAGTATGTCTGATTTCGTCAATTATTTTGGTCCCGTGACCTCTCCGGAGCATTTTAAACTGGATGGAGACGGACAACTGGAATTTGTGACGGAAGCAGAACAGACTGTGGAGGAACAGGATGCGGTGCTACGGGCGATAGAAGCCATTCCGGAGAGTCAGAGGACAGATCGATTGGAGGATCTGGCATTTACTTATTTCGTGAAGGAGAGCGCACAGGATATCCGGGTATCCAGGGAGGATGACGGAACAATTACAGTATATTTTCCTATGATCGTGAACCGGTACGCCACCGTGGACGGAGAGAAACAGCTGACTGCCCATGCAAGCAACTGGGTTGACTATATAGCGTTGCAGAACAATTTGGAACTGACGGTGAATACTTTGGCTGCCAGTTACGAACAATATCAGAACTGTAACGATCTGTACAGGGAAAATGCAGGAAATCTGAAATACGCGGTCCGTATGGTGACCCCGGACGGTATTACCAGGACTTATACCAACGTATCGGAGATTGAGAACAGTTCGGATAATGAGATCACGGACTATTTTTCCGAATACAGACGTTATCTGATCTATTATCCCGACAGTCTGGAATTTACCGGTAATACCGGTATGACGGAGAGTGAGATCTATCATTATCTCAAGGAATATGATTATGCCTATCCGGATATGACACATATCTGGATCGCCGTGGATACGAATTATCCGGTGGCGGGAGACTCCTTCTATAATGCAAATGTGGTATTTCAGAGGATCGTACCGAATATATGGTATCTCATTGGCGGCGGGATCCTGTTAGTGGTTCTGTGGCTGCTTATCGGTATATATCTGACAGTGACGGCAGGTGTTGCATATGATGAAGAGGATGAACCGGTACTGTATTTGAACGGTATTGACCATGTGTGGATTGAATTTATGCTGCTTGCTTTTGTGGCATGCATCTATGCGGGAAGAATAGGCTATGATTACCTGATGGATACGGCAAACAGGGTTTACTTAAGCCATGCTGAGATTCAGGGCAGAGAATATACGAGACTGGCGGCATACGGCGTATTTGCCATCTATGGATTTACAGTCAGCATGGGATTTAACGTATTCTGGTACAGCTTCATGCGCAGGATCAAATCCCACAATATGTGGAGTGACAGTTTCCTACATTGGCTTACGAGCAGCTTCGGAAAAGCGGTACATTTTGTGGTATCCCACAGAAATTCCGCCATCAGCTCCCTGATTCCGTATAATCTGTTCCTGCTTGCCAATCTGGCGGGAATATTTGCAGCCTATCTGCTGCGGGACAGAGGAGCCTTATGGCTGCTTCCGGCACTGGCAGCCATTGTACTGGACGGTATCGTGGGTGTGTTGCGATTTAAACAGAAAGCGGAACAGATCGATATTGTGGAAGGAATACGCAGGATCCGTGACGGCGAGGTGGATTATAAGCTGGATACGGAGGCGCTTCACGGAGACAACAGGGAGATGGCGGATGCGGTAAATAACATCGGTGAAGGTATCCGTAAGGCGGTAAGTACCAGCATGAAGGACGAACAGATGAAGTCTGACCTGATCACTAATGTCTCCCATGATATCAAGACGCCGCTGACCTCCATTATCAATTATGTGGATCTGCTGAAACGCCTGAAAATCACGGAGGAACCGGCACAGAGCTATATTGCCGTACTGGACAGCAAGTCCCAGAGGCTGAAACAGTTGACAGATGACCTGGTGGAAGCTTCGAAAATCTCTTCCGGTAATATTGTATTGAATTTAGAGCCGTTAAATCTGACGGAGCTGTTGAACCAGGCAGTGGGAGAATTCTCTGACAGACTGGAGGAGAAAAAGCTGCAGATTATTTTCGACGGCAGTGACCAGCCGGGCATGATCTATGCAGACAGCCGCAGAATGTGGAGAATTATAGAGAATCTTTTTCAGAATATCTGTAAATATGCGCTGGAGGGAACCAGAGTCTACCTGGAGATGCAGGTAGAAGGCGGCAGAGTTATCGCTTCTCTTAAAAATATTTCTGACAGACCTATGAATTTAAAGGGAGAGGAATTGTCGGAGCGTTTTATCCGCGGAGACGCTTCCCGTACCACGGAAGGCAGTGGGCTTGGGCTGTATATCGCGAAGAATCTTACGCAGGCACAGCATGGAGAATTTCAGATCCGGCTAGACGGAGATCTGTTCAAGATCCTGCTTGATTTTCCGGAGTATATCCGACCGATGGCAGAAGAGACGATAAAAGTGAACGAGGCAGATTCCGATAAGGCGGAAGAATAAGTTAAGTATAAGTTAACAGAAAAAACGCAGAAGCAAATCAGGGCTTCTGCGTTTTTATGTTAACGGTAGCTAATTTAGAAATGGAACTCGTTCATGTCCTTGCGGTTGTTGTAGGCGTCCACAATACCGTGGATCTTCTCAGTGGTAGCCATGACATTGGACAGAGAAGCATCATGGTTCATGAAGTCGATCAGGGAAGCAATGAACTTACTCATGTCTGCTTCAATAAAGTAAGGTCTTGTATAGATTTCGGGAGGCAGATAGGTAAGATTCGTAGTGATGACCTTATCAAAATCGCCATGCTCGTAAGCAGCATCGAAATTCTTCAGACCATCGGTGAACAGACCAAAGGTACAGCAGATATATACGCGTCTGGCATTCATTGCCTTTAACTGCTTCGCGGTATCCAACATACTTCCACCGGAGGAGATCATATCATCGATAATAATGATGTCTTTGCCATCGATATTGTCACCTAAGAATTCATGGGCAACAATAGGGTTTTTACCATTGACGATGGTGGAGTAGTCACGTCTCTTGTAGAACATACCTGTATCAACACCAAGGACGCTTGCAAAGTAAATAGCACGGTCCAAAGCACCCTCATCCGGGCTGATGACTAACAGATGATCTTTATCCACGATCATATCGTCTTCGGAATTCAACAGTGATTTTATGAATTCATAAGGGGTAGTGAAGTTATCAAAGCCGTTCAGGGGTGTGGAATTCTGAACGCGGGGATCGTGGGCATCAAAGGTGATAAAGTTGTCGATTCCCATGTCTCTTAATTCTTCCAATGCATAAGCGCAGTCCAAAGACTCTCTGCCGCTGCGGCGGTGCTGTCTGCCTTCGTAGAGGAAGGGCATAATGACATTGATGCGTCGTGCCTTACCGTTACATGCGGCGATAACACGCTTCAGATCCTGATAGTGGTCATCGGGAGACATGTGGTTGGTATAGCCGT
>ERZ827452.3199-NODE-3199-length-10797-cov-3.303016_pt1 | contig 10797 bp, 12 predicted proteins | sample MGYA00519866_ERZ827452 | MGnify/ENA primary metagenome ERZ827452 (study PRJEB31778, sample SAMEA3449307) | human gut metagenome | biome: human gut; feature: human-associated habitat; material: faeces | place: United Kingdom | collected 2010/2012 ... | reverse complement strand
TCAGGTTGTGCAGAGAGATAAAGAGGACTGGATAATTGTTGAAAACTGTCACGAACCATTGGTGTCTGTGGAAGATTTTAAGCTTGCTCATAAGATGATAGCCAGACGTGAAAAATCGCCGAGAAAGCCCAATGGCAAGTGGCGTAAGTCATATCTTCGCTGCGGAGTGTGTGGCAAGGGGCTTAATAAATATGGAAATGGTTCTTCATATAGGTGTCGTGAAGGTCATGTATCACGTATTCGTGGTGAAGAAATAGAACAGGCTGTTTTGGATGTGGCTAGAAAAATGGCAGTAGTCCGGTTGGAAGAGTTTGAGATACAGATGAATAAAGACAGTTCTTCTGATGATATCGGACAGGAAATAGAATCATTAAAGAAAGCAAAAGCACATTATGCGAAACTAAAGTTTGAGATTTATGATGATTATACTAGGACAAACATAACCCGTGAGCAGATGGCAAAAAAGACTGCTGAAGTAAAAAATAAAATAGCAGAGCTTGATAAAATGATAGCTGAAAAACAGGAGCTGTTTGATCTTCAGAAGGATTTGTTTGTTGATGCAAAACAGGAGCAATTGACAAAGCTCAGCAAGCTTGATAAGTTTGATGAAGATGTAATCCGAAATATCATAGACTATGTGCTCATATACGATAACGAGCATATAGAAATCAAATGGAACTTTGATGACTTTCACATTGAATAATGGTATAATGTTAGCGTTAGTAAGGCATTATATCGAAAAGAAGTAATACTGGGGAATCTTGCTAAAGGTTCCCCAATATTTTTGAAAAAATAATTTTTTTTTGTTTCTTACTTGACACGGGCAGAATGTCACCGTGCAGTTACACCTGAAACTAAAAGGATTTTAGAACGATTTTTTGTAAATTCACTGTGGTATGGTTTTACGGGAACTCCGATTTTTAAAGAGAACGGTTATGAAAGAAAAGGGGATCTTCCGCAGACTACAGAAGAGTTATATGGAAAACTTCTTCACAGTTATACGATTAAAGAGGCTATACATGATGAAGCTGTACTTGGCTTTATGGTTGAAACGCTTGGACATAAGGATAAAGATACTGATGAATCCGTGTATGAAGATAAAAAACATATGAGAAGTGTGCTTGATGTTATATTGAATCAATCATACACAAAGTTTGGCATGGAAAAAGGAAAGGGCAGAAGTTATGAGGCAATATTGACAGTAAAATCTATTGCTATAGCTCAAAAGTATTATGACCTGCTTAATGAAATCAAACAGGAAAATGACGAATTAAAAATATGTGAAAAAGTAAAAAAGGCATTGCCTGATTTCCCTAAGTTTGCAATTACATATTCTGTGTCGGAAAATGAAGAAGCATCAAAAGTAAATCAGGATAAGATGCAAAAATCACTTGATGATTATAATCAAATGTTTGGAACAAGTTATAAGGTAGAGGGCATCAGTGCATATAATGCAAACCTTAATGACCGTCTTGCGAGAAAGGAAAAGAGGTATTTAGAGAGAAGTCAGCAGCTCGATATAGTCATAGTTGTAAACAGGCTTCTTACAGGATTTGATGCACCGTGTCTGTCAACAATTTTTATTGACAGGCAGCCTATGAAACCTCAGGAGATAATACAGGCTTTTTCAAGAACAAACAGACTTTTTGATGATACAAAACAATATGGACAGGTTGTTACATTTCAGTCACCGGATGAATTTAAAGAGGCGATTGACTGTGCATTGAGGATGTATTCTCTTGGAGGTGACGGAGAGACTCTTGCTGAGGATTTTGAGGATGTTAAAAAGTCATTTTCAATTTCGATAAGGGCTATTCATGGTCTTGCAAGAAAGCCTGAGGATATAGCTTTATTATCTAAAAAGCAGAAAAAATCATTTGTCAAACTGTTCCGTGACCTAGATCATGATTTTGCTCATCTGAAAGCGTTTTCTTCATATGATGATAAAATGTTGTCAGATTTTGAATTTTCGGAAGATGAATATGAAGATTATGCAGCAATGTATAAAAATGTGATGGAAGAACTTAGAAAACCTGATGACGACGAAATAGATGTTGAAGATGTGGTATTAGATGATTATGATCTGATAGCATACAATAAACTTCGTATTGATTTCGATTATATCATGGAATTATTACAGGGGGTTTTAGAGTCGATAAATCAAAATAAAGATGGTTTTACGCAGTCAGATTTTCAAGCCAAAATAAGTGAGATTAGAGAGATGGTTGACGAATTTTCTAAGGATAACCAAAAAGTTGGTGAAATGCTGCATATGCTTATCACTGATATTGAAAATGACAGGGAAAAATATCTGGGACAGGATGTGTCTGTTATTTTCAATAAGATGCGTTCAGATATTATTGATAAAGAAATTGATAATTTTACAAATAAATGGTTTTTGAACAGGGAAGATGTAAAATTTGGGGCATACCATTATAAAAACGGAAAGCCCGAAAATGAAAGCGTTTTAAAAGAAAATGCACAGTATGCAGAATACAGGGATACGGTTGAAAATCCAATATCGCCAAAGTTTAAGTTTAATAAGACGATGATTAAAGAGTTTAGTGACGATTTGATGGATAAAATCTTTCCATTGCTTAAATAAGTTTAGTCTTAGTTCAGAAATAAAAATGCTCGTAATGTAGTGTGATGCCATTTTTATAATGCAAGTAGGTTTATTTAGGTCGATTACATAAGCCATAAATCAATGATTTAGTTCAGCCCGGACAATGACCGCATAACAAGGTCAATATCCTTGTTTTCAAGTTCCTGAATAATATGAAGATAAGTTTTTTGTGTAGTAGTCATGCTTGAATGACCGAGTCTTCGTGCAACACTGGCTATTGACACACCTGCAAATAATAGCAATGATGCGTGTGTGTGGCGTAATCCGTGAATTGAGATTACAGGGATTTCGACAGCTTTGCAATGTTTTTCAAGTATATCGTTGACGGTTGAATTATATACTTTTTTGTTGACAAATATCGGTTCGTTTTCGGGCAGATTTTTTAAAAGTCCGGCGAAGTGTATGACGGTTTGCCAGTCTAATTGTATTTTTCGTACGGAAGACTTGTTTTTAGTTGGGAGAAAACCACCTTCTCCTTTATAATCCCAGGTTTTAGATATCGAAAGTATCTGGTGTGCCAAATCAAAATCTTTCGGAGTAAGTGCAAGTGCTTCTGAAAAACGCATTCCGGTCTTTGCAACTAAAAGGATAAACCAGTCCCAGTTTATTTCAAGACCAAGTTCTAAATGAGCAAGCAGTTTCTGAAGTTCAAACTGGTTGAGATATTTAGTTTTCTTTTCGGATGGCTGTTTGCCTTTTATGATTGCTTTTCTTGTGGGGTCTCTGCTTATAAGACCTTCATCTACGGCATCAAGAATCGCACATTTTACATGATGATGAAAATCCATTGTTGTCTGGTGTTCATGAAATTCAGCATAGCTGTTAAGAAGCTGCTGGTAAATTGTCCGTGTAAATTCAGATACTTTTAATGTTGGAACCAGTTTTTCGAGCCATATATGTGTCATAATGTATTTTTTCATTGTAACAGGTCGTATTGCTCCTTCTTTATAAGTATCAATCCATTGTTTATAGTAGTCACAAAATAAAAGGTCATCTGTATTTGTTATTATCTGCATAGAAATTCCTCCCTTATCATAGAAAGAAGTACACGCTGTTTTATTCTAATATAAGTGTTTGCATAATATATGTCATCACAATTTTGGGATATTTCTGTAAAAAAATGGTTGCAATCCATAAACGATTGTGCTATCATACAAACCATGACGAAGATGTCTAAAGCTTGAAAAAGCTCTAGGCATCTTTCTGTTTTCTAAAAAACTTTTAGCGGTCATTATATTTTGCCGGCGGTAATGACGGTGGTTTTAGAAACATTGTTGTTTTTTGAAATTTTATCTTAAAAAATTTGGGAATTAAAAATATGAAAGAGAGGTAATTATTTATGAATTCAGGTGATACAGCGTTTATGCTTATAAGTACGGCGTTTGTGTTTTTTATGACGCCGGGACTTGCATTTTTCTACGGGGGACTTGTAAGAAGAAAAAATGTATGTAATACAATGATGGCTTGTGTCTCTATTATGGGACTTTCAGTTGTTATGTGGGCGTTGTTTGGTTATTCTCTTGCCTTTGGCGGCAATCATGGGGGAATCATAGGGGATTTAAGATGGATAGGATTGAATAATGTTGGTATGAAACCGGGACCATATGCGGACACGATACCGCATCTTGTGTTCTGTGCATTTCAGATGATGTTTGCAATGATAACACCTGCACTTATAACAGGTTCTCTTGTAGGAAGGATGAAGTTTAAGGCATTGTTTTTATTTGTTGCAATATGGTCTGTTATTGTATATTATCCGATGGCTCATATGGTATGGGGCGAGGGCGGACTGCTTGCAGCAATAGGTTCCGTAGATTTTGCAGGAGGAGATGTAGTTCATATAAGTTCAGGTGTCAGTGCCCTTGTATTAGCCATCATTTTGGGAAAAAGACGCGGTTATGAAGTTACGACATACCGTATTCACAATATACCGTTTGTTGTGCTTGGAGCATCACTTCTCTGGTTTGGCTGGTTTGGTTTTAATGCGGGAAGTTCACTTAAGGCAGATGGTCTTGCAGCCCATGCTTTTATGACATCAGGAATTTCGGCGGCTTCAGCACTTCTTTCGTGGATGCTTATAGATACTCTTATCAGTAAAAAGACAACACTTGTAGGTGCTTCAACGGGTCTTGTTGTTGGTCTTGTGGCAATCACACCTGGGGCAGGTTTTGTTCCGATATGGGCATCATTTATTATCGGTGCTCTTGTTAGTCCGATATGTTACTTTGGAGTTTCTCTTATCAAGAAGAAACTTAAGATAGACGATGCACTCGATGCTTTTGGCTGCCACGGTATCGGTGGCATCTGGGGCGGAATCGCAACAGGTATATTTACACAGAAATCAATAAACAGTACGGCAAAATGGGATGGACTTATATTTGGTGATTATCACTTGTTTGCTGCACAGATAGTTGGTATTCTTGTAACAGCGGCAGTTGCAGTTGTAGGAACTCTGATATGTGTTGCAATCGTGAGATTGTTTACTACGCTTCGTGTAGATAAGCGTGAGGAACAGCTTGGACTTGATATTTCACAGCACGGAGAGAGTGCATATCCAAGTTTCAACGGACTTGACCAGTAGGAAAACAGTGTACAGGAAATATGGATTAGTTTATGTGAGAAATTGATATGCACAAAAATAGTGTGCAGAAAAGAGGTAATATTGTATGATGATTAAGATAGATGCTTTTATAAGAGAAGAAAAGTTTGAAGATGTAAAAGCGGCATTAAATGCGATAGGTGTAAACGGAATGACTGTTTCGCAGGTTATGGGCTGCGGTATTCAGCGAGGTTATAAGGAAATCGTAAGAGGTATGCAGGTAGATATGCAGATGCAGCTTGAGATTGTTGTTTCCTCCGAGGAATGGGAGGAAAAGACGATAAATGCCATTCAGGAGGCAGCATTTACAGGCGAGACAGGTGATGGAAAGATTTTTAGTTATGAGATAAGAACAGCACAGAAGATAAGGACAAAAGAAACAGGTTACGATGCTATTCAGGCAACAGAGTAAGTTTTAAATGATGGTTATATTAGATAGATATGAGTAAGTAACCTGAAATTTTTAAAAGTTTAGGGAGGCATTGCCATGCTTTTTCAGGAAATAATAAGACTTGAACCATTTGAAGGTGCAACAGTTCTGGTGGGGGATACAAGAGGAGAACATCAGGTGAAAGCTGTTTATGTGTCAGATGGCAGCAATATTCCTGAAAAGGCAGAAAGGGGCGGTGCCTTTTTTGTGTGTGATACGGCTTTTGGAGATAAAAATAATAAAGAATTTGATGATAATCTCAAAAAATATATAGACTGTCTTACGGATAAACAGGCGGCAGGGCTGATTATTGAGAAACATACGGAGATGGCTGAAGTAACGGAAGATATTGTTTCGTATGCCGCAAAAAAGGGTATTCCATTGATAATCATACCGTATGAGACAGCGGTTACACAGGCGGTTCCGCAGCTTTATTATTCTCTTTTTGAGGACAGGAACAGGCAGGATGAGAGCAATCTTTTTATGAAAGAACTTTTGTATGGTGATGAGCAGCACGCAATTTTGAGACTTACCAATTTTAATTATAAAAATGAAAAGCAGCATATCGCAATTTTTTTCAGTTTTGATAAAACAGATTTTGACGGGAAGATGGTAGAGGAACTTGCATTAGTGATGCCGATAAATCTTTCATTGACATTATTTAGTGTTGTCTATCCTGATGAGGACGGTGTTGTTGTTGTGCTTGAATTGTCACAGAAAGAGCCGGTGAAAGATATTGTCAATCGTTTTTTATCTGCCGTGCAGCATGATATGGGGGATAAACTTAACGGCAATACAGTCAGTGCAGGTGTGAGCAGTATTTTCTATAAACCTGAGAGAATGAAAGAGTGCGTTGACGAAGCAAAGAAAGCAATGCGTCTTTTGAGAGGATATAATATTTGTCATTCGGCGAGGTATTTTGAGGAGATAGGTATATACCGTTTTTTCTTTGAACTTGGTAATGATGTTGAACTTGAAGATTTTATGATGCAAAGACTTGGCGAGCTTATATCATATGATAAAGAGAATAACAGCGATTACATTGATACTCTTGAAACATATCTTGATTTCGGATGCGCTTAAAAGGAGCAAATGTACTTTTAAATACATTGCTTAAAATGGATGAAGAGTTGTAGATTTTTTGGATTTGGAAAACGGACGCCGTAAATAAGGATTATATTCCACCTCAGTGACGCTTTCGCTCGGAGAACACCGTAGGTGTGGACAGTAACTAATAATCCATATTTACGGCTGTTTTTGGTGCAAGTAATTGAAATTGTATATACAAAATGCTACAATGCTGTTAGATTTGAAACCTATCAAGGAAGTCGCAAAGTGGCAGAGCGTACCACCAATATCTGCTTTACCAGATAAAAAAGGGTTTGGCAGTTGTATGTATTGAAGAATGAGAGGGCGTTATTTATGGCAGCGGATATGAGAGAAAACAGTGCAGAGATTACAAAGATTCAGGATGTTGGTAACATCAATAATAAACAGTTTCCGACATGGAAGTGTGTTACGGATTATTTTTCTTATATCACGCCGGCTATAAAACCGCTTTCTGCTAATGTGTCCGTGATTGAGGGTGAAAAGTATCTGTGGGTTTATGATGTTGGAAGTCATGAAAATATTCCTGAAATGCTTGCGGAGATTTCAAAGCAAAAAGGAAAGAAGATTAAGATTATTTTGTCGCATTTTCATCCCGACCATATTGCAAATGTGCAACATATAAAGTGGGAGAGTCTGTATCAGGGGAAAAACACATACAAATATACACATATCGGTGAGATTGTTGAGAGTGATATAAATGTGGATGAAACAGACATAAAACTTAGAATTTTTCAGATGCCGTCAAGCCATGCTAAGGGTTCTCTTGCTCTTTTGGTTAATAATAAATATTGTCTGCTTGGCGATGCGTTGTATCCGGCTCATAAGGGTGATAAGGCTGTCTATAATGCAGGAATTTTGAAACAGCAGATTGATATATTAAAAAAGATGGCGGCTCCATATGTTCTTCTTAGTCACAGAGAGCCGTTTGTGCAGAAAAAACAGGCTGTTATATCATGGCTTGAAAAGATATACGCTATGAGAGAGAAGAATGAGCCGTGGATTCTCATGACAGGGCAGAATGTTCCAAACTGAAACCAGTGCCAAAGGCAAATCCATAGCACAGATAGCAGACGAGATTGAGGAGACAGAGGATAAGGTTTTGGAGTTGATAGGGCAGATTAAGTCTGAATGACAGACAGTAGAATTAAAAAAGAAAGAAGGATTTACGGATGGATTGTGAGGAAGTAAGAGTAGGAATGTTAAATAAATTACATTTTGAAATGATAAAATTATATAATGGTGACGCAAAAAGAATACAGCATTTTTGTAAAGTTCATAGCTATGCAAAACTTATTGCCGAGATGGAAAATGTCGATAAAGACACATTATTTATTATTGAAACAGCGGCATTTACACATGATATAGGAATACATTTGTGCGAAGAAAAATATGGAGATTGCAATGGCAAACTTCAGGAAAAAGAAGGACCTGCACTTGCACAAAAGTTGCTTGAAAGTCTTGATTTTCCGCAGAATGTGTCAGAGAGAGTGCAATACCTTATTGGTCGTCATCATACATATAACGATATAGATGGCATTGATTACCAAATTCTTGTAGAAGCAGATTTTTTGGTGAATATGTATGAGGATAGTCTGTCAAAAAAGGCGGTAAAACACGCATATGACAGCATTTTTAAGACTTCTTCCGGTAGGAAGATATGTACGGAAATATTTGGAATTGATTGAGTTGTTTTAGTGGAAATGTAAAAAGAAATATTCCGTATGTGACTATTATAATATAGTCTGTATGGGGTATTTTTTTGTGTGATATTTATCATTGAAACCGTAAATTTTTGATGTTATTATACATAGGAACATTTTGGAGAGGTCTGTTTATCGTTGTTATACTTATGATTGTAATGCATGAATTGCTGGTAAAGAAGATGGGAGAATATACAATGATTTTTAAGAAATGGAGATAATAATGAATAATCCGGTAAAAACATTGACAAAAAAAGAATGGTCTATCTGGCTTGTTTCAATAATAATAGTTCTAATATCAAATCTTGCTATCATTCCGCTTTCGTTACTGGGGAGAGATGATGACATATCTCGGAATGACGCTTCCAATGGCTGTATGGTCTACGATAACATGGATTGAAAATCCGTCGGAAAATAATGGAAATGAAGTACAGATACAGTCTTTAAGTAAAAAACATATAGTGGCACTTTGTATAAGTGGAATAATTGTGACAGCAGTTTTTTATTATATTCTTAAAAGTTTTAACACACCTAATATCATTTTTAGTACGATTTCGATAATTACAAGTTTTATTGCAGCGTCACTTACGATGCTCAGGTCATCGTATTATGCGGTGTGGTATGCTGCGAACGATGTTGTTTTGATAATACTGTGGGTGCTCGCATCACTTAAAGACCCGGCATATATTCCTGTTGTTGTGAATTTTAGTATATTTTTTATGAATGATATGTATGGATTTATGAGTTGGAAACAGAGGGAGTTAGAGCAGGCGGAAGTTTGAAAATATTAGGATGAAGAAGAACTTCGTGATGATGGTATGGAGCGGATTTTGAAATATGGAATTGCCTGCTATAAAAAACGGTGTAAAGCGAGTGTCATTAAATAATTTTTAACAACAGCCTGTCATAAAATAAAAAAGCTCTTCATATGATGTAAAAAAATAAGAGGAGCTTTTAATGTGGAAAAGCTAAATTTTAGAAACAGGAGAAGAAAAAATGCATACATAATAGATGAAAGATTAAGTCAGAGAGCCGTAAGTCTTGCTAATTATATGATTGAAAATAAATCTACCGTAAGGCAGGCTGCTAAAGTGTTTGGAGTAAGCAAATCTACCGTACATAAAGACCTTACAGAAAGGCTCGAAAACATTGATTCGTCATTGGCAGGGCAGGTAAGGGAAGTTCTTGACCTGAACAAATCAGAGAGACATATAAGGGGAGGAATGGCTACAAAGGAAAAATATGCACATATGCATATGTGATTGATAGTGTTAAAAACGACAAGGAGATAGAAATAATTGTTTCTATCTCCCTGTTTTTGTATTTTATGATTTGTACGCTGTTTTTCTTATGGCTGGAAATATATATAATTCAATAATCAGTAAATTTTATATGTTTACAGTGTGTTACAGTTATTCTTTAGTGGCATCAACTATAGCTTCTATTGCTTTATCAAACCAGTCAACATCAAGACTTTCTACATCGCCGGCATCGCTTGCGGCTGCAATAGCAGGAGTCATAGGTATCTGACCGAGTATCGGCAGTTTATATACTGCGGCGACTTCGGCAAGGTGGCTTTTTCCAAATACTTCGATGTGTTTTCCGCAGTCCGGACATTCCACATAACTCATATTTTCAATAATTCCTATAATAGGAACATTCATCATTTGTGCCATTTTTACGGCTTTTGCAACTATCATTGATACAAGCTCCTGAGGAGATGTTACGATAACGATTCCGTCAACCGGTATTGACTGGAATACCGTAAGTGCTACATCACCTGTTCCGGGTGGCATATCTACAAACATATAATCAACATCAGTCCATATAACATCCTGCCAGAACTGTTTTACTGTTCCGGCGATAACAGGACCACGCCATATGACCGGGTCAGTCGCATCATCAAGAAGAAGATTTACGGACATTGTCTGTATTCCCGTTTTTGAATAAACAGGGTATATTCCGCTTTCATCACCTCTGGCTCTCTCTGTAATACCAAAAGCCTTAGGGATTGACGGACCTGTTATATCTGCGTCAAGAACGGCTGTATTATAGCCTTTTTTCTGGAAGTTTGCGGCAAGCATTGAAGAAATCATTGATTTGCCGACACCGCCTTTTCCGCTTATAACACCGATTACTTTTTTGATTGTACTTTTTTCATTTGGTTTTTCTATAAAACTCTTAGGGTCACGGCTTGCACAGGCTTCACCACAGCTAGAGCAGTCATGATTACAATTTTCACTCATAATAATCCTCATTTCTGCACACGTTTTTTGGGCATATCAAATTTGTGTCAAGTGTGCGCAGACACAAATCTTGTGTGCGAAAAATC